>Ga0181585_10001426_pt1 | contig 20926 bp, 20 predicted proteins | sample 071ome_29_FD_132469 | JGI IMG/M metagenome (GOLD analysis project Ga0181585, IMG submission 132469) | Coastal salt marsh microbial communities from the Groves Creek Marsh, Skidaway Island, Georgia - 071407BT metaG (megahit assembly) | ecosystem: Environmental > Aquatic > Marine > Intertidal...
TAGCAGTGGTTTAAAAGTTCAAGATATATTAAGTGCAACTTATGAAATTTATTCACATATCTACAGTTATTCTAAAGATAATACTCAAATTCATATAGAAATAGGAACTGAAGTTCAACAATCCGAAATAAATAGCCCTGAAGAAGTCGAGTATGTTCTTAATGAGGTAATCAATTTTTGCAATTTAAACAAATTTGATCCTCCTGCCTATTATGTAATCCAAAATGGAACAAAAGTTCTTGAAGATGAAAATATTGGCGAGTATCCAGAAAAAGTTTTTAATGATATAAATTTTCAAAACAGTATTAAAAATTTAACTGAAATTTGTCACATGTATGGAGTGTTTGTTAAAGCTCACAATTCTGACTATCTTTCTAACAGAGTTTTGAATACTTTTCAAGGATTAGGAATAGATGCGATAAACATCGCACCTGAATTTGGTGTTATTGAAACAAAAAAAATTCTAAATCTCTTAGATGAACATAAACTCAATTCTCAGTTAAATAAGTTCATAGAAATATCATATAATTCCAAAAAATGGGAAAAGTGGTTAAAACCTGATACTAAAATTAATGATTACCAAAAAGCTATTTTAAGTGGACATTATATTTTTAGTAATTTGGAATATTTAGAACTAGAAAAGGAAATTCAATATCTACTCGCTAAAAAGTCTATAGATTTTAATAAAACATTATATGATACTGTTTATTCATCTATTGCTAGAGTGTTGTCTTCTTTAAATTGGGATTTAGATTTATGAAAAAAGTAAACAAACCATGGGGTTATGAGGAGCTAATTGAACATAATGAAAAATATGTTCTCAAAAAACTTTTTATGAAAAAAGGAAAAAGATGTAGTTTACAATTTCATGATTATAAACATGAGACACTTTATGTCGTGAGTGGTCTTTTAAAATTAACAGTTGGCGATTCACTCGATACACTAAAAGAAGTAGAATTAAAGCCAGGAGATTCATACGTGCTTCCACCAAAAATTATTCATAGGATGGAAGGCTTGAATGATTCTATATATCTTGAATCTAGTACACCTGAATTAGAGGATGTAGTAAGACTAGAAGATGATTATGGTCGATCTGAGTGAAATATCAAGTCATTATTCCTTGTGCGGGTACAGGATCTAGGCTAGGAAATTATACAAGTATATTAAATAAAGCTTTAGTTTCAATAGATAATCAACCTATAATTTCTAAAATTATTTCTCAGTTTCCAAAAGATTGTCAGTTTATTATTCCTGTAGGTTACAGAGGTAAAGATTTAGAAGAGTATTTAAAAATTGCACATAAAGATTTAGATATTTTAGTTAGATTCATAGAACCTTACGAAGGTGAAAATTCAGGACTCGGGACTACTCTCTTAAACGTTTTTGAATTAATTAGTATGCCATTTGTTTTTACTTCATGTGATACTCTTGTGGCAGAAAAAATACCATCACCACAAACCAACTGGATTGGTTATTCACTAGTTAACGACGCAAGTAGTTACAGAACTGTAGAAGTTGAAAATAATATGGCAACTAAATTGTACGAAAAAAAAGCATCTAAAAATTTAAAAGCATATATAGGTTTAGCTGGTTTTAGTGATCATGAGAAGTTTAAAAAAATAGCGTCGGAAAATATAGAAGATTTCAAAAAAATAGGAGAGTCATATCCGCTATCTAAAGCAATAGAAAGTTTTAAAGCAATACCTTTTACATGGTACGATACGGGGAATATCGCTGGATTACATAAAGCTAGAGATGTTTTCTCAGATAAAGAAAATAAAAAAAATATTTTAGAAAAAGAGAACGAAAAGATTTGGTTTTCAAATGACAAAGTAATTAAATTTTCTGTTGACAAAGACTTTATTCAAAACAGAGTAAAAAGGACCGAATACTTAAAGGAATTTGTTCCTAACGTCATCAAAAATAGTGATCATATGTATTCCTATGATTATATTGATTCTTCAATATTATCAAAATCAATGAACAGAACAGTTTTTGAAAAATTATTAATTGAGTTAGATAAATTTTGGAAAATAGAAAAACTCAGTAATAAAGATATTGATAAATTTGAAATTATTTGTCATGATTTTTATTTCGATAAAACTTTTGAAAGGATTAACAAATTTCTAGCCAAGTATCCATTTTATGATAAACCTCTTTCTGTGAATGGAGAGCCTATTGACAGACCTATGGACATTTTAAGCAAAATTGATTGGTCTTACCTTGCAAAAGGTATTCCTTCAATGTTTCATGGAGATTTACACTTTGAGAATATTCTATATGACGGTAAAGATTTTAAATTTTTAGACTGGAGAGATAGTTTTGGAGGAATAATTAAATATGGAGACATATATTATGACTTTGCAAAATTATTACATGGAATTTTAATTTCACATGAAATCGTATTAAATGGCGGTTATAAAATTCAAGAAAGTGAGAATGAAATCAGCATAAATATTGATACGGCAGCTATTTATTCAGACCTGTTACCTTATTTAAGTGAATGGCTGAAAAACAAAAAATACGATATTGACAAAGTAAACATCCTAACATCATTAATATTTATCAATATTGCACCTCTCCATCACGATCCATACTCAAGATTTCTATATTTTTATGGTATCTTAAATTTAAATAATGTTTTAGAAGGAAAAGATGTAGGTTGGCTAAGCTAAAAAATTTTGTTTTAGATGTAGACGGGGTTCTTACTTCTGGTGGTTTTATTTATTCAGAAAATGGAAAACTTTACAAAATATTTGGTCCCCATGACGCATATGCACTCAAGCTGATAGCCGATGAAATAAATATACATTTTATTAGTGCTGATCATCGAGGTTTTGAAATTTCTAAAAAAAGAGTAAATGATATGGGATTTGAGATTACTTTGGTTCCTGAAGATGAAAGATTAGTTTATATAGAAAATAATTATGACTTAGAAACTTTAGTATATATGGGTGACGGAGATGTTGACGCAATTATATTTGATCGAGTAAAAATTGCTATAGCTCCAAAGAACGCAAGACCAAAAGCATTGGAAAAAGCAACATTTGTCACAAACAACATTGGTGGTCAAGGCGCAGTCGCTGATGCCTGTGAATATCTTAAAGACAGACTGTAAACAATATCATATAATTAACATAATTTCTAATTTTTAATACATCTTTTGTAGTTATCATAAGATGATTAATAAACTGAAAAAAGGCATAGTTGTGAATAGATTCAATACATATGTAAAAATATCTGAATATATTTTAGATCAACCTGTAAGACTTTTAATTGTTAGTACCCTATCTGTTTTAGGTGCAATTTTTAGTGGTTTAAGCATTGGACTTATAATCCCTTTGCTAGGTGGTAATGATAGAAATATTTTCGAGGATACTTTTTTTGAATTCTTAGATGATTTCATAAATATAAATTTTGGTTCAGAAAAATATACAGAAGTTATAAATATTGCTCTATTAATTGTATTTTTAAGCTTTTTAGAGATGTTGATATCAATATTAATTATTCAAATATCTACGAATTTTGAAAAATTATTCTTAGAAAAAAATCTTAATTTATTATTTGCTCATTTAAATGATATAAAATATGTTGATTTTTTTAAGTATGAATCTGGTAATATTTTCACATTATTTACAAATGACTTATATCAAATATCCACAATTATAAGAAGAGCTCTTCTCTCAATACAACAAATAATTTTAATTTTTGTTTATTTTATAATCCTTGTTTCAGTCTCACCATTTATGTCTATATTTTCATTTTTTATTTTTATAATTATTTCTATTTTGTCAACAGGATACATTGGTAGAAAGTCTAAATCTCTAAACAAGGAACTCTCAAAATTAGTAATAAGAATAAATTCTAAATTTAATCATCTTTTGGACAATTTTAAAAATATCAGAAGTTTAAATTTAGATAATGAAAAATTAAATGAAGTTAATGAACTTTATGGAGTCTTCGTTAATCGTCGAATGTCATATCATAGATTTAGCAACTATCCGACTCCTGTAAATAATTTTATTAATATTCTTGCAATTGCTTCTGTAATATTGTTTGGTAGTTTTTTGTTTAGAAATCAAACAGAAAGTTGGACGATATTACTAGTTCCATTTTTAGTGATTATACTGAAACTTATTCCAGTAGTCTCACAAGTAAACCAGGTGAGAATTCTTATTGAATCAATTGAACCATTTATAAAAAGATTTGAATTATTTAAAGATCAGGATGTTGAACCTAATACAAATGACGAACTCTTTATCTTTAATGATAAGATATCTTTTAAAAATGTATCTTTTACATATTCAGAAGAACAAGTTTTAAAAAAAGTAAATCTTAGTATTTTAAAAAATAAGATTACTGGAATAATTGGAACTTCAGGCTCAGGAAAGTCCACAATAGTTGATTTGCTTTTAAAAATATATGATCCTGATGGTGGTCAGATACTTATTGATGAAAAAGACATTTCGATAATTAATAAAAACAGTTTAAGAAAAAATATCTCCTTTATGCCTCAAAATATATTCATTGATGAAAAATCAATTGTTGAAAATGTATTGCTAAAAAATTCAATGTCCGAAAACAAAATTGAAAATTTAATGAGAGAGATTAATTTATTTTCTGACCTGAGTAGTAAAAATTTAACTACAGAACTAGAGTACGGAGGAAAAAATATATCAGGTGGTCAAAAACAGAAAATCAATTTTTTAAGAGCAATAACGAAACAAGCAGGTTTTATAATTCTAGATGAACCTACTAACAATTTAGATGATTATTCTGTAGAAGTAGTTAGTAAGTTCATTAAAGAAAAATCAAAAAATTCTACAATATTAATTATTGCCCATGATCATAGAATTATAGATTTGTGTGACAAGATTTATAAGATTGACAATGGTTTAGTTAGTCAGATCAGTTAGAGATTTTCTGACTTTTAATAAAAGATTGCCACTCTTTTACAAAATCACTCGATAAACTTTTAGTTATTTTTAAATCTATCAAATTATCAATATCAACAGATTCTTCTGGTTGAGAGAATATCAATTTTGTTTTACCGGAAATACGGTTCTTTGAATTTCTAAAATTTTTATACTTTGTAATATATATAGAACCGTTTTCTACATATTCTGGTTCCATATCTTGTCTTCGAGGTCTATCTTTGTAAAGCGGAATTCCAACATAATTATCTTTAATACTCCACTTAAATTGATGTGATTCTTGAACAGTAATTGATGAATTAAACCCTTCTTTTTCAACCGCATTAAGACATGATAAAAGAGTCTTTTTTCTCCTAAGAGGGCTTGTGGGTTGAAGCAAAATAATAGTATCCTCATCTTTTACATCATATTTTGATAATGCATAAATCATAACTGGTTCGGTAAACACTTTGTCGCCAGACAATTTGGAAATTCTTTTTTGGGGATCAACCCTGTACTTACTTGCAGCATTAAGGATTTTTTCACTATCAGAACTTACTATTATTCGATCTTTTTCACTTGATAGAAACAATGCATGAATTATTGACCATTCAACTAAATTAAATTTGTCAATTTTTTGCAGGTTCTTGTTTTTAATTCCTTTACTACCACCTCTTGCAGGAATTATAAAATATCTTGTCATTGTTTGTTTTCTTTTTATATTTCACTATATTAGTTCAATATGAGTGAAATATATTGTTTTGATATTGACGATACAATATGCAAAACAGTAGGCCTAGATTATTCGAATAGCACCCCTTATTATGAGAGAATTGACACAATAAATAAACTATATGATGAAGGAAATACAATCAAACTTTATACTGCAAGAGGAACTTTGACAGAAATTGACCATAGTGAATTAACAAAATTACAGCTAAATCAATGGGGTCTTAAATACCATGAATTACATTTTGGAAAACCAAATGCTGATTTTTATATTGATGATAAAGCTGTAGATATTTTTGGATGGTTTAAAAATTAAACTAAGCAGTATTCCAAGATACCAATGGATCTGGATTTACCACACCTGAAGAAGAGGTATCACCAGTCCACTTTTCATCTATATATCTTGTAGGTTTTTCCATGGCAGGTTTCACTCTTATATTTACAACATCTCTATAGCCTTCAAGTACAGGATTTGCCCTGTGGGCAATATCGTTAATAAAGCTGCCTATAGAACCTTTTGGAGCAATGAATTTTTGTGGATAGTGTCCTTCTTTTTTAATTAGTTTTTTAACCTCTTTGTCTATTCGAGATCCATTTGGGGCATCTTTCCAATTATCAGGGCCTGTTCGAGTGCTTTCCATTAACAGTCCTTCTCCATTTGGTTTAGCAAGATATTCAAATGGTGAATTAAGTTCACCTACATCTGTTAAATATATTATATTCTTTCTAATTTCTTGAGGATTGTTATCATAATGCCATCTGTAAGAAGACTTTCTTTTTTTCATTTTTTTAGTCCTGTATATGTATACTTTATCGACGTAAACATAACACCCGTATACATTGTTGGACAACCAATCACACATCTCATCAGCTATTTGATTTAATTCTTTATCGAAATCAAGAAAACTAGGATAATTTAATAAGATTTCATCTGATTCAAAGTTTTCAAAAAATTTTTTAACTTCACTTGAAATATAGTTTATGTTTTTCGAATATTGAGTGGAGAAAGAGTTTGTAGGTATTTGAATAAAAGGCTTTTCATAAAAATCTTCAAAAGATACATCTGGTCCCTCAAACTTATCTCTACAATTTTTAAAATACTCTCTATAGTTCATATTGGTATGCTAACAAAAATAATTAAACTCCACTGTCTTTTTTTAAAACTAACCTCAATATTAAAGGATTATCTTTTATGTCCTTAACGTTATAAGCATTCCTATATTTTGAAAAATTATAAGAAGTTTTTTTATAGATTAACTTAAAAGAAAAATCTTTGAAAAGGTTTACATAATAATTTTCAGATTCAATTCTTCGATAGTGGTTCATATTTGATGAATCAATTTCTTTTCTATTATTTAAAACTCGAGTTTCAAGAAAAATAGAATTTTTAATATTTTTATTGAGGAAATTCATTAAATATTTCTCTGATTTTTTATCAATACTATGAAGCAAAAATCTACAATAACCATAATCAAATTCAGTATCTTTGAGTTTACTAATTTTTGTATTCTCAAAATTTAAATAACGATTTTCGTATTTTTTTAAATTATTTACAGCAACATCACTCTGGTCAATACCCAAAGTATTTATTTTATTTTTTGCAAAAAAAATTGAATCTCTCCCATTACCGCAACCAATATCAAGTAATGATTTATTCTCTTCTATTTGGTTGATTACAAAATTTGAAAATGGAGAATTTGAAAAAGGCTCTGAATTTACTTCGTAATAATTATCCCAATAAGCTTTATCCATTGTGTTAGTTTAGTAGAAAATATTTTAAATAAATTGTTAGTATTTTCGTATGTTTAATATTGATGAAATTTTAAAGGTGGATAAACAAAGCGAAATAAAGAATTTTTCATTTATTTATTTTTTTAGACCTATTTCAATATTTCCAACATTGATTTTTTATAAATTGAAATTTGTTCCAAATGGTGTCACCTATTTAAGGATTGTTGGATTTTTAATTTTAATAGCACACCCTTTTTTAAATCTAGAATTTAATTCTTTAGAGTTTTTTATGTCAGTGTTATTTTTACAAATTTTAGATTTTTGCGATGGCAACTTAGCAAGAATTAAAAACATGGAAAGCATGTATGGAAAGCTTATTGATAGTATTGCTGATACGGTATTGCCCATCACACATTTATATCTTATTTATTATTACTTTGCTAGTGATGTTGTCATTACGGAATCATATATAGTTATTCTTACTGTTGTTTTTTATTTTACTTCTCAAATAATTCATAATAAAAATACTTTATTCAATAATTTACTTAACAAAAGAAAACATAATTACAAAACCCCTCAATCAAATAAAACTAAGTTAGCCAGATCTTTATTTGTATCTTTTATATTCCTAAAAAATTTATACATAGTTGTGTTTATTCTTTTGAACCTAGTCAATTCATTAATATATCTACTACTCTTTATATCTCTATTGGAGTTATTGGATTCATTACGGGATGTAAATAAAAGTAAAGAATCTTTTAAGGATATAAAATATTCAAATTTAAGAAATTTTTAGAATGAAAAAAGTAGCAATTATCGTAGATGATGTTGTTCGAGATCTACTTCCCTTATCGCTTCTAGCACTTGAATTAAGGAAAAAAAATATACTTCCATTTTTAGTACCTTCTAGAATTCAAATTTTTGAAATTAAAACAATAAAGCCAGAAGTAATAATTATAAATTATTTACGAAAAGAAAACGAAGCAATTGTTGAGCTTTATAAAAAAGCTGGTATAGAGATATTTTTACTAGATCAAGAAGGGGGTGCCTTTAAGAGTTTTGACTTTTATCAAAATACAAAAATTTCAGACAAAGAAGAGATAAAAAAATTGATTTCTGGAGTTTTTAATTGGAGTGAAGAATTGCATAAAGAATCATTAAAGAGAGAATGGTTTGATAAAAATCAAAATATTTTGACTGGGCATCCTAAATATGATATTTATTTTAAATCAAATAAAAATACTCAACCATCAAGGAAGAACAGGGTACTGTTGTTAACTAGTTTTACACTTGCAAATCCAAGACTCTCTTCAAAAGAATCGGAAGTAAATACTTGGTCATCAACGGGTGGAAAAAGAAAAGATATTGAGCAAATGCAATCTCAACAAGTTAAAAGTTTTAATATTTATCTAAATGAAATGGAAAAAGTATTTTTAGAAAACGAAGATAAGATTTTCTCTATTAAAGTTCATCCATTTGAGTCCCCAGAGCCGTATTTGAAAAGATTTAATGAATTAAAAAATGTAGCAATATATTCAGAATTACATTTACACACATTATTAGACAACCACTGTGTGGCATTTCATATATCTTCTACAACTTCTATAGAATGTATATTAGAAAACGTAGTTCCAATCAATTTGGCTTTTCTTAAAAATCCAATAGATATAAAACTTCTTAATGAAATTTCAGCAAATTGCGAAACTATAGAAGATTTTAGAAATACTATTTCAAACTTAGATAATGTTTTAAACACTTATTCTTTTGAAGAATCAAGAAAAATATTGGATGATTATTTTGGCACTTTGGATGGCTTAGCAGCAGTAAGGATATCTGAGTACTTAAATTCCTACTTAAATGAAAAAAAAGTTTTAAAGGACATAAACTATAAATATATAACTAGACATAATCTTGAAGAAAATAGGTTTAAAAAAGTATTCTTGATTTTAATAAGTTGGTCTAACTCACTTAGTAAAATTTCATTTTTTAATTTCACATCCCAAATAAAACTTTGGAAAAAAAGTATTAAATATTTTGATTCAGCAATAGTAAAGTCATATTGCAAAGACTTGAATTTAGATAGCAACAGATTTTCTGATTATAAAAACTCTAATTCTGTAATAACGAATTAGTATAATTAATGAAATATATGTACCATCTAGAAAATTTAAAAAATAAAAAATTAATAGTTTTAGAAGTAGCAAACAATCACCAAGGTGATATTGATCATGCTAAAGAAATAATTGACAGCTACTATCAAGAAATTAAACCGTATATTAATTTGTTTGATGTTGCTTTTAAATTTCAGTACCGTAACTTAGAAACCTTTATTCATAATAAATATCAAAACTCTGATAAGAAGTTTGTACAAAGATTTAATTCTACAAAATTATCTGAAGATGAGTGGAAAGAAATCATTCAATATGTGAAAGATAAAGATCTTATAACTATGTGTACCCCATTTGATGAATTTTCAGTAAATAAAGTGTTAGAACACAACTATGATATTTTGAAAATTGCTAGCGCTTCTTTAGATGATTGGCCATTGATTGAAGCAGTAGGATCTTCTAAAGCAAGAAATATTATATTTTCTGTAGGAGGAAGTGACTTTAACTCTATCAAAAAGTTGTATTCTTATTTCAAAAACAGAGATAAAACCTTTGCTATTAATTACTGCGTCAGTTTGTATCCTACAAACACAAATCAAATGAACATATCATATATTCAAAAATTAATTCAGGAATTTCCAAGAACTCAAATAGGGTTTTCGACTCATGAGCAGGGAGAAGAGACAAGCATTGCTAGTTTAGCTTTGGCTACTGGTGCAAGAATATTCGAAAAACATATAGCACTAGAAAACTTAAATAAAGAATATGGAGTCAACCAGTATTCTTGTACCCCTGAACAATTTAGATTATGGATTAAAAATTTAGCATTTGCTGAATCCGTATATGGAAATATTGAAAACAGAAATAAACTTATAAACAAAGAAAAAGACGCTTTAAGAGATTTACAAAGAGGAGTTTTTGTTAAAAAAGATGTTAAAACTGGAGAAGAATTAAATAAAGATAATACATACTATTCAATCCCTTCAGAAAGGAATCAACTACTTGCTAACGATATCTCAATGTTCAGCGTTATAACTTTTACAAAAAATATAAATAAAGATGAACTAGTGTCATACTCTGACATAAGTATTGAGAACAATAGAGAGATTATTGAAAATATAAGAGATACCGTTGAAAACGATTTGAATGCTAAAAATATTGTATATCCAAATTCAATTGATTTAGAAGTTTCACACCACTATGGAATCGATAAATTTTATGAGTATGGAACCTGTATGATTACGCTTGTAAATAAAGATTATTGCAAAAAGATAATATACCAGTTTCCAAACCAAACAAATCCTGAACATTTTCATAAAATAAAAGAAGAGACCTTTATAATTTTAGATGGAAACTTAACAGTTACAGTTGAAGGAACTGTTTCAATTTTAGAAAAAGGTGATATATTGACAATCCCTGTAGGATCAAAACATTCATTTACAACAAAAAATGGATGTATATTTGAAGAAATTTCAACTCAGCATCATAAAGATGATTCTTTTTATACAGATGAAAAAATTATGCAAAATAAAAATAGAAAATCTAAGATTTTACTTTCTTGAATTTATTACTTTTTAATATTTCTCTAATAATTTAATTTTCTTAACTAAATATTTTTCAAAATTATTAATTTCGTTTTTATTTGTTTTATTTTTTTGAACTTTTTTATAACCATAATTTTTAGATTCATCTTGTATGAAAATTCCACTAAAATCAATCGCTGATTTAAATATCATTTGGTAAAAATAAGATTGTATTTGTTTAATGAAATCAGGACTATCAAATTCCTTTTTCTGCAAAATCTTATTTATATAATTAAAATATTCTTGTTTATCTTTGAACAATTTAAAATAATCTAATCTTGAAAAATGTGAATAACCTGCTGATACAGTTTTTTTATTCATAATTGCCGACTCCAATCCAATTGTTGAATTATAAGTTAGCACAAGGTCAGAAATTTTAATTAATTCATAACTGCTTGTTTTATTTGATGCATCTACTACTGTTATGTTTTTATTTTTTTCTATATTTTGTAAGATATAGTCACTAGTTTTTTCATATATTTTTTTATCGGAACGAATTTCATCAGGATGAGATCTGAATATAAAATGTAAGTTTGAATTGTCCTTTGCAAATAAAATTAATTCATCAATCCATTGATATATGTCATTAAATAAATAAGATGCTTTGACTTGAGATGTATCAAATGGCACATTTAAGAAAACAACAATATTTTTATCAAATAATTCGCATTTTTTTTTCAAACTTTCTTCGACATCTGTTAACTCATCCCAATATTTTGTGCTGGATCTTGTAAAGTTGCCTGAAAACCTTTTTTCTAAATAATTATCAAGTTGATTTTTTTCATATGTTGACAGTATTTTATTTTTATCAAAAGGAAATTCATAATCTGTAGCATTTTCATTAGTAAAGAAAATAGAGTTCTCCTTATAACCACCTTCAAATGTAATAACCTTAACTCCGTTATCTTCCATAAATGACTTAATTACACATTCAGGAAAACTTATACCGTTAAATAATATTATGCTATTTGGAAGTGAATTTTTATCAATATTGTTGAGGAAATTTAACCATAACTCAGCCGCTTCTATCATGCGGGAATTAATTTCCTCAGTTAGTTTTAAATTTTTATTACCCCTAAGAATCCAATTTAGTGAAGGCTTTAAAATCTTATCCAGATCTGTATTATTTTTGTTATTTGTAATATTGTAGTTTTTTGATTTAAATTCAATTAAATAATTTTTATCAAAATTCTGTTTTTTATATGAGTAACAAGCCAAGCATGGCATAAACGCAGATGGATTATTACTTGAGGCACCAGTTTGAGAAAATTTTGGTCCTCCAGCACAAAGCAATACATTACATTCATAGCCTTGTTTTTTTAAAGAGTTAACTAAAAACTCACCCCCAAGATTAAATAGAGTTGGGTGGTCTAAATATGATGATCCATTGAAATACCAATAAGGTGTTCTTTGTATTGTGTCTTCTGATTTCAATCTTTTATAACTTAAGTCTGTATTAAACAAATTTGTTAATAAGTATTGTAAATTTTTAATTAGTCCTTTATGATTTTGGATTAAATAATTCGTGAGCTTATTTTTAAATTTATTCATGCATACTTTAAATTGAATTTCTAACTTATAATAAATAATAAATGTTTCCAATTAGTATTACCCAAATAAAGTTATTAAATTTTCTCAAATTACATAAAATAATTATTTGGACATTATTGAGAAAATTTCAACTAGAAAATATCGTCGAGTATGAGTCTATTTATATCGCAAATGCAAAAAAAAATGATACAAAAAATAAATCAATTTACTCATTGCCCTTTGTCGATTATCCAAATAACAAAACTTTGATCATATTTGATAATTTTCAATTCATTAAATTCATTAAATTTATTAGATATATAAAAAATATAAGAATTCTAGATAAAAACTTTTTTCTTACTTCGGAGGCATCTACTAGATTCCGTCTTTATTTTTATGATATTTGTAATGCAGAAGTAAAACAGAATTTCAGAATCCAATCTAAAACTAACTATAATAATTATCTTCAAACTATAGAAAATAAAAAAATTGGGATACTTGGAACTGGTCCATCTTTCGAGAAGGGAAAAAAATTATACCTATCTAAAAATCTACATATTATTACATGTAACTCAGCAATATATGATGATCTATGGAGTAATTTTGATTCAACACTTGTATTCGCAGATCCTGTGTTTCATTTTGGTGCCAGCTCAGAAGCAAAAAGATTTAAAAAAGAAGTTATAGCAAAATTTAATAAGTACAAATTTTTTATATTTGTTCCGATAGCTGGTTTTCCAATTTTACACTTAGAATGGGGGATAGATAAAAATTATATAATAGGTATTGATTCAGTAAAAGGTTCACAAACATACCCTCTTTTAAAAGAAAATCTAACTACTGTTAGAACAAGTAATGTTCTAACAGAATTCATGCTTCCATTAAGTGCCAACTTAACTAAACAAATAAATCTAGCAGGATTTGATGGCCGGGATGATAGTGAAAAAAATTTTTGGCAATACTCGAATAAAACTCAACAAAGTATTGAAAGTCATAAGTTAGATCATCCTTCTTTCTTTGATCATAGAAATATTGATAAGTACTATAAAAAACACATCGATATTTTAGAGAAACAAATTATGATATTGGAAAAAAAAGATTATGTAATTTCAAATAAAACGATGTCAAATATCGATTATCTTAATAAAAGAATATATGAATAGTTTTATAAGACTAGAAAATTCTAATTTACTTGTTTTGGTTGATATAAATTATGGTGGAAAAATTGTTAAATTAACTAATAAAAACAACGGAAGTGATTGGGTTTGGTTTAATGACAAAAAATATCAAAAATTTTCTCCAGCTCAGTATTCAGATTATGATTCACAATGGATTGGAGGATATGAAGAATTATATCCAAATGATAAAGTTGAACTTATTAATGGTAAAAAAGCACCTGATCATGGAGAGCTTTGGTCTTCTTCCTGGGAAATAATTCACAATTCAAAAACAAGCCTCGAGATTAGGTGCAATGGGTATTTTTCTAATTCAACGATAATTAAAAAATTTGAGCTTATTGGTAATAAATTATTGGTTAATTTTGAGATAAAAGAAATTAAATTTAAAAATTATTTATTCAAACTTCATCTTGCTTTACCGGTAAATAGTCATAAAGTTGAATTTGAATTTGAATCTTTTAAAAAAGTAGATCATCAATTTGGAAATATAGTTCAAGAAGATGCTCTTAATGATTTTTTAACCTCTGTAACTGCTGACGAAGGAAGAAATGACTTTGTGTATTTTTACGGCATAAATAGTGAAATTAAAATATTTGATCAAAACAACAATATTTGTATCTTAGAATACGACAAAGAAACGTTACCATATTTTTGGATATTTCAATCGAGAGGAGGCTGGAATAATTTAAATGTAAATGTTTTAGAGCCTTGCAATTCCGGCCTAAAAGATATTCAAACAGCCGTAAAAAATAATTTAATTTACATACCTAGCGATAATAACTATCGCACTTGGTATACAATTGAGTTGATTTGAATAAAAAAGTTTCAATTGTAGTTAGATGCCTTAATGAAAACGAAAATCTTAAGGTACTTATCCCTTTAATTTTAAAACAAACCTATAAAGATTTTGAAATAATTTTTGTTGATTCTGGAAGTACAGACGGCACTTTAGAGACTATACAAAATTTTTTAAACAGTTCAAGCAATGTTCAATTGACACATATTAAAAAAGAAGAGTTTACTTTTGGGAAATCACTAAATATAGGTTTTAATAAAGCTTTAGGGGATATTGTAATATCTTTGAGCGCCCATTGCTTTCCAACTTCTGAAGAATGGCTTAAAAATATAATACAGCCTTTTTCAAACAGCAATATTGGAATTGTGTTTGGAAAGCAATCTCCACATGAAAATACAAGATTTTCTGAGGCATCAGTTCAAAAAAAATGGTTTTCAGGTGAATCTATGGTGAGAGAAGATATTTTTTTGAACAATGGAAATGCCGCATATAGAAAAAGTCTATGGGAAGAAATAAAATTTGATGAAACATTAACTGGTTTAGAAGATATAAATTTTGGTCTGTATGCAAAATCTAAAGGTTGGGAATTGTATTACTCAAATGAATCAGATGTTCAACATTTACATAATGAAAACTACAAGACTATAAGAAATAGATATAGAAGAGAGGCTGAAGCTCTAAAAATTATTTTTGATGAACATAAAATTTTTTCAACTCAATATAATCTAAAATTATACAATTCAACTCTTGTTGCTTGTATACAAGGATTTTTTAGAGGAATCATTTTTGATATTAAAAAGAAAAGAAATTCAAAATTACCATATAACAATTTAGCTGACATTTTAAAATATAGATATAACCAATTTTATGGAACATATAAAGGCTTTAATAAAACGATTGATAAGAATAAAATGACAGAAATGTATTTTTACCCACCTAAAATATGATTACAGCTTTGATTCCAATTAAAAGAAATTCTCAGAGAATCCCAAATAAAAATTTTCTAGAAATTAACTCAAAGCCATTGTTTTTCTGGATTATAGATAGCTTACTGAATTCTGAATTTGTTGATGAAATAGTTATTAATTATGACGATGATTACACATTACAAGAAGTATCAAAATATTTTGATTCAATTAAATTTTGTAAAAGGCCTGACAAATTACTAGGGGATGATATTTCTATGAATAAAATAATTGAATCAAGTCTAAAAGATTGTACTAACGAAACCATTATACAAGTTCATACAACCAGCCCATTACTAAAAACAAAAACAATAGACAAAGCTATTAAATTTCATCTTGATAAGAAGCAAGATATTTTTTCTGTTAATAAATTGTATGAAAGATTTTATGACAAAGATTTGAGGCCTATAAATCACGATATAAATACTTTGGTTCAGACCCAAGACTTGGAGCCTTTGTATGTAGAAAATTCAGCTCTTTACATTTTTACTAAAGAAAATTTTAGACAGAACAATAATAGAATAAATGATAAATCCGATATTTTTGAAGTAATTTTTCCTGAAAATATTGATATTGACAATTTTGAAGATTTTGAATTAGCAAGCATATTTTTAGAAAAAAATATATGAATATCGTAATTACTTGTCCAAGGTATTTCTCTGAATTAAATAATTTAAGTAATTTGTTAAGCAAACATGATATAAAGATTGACTCCATGGAACCTAATGGCCAAGGATTTTCATTAAATGAAATGAAACTGAACTTGAAAGAAGCATCAATAGCTGTTGTAGGAGATGATCAGATTGATGATTCTTTATTAGACGAATGTAAGAATCTAGAACTAATTATTAAGTGGGGAGCTGGAGTAGATAATATAAATATCACAAATACAAAACCCAAAGTACTAAATAGTCCAGGAGATATTTATAAAGACGTAGCTGAACATACAGTTTTTCTAATTGGTTCACTTTTAAAAAACATTCCTGAGATTCATCACCAAATTATTATTAACAATTTATGGCATAAACCAACAGGCACAAGAATAATGAATAAAGACATCGGCTTTATAGGCTTCGGAAGAATAGGCCAACAAACTGCAAAGATTTTAACTTCATTTGGAGCCAATATCTATTTTAATGATCCGTTTGTTGAAAACATAGAAAATGACTTAGGAAAGAAAAAAGATATCGAATACATTAAAGAAAATAGTGATATTTTAGTCATCACTGCTTCATTAACAAACAGTACTAGAAATTTATTAGACAAAAGTTTTTTTAATAGTCTTGGTAAGAAACCCTATATTGTTAACGTTTCAAGGGGGCAGATTATTAATGAAGAGGATTTGATTAACGCAATAAAACACAATTTAATCTCAGGTTGTGCCTTAGACGTCTTTGAAGAAGAACCAATTAGTAATTCAAATAATCTTAAAATGCTTGAAAATGTAATATTTTCAACTCATAATGCATCAAACACTATAGAAGCAAATAATTCAGTAAACCAACAAGTTACCGATACTTTATTAAAATGGATTAGTGAGCAAAACTGAAAATTACTATTTAATAACAGGATCAAGTTCTGGACTTGGCGAAGCTCTTTCTAAACAATTAAAAAATAGAGGTTTTAACACTTTAGGAATAGATAAAACAGAAGGAATACATACTGACATTAATATTGATTTATCTAATATCTCAAATAAAAATGTTTTGGAAATCAAAAATTCTTTAAATGGGAAAAAGATTGATTCTATAGTGCATTGCGCAGCAGTTCAAAAAAATTCAAGTAATGATATTGATGATATTTCAGCAACATTTGATGAAGTTTTTTCAGTTAATGTAAAATCAATCTATCTTTTAGTAAAGACTTTAGAGAATGAATTTAGTGATTTTTCTAAATTATGTATAGTCTCTTCTGTTCACGCAAAAGCTACAACCAAAAACAATACGCTTTATGCGTCTAGTAAATCTGCAATACAAGGATTGGTCAATGGACTTACAATAGAAAAAAATGAAAAGATGTCAATTTTTGAGTTAATTCTTGGCGCAATGGATTCTCCAATGCTTACAGATAATCTTGATAAAAAAGAAATTCAAAACCTAATCAATGAACTACCATCAAAAAAAATATTGGAACCAGTTGAGGTAGCAAATTTTTTAATTGACTTACTTAACCAACATGCAAAAATTTTACATGGGTCAAGCATCACAGTTGATAATGGAGTTTTAAGTAAGCTGCCAACCAAATAATAGATGAGTGTGTTTTTGACAAATAAAAAAACATTAGCCTACTTTGTTCCACTATTTTTAATATTCTTTCCAATAAATAAACAATATGGGTTAAATGGCTTTCCATTTGAAGGCAAGTTAGAAGTTGTACTTTTTGTTATTTTTTTATGTATGCCATTTTTGATAAAACATTCAGAGTTAATTTCTGCAAAACATTTTCGCTTTATTATGTTTCTTACAATCATATTTCTTTTAATACAAATGTTTTCAGACAATGATGATTACAACGCTTGTTACAAAACTGAATTTACTCCTACATCTAATTTTGAAATGAATTTTAATATTGCAGACAGTTGTCAATTTAGTTTTGACAAGCCCTTTGATAAAAGTATTACACGTAGTGATTATTTTTTAAATTTTAATCATAACCCCGAAAATAATAAAAGTATTGAATATACAAATTGGAATTTATATTTTTTAAACCAAACTGGGTTTAATTTTTATGAAAAGAGTTTTTACGGAGGAAGCAATGATTTAGATATACCTATTCATTGGATATCAAGAGACGATGTGTACTCAAGAGTTACTTATAACGAATATGTTGAAATTAAAAAGAAAGAGGACGTTCAAGAATACGAATATGGATTTAATAATTTGATCCTTCCTATAGAGCCCTCAAGAAGTTGGCTTTCTTTTGGAGTAAATTGGTCGTCTGAAAGTTATAACAAATTTAAAGAACAAATGAAAATTTCTTATGTTGGTGAAGTTACGGTTACTGTTAATAATGAAGAGATAAATTTAGAACCATCTTACACAAAATCAAAAAGTCATACTTTACTAGTTCCTGTCGGAGCAGAAGTTGAATTTGATTATTTTTATCGGTTCAATGGACTAATCAATAGTATCCCTAACATTCCATATGCCTCTTTTAATCTAACTGATTTAGATGACAATCCAATTAATATTTATGAATCTAACACTTCAAGAGTATTTGAGCTTATCTCTTCATTTATTTTTCTATCAATTATTCTTTTGATCTTCTATTTTATATATTCAAAAAACAGGATTCTGGGTCTTAACTTTACTATTGGTATTTTTGGGATTTTATTTTTAGAGTTTTTACCTAATTCATATGCAGACATCATAGAAATTTTAATAATTTTATCTGCAATCATCTTTATTGCAATTAAACAGGAGTACAAGGTTCAATACTTTCTTTCATCTATATTATTAATCTCTATTTCGTCAGTAAAAAACTTAAATTTGAATAATAACGTTCTATATTCTCTTGGGGGATCTGATCCGCTTAAATATGAAAGTTGGTCTCAACAGATAGTTTTTTTACAATCTTTACAAGGAGGCGAAGACATCTACCTCTACCAGCCTGGATACAGATACTTGTTATCTCTATTCCATTTATTTTTTGGGGACAGTCATTTGTCAATAGTTATATTCTTCAGATTTATAATAGTGTTTTTGATATTTTCAATATTTTTAAAGCTTTTTAAAAAATATAATGAACAAGTATATTTCCTGGGTTTTAATTTTCTATTAACTTATATATTTCTCTCTACTTATAGTTCTAAACTAAATTTATTCTCATCTTTATCAGAATGGCCTACTTGGATTCTAGGACTTACATTTTTAAATATTTTTTTAAAGTTGGAATTTAGTTCTAAAAATTTATACATAATGTCTTTTCTTTTAGGTGCTTGTTTTTTTATTCGTGAAAATCAATTTCCAGGAATAATTTATCTAGTTTTCTTAATTTTCTTTTTATCAAAAAATAAAAAGATATTTTTCAAATCTCTAACTATTTTTATATTTTTTCTCATTCTTCCTTTTTTACATAATTTTATTTATGGTGGAGAGTTCGTTTTGGAAAAAAATATATTTAGAAGTGACGTTTTCTACTTATCACCTATAGATTTATTATTAAATTTTTCAGCAGTATATGAAAAATTTTTATTTCAGTTGAATTATCTTATAGCAAATCCACTAAATGACGGTGTAAGGCTAATGTCTGGTAAAATATTTCCTATTACTGTAAGTCTGATAATTGTTCAATTCCTTTTTGTTTTTGCTAAAAGAGATAAAAACCTAACTAACTTTTTGTATTTTGTTGTTCCGTTTACTTTTTTAGGTCCCCATCTTTTTTATCAAGTGCATACATATTTTCCAAGACATATTATTCAAGGATATCTATTTATGATTGCTTCTACAATTTTGATTAATCTAAATAGAAAAAATACTGTTTTCTAATGTATATATCTATTACCTTTTTAAAACCTATACTTTATAACCAGAAATTTAAAGAGAAACATTACACAATCGATGCTTTTTGTGATTCAATGTGTATTAATATTTCACTTGACTAATGAAAAAAGAATTTAAGCTTTTAATATCAAATAAAATACTTGTATTTGCAGCCCTAATAACCATCTTCTATATTTTTTCTGACTGTAATAATTTTGTATTTTTTGAATATTTTAAATTAAAAATATCTAATATTGAGAGCTTTAATCTATTAAAAATTAATACGCAATTTGTTTCAAATACTAATCAAAATTTATTCTGTTATTTAACAGTGTCTGAAGTTATTACAAATCAATCTGGAGATCCTGAGTTACTCAAAATATATTTACCTAGAGTTAGTAGGGTAATTCTGCAACAAGTCTTATTGTTCTTATTTTTTTCTTATGTACTAATGGGCAAATCAGATATCAAAAATATATTAAAAGGATTAAACAATCAATTTATACCAATTACAGGTTTTGGTGCTGTTATTAGTTATTTTGTTGTATCAATTTATGTAAACTTTGAAGAAAATATTTATATCTATGTATTTATTGCTTTCTCTATTTTGAAATCTTTTATCATATATAGTTACTCAGTCAATAATTCATTTCATTTAAGATTATTTATTCTGTGTCTATTTCCATTTTTTAGTACTGGATATGGCATTCCATGGTTTTTTGATTTTTTACTATATTATTTTCTTTTTAACTATTTTAAAAAACACAAATTCTATAAGAGAAATGTTATTTTTATACTATTTTGTTGCTCTTTAATTCTTAGCTTCATATCTCCAATTTTAAATTCTCCAAGTTTAGAAACCAGCATCATTAATAATCCATCAGAGCTTGAAATAATTGTTGATAATGTTGA
>Ga0181585_10001427_pt1 | contig 20923 bp, 16 predicted proteins | sample 071ome_29_FD_132469 | JGI IMG/M metagenome (GOLD analysis project Ga0181585, IMG submission 132469) | Coastal salt marsh microbial communities from the Groves Creek Marsh, Skidaway Island, Georgia - 071407BT metaG (megahit assembly) | ecosystem: Environmental > Aquatic > Marine > Intertidal...
CCAAAGAATGATGAGCAGGGCCAGGACGCCCAGCAGAATTTTTTCCCAGGTGGCAAGCGGGTCCATTAAGCGTTCTTTTGTTGATGCATTTAGGGTTTAGATCGGATAAGACACCGGAGTATCGCGATGTAACCGACTCATTTGTCGGGAGAATTCTATATCAGAGCACGTCTTCTGATAGAGAAAATGTCCGGCCACAGGATGATGAAATGTCTCAGTGAAAGGAGTAGGATGGAATCAAGCGCGGTAAGGTCGCAAGCGGTGACCGCGTCCAGGTTACCGGTCCGTGTGGTCTCGCTGCGTGTGTGAAAACTCACCAACCGCCAGTATGTGAGGGAGACAGGCCTATATGACTGAAGCACAACATGCTGTACTTGACCTTGGCGCAAAAATCGAAAAACTGAGAACAGAACATCGCGCCCTGGACGACGAACTCAAGACCATTTCTGCGGATCCGCTGATTGATGATCTTCAGCTGCAAAGAATGAAAAAACGAAAGCTGTTTCTTAAAGACAGCATCCTTCATCTGGAAAATCGGTTGGTGCCCGACATTACCGCCTAGATGCTTTTAAGCCAGAAGAAAAATGCCCCCGGAGACCGGGGGCATTTTTTTGCCTGAACTTCTGGCGGGAGATCAATCAGTAGCGATAGTGATCGGCCTTGTAGGGCCCCTCCGTAGACACGCCGATGTAAGCCGCCTGCTGGTCGGTCAACTGCGTCAACTTGGCGCCGATTTTCTCCAGGTGCAGTCTTGCCACCATCTCGTCGAGATGCTTGGGCAGGATGTACACCTTGTTCTCGTACTGATCACGCTTTTGGAACAACTCAATTTGCGCCAACGTCTGGTTGGTGAATGAGGCGGACATGACGAAGCTCGGGTGGCCGGTCGCGCATCCGAGGTTTACCAGACGTCCCTGGGCAAGCAGGATGATCCGCTTACCGTCGGGGAAGATCACATGATCGACCTGAGGCTTGATGTTTTCCCACTCATACTGCTCAAGGGAAGCACAGGCGATCTCGTTGTCAAAGTGCCCGATGTTGCAGACGATGGCCTGATCCTTCATCTGCTTCATGTGATCATGGGAAATGACTTCAAAGTTGCCGGTGGCGGTGACAAAGATATCGGCTTGGCTTGCCGCTTCTTCCATCGTGACCACGCGGTAACCTTCCATCGCCGCCTGCAGGGCACAGATGGGATCGATCTCTGTGATCCACACCGTCGCGCCGAGGCCACGAAGCGACTGTGCCGAACCTTTGCCGACGTCACCGTAACCCAGCACGACCGCAACCTTGCCCGCAACCATGACGTCGGTGGCGCGCTTGATACTGTCGACCAGGGATTCCCGGCAGCCGTACAGGTTATCGAACTTCGACTTGGTCGCCGAATCGTTGACGTTGATTGCCGGGAACAGCAGTTCGCCGTCTTTTTGCATCTGGTAAAGACGCTTGACACCCGTGGTGGTTTCCTCGGTGACACCCATGATGTTCGCCTGGATGGTGGAGTACCAATTCGGCTGGGTCTTGAGGCGTTCGCGGATCGAATCAAACAGCGCGACTTCTTCTTCACTGCCCGGGTTATCCAGTACCGACAGGTCTTTCTCGGCTTTGGCGCCCAAACCGATTAGCAGCGTGGCGTCGCCGCCGTCGTCAAGAATCATGTTGGGGGTGCCGCCATCGCTCCACTCAAAGATGCGATGGGTGTAAGCCCAGTACTCCACCAGGTTCTCGCCCTTGTAGGCAAAGACCGGTGTTCCGCCTGCGGCAATGGCAGCAGCAGCGTGGTCCTGGGTCGAGAAGATGTTGCACGAGGCCCAGCGCACGTCTGCTCCGAGGGCCCGCAAGGTCTCAATCAGGACCGCGGTCTGGATAGTCATGTGCAGGCTGCCGGCGACGCGCGCGCCTTTCAGCGGTTGGCTGGGGCCGTACTTCTCTCGAAGGGCCATGAGACCGGGCATTTCGGTCTCGGCGATCGCGATTTCCTTTCGGCCGAAATCGGCCAGAGAGATGTCGGCGACCACATAGTCCTGATCGGACTGGGGCTGTATCACAGCGCTCATGGGATGTTCTCCATGTTCACTGAGCGCCGTTGGTCAAGGATAGACGCCGTGAATCCGAGCCTGGCGGGGAAATGCCCGTTGCAACGCTCCTCGGCGACGTCTTATTTCAGGTATTTTCTTTTTAAGTCTAAATCCCTATCCGGTTAAGGAATTCACGGTAATTTTACCGTGCTTATCCGCCTTACAGCCCTGCAGCGGCACGCAGGGCGTCGGCCTTGTCCGTTTGCTCCCAGGGGAACAGCCCGTCTTCGCTGCGGCCGAAGTGGCCGTAGGCGGCGGTGGGGCGGTAAATCGGGCGCAGCAGATCCAGGTCTTCGATGATGCCTTTGGGCCGCAGGTCAAAATGCTCGCGGATCAGTGCTTCGATCTTGTCTTCCGCGATCACCGCGGTGCCGTTGGTGCTCACCATCAAAGAGACAGGCTCGGCAACCCCGATCGCGTAGGCCACCTGGGCCTCACATTGTTCGGCGAGACCTGCCGCCACAACGTTCTTCGCGACGTAGCGCATGGCATAAGCGGCGGAGCGGTCGACCTTGCTGGGATCCTTGCCGGAGAAGGCGCCGCCGCCATGGTGGGCAGAGCCGCCGTAAGTGTCCACGATGATCTTTCGGCCGGTCAGTCCGCAGTCCCCGTGAGGTCCGCCAATGACAAAACGCCCCGTGGGGTTCACGAGGAATCGGGTGTCTGAGGTCAGCATATCTGCCGGCAGTACCGGCTTGATGATTTCTTCGATGACGGCTTCACTCAGGGTAGCGTGATCGACGTCTTCGCTGTGCTGTGTGGAAAGAACGACGGTATCGACTGAGACGGGCTTCCCATCTTCGTAACGCACCGACACCTGACTCTTGGCATCGGGCCGCAGCCAGCTCAGTGCGCCGCTCTTGCGAACCTCCGCCTGGCGTTTGACCAGACGGTGGGAATAGGTAATCGGGAAGGGCATCAGGACATCGGTTTCGTTGCAGGCATAACCGAACATCAGGCCCTGGTCACCGGCTCCCTGATCTCTATCCAGGCCCTCGCCCTCGTTCACGCCCTGGGCGATATCGACAGACTGTTTGTCCAGGGTGACCATCACCGCGCAGCTCGAGTAGTCAAAGCCCATCTCAGAGGAGTTGTATCCAATGTCCTTGATGGTCTCCCGCACGGTCTGTGCCAGATCAACCTCAGAGTTACTGGTCACTTCTCCAGCGATCACGGCGAGTCCGGTGTTGACCATCGTTTCGCAGGCAACTCGTGATGCCGGATCCTGGGCGAGCATGGCGTCCAGCACTGCATCCGAGATCTGGTCTGCCATTTTGTCCGGGTGACCCTCGGAGACCGACTCTGAGGTAAAAAGAAAACTGCTAGCCATTGCTCCTCCTCCGTAATACTTCAATAGATGTTGTGTCGAAACGGCCGGATTCTAGCAGACCGTTCAGGAATCAACGGCGCAGGCACCCTGTCCCGGATGGGCATCCTGATGGGCAGTTTGGGGCCTTCGCCCAATAACTCTCATGCCCCGCAGAGGCATTTGTTGTCAGTCAAGGGCGGTCTTTTCGAGCGCGATCTGCCACTGGTGATCGTCAAGCTCACGCTCAAGGGAAAACCCTGTGTCAAAGGCTGTGCTCGACCATTCAGCCGTCAGCGTTTCGTTCATGATCCATTCGCGGTGTTCGGTGAGCGCTTCGCTGACGAGCGACGAGCCGTCGACATGCAGCCGAATTCGATCCGAGACTTCAAGACCGGCCTGCTTTCTGCCGTCCTGTACGGTCCGCACAATCTCACGGGCAATCCCCTCCCGGAGCAGGACATTGTCCAGGGTGGTATCGAGCGCCACGAGCTGGCCTCCGGACTCCGCACAGGCGTAGCCCTCAGCTGACTCGGTTTCAACGAGCAGATCCTCGGCTTCAAAAGTGATACTCCCCTCGCCGACCGTCAGGGTAATGCCTTCCCCGCTGGCGCACGCGGCAGCAATGGCCGCGCCGTCTGCCTCGGCGAGCGTCTGCCGAATGGCGGGAATCTGTTTGCCGTAGCGTTTTCCTAGACGCGGCAGGTTAGGCTTGATCCGGTAACTGACCAGTTCCGCGTCGGCCGCGATGAACTCGAGCGTTTTGACGTTGAGTTCCTCCAGCACCTGCTGCTCATGCTCCTGCAGCGCCTCGCGGGCTTTGTCGGTAGGCACCCGGACAAGAAGCCGCGCCAGCGGCTGGCGGACACGAACCTGGCTCGCTTCGCGCGCCGCTCTGCCGAGCGCAACAATATCCTGTACCACTTCGGTCGCTTCCCGAAGTGCAGTGTCCTGCCATGCATCCGGCGCTTTGGGCCACTCGCTCATGTGCACGCTGATGGGAGCGTCTGGCTCCCGCGAACACACGAGATTCTGGTACATCGCCTCGGCGAGAAAAGGCATGAACGGCGCGATCAGACGCTGCAGTGTGTCCAGGCATTGGTACAGCGTCAGGTACGCAGACTGTTTGTCGGCGCCCGCTTCGCTTTTCCAGAATCGGCGCCGATTGCGCCGGATGTACCAGTTACTGAGCTGGTCGACGAAGGTCTCGATGGCCTGTCCGGCACCGCGCGCATCGTAGGCATCCATCGCCTCCGTGACGGTGTGGACGGTGTGATGGGCCAAGGCCAATGCCCAGCGGTCAATCTCCGGACGATCCTCGAGCGCGATGTCTTTACTGAGGTCGATCTCATCAAGTGAGGCGTACAGGGTGAAGAACCCGTAGGTGTTCCACAGCGTGTTGACGAAAGAGCTCGCCACCTCACGCACGATATCAACGGAGATTCTTTTCTGGCTCTCCGGTGCCAGTCGGGCAAGAAAATACCAGCGCAACGGATCCGCGCCGATATGATCAAAGACGTCGTAGGGGTTGACGATGTTGCCAATCGACTTGGACATCTTCTTGCCGTCCTTGTCCACAATATGGCTCAGGCAGACACAGTTGCGGTAAGCCACGCTGTCCGAGACGAGTGCGGCAATCGCATGCAGGCTGTAGAACCAGCCGCGGGTCTGGTCGATTGCCTCACAGATATAGTCGGCCGGGAAGTGCTGGGCGAAGGTCTCCTGGTTTTCGAAGGGATAGTGCCACTGGGCATATGACATGGCGCCTGAGTCGAACCAGCAGTCGATGACTTCCGGCACGCGCCGATAGTGTCGGCCGTTCTCCGGATGGGTAAATTCGATCTCATCAATCGCCGGCCGATGAAGATCGGTCTCGCTCAGTGAAGTGCCGCAAAGTGATTCGAGTTCTTCCAGCGAACCGATGCAAAGGTAATCGCCGTCGCCGTCGGTCCATAGTGGCAGCGGTGTGCCCCAGAAACGCTCGCGCGACAGCGCCCAGTCAATGTTGTTCTCCAGCCAGTTGCCGAAGCGTCCGTCTCGGATGGATTGTGGTACCCAGTTGATCGTCTGGTTCAGCTCGACCATGCGCTCACGAATAGCGGTGGTTCTGATGTACCACGCGTTCTTTGCGTAATAGATGAGCGGATCACCCGTGCGCCAGCCGAAGGGATAGTTGTGGGTGTATTCCTCTGCTTTGAAGAGGATGCCCCGTTCCCGCAGCAGTTCGATGATGACAGGATCGGCATCTTTGAAGAACATCCCGGCGACTGGAGTGACGGCGTCGATGAAGTGGCCATCCAGGCCGACGCCGTGCACGACCGGCAGGTCGTGAGCTTGACCCAGCGCCAGATCATCCACGCCGTAGGCGGGAGCGACATGGACGATGCCGGTGCCGTCCTCCGTGCTGACGAAGTCGGCGGACAGCACGCGACAGATATCGCCGGGTGCATCAAGATAATCAAAAAGCCGGTGATAGTGGCGGCCCACCAGGTCACGGCCTCTCACCGTCTTGACGAGTTTGAAGTCCTGCTCGCCCAGTACTGAAGGGACGAGGGCTTTTGCCAGGATCAGGGTTTCGCCTGCAAGCTCCACATAGTCGTACTCGATGTCTTCGCCGACCGCGAGCGCCAGATTTGAGGGCAGCGTCCAGGGAGTGGTGGTCCAGACGAGGAACGAGGCGTCTTCATCAGTCAGGCGAAACCGCACCGTTACGGACGGATCAACGGTCTCGCGATATCCCTGGGCCACTTCGTGTGAGGACAGGGTGGCACCAATCCGGGGGTCGTAGGGAACGACTTTGTAGTCCTGGTAAATGAGGTTCCGATCCCAGATTTCCTTGAGCAGGTGCCAGACCGACTCAATGTACTGGTTGTCCAGGGTGTAGTAGGCCTGGTCAAGATCGACCCAAAACCCCATCCGCTCGGTCATCGCCTCCCAGTCGCTGATATAGCGCATCACCGATTCGCGGCAGCGGCGGGTGAATTCTGCTACGCCGATGGCCTTTTCAATTTCTTTTTTGTCGAAGATCCCGAGTTCTTTTTCAATCTCGTGTTCGACCGGCAGGCCGTGGGTATCCCATCCCGCTTTGCGCGGCACATGGAACCCCTGCATGGTTTTGTAGCGGGGATAGATATCCTTGAAACTGCGCGCCAGAACGTGGTGGATGCCGGGCTTGCCGTTGGCCGTCGGCGGCCCCTCATTGAAAGTAAACAGCGGCCGATCCGAGCTTTGCTGCAGGCTTTTCTCAAACACCGCCTGCTCCCGCCAGAATTCAAGGATGTGTTGCTCGAGGGCCGGGCCGTCGTAGCGTGTGTCGACTTTGCTGAAACTCATAGTGATTCGCGCGTGTTGGTCCCCTCACCGGGTTTAGTTTCGCTCCGGGGCGATTCGAGCTGCCCCGGGGAGAGGAGCTCGCGCGCGGTACCACCCGGCTTTGCCGGGCGGGCACCCGGCCTTGGCACACGTTTGGTATGCCGAACCTGTGTCGAAGGTCAGTCGGCTGAGTCTACCGCCGGGCGCAGTGGCGACATGCCCGGGTTCGGTCAGCGGCTCAGGGGTGATTTTCATTGGGACCCGGCCCGGGGATTCCAGCCTCCCCCGGTCTCTGGGTGCGCGGGCATACCCGACTACTCTTCCCCGTCAACGCCTATTCGCCCGCAGGCGGCCATCGCCTTCCTGCGGACAGGGGCTAAATCTACCCGTGCAACTTAGGCAAGGCAAATCCGCTGCAGCGCCGCATCATGCTATTGAGGCTATGCCCGCGCCGGTGAGCCCGGTAAAGTCAATCCTATGAATGCGAATCCCGCTCTTGTTTTCGACAGGCAATCATGATTTTGCCGGTGGTGGTCGATGTGATTGTGCCGGTGTTCGGCGTGGTGGCCCTGGGGTATCTGGTGGGGGCTTTTCGGTGGATGGATTCGGGCGCTGTTCGGGGCCTGTCGCTGTACGTATTCAATATCGCGATCCCTTTGCTGCTGTTTAAGGCGATGAGCACGGTCACGTTGCCCGGGCAAATGCCCTGGGGTTACGTTTTGGGGTTTTTTGCCTGTGCGCTGGGTCTTTTTTTCGCTGTATTTCTCCTGTCGCGGATGATTTCGAGCAAAAGCCTGGGCGAGATCGGGGTATTGGCCTTTGGCAGCAGTTACGGAAACTTTATTCCGCTCGGCATCCCCCTCGTTGTGACGGCGTTTGGGGAGGCCGCCACCGTCCCGCTGTTCTTGCTGGTGGCGTTTCAGGCGCCGGTTTTCTTTGCGCCGATGATTGTGATTCAGGAAAGCGCCAGAAAACGCGAGCGCCGTGGCGCGATCGGCTGGCCCGTCGTAAAGAGTATCGTCGCGAATCAGTATGTCCTTGGGATTGGGCTCGGTGCCATCGTAAACCTGACGGGCTTTTCACTTCCGGGCCCCGTATCCGACATCATCGCGCTGGTGGGTCAGTCGGCTGTGCCTTGTGCACTCTTTGCGCTCGGTGCCGCGCTCAGCTTTTACGCGATTGACGGTGTGCTGGGCCGTGCGCTCGTCATCGTTGCGATCAAGAACGTGCTGTTGCCTCTGCTTGTGTGGGGAGTATCGATCCGTTTGGGTCTGCCGCCGGTCTGGCAGGCCGTGATGGTGGTGATGGCGGCTTTGCCGGTCGGGATCAACACCTACCTTTTCGCAGAGCGGTATGAGTGCGGCCAGGCACTGGCCGGTACCGCCGTGGTGGTCAGCACGGCTGTCTCGGTGATTACCTTGTCAGTAGTGCTGTCGATACTGGCGTAAGCGTTTATGGCTTCTCGGCACTGCCGAGCCCCTTCAGTGTTTCGATGTGTACCGCCACGCTGAGGGCAAGCGCGTCGAGGTCGTAGCCTCCTTCCAGCACCGACAGGATTCGCCCGTTGCAGTGATGGTCCGCGCACTCCATGAGCCGGCGGGTCATCCAGGCGTAGTGTTCAGTTGTGAGGTTGATGCTGCCAAGGGGGTCTGCCTGATGCGCATCAAACCCTGCAGAGATCAGGATCATATCGGGCCCGAAGGCATCGATAGCGGGGAGGATTTTTTCTGTGAAGGCCTGCGTGTAGGTCTCGTTGTCGGCGCCTGCATTCATCGGGCAGTTCAGTGTGGCGCCCTTGCCGGCCCCGGTGCCGGTCTCTGAGTAGGCGCCGGTGCCGGGATAATGGGGGTACTGGTGCGTACTCACATAGAAGACGCTGGGATCTTCTTCAAACAGGTGCTGGGTGCCATTGCCGTGGTGCACATCCCAGTCAACGATGAGAATTTTTTCCAGACCGTGCTGGTCTTGCAGGTAACGGGCGGCAATCGCGATATTGTTAAAAAGACAAAACCCCAGGGCAGCATTGTGCTCGGCATGGTGACCGGGCGGACGAACGAGTGCGAAGCCGTTATCGACGCGGCCATGTGCGACCTCATCGGCCAGGTTCAGGACCGTGCCTGCGGCAAGGCGCGCGACTTCAAAGGACTCGGCCGAAATGGCCACATCGGGCGTGTCGAGATAGGGGAGGCCTTGTTCGCAACTTGCCCGTGCCCGCTCGATCAGCTGCCGATGGTGAACGCGGGCGAGCCATTCGGTCTCACACCTGACCGCATCAACGGTTTGTAGTGAAGCAAACCATTCCTTTGTCTCAAGGTGGTCAAGCGTATGTGCCAGACGCGATGAGCGTTCAGGGTGTCCCTGTCCCGTAGCGTGATTCTGAAACCTCGGATCACTGGCGAAGGCGGTTTTAATCATTTCCGTTGTTTCGATAAGGTGGCCGGGTGTAGCGGTAGAATGAGACGATCCCGTGCGCTTTCTGTTGAGTGCAGTATAAACAAGTCATCAGTTCGCTTTTTGTCCATGCATTTTCTTTTCTTAAGTTCCCAGACGAGTGTGAGACAAGATCAGCCGTGAGTGCATCCTGGATTCTCCTGGCAGCGCTCACCCTGATCGGCCTCTTTGCGGCAAGCAGGGCGTGGCCGGTGAGGGCGACTGATGGCCTCAGACTGGAGGGCGAACACGAAGACGATGGGTTTGAGGAAGCGACGCTGAGTGTGGCGACCTACAACATCCACCGTGCCAGGGGGCTGGATGGTGAGAAAAATCTGGGCCGTATCGCTGAACTCGTTACGACCTGTGATGTTGTCGGGTTACAGGAGGTGGAAGGAACGAGCCTGTTTCGCCGTCATGACCAGGCGTCTCTCATCGGCAGGATGCTCGGCCGCTTGTTTCATTTTTCCACAACGAGACGGCTTCTATTTTTTCCCCAGCGCGGCAACGGGCTGATCAGCCACTTTCAGACCCGAAGGTGGGAGACGACTCCGCTCTTTCCTTCGACAGGCCGGGCTCATCGGAATATGACGGTGTATCACTTTGAATGGGCCGGTGAGACGGTGGCGGTCATCAACACACACCTGTCAAAGCCCTCTGAGGGGGAGTCACCTCTTGAGGAAGTGATGCACGCTTTTGGTCAGTATCCCCGCGCTGTGCTGCTGGGAGATTTCAATGCGCCGGCGCATCATGTTGCGATGCGCCGAGGGATGCCTCCGGATACCAAAGACGCCCTGTCGGGACTGGACGACCAAAATCGGGTGGATATGATTTTGATTCGCGGCCTTGAGGTGGACAAAGCCTGGTCCGAGCCGGCAGGGCCGTCAGACCATCCATTTTTTGCGGCGCAGCTTCGTCTCAAGGACTAGTTCCGGCTGGGCAGCGTCAGTCAACGGCGAATCCGGCGGCCTGAAGCAGGGCTTTGGATTTATTGCTGATCCCGGGTTGGGGATCATCCTGATCCCACCATCGGGTCCACCGCGCAACGTCGCGCGCGAGCGCCTGCTGGCAGGCTCCGGCGTGCTTGTGTTGGCGCACTCCGTCGAGATCTATCATGACTGCCCTGCTGGCGGTGATCAGGTAATTCGGGGGTTTCATATCCCCATGGGAAAATCCGTGCTCGCGCATCCGCACCAGATTCCTGACCATTGTGCCAAGCATCTGATCGATCTGCTCTGGATCAGAGTCGTCGCTCAGATCGTCTGCCCGGATGGCATCGTCAGTGTGTTCGTAGACGAACCAGGACCGCCCACGCAGACCCCAGCGGGTCTCCTGCACCCAAGCCACCGGCAGCGTGGTCACAATGCCGATTCGGGTGAACTGGCGTGCCGCCCAGAAGCTGTGCTCCGCGCGGGAGGTGGAAACCGCCAGCCTGAGTCGGTGCAGGGGGCTTGTGCAGTTGTAACGCTTGATGACGTAGCGTGCGCCGTCGAAAGACGTCGTGGCCAGAGTCGTTTTGACATCTTGCTTGATGATCTGTGCCCCCGGTTGTTCAAAACTTGCGTCGGGATGGGCCAGCAGATTTTCAAGCAGGGGCGAGGCGTATCGGGAGACCAGTGCGCCCCGAAGTCTTTGGTGTTGCCACGATTCGACATCGTCCCTTAACTGCGCGAAGTCCGTAGCGGAGTTGGCGCTGCTTGCGTGAGGGGTGTCGGTCAGGGCTGCGTCCCGGCGCTGTGCAGGGTTTGGGCGGCAGTGAGCTCACTGTCGGGCGAGCGGCGCTGTTCGGAAGCATAGAGGCGATTGGCGCGACGCTCGACGCGTTCCCAAAACTGCCGATCCCGACCGAGCGCCTGGCGCAGGCTGCCCTGCGAATAAAGGCGGATAAAACGCAGACGATCGCGCGCGGTGAGCCCAAGATCCATGCTTGAATAGTGAAGCCCCGCCACATCCTTGATTTTCCAGCGCTTGGGAGTTTTTCTGCGCAACTGCATACGGTGCAGATCGATCACGAAGAGCCGGCTGGCATCGGGATGCAGCATTCCGTCCTTTAGCCCCGGCTGCAACAGAAAGTGAACGAGGTAGAAATCCCGATGGTTGGCGCCACTATTGTGAAGTCGCCGCGCTATCTTTGCGAGAGTCTCAATCAGCCAGCGTTTGTAGCGGATTTCGTGCGGTTGTCGCGGGGGTCGGTGTTTCCAGGCGCTGCAAAACTCCTCAAGACTTTGGGTATCCGAGATCTCATCGGTGATGATGAATGAGCGCCGTCTGGCGGGGTTGCCGCTTGCGGTACCGTATCCGGCAATGGTGAGTGTGTCGATCCCAAGACGCTGCAGATGATGGGCCCCATGCCATTCATTCATGGCGCCAAGAACCGGCAGGCGGAAATAAAAAAGGTTCTTGATGATTTCCTGCCAGCCTACCCCCGTGTGGGTTTTCAGGAAGTAATTCTTTTCCTCTCTGGAAAAGCGCACGGTTTTGCGGCCGGGGGCTTCTCGGAATGTTTCTCCGTGGACCGTCATGATTTTTCGGAAGTCGCCCAGATCAGCGAGGTCTTTTCGCAGATACACCCACGGGTTGGCCGCGGACTCTCTGGCAGATTTGTGTTCGATGGAATTTTGTACCACGGATTCAATGGCATCGACCGCACTTGCGGGCATATGGTAGAGACTGGGATCAGCCCCGTAGCGCTGTCCGTTCTGCGACCAGAGGGTTCGCTCCGTTGAGACCAGGGCACTTGCCAGCTCGCGGTCCAATTCGTTCTGATCAAAGGGGGACGCCAGCACCCTGCCCGCAACGGCTTTGACAATATGGTCCGCATAACCACAAACGTCCGTGGCAATGACAGGAAGCCCGGCGGCAATGGCCTCGAGCAAAATGGTACCGGTGTTTTCCATGTAGGCCGGATGGATCAGGAGATCTCCCGCCGCCAGAAGGTCTGGGATGTCGGTTCTGCCCCCGAGGAACTGAACCCGCCCGGCGACACCCAGTTTTTGTGCCAGGCGCAGGTATGGCCCCGCCTGATCCTGCCCCACCACCACCAGCCGTGTGTGTTCCGAAAGCCCCGATGGCAGGTGCGCAAGCGCGATCAGCGTCCGGTCCAGCCCCTTGGTTTTGAATCCTGATCCGACAAAGAGCAGCAGCGTGTCTGATGACGCCACGTCGAGTTCCTGACGGACGCGGGCCCGGATCCCGGAGCGGTCCGCTACCGGTTGGCGGTCAAGGTCCAGGGTCGCCGGAAGCATATGGAACCGCTCTTCAGGCGTACCGTAGTATTGCTGGTAGACGCTTTTTTCCCGAGGGGACAGGGACAATATCTGGGTATCGCTGTCCCGGCTGAAGACAGCGCGTTCGAAGGCATAAAGGTGGCGATAGCGTGGGGTGGAGCGGTACATCGGCCCATACTGCGGCGCGGCCCTGCCGAGGTAGCAAAAGTCGGCACCGTAGTAAAGATCAAGACCCGGCATCTTGTTGAAGCCAATGACCGCGTCGAATTTTTTGGTCGCGAGGGCTTTTTGCAGACGACCGAAAAACCGCCGGTCGCGGACGTGGTTTCCCCCAAGACGGCTTGACCTCAGAACATGAAGCTCGACACCGTTGGGGCGCTCACCCTGCCACTCGCCTGTATATACATGGACCGAATGGCCCCTGTCGCGACACTCGTTGAGAATGCGAAGAAAGTCCCGCTGAAGGCCCCCGTAGGGGAAATATTTGTAGAGGCAAAGCGCAAGCTTCATAGTGGTCCCGACAGTCTGCGGTTCTGCTGTCGACGTTCTTATTCTACTCTACCGCTCCCTTGTTCTTTTTTGCGACTTTTCTCTTTGCTCCTTACCCGGCCCCTTGCCCAGCCCCTACCCATTTCTTACCTGTTCCCCAGGGTTCGGTGCTGTCCCGCATGCTCCCACTTGAATGCACTCGAGCAAATGATTTCGAGGTCATCATGTTGGGGCTTCCAGCCCAAACGCTCTTTAATGGCACGGTTGTCCGATACCAGGCAGGCGGGGTCCCCCGCTCGCCTGCCGGCCTCCTGGATCTCAAAGTGCTTGCCGCTGACCTTGCGCACCATCTCGAGCACTTCGCGCACGCTGTAGCCATGCCCATAGCCGCAATTCAGGATGGATGACTCTCCACCGTCAGCCAGGTAGTCAAGCGCTTTCAGATGTGCGCCGGCAAGATCCTCCACATGGATATAGTCCCGGATACAGGTGCCGTCTTTGGTGTCGTAATCGGTACCAAAAACCGACACCGCATCGCGTTTTCCACAGGCAGTCTCACAGGCCACTTTGATCAGGTGGGTGGCCTCCGGGGTGGCCTGACCCAGTGTGCCGTCAAGAGATGCCCCTGCCACATTGAAATACCGCAAGGCAACGAATCGCAGACCCGAATCTGCCTGCGATCGCTCGGCAAAGTCCTGAAGCGTCCATTCGGTAATGAGCTTGGTGCGTCCGTAGGGATTGATGGGGTGGGTTAACGCGCTTTCATTAACGGGAACCTCCGCCGGATTGCCATAGACCGCCGCGCTGGATGAAAAAACAAAAAGACCCACGCCGGCTTGCTGGCAGCACTCGATGAGGTTGAGCGATCCGACAACGTTGTTTCGATAGTACTTGCCCGGGTCTGACACTGATTCCGGCACTACGATGTGCCCCGCAAAATGGATGACGGCATCGAATCGTCGTGACTCCATCAGCGCCCGCATCGCTTTGGCGTCTCCGGCGTCGCACTCATGAAATTCGGCTTCGGGCGCCACTGCCCATTTATGGCCGCTATAAAGGTTATCCACGACGGTAACCTGATGGCCCGCTGCAACCAGTTGACGGGTAGTGTGCGAGCCGATGTATCCGGCGCCGCCGGTAACGAGGACGGAAAGGGGTTTAGTGCTCACGAGAGGCTTCCCAAAAAATACTGATCCATTTTACGTCGATCTAATGAGTTGTTTGCTCAAGTAAACGGGACAACGCGGTAATGACGCGATCAGGCTCAAGGGTTTTGAGGCACTGCGTGTGGCCAAGGGGACATTCTCTGGCAAAACAGGGGCGGCAATCGAGTGTCTGAGAGACGGCCTGCGTTAAAGGTCCGAGCGGCGGCGTGTGATGCTCACTTGATGAGCCGAATATCCCGACTACCGGCGTTCCCGTGGCCGCGGCCACGTGCATCAGGCCAGAGTCATTGCTGACCGCTGCACGGGCATGAGCCAGCAGATCAATAGCCTCGCCAATGCTGGTTTTTCCAGTCAGGTCGACACAGTGCTCAGGGTCTGAGGATGATCTCACGATGTCTTCAGCAACGGCCTGATCGGCCTTGCCCCCGAGCAGCCAGACCTGCCAACCCCGCTTAAGAAAATGATCCGCCACCGATGCAAAGTGCGCTTGGGGCCAGCGTTTGGCCGGCCCGAATTCCGCGCCGGGACAGAGCGCGATAACGGGAGAGGTCGGGACATCCCGGCCGATGCTCTGAAAGACTTTTCGCACATTTTGAGGGTGACTGGTAAGACGGGGGTATGGGTAGCTTGAGACCGTCGCTGCCCCATACGCAAAGGCCAATTGGACAAAGCGAGCAGCCATAGGATCCTCTTTGGTGGATGGCCGGGTTCGCAGATCGTTAACGAGACCCCACCGGGGTTCGCCGCGGTATCCGGTTCGGACGGCGGCTTTGGCAAAGAAGGGCAGCAGAGCCGCCTTTAATGACCCCGGGAGGATGATGGCCTGATCAAAGTGATGTTCCCGAAGCGAGCGGCCGATCCTCCAGCGGTCAGCCATCTGCAGCCGCCTGTGCTCAAAGGGGGTTTCTATAATCTCGTCGACCTCCGGCATCCGATGGGCCAACCCGGCAGTGACCGGTGGTGCCGTCAGGGTAATGGCGGGGGCATCTTCTCTTGATTTCAGTACCTTAAACAGGCACTGCGCCATCACCATATCGCCGATCCAGGCAGGACCGACGACCAGCACCCGTGAGGCAGCTTGGTTCGAGATAGCGACCTGCCTTGCGGTTAGGCGTCCCGGCCGGCGTCAGGAAGCGTCCGGCAGAAAAAAGCGGTTGCCGCAGTAGGGGCACAGCGCGGTTTCACCCGGACGGATGGGCAGATAGACCCGGGGGTGTTGATTCCACAGTTCGCTGTCATCGGGAGGGCAGTGCAACGGCAGGTCGGCCGCCACGATCTGGCGCACCGGCCGCGCATCGGACGGCTTGGCTTGATGGGGATTGGAGTTGCTCATGGGCTGAAATCAGACAAAGGTCAGCCAGTCGTCATGCTGGCTGTCACGCCCCTGCACGCAGTCGAAGTATTTCGCCTGCAGCATCTGTGTTACCGGGCCGCGGGTGCCGCTGCCGATTTGTCGGCCATCCAATTCACGGACCGGGGTAACCTCAGCCGCGGTGCCGGTGAAGAACACCTCATCAGCGACATAGATCTCGTCCCGGGTAATTCGTTTTTCTATCAGTTCCAGCCCGGATTCGGCAATGAGGCGGATTACCGTATCCCGGGTAATACCCTCCAATGCGGAAGTCAGGTCCGGGGTGTAGACGACTCCGTCTCGAATCACAAAGACATTCTCCCCGGTGCCTTCCATTACATAGCCGGCGGAGTCCAGCATCAATGCCTCGTCGGCGCCTGCGGACAAAGCCTCTTGCAGGGCGAGGATCGAATTGATGTAGTTGCCACAGGCTTTGGCGCGGCACATGGTGATATTGACGTGGTGCCGTGTGAAAGAGGAGGTCCGGACACGAATACCTTTCTCAAGGCCTTCTTCGCCAAGATAGGCACCCCATTCCCAGGTCGCAATGGCGATATGGGTTTTCAGCATGTCGGCACGGATGCCCATGCCCTCTGAACCGTAGAACGCGAGCGGTCGCAGATAAGCGCTGGCCAGTCCGTTCTCTTTGACCACCGCAATCTGAGCATCGTTCAGGGTTTTGGCATCGTAGGGGATCTTCATGCCAAGAATATGGGCAGATCGGAAGAATCGGTCGGTATGGTCCTCCAGACGGAAGATAGCGGTTCCCCGGTCGGTCTGATAGGCGCGCACGCCTTCGAACACCCCCAGCCCGTAGTGCAGGGTATGCGTCAATACATGTACCTGGGCGTCTCGCCAGGGCACCATTTGACCATCGAACCAGATTACGCCGTCACGATCTGAAAATGACATCATTTCTTCCTTTAGTGAACTTCATTGTGTTAGCGAAATGCGCTAAGCCGGCCGCGCATTATTACAAAACCGAGAAAGAGTCGGGAGGACACATCTAACTGACCAGCATCGCGTGGACCGCTTTGACGGCCGCTTCCGCATAGGGCGCCAGACGGGGCGGTATCTGCTCAGGCAGAATTTCAGGCCCCAGGATACCGACACCCACCGGCTTGTTCGTTGCCAATTGCAGGTCGATGAGCGACTGGATGACGGCTTGCCCCATGACCCGCCCGTGCGCCGTCTCGCCCCGCTCGATGATGCCCAGCACGACCACGGCATCAACGACGGATCGTTCCAGCAGTCGTTTTGTCGCGAGGGGCTTTTCCATGGATCCCGGCACCCAGACCTCGTCACGGACTTGTAGCCCCAGCCCCCGCGCGGTCGACCGCGCCTTCTTCACCATGATCTCGCAGGATGCTTGATGGAAAGAACCCACTACTAGCGAAATAGTCAAGCCGTCGGCCATTGGTAACACCGTGAAACCGGATAAACCGAGAATTCTATCTGATCAATGCGTTCTGGGTTCGCCCGAATGTCGATCAGAGGATCACAGTGAGGTGTGCTCCAGATGTTCGCGCCAAAGCCTTTGGATGGCCTCACGCTCAGGAGCAAAAGCAGTCTCGGGCAAAAGGGCTTTACGACGACCGAGCTTGAGTTCGTTTTCTTTTGACAGGTATTGTGCCAGGGTGTCTGACAGGGTTTCTGCGGTCTCGCTCGCAATGGCGCCAGATGCCGCAAGTTCAGACAGGATGCGAAGGTTGCCGCGGTGCCGGGTGAGTGCGGGAGTTTGATGCGCAAATTTCAGAACGAGGTATTGGCACAGAAACTCGATGTCGACAATGCCCCCCGCATCGTGTTTCAGGTCAAAGTCGGATCCGCTGTGGCGAGAATGATGTTGGCGCATGCGTTGTCGCATATCCCGCATCGCACTTTGCAGCTTGGATGTCTCGCGGGGCTCACAGAGAACACGGTGGCGAATATCTTCGAAACGTTGCTGCAGGGCGTCGCTGCCGGTAATCATTCTTGCGCGAACCAGGGCTTGATGCTCAAAGGTCCATGCCGAGGTCGATAGATACTCATGATAAGCCTTGATCGGGGTTACCACCGTCCCTGAACTCCCGCCAGGCCGTAGCCGGGTGTCAATGGAGTAGGCCTCTCCTGCCGGTGTATGCGTGGTGAGTATATGCGCCAGCCGTTGGGCCAGCCTGCCGAAGTAGTGGCGCCGTGCCGCGGCTGCCTGGGAATCTTCGGCGTCTGGCTGTTCGTAAACAAAAACGATATCAAGATCGGAGTGATAGCCGAGTTCCTGACTGCCTAGCTTGCCGTAGGCAATGATGCCCAGTTCAGCGCTCTCGTGCGGAGCTGCCGGTGTCTTTAACGTACGCTCGGCGATGAAAAGCGCGTGGCACAGCACAGCTTCAGCCAAAGCGCTCAGCGAAGCCGCCGCAGTTTCAATCTCCAGCAGTTGTGCGACATCGGCCGCGGCTATCCGGAGACTGTAGGCCTGACGGTATTCCCGAAGTATCTCCATGGCGGCTTCGAGATCCTCCCCGTCCTGCGAGTCGAGTTTGCGCGCCAGTTCCTGGCGGATCTCGCTGCACGCCTGCGGCTGATAAGCGGTGATGGGGTCAATTAGTTCGTCCAGGATAACCGGGTGGCTCGCGATCCAGTGACTGATCTCACTCGAGGCGCTGACCAGACGGACCAGCTGTGACAGGGCCAATTCATTTTCAGTCAGCAGAGCAAGGTAAGCCGACCGTCGGCCGATCGACTCAATCACAAACAGTACCCGGCTGATGGCGGTATCCGGGCTTTCAGTTTGGGCACAGCGTTTTAGAACCAGGGGCATCAGGGCGTCCAGCCGTTCGCGGCCTTCGCGTGAAAAAGCCTGATAAAAGCGGCTATGACGGATACCGGCCAGCAGGGTCTGGACCTGCTGTGGGTCTTGAAAGCCGAGTGCCCTGAACTGGGTGAGCTGATCCTCAGGTGCGAGGGTTTCGTCCCACAGATCAGCAAAGAGTGAGTCCTGGTCGTCAGGGCGGGATCCTCGGTCATGATGGAATACGCTACGAAAAAGTTTGTGGACATCGTCGTTGACAGAGGCCAGGACTGACTCGAAGTCGACGTTGTCTGGATAGCCCATCGCCAAAGCGATCCGCGTGCGGGCGAGTGGCTCCACCGGAATCGAATGGGTTTGCGCATCATCCATGATCTGAAGGCGGTGTTCGAGCACCCGCAGATAGTCATAGTGGCTGCGCAACCTGTCGCAGTCCGCACGATCCAGCATCCCTCCCTCTTCCAGTGCTGCCAGTGCCTGATACAGGGAAGCCGTGCGCAGCGCTGCGTTTCTGCCCCCGTAAATCAGCTGGTGACTTTGTACGATGAACTCAATTTCTCGGATTCCGCCACGCCCAAGTTTGACGTTGCCGGTGAGCGATTTTTTTGCGAGCTCACGATCGATCAGGGTTTTCATGGAGCGGATCGATTCAAAAGCCCCAAAATCAAGGTACTTTCGGTAGATGAAAGGTCTTAAGCTGCCGAGCAGTTCCATGCCCGAAGCTATGTCACCCGCAACGGGACGCGCCTTGATCAGCGCGTAGCGTTCCCACTCGCGACCGTGGGTCAGAAAGTAGTGGTCGATGGCATCAAAGGAGAGTGCCAACGGTCCGCTATCGCCGTTGGGGCGAAGTCTCATATCTACGCGAAAGACCAACCCATCGGCTGTTGGGGTCTGCAGGATATCAATCAGGGCCTGACCCAGTTTGATGAAGAACTCATGGTTGCTGATGGATTGTGTCCCGTCGGTAGATCCGTTTTCCCGATAAGCGAAAACCAGATCGATATCAGACGACATATTGAGTTCACGCCCGCCGAGCTTGCCGAGGCCCAGAACCGTCAATTGCACCGGCTTGCCGCTGTTCTCGCCGATCGGTTGTCCAAACCGGTTAACGAGTTCGAGGTGGGCGCATTTCAGCGCCGCGTCAATGGCTGCATCGGCCAGGGTGGACAGGGTCTCCAGTACTTCTGACAAGGGGGCCTTACCGACAAGGTCGCGCCATCCCAGCAGAACGATCTGCTCCTGCCTGATCCGTCGAAGCGCCGTGCCAATCTCTTCCCGATCCCCGCGCAAGTCATCAATCTGTTGACGCAGCGCCTTCGGATCGGATGGTCGTGCGGCAGCATCGAGTTTGTCCAGCAAAGCCGGGTTGCCCGAAAGTGTGCGTGCGATAAATTCGCTGCCGAGCATGACGGTGGTTAAGTCCGCCCAGTGGCTTGCCCGGTCGGCCCGCCCGCCGCGCTCTTGGCCGAGCGCCTTTATCCGGGCGCCTCGCGCCTCGGCAAGTGCTCTTACGTCAGCAGCCAGATCATTCACGACGGGTTATTGTGACAGGCAGTTCTGATTGAAAGGCAGTCATTGGCCGAGCGCTGAGAGAACGCCCCGAGGCTCTTCGATGTATTGCACTTGATACGGTCTCGCACGCTGTGCCGTCGGATTCGCGGCGGTTGAGACAACTCGGCTATAGTCCTCGCTGAAGCGCTAGCGCAATGGGCACAACGATGAGTGATCTTTTTGATTTTAAGAGCCGTCAACGCCGTTTTGCTGTGGTGGGGCATCCTGTCCTGCACAGTAAATCACCGCAGATCCACGAGGCTTTTGCGCGCCAGTGTAACGTATCGCTGTCTTATGATGCGATTGCGCTTGACCCCATCGCATTTGAGCAGGGGGTGCGCAACCTTCAGGCTGGCGGTGTGGCGGGAATCAATGTCACACTGCCATTCAAAGAAGCGGCGTTTCGCCTGGCCGATGAGGTTTCTGAGCGGGCGCAATTTGCGAACGCGGTCAACACGGTGTCGTTTTCAGGCGACGATCATATTGCCGGAGACAATACGGATGGCATCGGTCTGGTGCGTGATCTGCAGGAGAATCTTGGTATCGCGTGCACCGGTGCGAGGATTCTGATCATTGGGGCGGGGGGTGCGGCACGCGGCATCGTGCAGCCCCTGCTGCAGTCGAATCCGGACTGTGTAGTCATCGCCAACCGCACTGTCTCGCGTGCACGCGAGCTCGTGGCATCAATGGACTCACCCGATCGGGTCCATCCTTGTGGACTCGATGACGTGAACGAGGCATTTGATCTTGTGATCAATGCCACGGCGGCAAGTCTGTCGAGCCAGGTGCCCGCGCTATCGGAGTCGGTTTTTCATCCCGGCAGCCAGGCTTATGATCTGGCCTATGCAGATCAGCCGACGGCGTTCATGCGTTGGGCGTTGGGGCTTGGGGCGGTTCGGGCGGTGGATGGCCTTGGCATGCTGGTGGAGCAGGCAGCAGAGGCGTTTTGGATTTGGCACGGGCAGCGACCGCGCACGGCGCCGGTGATCAGTGCCTTGCGGTCAGGCGGACGTTAGCTATCCGGGTGTATCTCAACGTGAGGGTTCGTCGCTAAACCAGGCCGGCAGCTCGTTGCGGAGCAGATCAGCCAGCGCTGCACCGTGTTCCTTGCGGTCATTCAGGCAGGGGATATAAGCGAAATTCTCACCGCCCGCTTCACGAAAGATCCCGGCATTTTCCTCGGCGATCTCTTCGAGCGTTTCCAGACAGTCCACTGCAAAGC
>Ga0181585_10001431_pt1 | contig 20901 bp, 23 predicted proteins | sample 071ome_29_FD_132469 | JGI IMG/M metagenome (GOLD analysis project Ga0181585, IMG submission 132469) | Coastal salt marsh microbial communities from the Groves Creek Marsh, Skidaway Island, Georgia - 071407BT metaG (megahit assembly) | ecosystem: Environmental > Aquatic > Marine > Intertidal...
GGCCGAGATGTTCGTCATCGGACCGTCCCCGCCGTCAAAGCGATCGATCGACGAGGCGGCGTTCCGCCGACCCACGCACGACCGACCCGCTTGCGTCGTAGCCGCCATCGCCCTGATCGCCGAACACGGCAGCGGTGAGCGAATTGGTCAGATCGAGGCCTCGCTGAAGCTGAGCGCGGCCGTTGAGCGAGATTGATGTGATCTCACCGGCGAGCTCCAAGAATGCGGCACGATGCTCGTCGAGCATGGTGCCGAAGGGATCCGGAGCGACATCGACGAGTGTCTGGAGCGATGGATTGGCGCCAAGCCCGAGCGCAAAGCCCAGGTCCTGGGTGATCTCCACGCGGGCCGCTTCGACCTCAGACGCTGCACGCAACAGGCCTTCTACATCGTTGACGGCGAAGGTGAGCATCCAGTCGTCGGTGCCAGCGAGGATCAACTCCTGCACCTTCATGTGGTAGCGCACCCGTTCAAGCAGACGTCGCTGCTGCCAGAGCGTTCTGGTCAGATCGGCCAGCATCTCGTCAACGTCACGGGCAGAGGTCATTGATGAAAGCGTCGGTATCTGCGCTGCAGATATGAGAGAGAAAAAGGTATTTCTGCTCTACCCGCCGACGGGGGGCGGTTTCCCACCCCGGACCCTGATCGCCCAGGGCGGTCTGGATCAGACGCTGAACGCCTGGAGCCGCTCGTCGTGCGTGCTATCCGACGCAATCGCATCGGCGTACTCACGACGGCTGCGGTCGCGTCGCCGCGCCGGCTGCTCGGCCGGCTGCGACTCGTCGTACTGGGCCGCAAGACCCTCTCGCATACGGCGAATCGCATCGTCCTTGATCTGAGAGATCCGAGACTGAGTCACGCCAAGCAGCGCACCGAGCTCGTCCATCGGACGGCCCTCGAGGAAATACCCGACAATGACAAGGCGGTGACGCTCCGGAAGCAGATGGATCGCGGAACGGATGTACGCCTGCAGCTCCCGGTTCTCGAGGTTCTCGTTCGGGTCGGCGGCGTTGGGGTCCGCGACCATGTCGCCAAGCGTGGCCGCACCATCGCTCGACGGAATTGGGCGGTCAAGCGTGAGAACCACACCTCGGCGCACCTTGTGGCGCAGGTCCGACAGTTCCTTCACCGTCATCTTCGCTGCGGCAGCCACCGTGTGGCTATCGGGGCTCGACTCACCCTGCTCGAGCAGTTCCTGCTCCACCGCAGCCAACTCGCGGGCCTTGGCGCGAGCCGAACGAGGCAGCCAGTCATCACGACGAACCACGTCGAGAATCGCACCCTCGATCCGACGACCAGCAAACGTCGAGAACGCTACTCCTCGGTCCTCGTCGAAACGGCCCGCTGACTCCACCAACGCCAACATGCCGGCCTGAACCAGATCGTCACGCTCGTAGTGGTTGGGCAGCCGCGCACTCATCCGAGTGACGATGTGCTCCACCAGCGCGACGTTCCGCTCGATTCTTGTCCGCACTTCTTTATTCATGATCCCGCCTTTGGTTGTTCGAAGGTCATCGGCTGTCTGGTCCAACGGCTTTCGCCAATTAGTCCAAACAGCCCCCTTGCTGAAGCAACACAGCAGTGGCGACAGGCACCGAAGCGCCCGACGTCACCAGACCCGGACGTCGTTCGACGACCGAAATCAGAAAGCTTGTTCCGCCAATGAACACGGACCGAGGTCCGTGCGGTCAGGGTTGACCATCACAAGGCCAATCGGCACACAGAGTCGAGATATAAGAGGTTCGGCGATCTTTTTCTTGATCGACGTGAGAAGCCGGCCGGCCGGGGTTCTGCGGCCGTGTCGACCGGAGCCGGGGAGGCTCTACTGACCTGGCTTGGGCAGCGAACCGGCGTCGATCGAAGGCACGTCAGCCGCTGCCCTGTTCGACTCGAGGATTTCCGCTGCGACTTCCTCTCGATGCACCGTCACGCTTCGCGGCGCTTCGACCCCGATCCGTACCTGGTCGCCTCGAATGTCGAGGACCCGCACGATGATGTCCGCGCCGATCACGATCGACTGGTTGGCACGACGGCTCAAGACGAGCACGGATCTCCCCCGGGGCTAGCCCGCGACCGGTTCGCGGGTGGAGTGTTCGGAGTCAGCGAGCACCACCTGGCGCCCGATACCCGATCGATTGTTTATCACCAGCGGACCGAGAAGATTCGCCGTGACCGAGGCGACACCGCCGTCCTCGGCGTGCCGGATCGTGACGAGCGCAAGCACGTCGGCGTCGGCAGCATCAGTGATCTCGAGAGCCGCGATGTCACCATCGGGAACCTCGATGTCGTAGTCCGGGAAGAATCGGAACGCAGAAATCACGAGGAAGGCAAGATCGCGGTCACTGGTCGACTGCAGCCACAGCCACCCTTCTGCGTCATCGACCGGGACCCGAACGAATCGGATCGCATCGGGAAACCCCAACAGGCCACCATCGATCGTGATGAGCTGCTCTTCGGTCGCGTCGAGGGTTCCAAAGCGTGAACTCGCGACCTGCATAGCTGCCAGATTACCGCTCATTGGTCACTCCACCATCAGATCCATCTGTCGTCATATCTGCACCATCTCCCGTCGCCGCCTCCGCAGCTGCTGCTTCTTTCGCTTTCGTGCGGGCTTCAATCACTGCGTCCTGCACCGTCTTCACTGCCGCCTGTCCCTGATAGCTGTCGAACAGCGAACCAACCATGGCAACGATGCCGGTAGTAATCACCAACGCAACTGCGATCCGGGTGGCAGCCGTGACCAGGGTGATCGAGCCGTCAAGAGAAGCCGAGATGATCGGGATGGAGAGCGCTCCGCTCAGGAGAAACGCCCACCCTTGACGGGCCCGCTTTCGACGTTTCATCGTGCGGCGCTGCACGCCATCGACGACCGCTTCGATCGTCGAACGTTCAGCGAGAGAAAGATCAGTCACGACGCCGCCTGTCGAGCCACACTGCGGCAAGGAGTTCTGGCGACGCAGGGCGACCCTCGACCGACCCGATCGGAATGTCAAGGTCGAGCATCGCGAGCGGGTCGATCGTCTCACCGGCCTGGGCGAGCTCAAGCGCATCAACCCCGCCAAGGCGAAGCGCAACCCGCCCGACCTGCTCAGGCAGACGCCACGCCTCCGCAACCAAACGCGTCTGAGCCGGGCTGAGGGCATCCATCGTCTCGCCAACCCAGTCGAGGTTCGGCTTGTCGATCGAGTCGTCGATGATCACCGGCACGACACCGTCACGCTTGCGCCACCGCGGTGCCCGCGACGCAAGGTCATCAAGATCGTCGACCGCAAGCCATGCAGGAATATCGTCGTGTTGACGACGGGTCACCACGGCAACCTCGTTACCCCAGGCGCCGAGGCGATGCCCGAGTTCCTGCACGAGCGGAAGTGCCGTCGAGGCATCGCCGATGAACGCCACGATCCCCTCGGTAGGCAACTGAGGAACGTCGGTCATGGTCTCGATGCGATCAAGAACCGCCCACAACAGGTCAGTCTGAGACTGGCGCGGCTCGTCGAAGATCGAGGCGCCACGCGGGGCATCTTCGAGCGCAACGGCAGCCGACGTGGCCGGGGCAATCGCGAGTGTGGAAGCCGAGTCTGGGAGCGCTGGTGCCGTCGGAAGGACACCGGCGATGGCGTCGGCCCGCTCCATTCGGGTGGGCCGTTCCGCGAGCGCCACCCCTCCCTCAGGCGGGCGAGGCGTCGCCGACGTCGCGACAGCAGGTGCGGCCTGCTGATGGCCGGACGGGCCGAGGCCGCCCGGCGAGTACTCGGCTCGTGGGTCGTCTCCGAAGAACTGCTCCATCGCATTTCCGAACCCGTCCCCCGTCGACTGGGCCGCCAACGCGTTGGTCACCATCGACTGGAACGTGTCGATCTCTTCATCGGCTGCATCTCGGTCGAGCAGGGCGAGCGCCGGGTTAGCGCGAGCCTCCGCTGGGCCGTGCGCCCACACCTCGAACCACTCACGGGCAAAGAACCCAAACAGGCCGCCTTTGCGGACGCGGTTCGCCTGCACGATCTCGACGTCGGGGCCAAAGACGAGCTGGGCCTCCGACAGGACCTCCTCGAGGTCTCGTCCTTCGAACAGCAAAGGATTCGTCATGTGCTCGCTCCTAAGTGAGAAATCGTTGGGATGCCGGCTGACCGATGGCGAGCCATCACGTGGCCGAACCGGTGGGGATAGGCACGGTGCCAACCGTCACGAGCTCGACCTGAGGGCCGACCTCGCGGAAGCTGAGCACCGCAGGGACATTGGGGACGCCGTTCAACAAGCGAACCAGTGGACGACGAAGAGAAGGGGAAACAACAAGTACAGGCTCGTGAGCGGCACTCTCGGCCTGCACGGTGAGATCAGTGACGTTCTGCACAATTGTCTGCATCCCGCCTGCATCAAGGCTCGTGACACCGGCTTCGGCGCCGAGCGCGGCCGTCAGTTCCCGTTCGAGCATCGGGTCGAGCGTGATCACCGCGAGCTCACCATCTCGTGCGTGGTGTTCGGTGATCGCTGGACCGAGCACTTCGCGCACTGCCTCCACCAAATCCTCACCGTTCTGGACGAGGCGGGCCCGTTCGCCCACCACCTCAAGAATCCGGACCATGTCACGGATCGGGACCTGCTCTCGAAGGAGTTCCTGCAGTACCCACTGGACCTGCGGAAGGGCGACATCGCTCGTCCCAAGATCCTCAACAACAGCCGGGTCTGACTCGCGAACGAGATCGAGCAGCCCGGATACGTCCTGTCGGCCGATCAGGTCGGCGGCGTGGGTGCGGGCCACCTCGGCGAGGTGGGTGGTCATGACCGATGCCCGGTCGACAACGGTGGCACCGAGGGCTTCGGCCTGTGTCGACTGCAGCTCCGGTACCCATTTGGCGGGGAGCCCGAAGACGGGTTCGTTGACGACCTCCCCTGCGTAGGGTCCCAGGTCGTCGGCGATGACCAGGACCTTGCCGGGCGGTGCGGACCCGACGGCGAGTTCGACGCCGTGCAGCAAGATGGCGTACGTGCCTGGAGCGAGATCGGTGTTGTCCCGGGTCCGGATGGCCGGCAGCACCAGCCCGATCTCCAGGGCGATCTTGCGGCGCAGTGCCCGCACCCGGTCGAGCAGATCGCCGCCGCGTGCTGGGTCGACGAGATCGACCATGTCGGCTGCGACCTCAAGCCCGATCGCTTCTACCCGCATCGATCGGCGCAGGTGAGCGGGGTCGTCGGGGTCGATCACTGGCTCGGGTTCGGCGAGCTCCGTGACCTCGGGTTCGGCGTCGGCGTCCTGGTCGAGACGGAACCCCAGCAGCATCGCCGAGCCGCCCACCAGCATGAACGGCACGAGTGGTAGACCCGGCACGAGACCGAGACCGATGAGCATTCCACCGCCGACCTGGAACGGACGGGCCTGACGGGCGAACTCGGTGGCAACGTCGGTACCAAGGTCCGAGGTGCCGGTCGCTCGGGTGACGATGATGCCCGACGAGATCGAGATCAGCAGGGCCGGGATCTGGGAAACGAGACCGTCACCGACGGTGAGCAGGCTGTAGGTCGAACCGGCCTCGGTGATCGACATGCCGTTCTGCATGATGCCGATGATCAGGCCACCGATCAGGTTGATCAGGGTCACGACGACACCGGCAATGGCGTCACCCTTCACGAACTTGGAGGCACCGTCCATTGCGCCGTAGAAGTCAGCTTCGGCTGACACCTCACTACGCCGGCGGGTCGCTTCATGATCGTCGATGATGCCGGCGTTGAGATCAGCATCGATCGCCATCTGCTTGCCTGGCATGGCGTCGAGCGTGAACCTTGCGCCGACCTCGGCGACACGGGTCGCACCGTTGGTGATCACAACGAACTGGATCACGACGAGAATCAAGAAGACGACGAGCCCCACGACCACATTGCCGCCCATGACAAAGCTGCCGAACGCCGTGATGACATCGCCGGCTTCACCGGAACCCAGAATGAGGCGGGTGGTTGAGACGTTGAGGCCCAGCCGGAACAGCGTGGCGATCAGAAGGATCGACGGGAACGAGGAGAGGTCGAGCGCTCGGGTCACGTTGAGCGAGGCGAGCATGATCATCACCGCAGCGGCAATGTTCAGCGTGAGCAGCAGGTCGAGGATGACACTCGGGACCGGGATCACCATCATGACGACGATGCCGACCATGGCGGCAGGGAGTGCCATGGGTGCGAGTGCAGAACGGGGCAACGGAGATCCTCGAGATATCTGTCCACGCCGTCCATGGCCCGGAAGAGATGAGATCGATCCGTCGACTCGACATCCAGTTTCGGACGAAGGTCACCGTCCATAAGGGCCAAAGGACCCACTTCGCATCGTTTTCGCTGAATGATGCGTCGGTGGTCGATGTCAGCGGGCGTCGGCGGCGATCGCTCGTTCTGCGGCTTCGCGAATGCGATCCGGCAAGGCCAGTGCGTCAGTGTCGTGGGGCAGCACGTGGATTCCGCCAAGGGTGCGCCGCGCCCCGAGCCGCTGCACGAACGCAAGCAGCACCGCAACACCTTGGAACATCTCGTTGGGCACCGCAGTGCCGATATCGCACACTCGGTAGAGGGCCCGAGCGAGCGGCTTGCACTCGACGACGGGCACCATCTTTTCGAGGCCCTCCTCGCGCAGCTGCAGCGCAGCATTGCCCACACCCTTGGCGGTGACGATGGGAACCCCAACCAGCGGGTCGTAGCGAAGGGCCACAGAGAAGTGGGTCGGGTTGACGACGATCACGCTTGCATCGGCGACGTTGGCGAGCATCCGATTGCGTGATAGTTCGCGCGCTGCTTGACGCATCCGGCCCTTCATCAACGGGTCACCGTCAGACTGCTTCTGTTCGTCCTTGATCTCCTGCTTGGACATCATCAAGTCCTTGATGTGGTTGCGCTTCTGCATCGCGTAGTCGGCTGCAGAGACGAGCAGCGCGAGAAAGGCGACCATCCGGACGAGCTGCAAGAGTCGGCCACCGATGTACCCGAGACCCGCGCCAAGCGTCATCCCACCGGCGGCGAGATCATTGCCGGTGTCGACCATCAGTGGGATCGCCACCACGGCAACCACGATCAAGCGCAGGATGGCTTTGGCCGCCTCCCACTGGCCCTTGGCCGAGACGATTCGTTTCAGCCCCGACCACGGATTGAGGCGCTTGAACTGGGGTCGCGCCGCCTTGATGCTGAGAAGCGGACCGACCTGGCCGATCGTCCCGACAAACGCGATCGCCGCCGCACCAACCAACAGAGGGACCGTCAGAGTCAGCACCGCAAAAAACGCCTCGCGCACTGCCGTGACGGCTGCGGCCGGACTCGGGTCAGCAGCCGCAGCTCGAATCTCGCCCACCCGATCGAACAAGACCTCACCGGCCACTCCCAGAAACGTCGGCATCACAAAGGTCGCGATCAGCACCAGCAGCCAGGGCACCACCTCAGCCGACTTGACGACCTGACCGTCCTCCCGAGCCTTCTTCTTTCGCCGGTCGGTTGGCTTCTCTGTCTTTTGCGCCTTGTCCTGAGCAGCCATGTCACCACAACCCGTACGCGGCTCGGGTGGCCTGGTCAGCCAGGTTCTCCACCGCCCAAGGCAGGACGGTGATCGCCGTCGTCAGCATCAAGATGAGAACCAGCGCCTTGATCGTCAGGCCCAACATCAAGATATTTGCCTGAGGCGCAGCCCGGGCGAGCAACGCCAGGCCGATCTCGGTCACGACCAACACCCCAGCGATCGGCAGGGCGATCTCGAGTGCCGCAACGAAGAACACACCCAGTCCCTGCAGGAGCGTGAACCCGAGCTGATCAAGGCTCGGGCCAGCCAGCGGCGCGGCCTGAAAGGAACGCAGATAGCCGCTGAGGATGACGAGGTGGCCGCCACCGGCGAAGAGGAGCACCGCTGCAGCCAGGCCGTAGAAGCGGGCGATCGGCGCGTTCTGGTTCCCGCTCAACGGGTCATAGACGGCACCGACCGACAGGCCACTCGCAAAGTCGATGACCGACCCGGCCGCTTCAAACGCTGCGAAATACAGCCGAACCACAAACCCAAGCGAGACACCGATGAACACCTGGTAGGCGGTGGCCACGAGAAGGTCGCCAAAGGCGAGCCCAACCTCGCCAGAGGGGACATGAACCGACATCAAGAAGCCGAGCGCGACGGCCAAGCCAACTCGAATCCTTGGCTGGAGCACCGCCGCGTTGAACGGGGGAGATACCGCAAGCCACGCCACGGTGCGGACCATGGCAAGGACGAAAGCGACAAGCGCCTCGGGGGTAACAGCGAGTTCGAGCACGCCGATCCTGCGCGGTCAGCTCGCCATCATCTGCGGGATGGCCTCGAACAGATTCTCGGTGAACGAGATCATCTCCTGCATCATCCAACTCCCGGTTACGAGCAGGACGAGGCAGCAGCCGACGAACTTCGGAACGAACGCAAGCGTTGGTTCGTTGAGCTGGGTCGCGCTCTGGATCAGACCGATGAATAGGCCGATAAACAGCGAGGTCAACAGCACTGGTGCAGCGAGTTTGGCGGTGGCGGTCATCGCCTGAGTGGCGATTTCAAGGACGGCAGATTCATCCATTGCAGGTTCTCCGGATCGAGGTAGGCGAGGGCGCGAGGGCGCGACGAACTAGGCGGTGTTGAAGCTGGTAATCAGCGTCTCTGCGACGAGCACCCAGCCATTCACCATCACGAACAGCAGGATCTTGAACGGAAGCGAAACGAAAACGGGTGGCAGCATCATCATGCCGAGCGACATCAGCACGGCGCTCACCACAAGATCGATCACCAGGAACGGCATAAACACGACGAAGCCGATCACGAAGGCGGCCTTCAACTCCGAAAGGATGAATGCTGGGATCAAGGCCGACATCGAGACGTCTTCGGGACCCGCCGGCGGTTCCTCAATGTTCTGGGCAGCCAGCATCAGCTCGAGTTCGTCGTTGCCGGTATTGGCGAACATGAACTCGCGCAGCGGAGCGACGGCGGCGTCGTACGCCTCGGATTGGGTCTTCTCACCATCGAGATACGGCTGAAGACCGACCTCGTTCATCTGGTCGAGCGTTGGACCCATGATGAACAGGCTCAGGAACAACGAGAGCCCGATCACCACCTGGTTCGGCGGGATGCTCTGGACACCGAGCGCACTGCGAACCAGCGAGAACACGATGACAATACGGGTGAAGCTGGTCAACATGATGACCAGCGACGGCGCAACCGACAGCAGCGTCAGTCCAATGATGAGGATGATCGACTCGCTGGGTGGGCCCTCGCCCTCTTCAGCGCCGAGGTCGACGCTGAAGTTGACGACACCGGTGTCGCCTTCCTCCCCGATCACGTCAGCAATGTCGTCCGGTACCTCGATCGTCGGCGTGTCGACCGGATCGGGCACAGTCGGAAGCTCGATCTCTTGCGCCCCCGCCGGCGCCGAAGAACTGACAAGCGCGAGAAAGACCACCGCTCCCAGCAAGAGGAGACGGCGAGGGAGCGTTCGCACAAGCGGCTGCGGACGCAGCGACCGGCGGGCAAGCACGGGATCAGGTGCGACGCACGGACCGTTCCCGTAGCGCCTCGATCAAATGCATCCCTGGTGGTACCGATCGCCCTCGAATGAAGGGATCGGCCTGCGACGACGTCCTGTCGTCGGTTGACATATCACCGGTCGACGGTGCGGGCTCGGGTTCGTCGACGATCAGATCGCCACCCTCAGCAAGCACCTCAACGGCTTGTTCATTGGCCCCGATCAACAGGACCCGGTCACCGACCTCAACGAGGGCGATGGTGGTGTTGCGACCCAACTGCTCTCGGGCTCGCACCGAGATGGCGCCTCTTTGAACGCCAAGACCCAGCCCAAGACCCTTCCCCCGACGAACTGCCCACGACAGAGCCATGATCAGCCCCAGCACAATCGCAAGCGAGAAAATCAATCGGATGCCGAGCCACAGGGTCGACGTTGCGAGCAGGCCTGCAGCAGGCGTGAGGGTTGCCAGCATCAGAGAGTGTCCGATACCCGCCCGAGAATCTCGGTAATCCGAACGCCGTACTCGTCATCGATCACGACGACTTCGCCTCGGGCGATGAGCGAACCGTTGACCACAACATCCACCGGTGAACCGGCCGTGCGGTCGAGTTCGACGACCGAACCGACATTGAGTTGGAGAATCTCCGACACCGACATGCGGGCACGGCCGAGCTCGGCACTGACCTCAAGCGGCACCTCTCGAAGCATGCCGAGGGTGATGAGACCGTTCGACCCCGCAGCCTGTTCAGGCTCGGAAACCTTCGGTGGCGTCAAGCCTGCGGACACGACGTACACCGCGAGCCCGCTGCCATCGTCGGTACGCACACCCACCGCCGAAGCCGCGGTCGGAGCAGGCATAGACATCCCGTCGGCATCGGCTGCGGCGCCACCAAGCTGAGCAGCAATATGGCCCACGAATCCCTGCACGAACGCAGGGTCCGGTGCACCGATGGGTGCAAACACAACAACTGATCCGGCGTGCTCGACGGTCCAACCGGCGGCATTCGGCGCAGGCGCAAGTTCGTCGATCGACGTCACGTCCACCGTGAGCATCCCCATCGCAGGGGTGTAGGACTCTGCAATGACGGCGATCTGGCCGAGATCGAACGAGGTTTCGGTTGCGGTCATTGGGTCTCGTCTCCTGGTTGCGAAGGAATCGGGCCAACCACGGCACAGGCTGTGCGGGTCCGGCGGGTTGTGGGCCGAACCCGAAGCGCGGGGCGGCCAGCGATGGTCAGGACCGGCGGCGTATCGGCCGCCACACCGGTCTGGAGCACGTCACCGACCTTGAGCTTGTCGACCTCAACCGGGGACAGCCAGGTCGAGGACAGCTGAACAGTCACCGGAACCGGGACCCGAAGGATGCTGCGGCGAATCGGCGACGAGCGGGCAAGCGCTTCGCTCGCCGCAGCCTGCTCGATGTCGGAAAGCGAGGTGAGGATCGGCGTGATTGCCTTCTGCGGGTAGCAGAGCGTGATGGCGAGATCGTCATCGCCGAGCGTGAAAAGCAGCTCGATGATCACGACGATGTCGTCGCCGGGCACGAGCTTGACCAGTTGGTTGTTGACCTCGCTTCGAGCGAACTCAAGCGTCAACGGGAAGTAAGGGACATACGAACCGGCGATCGCTCGAAGCAGCTTCGGCAACATGTCTTCGATCAGATGCGAGTCGATCACCGTGAGTGCACGATCCGATGACGTCGCCGGACTCCCGAGGAGCTGGTCGACAAACCGAAGGGCTGTCCGGCCGGGAAGGACGATTTCAAACTCACCGTCGAGCGAATCGGAGCCGACAATGGCGTGGTAGGCCCGCGTGGGAAGCTCGTCGATGAAGCCCTGATAGCGGGTCTGGTCAAGCGAGACGACCGTTCCCCGAACGTCAGCTTCGAAAATGTCGCTCAGGAGCTGATCGAGATCACGGGCCACCTCCGTGTGGATTCGGCGGAGCCCAGCGATCGCATCACGACCGAGCCGCTGCGGCACGCCGAAGTCGTACGGCACGACATCTCGGTTCTCTGCATCGAATCCCACGTTGGGAAGTTTCGACCGGCCGCTCAGAGATATGAGACGGCTTCCGTCATCATTGGCAAAAACTGCCATCGAGTGCCCATGCGGCGCCGCCGGGCCCACAAACGAGACAAAGGATGCAGAGCTCACCGTTCGATGGGTCGCAGGGCCTATCCGTCGACTCGTAGCGATGGCGAGCCTGTCCCCCATGCACCGATCGGGATCCCTGCTGCCATGTCGATGAGCCCGGTCCGAACCCTTGACCCGGCCGCCGTCGCAGCCGAGTTCGGCGATCTCCCAACCCTCGCTCCGGTCGCCGTCGAGGTGCTCCGTCTCACCGACGACGACGACGCCACCCTCGACGACATTGCGCTGACCATCCGGAACGATCCGGGGCTGGCGGGGCAACTGCTCAAGGTCGCCAACTCACCCATGTACGGCATGGGGGGCGAGGTCGCCTCGCTGAGCAGAGCCGCTTCGATCCTCGGCCTTCGAACCGTGAAGCTGCTATCGCTGAGCTTCGCCGTCGTCGCCTCCACCAGCGGTTCCAACGGCGACGCACTCATCTGGCGACGCACCTTGGCGGCAAGCGCACTCGGCCAAACCATCGCCAACCGGTTCGACAGACGCCTGGTCGACGAGGTCTTCATTTCGTCCCTGCTGGCAAACATCGGGCGAATCGCCCTACTGAACGATCCCGACTACAGAGCCGCCAACCGCGGCGCAGGTGGCTGGCTCGACGCACCATCGGAGAACGAACTGGTGGGAACGACCAGCGATCTCGTCACAGCGGAAATCCTGAATCTCTGGGGGCTTCCCACTCACATCGCAGAGGCAATCCGGTATCGCAGCGAACCGGCGAACGCCGACGGCATCGCCCGCGAGGTCGCTCGCATGCTCCACATCGCCGACGTCGGTGCCGGCTTCATCATCGCCAACGAGGACTTCGCCCCGGCGGCGCTCGAGCAGTGGTGCGCCACTGTGAAGCGCGATCTGCGACTTGGCGAGGAGGCAGCCGATGGTTTGCTGACCGCCGCCCAGCAGCAGCTTGAGACCATCGCGGGACTGTTCAATACCGATGCAGCCGACCAGAACGTCGGTGACCTTGTGCATCAGGCCCGGCAACGCATGGCCCGTCTCTCTCTCGATGTCGTGGCGGCACTCTCCCAGGAGCAGTCGCGGGCGGCGTCACTCGCCGCCGACAACGAACGGCTCTCGGCACAGGTGCTCACCGACCCGCTCACAAAGCTCCCCAACCGACGCGCCTTCGATCAAGAGGTGAACCGCGCCATCTGCGGCCATGATCGGCGAACTCACACGGGTCGGCTTGCCGTGATGGTCCTCGACTTGGATCACTTCAAGACGGTGAACGACACCTTCGGTCACCAGGTCGGAGACGAAGTCCTTGTCGAGGTCAGCCGCCGACTTCAGAACCGCTGCCGCGCCAACGAGTTCGTGGCCAGGATGGGCGGCGAAGAGTTCGCCGTCGTTCTGCCATCAACCAACCCTGACGAGGCCCTTCGAGCCGCCGACGGCTACCGCAAGGCGGTCAACGCAACCCCGATCGAGACATCGGCAGGACGCCTGGATGTCACGACCAGTGCCGGCGTCGCAACCAGCGACCGCATCACGGACGAGACCCCCGAGGAGCTCTACCAACGGGCCGACCGTGCGCTGTACGACGCGAAGCACAACGGGCGCAACTGTGTTCGCGGCGCAGACTGAGCCAAACGACAACTGCACGGCCTGCCTCTCATGCCCATCGCCCACCGGGCGATGCTGAGCATTCGAGGGCACAACCACCCCAACTGCATCCTCGCCGACCATGCGTCGGTAGCCGACAGCATCGCCTACCTCGATGCATGCGTCGGCATGACCACGAAAGCAAGCGCATGAGCAACGACAACCTGACCGTCAGCACTGTCCGCGCCCTATTCGGTACGACAAGGCGCGACGCACGCTGGCACCTCACTGATGAACTCGACATCCTCTGTCTTTCTGCTCGCGCCCGCTTCGATCTTCGGCAGGTCGAAACGACCGGGAACGACGTCGTTGAGGTCACCTTGACCTGCGCGTTCGGCAGCGTCGACTTCCTCGTTCCAGATGGGACCATGGTCGTCCTCGACGGCACCTCCTTCCTGGCATCCGCCCGCAGCGACGTGGCTGCGGAGGGAGAAAGCAGGCTTCCACGCATCGAGATCACCGCCACGACCGTGCTCGGCCGAGTCAAGATCGTGTCCCCGTCACATGATCCCAACTCGCTCACCGACGACGAACTCGTTGAGCTCGCATCAAACGAGACGCCACTCGAACAACCTCAGTCGGCGACAGTCTCGGAGCCTGGACACACCCCAGCGGTCGAGCCTACGCCGATAGGCAACCCGGTTGTCCCGAAGCCACCGCCCGCCGCCCTGGCGTCCAATGGAACCGCAGACAACCCGATTGTTCCCAAAGCTCCACCGAACAAGTACGCCATCGCCGAAGCGCAACCCGAGGTCGAGTCCGTCGCCGCAGCCGCTCCAGTTGCGGCGGCCCAACCGGTCATCCCACAACCTCCCGCCAACAAGTACGCCGTTCCCGCCGAGCAACCCTCCGACGAACCCGTCGCGTGACACCGGAAAGCAGCTGAGGCGTCGGCCGCGCCGAGAACACGAGCGGCGGGCAAGCCTGGGCGCGGACCGTCCTGCACCCCCCGCGTTGCCGAGTAGTTCAGCCAGCCGCCCGATGACGAGGTTGATCGGCCTGCCACCGCTTGTTGGCGTACATGCGCTCGTCGGCAACCTTGAGGGCATCGGCAAGCGGGATCGTTCCGCCGACTTCGCTCCAACCGGTGCTGACCGAGACCCGCACTCGTTGATGCTCAAGCTGGTACGCCCCGCTCAGCGCAACGGCGAGGCGGTCGATCAGCTGATCACGTCCGAGACTGTCCGTCGTCGACGCTGCGACCACGAACTCGTCGCCGCCAAGGCGAGCCACGATGTCGTCGGGTCGCGTTGCCCGCTGGAGCCTCGTCCCGACCCGACGGAGCAGATCATCGCCGGCGCCATGCCCGTGGGTGTCATTGACCGCCTTAAAGCCATTGAGGTCCAGGAAGGCGAGGTGGAGGCGTTCGCCGGCCTCGATACGTGCAGACACCCGCTGCTCAAAGCCTCGCCGGTTCAGAAGCCCGGTAAGTACGTCGAGCTCGAGTTCATGACGAAGTTGTTCGACATCTCGACGCTGCTCGGTGATATCGCGTAACACGATCACCATCCCGTCGACGACGGGGTCCTGGCCGAGATCCTGTGTGGTCAGTTCGTACCACCGGCCGCTGTGTCCGACGATCTCATCGGATAGATCCCCAAGCGTGACCGACGGCAGGTCTGGATCGGTGGAGAGGGCGATGCTGCCGTCGGGCCGGGATCGCAAGGGCGCAACCCGCCCAACGAGATCATCGATGACCACGCCGAGAATCTCCGCCGCTCGCTCGCTCGCGAAACGAACGCGACCCTCATGGTCGATAACCAGCGCGCCATCAGCCAGGTGCCCGAGCAGGACGCGGAAGAGCTGCTCGCTGGAACGAAGCTGTTGCTCGGCTCGCTTTCGGTCCTCAATGTCTCGAAGGTTCACGACGATGGCGGCAACATCCGGGTCATGGCGGGCGTCACTCAGTACCGCCTCCATCCATCGGGTTTCGCCCCCGCAAGCAGCCAACCGGAGTTCGATCACCATTCGGCCACCGCTGCGGTCCAGCGAATCAAGTGCGGCCTTGAGATCGGTCGCATCATCGGGGTGCACAAGCGAGGTGAGCGGCCGGTGCTCGAACCAGCCGGGCTCGCGAGCGAGGAGCTCACCGAGGTGATCGGTGGCGTGACGGATCCGGTGGGTCGAGGGGTCGAGCACGGTGATGGCCTCGTGCCCGTTGCGCAGGATCGTCCGCCAGTAGGAATCGGTTCGGTCCTGTCGGGCTCGTCGCTGCTCGCGCACAGTCACATCGGTTCGGCGCAGGACGACATGGCCCCGATCGCTCCGGGCCCGATGCTCCACAAGTGTCCAACCGCCGTCTTCGTCTCGGACTCGGACGATGGCGTGAGCATCGGAAAGGTCGGCGAGCGAGAGGAGATCAATCAGCGCCGCAAGGCTCTCCAGGTCATCGGGGTGAACAAGGTCCAAGTAGGGATCCGTGCCGTTGAGGGGCGGCGTCGTCAAAACGATGTCGGGAAGTCTGTAGGTATCGCGCAAAAGCAGAGCTCGGATCGGTACGGGGCAAAGAAGCCACCGGATAAAGAGAGATGATCCCGGTATCGGAAGGGCAGTCGTGGACTGAACCAAACCCGATTCCGAAGTGACAATGGCCTCTTCACAGTGGTTCGGCTGGCCCAGCCCACGCGCACTTGCGCTGTTGTCGCTCAAGGTCGTCAGCCGTGCGCCGATTCTAAAAGCTCGACGGGCCAACGAACCCAGCCGAGCAGAGGAACCATGGATACCACGAACACCTTGATCAGCCGGGGCGAGATCATCGAAGCAGCCCACGCGATCGAACCGCTCCCCGCCGCCCTTTCCCGGCTTCTGCGGCTCCTCGCCGACGAGGACTTCGATGTAAGCGAGCTGGCTGAGATTCTGTCCCACGACCCAGCCCTCGCTGGCGACGTGCTCGGCCGAGCGAACTCGGCAGCTTCCGGTGCTGTGCGTCATATCGGGGACCTTCGCCAAGCAGTTGCGCGTCTCGGCACCCGCGAGATCGTCGCCATCGCCATGCGCCGAGCCATGCGGTCACAGTTCGCCGTCTCGCTTCCCGCCTACGGGCTCGACGCCGATGCCCTCTGGCAGCACTGCCTCACCGCCTCGGTCGCCGCTGAGGCCATTCGCAAGCAGGCATCGAATCCGGTCGCCCCGATGATCGGCACGACCGCGTTGATCCACGATGTCGGCAAGCTCGTTATCGGCGAATGTCTGGCCCCCAATGGGGTCAACGCGCTGATCGAGGCGGCCGCACGCGACGGTCTCGAACTCCACGAAGCGGAACGGATTGTGCTCGGCCTCGACCACGCCGAGATCAGTGGTGTGGTCGCCCGTGCGTGGGGATTGCCCATGAGCATGCAGATCGCGTTGACCCAACATCACAACCCGGAAACCGACGACGTCTTCACCCATGCGCTGATCCTGGCGGACCAACTCGCGCACACGACGACAGCCCTGAGCGACGCGCTCGACAATGGAGTGCTGGCCCCGGACGACGACCCGACCGAGTGGATCGCCGCTCACCTCCCCAACGTCAGCTACCAAATCGATATCTGTGGGATCGCCCCAAGCCAGCTCGCCCTGCTTGTGACCCAGACCGCTGCAGAAACCGCTGACATCCTCGCGGACTACGCCTGAGCGTCTTTGCCGCCTGCCGGTCGAGCACTGCGCGCCTCGCCGTCCGGCACGGGATGTTCCGAGGCCGGGTGAGGTGCCCCGAAGTCACCAGCCGTGAGTGCACTTCGTAGCGGCGTCTCCGGCCGGCTGTCACTCAGATGTGGTGGCCGATACCCGACGCTCACACACCATCGTCACCAGCCTCTGATTCTGCGGTTTCACCGGTGTTCAGCGGGGGTCTAGAAGCTCCGTTGTTGGGGCCATGCGAACCCCGGCAGCCATCGCCCTCACCGTCGCCATGACGTGCGCAAGCATCCAGAGCAGTGCAGCGACGCCTGAGCCTGCGACCGCTGATGCGGGCACGTTCACGATCGAGGTGATCGTTCGGGAAGACGTCCCAGAGGGTTCGGCGCCGTCGTTCGAGGTGGTCGAGGCCAACCTCGCCGAACTCGCCGAGTTGCTCGCCGACCCAACTCCCGGCACGACGATCGAGCCGAACGGCAGCGGTTGGATCACCGGAACCCCCACCGACCCCGAAGTGATCAATCAGTGGGCAGTTGCGGCGAACGGCCTGGCGTCTGCCTGGGATGCGTCGACCGGCAACACCGACATCACGATTGCGATACTCGACACGGGAGTCGCCGACCACGCAAACCTGGGCGACCGACGCCTCGAAGGCATCAGCTTTGTGGAAGGCGACCCGACCGTCGACCCGTCTGGGCATGGGAGCTGGGTGGCAGGACTTGCGGCGGCTTCCCACGACGATGTCGGGATGGCCGGTGTCTGCCCCAACTGCACGATCCTGCCGGTCCAGGTGGCTGACGCAAGCGGCCGCGTGCCGTGGTCAGCCGCCGCAGCCGGTGTCACCTGGGCTGTTGACCAGGGCGCCGACATCATCAACATGTCCTTTGGTGGCAGCCATTCCCAGACGCTTGCCGATGCGGTGGCGTACGCCGTCGCTAACGATGTAATCGTGGTGGCCGCAGCCGGCAACAACGGCACCACGAACGAGTTCTTCCCTGCGGCGCTCGACGGCGTCTTGTCGGTGGCCGGGCACGACGCGACCTACGGGGCGTACAGCTGGAGCAACCGTGGTCCGTGGGTTGATGTCGCAGGACCCGGCTGCTCGGTCGGGGCCAGCGGGGGCGGCTACAGCACCATCTGTGGCACCAGCTTCGCCACACCGGTCATCACCGGGATGATCGGTCTGTTGTTCGATGTTCGTGGCTCGCTGCCTACCGGCGTTGTCGAACGTGTGGTGGAAGCGGCAACGACACCGCTGGACTATGTCGAGACCGGCTGGGTCGATGCCGCACGCGTGTTAGCCGTCGATCCCGCCACGTTCTCGCTAGAACCGGCGCCCGCCGATAGCGCCGAGCCGAACCACCGCTTCGAGGATGTCGACCCGACGGCCTACTACGCCGAACCGGTCGCCTGGCTCGTCGAAACCGGCGCCACCAACGGCACCGGACCCACCACCTTCTCCCCCAACGAGACCGTCACCCGAGGCCAAGCCGCCACCTTCCTGTGGCGGCTGGACGGCACACCGACCGTGCAGGGCACACCCTCGCCGTTCGCCGATGTTGATCCGGCGGCCTACTACGCCGACCCAGTCGCCTGGATGGCGGCGCTTAGGATCACCGGCGGTACCGGCCCCGACACCTTCTCCCCCGATAAGACGGTCACCCGAGGCCAACTCGCCACCTTCCTGTGGAGACGAAACAACCTCGACGAGTGATGGTGGTTCAGTCAGCGAAGAAGTCCTGCCAGCTCGCCAGGGCCTGGGGATGCGTACCCCGCCCGACCTGACTACTTGGCCACTCGGCATCGGGCTGCGCAAGCGGGTTCGGCTCGATCTCGACGCCGTACACGAGGAAGTGTTTGCGGTTGGCGCCGAAGTACCAACAGCCATCCCGGCGCTCGTAGACGTCGTGGTACTGGATGGCGTGATGGATCCAGCGGTTACTGTGCGGGCCGCCATCTTGAATCTCCGCCTTGCAATAGACGACACCGGAAGCGGTGTTCCCATCGTCGGCGAGATCAATCAGGTGCGTGCCGACGTTCAGGAAGGTGACGCCAACCCCAGCGAGCGCCTCGCGCATCAGAGATCCAAGCGCGTCTCGCCCGGACAGCGACGAACTGATCCTGACGTCAGGCACGTAGAGCTCAACCAGCGCATCGATGTCCTTCGCGTCGGTGTGAAACGCGTACGCAGCGGCAAGCCGACGGATCTCGGCGTGGGCGAGGGCTCGTTCGGCGGCTTCCATCTTGCGGATAGTACGGCCCAGCGGGGACTATCGCGAGATGCGGATCCGTGTCGCCCTTATCACTCTCGCTCTCCTGACCACCGGCTGTGGTGATGACGAAGGAGGCGATGCCGCCACCAACGAAGCGCCGGACTCGACAAGCGCAAGCACGACCACCGCAGCCCCGGCGACCACCACGACTGCGCTCCCCACCACGACAACCGAGGAACCCCCTCCCCCGTCGACAACCGTTGCGCCCCAGCCAGTGTTGTTCAATGAGCGCGGCCCCTGGGCCGTCGGGATCGTCACCCTTGACCTCGGCGACCGGCAGGCTGACGTCTACTACCCGGCGATTCCCGAGCCCGACGCCCAAACCGAGATCTTCGATTCACTCTCGGTCTTCCCCGCCGAACTCCAGGCGTTCATCCCCGCCGAACTGACCGGGGAGTTCGATACGACGGCGTACCGCGATGCGCTGGTCGCCAACGACGAACAAGCCTTCCCAGTCGTTGCGTACAGCCACGGCTTCGGAGGGTTTCGGCAAGCAGCGACCTTCCACACCAGCCACATCGCGTCATGGGGTTTCGTCGTGGTGACCACTGATCACATCGAACGAGGCATCGCCGCCCAGGCGACGGGAACCCTCGGCGGTGGCGCAGAGAACCAGGACGTCCTCGACGTTTTGAACGCATTCGATGCGCTCGAAGCTCACCCCGAACTCGGACCGGTCAGCGACCTCGACCGCGTCGCTATCACCGGACATTCCGCTGGTGGCGGCACCTCGGCCCGAGCCGCCGCCGAAGAGGTCATTGATGTGTATCTGAGCATTGCCGCCGGCGCCTCAGAACGCGTCACCCAGAAGCCGGCGGCCGTGTTCATCGGCGAGACCGACGCTGTCGTGAAACCAGAGCGGAGCTACGGACTCTTCGACCAGCTCGATAACGCCGTTGTCGTCAACATCGCTGCTGGCGGCCACAACAGCTTCACCGACTCATGTGTCGGTATCTACGAACTCGGGGGCCTCAGTGTGCTCGAAGCGCTCATCGGGCCCGAGCAGGTGGCCCGTGCCGAAGACGGCTGTGTTCCGCCGGCCGTGGAACCAGAACTCGCCTACGACGTGCTGAACCACTACACGGTGCAGTTCCTGATTGCGAACTTCATCGATCCGGCAGCCGCTGGCCCACTTGTCGATGTCAGCGACCTCATCACGCCGCTGGTGGACTTTCGAGTGACGGGCAACCCGTTCGCAGCTTCCTGACCGTCGAGGTACCGCCGACCGGGTGACGGTTCGGAGCGAGGAGGCCGACGGTTAGCCGGTGAAGGACGGGGCTGCGGGGGTTGGGTCGGCCGGTTCTGCGGATGGTGGGCTCACGACAGGAGGAGCGGTCGTCGTGGTCGTGGGTGCCGCCGTCGTGGTGGTCGTCGTTGGCGCAGTAGTCGTCGTGGTCGTTGGCGCAACAGTCGTCGTCGTTGTTGTTGTGGTGGTGGTGGTGGACGGCGGCGCGGTGGTCGTCGTCGGCGGTGCTTGGGCCACGCTGGCGCAACCAAAACCATCGTTGGAATTCGTCACTGCCGTTTCGGTAATGCTGGTCGGGATCATTGTTGCTGACAGGGTCACCGAGTCGAAGCTGTCGCCGTCAATGGCGAACACGCCGTCGCCGTCGTTCCGGGAGAAATAGGCGGCCCCGTCGATGGTCCACGCCGCCCCCAGCGTGTCAGCACTTGTGCTGAAGTCTGGGTGCAGATTCATGTTCGTGAACGAAAGTCGCGGTTGTGTGAGGTCGGCAGTGTTGTAGGCGACGACGTTATTGCTCGTCGAGTAGCTGA
>Ga0181585_10001434_pt1 | contig 20886 bp, 18 predicted proteins | sample 071ome_29_FD_132469 | JGI IMG/M metagenome (GOLD analysis project Ga0181585, IMG submission 132469) | Coastal salt marsh microbial communities from the Groves Creek Marsh, Skidaway Island, Georgia - 071407BT metaG (megahit assembly) | ecosystem: Environmental > Aquatic > Marine > Intertidal...
AAGATGCTTCCTGAATAAGGATCGTGAATCCGGTTTAATAAGCTGGCAAAAGTCGTTTTCCCTGCACCGCTTGGACCAACTAGAGCAACAACTTCACCGGCTTTTATGGTTAAGTTAAGGTTCTTGAGAACCATATTCTCGGTTTTATCCTCATCTTTATTTGCAGAATAAAGGAAGGAAACATTTCTGAATTCAATCTCTCCATCTACCTTTTGTATAGGAGTGGGTAGGGCACAATCAGTTATCCTTTCTTCTGCCTGTAAAACATCTTGCAATCTTCTCAATGATGCCAGTCCCTGTTTAATCGTGTTATGAATTGAACCAAGCTTTTTGACAGGCTCGTAAGACATGTACAGAGCAACAATTACGGGCACAACTGCATCCAGGTGGATAGATGTGCGTGCTGCTTGAAAAATTGCCACTGATATACCCGTGGCAGTAATGATCTCAATGAGAGGAGTTAAAATATGAGAGTATTTGACCACCTTCATACGAGCGTCAAAAAAGGCCTCTGAATGTTTTCGGAATCGGCCTATTTCACGACTTTGAAGATTGAGAGATCGAATTTCAAGTGGGCCAGATAAATTCTCACTTAGAACAGATGAAAGACCGCCAGTTCGTTCCTGCAAGCTAAGGGCTCTAGCCATGAGGAGCGAGCCCACTCTTCGAATTGGAAAAATGCAAATGGGTATTGCGACAAGACAAAGAAGAACAAAACTCATCCCCTCCCGCTGAAATGCCATCACTGTCAATGCTGTGATGGCACCAATGAAGGTAATAGGCTGCCGAACCAAATCATTACTGACAGACAAAACTGCAGTTTGCAGTTGAGATGTATCAGAGGTTACCCGGCTAAATAAATCACCAGATTTATGTTGTTGAAAAAAAGAGAGAGGGAGCCGTTGTATTTTAGCAAACACTTCAATCCGTATCCTCTCCAAAACTTTCATGCCACAGAAGTTGATTAGGTAAGAATTAAAAAAGCTACTCACTCCGCGTATCAGAAAAACTACCGGGAACCACGAAATATAAAGGAATATTTCCCAAGAAGATAGGGGGCTCGAATTTTCATTTGATGGGAAAATCTTGGGAAAGATCTGATCCGTCATGAATGGTAAACCGAAACCGCTGGATACCCCGTAAATAACTCCGAAAAATAAAGCCCCAATAAAGGGAAGCCAATATGGCTTCAGGTAAAGGAAGTAGGGGAGTAAGTCAGAGATTTTGGGATAAGCAGAATCTTTCGAATTATGGTTCATTAACTTCCAAGTCTATCTTCTCATTGAGTCTGCCTGCAAGCAAAGCTTGCTCCCGTAGGTAGTGGCTTGAGTTATGGCGAAGCTGGGTAAATTGTTCGCTGGTCATTCTCCATTGCCAGTTTTCACCCAATTCACCTGGCGTATTAAATCGGGCTTCACTCCCTAGTGATAATAGGTCTTGGGCTGGAATAACTACTAAATTGGAAACGGTACGGTAAGCATTCCTTAACATGTCCCATCCAGGACTAGATCCATCAATATTTAGATAATTTCTGAAAAAAGAGCGAGTCCCCTCATCTGTTGAATTATACCATCCGCAGGAGGTGTCATTATCATGAGTTCCAGTATACAAAACCAAATCTTTCGACAAGTTATGGGGTAGGTAGAGATTTTGAGGATTCCCATCAAAAGCAAATTGAAGGACAGCCATGCCCGGTAGACCCATGTTTGTGCGCAGGTTTCTTACATCTTTGCTGATATCACCGAGGTCCTCAGCTAAGAATGGGAGTTCCGGGAAATTATCAGCAAGAGTATTCCAAAATTTTAAACCGGGACCACTCAGCCATTTTCCTTTGGTTGCATCAAGTGATTCTGCAGGAATTGACCAAAAGTCATGGAACGCACGAAAATGATCGATTCTAACCACTTCAAACAAAGCCAATTGATCCCGAATGCGATTAATCCACCACTTATACCCATCATCTGCTAATTTTTTCCAGTTATAAAGAGGGTTACCCCACAACTGACCTGATGAATTGAAGTAATCAGGTGGAACACCAGCAACGGCCTCGAAATTTCCCATACTGTCAATTTGGAAGAATGGCCGATTAGCCCAGGTGTCTGCTGAGTCTGGGGCAACATAGATTGGCAAATCGCCAATTAAAGAGATATTGAGGGATTGTGCATAGTGATGAAGTTCATCCCATTGAGAACGAAAGAGAAATTGAAGGAAAACCTGAAAGTGATATTCAGTAGAGCAGTCCTGGTGGAGTGTGCCACCAGGAAAGTCTCTATCTTTTTCTGACCATTTCCACCAAGGTTTTAAACCATTTCTTTTTTTGAGAGATTGATATCTGGCGAAAGGATCGAGCCATTCAAAATGTTCATCTAGAAATTTATCTAAACTACCGTACTTTTCATCCATGGGTGATGGGTCGTTTTGATATCTAAAGAACGCCTTACGCATTATTGGGAAAAATGCTTCATACAGAATTCCGTATTCAACTTTTACCGTAGAAAGACTGCTTAACGATAAGAGTTCTTCCCGAATTATATAGCCTGAGGAGATTAGCGGTTCCCAATCAATAAAATACGGACTTCCGGCAGATGATGAAAAAACTTGATAGGGTGAGTCTCCAAAACCTGTAGGTCCAAGAGGACACATTTGCCAATAAGAAAATCCTGCATCTGATAAAAAATCTATCCAGTCTTTTGCTGATTGCCCAAAGGAACCTATGCCATAGTTACTTGGCAATGAACTGGGATGAAGCAGGACACCCGAAGATCTTTTACTCAACCAGTTGGGCAATCCATCTCTTTGGGACATAACAATTATTTATTAGACATAATGTATATTGTGCGAACTAATTACTGAAACCCCATCTATTTGTGAATGGATAGTAAATTATCAAAGCACGTCCAATAAGTTCATTCTCGGGGACAAATCCCCAGGCACGACCGTCCAAACTGTCTGTGGAGTTATCTCCCATGGCAAAGAAGCCGTTCTTGCCTGTAGGATTACTAGGATCATTTTTACTGGGTACCCGGATCGCATTTTGATTAGAAAGAAGTCCGTCTGCCCGGTAACCTGGAAAGCCTTTAAGAAAAGCGCTGTCAGGAGACTTGGCAAAAAGTTCAGTTTGCTTCAAGTTTTCGTTAAAGGCAATTGACCCTGATATAGGTTCGTCATTCCTGTACAGAATTCCAGGGACGCCTTTTCGGACATCTGTTCCATTTGTGAAAATTGAATCAGGGACTTTCATTTCCAGTTTGTCACCAGGTTCACCAATCAATCTTTTAATGTAATATTTATCCTCTCCAATTCTTGAAAAAGTATTGGTGCCTAATTGGGAATTAAAATGATCAATACTTGCTGTTCTAAAAACGATAGGATCTCCCACTTTGGGCGAAATGAAATTATAGCTCATTCGGTCTACAAACAAAGCATCTCCAAGGAGAATATCGAAGGCCAAGGGTGTATCACCTTTGGTAAATTTCTTTTCGGAAAGTTTTAATCTTCCGCGGGCAAGTGATTCATCTTGTCCAATGACCATGGGTAAATCACGAAGGTTTTCTATATTGGCAAATTTTTTAGCCAGCAATTCATCCATATCGAATTCGGCAGGTACTTTTAAAGCGTGCTCTCTACCACCAATTTCAAAAATATACTCCCTTACCATCGTTGGAATGATGAAGAACCGGCCATTGGGAAAGTTTGCCTGAATATATCGATGGCTAGATCCATTTTGTAGAACGAGATAAAGAGTGCCGGATGATTCTGCTTCTAAGCGATGGTGAGAGGCTCCACGCATTATTTTATCTATACCCCTTTTAACCAAACTTGGTGGGTTGTCTTCTTCATATAGATGAGGGGTCATTCCATAAAAAGAGGGATACATAGAATTTGTAGGAATGATAAAAGGTTGAACAAAAAAGCTGCGGATGCCCAAGATAACAATAGCTGCAACTAATAACATTTCCACATTTTCGACCCAGTTTTTTCTATGATAGTAATGCCCGCCTGATTTATTTAGAGCTTCATCTAAGACCCTAGCTTTTTTTTCCAGTTCATCCGCGGTTGAATTTTTGTTTTTTAGAATTTCCTTTAAACCTAGGTTGGCTATCTTGAGTGCTCTCTCTTCGATTGGAGGGAGTCGGTCTTTACGATATGACCAAACTTTTATTCCAATACGCAAAAGCTCTTTAGCTCCTTTTCGCTCTCTTCTGCTGGCTTTGCGTTTTTGGGTATCAGTGTTCATGTTTATAAAATGATTTGAGTAAATCAACCTAGTTGGAACTTTTCAGAATCTGTACGAATGCTTCCTGCGGAATATTGACGCTTCCAATTTGTTTCATTCTTTTCTTACCCTCTTTTTGCTTATCTAACAATTTCCGTTTCCTAGAGATATCTCCGCCATAGCACTTGGCAGTAACATCTTTACGCATGGCGCTAATCGTTTCTCGGGCGACAACTTTCCCTCCAATGGCCGCCTGCAAAGCAATCTTAAATAATTGCTTTGGTAATATATCCTTGAGTTTAGAGCACAATGCCCTGCCCCGAGTTTCGGCCTTATCTCGATGTACAATTGTGGAAAATGCATCGACAGCTTCGCTGTTAACTAAAATTTCCATACGAACGAGTGAAGACTCGGAGTAATCAGACATATCATAGTCCATGGAACCGTAACCGTGGGTAACGCTTTTTAAGCGATCATTAAAATCAACCAGAATCTCATTAAGCGGTAGATGACAAGTTAGCATTACTCTGGTTTCATCAATTGTTTCAGTATTGCTACAAGTGCCACGCTTTTCAGTTACCAATGCAAGCAAATCTCCAATTGACTGGTTGGGGGCATGGATTCGGGCAATAATTGTGGGCTCTTCTATTTTATCAATTTCAGAGGGATCAGGTAGCTCCAGTGGGTTGTCCACTTCAATAATATCACCCGTGGTAAGCGTAACCTTATAGATCACACTTGGATATGTGGAAATGAGGTCAAGTTCATACTCCCTTCGCAGTCTTTCCTGAATGATTTCCATGTGCAGTAAACCAAGAAAACCACAGCGGAAGCCGAATCCTAGGGCTACCGAAGTTTCTGCCTGAAAGCTAAAGGATGCATCATTTAAGCGTAGTTTACCTACGCTCTTCTTAAGTTTTTCATAGTCTGAAGTATCAAGAGGATATAAACCGCTGAACACCATGGGCCTTACTTCTTTGTAACCCGGTAGCATTTCGGTGGCTGGAGTGTCTGCGAGTGTGAGCGTGTCCCCAATTTTGATATCAGAGACATCCCGCATGCCTGTAACGACATAGCCAACTTCACCCTCTGAAAGTATTTGTTTGGGAGAAGGTGCAGGAACAAAAGTGCCAAGTTCCTTAACTTGAGTCTTTCGTTGGTCGCTCATAAGAACGAGCTGTGCGTTTTGGGAGAATGTGCCCGAAAAAACACGGAGGTAGCAAATGACACCACGATAGGCATCATATTGGCTATCAAATATGAGAGCTCTGGAGTGTGCGTGATCCGTCCATCTTGGTGCTGGCAATCGATGAACTACTGCTTCGAGAATGTCATCCACACCGATCCCCGATTTACCACTGGCCTGTATGGTTTCTTCAGCTGGGATAGCTAAAATTTCTTCAATTTGATTTGAAACTCGTTCCACGTCGGCACTGGGAAGATCAATTTTATTGATCACTGGAATGATGGTAAGCCCTTGTTCATCAGCTAGCTGTGCATTGGCGAGGGTTTGTGCCTCTACCCCCTGCGAAGCATCGATCAGAAGTAAGGCACCTTCACAAGCAGCAAGACTTCTCGATACCTCGTATGCAAAATCGACATGACCGGGGGTATCAATAAGATTAAACAAGTAATCTTGGCCATCTTGGGCACAATACTTCATTGAGACAGGATGACATTTAATGGTTATGCCCCGTTCCCTCTCCAGGTCCATCGAGTCGAGGAGTTGCTCCTTCATTTCTCTTTGCATTACCGTTTGGGTGCGTTCAAGTAGACGATCAGACAAAGTAGTTTTGCCGTGATCGACATGTGCGATGATACAAAAATTGCGAATCCTGTGAGTTTCCACCATTAAAAAGTTGACCACTCCGAGTTTCTCTCGACAAAAGACAAAAGAAAACACTTAAGTGTTACTTTGCTTATTTCACAAAACTAGACAATGGACAAGAATCGACTTCATGGAGTGCATACCGCCTTGGTTACCCCAATGGCAGAAGGCAATGTTGCCTATGCAGATTTAGAATGCTTAATTGACAGCCAGCTTAGGGCGGACATCGCGGGAATAGTTCCCTGCGGAACAACCGGAGAGTCCCCCACCCTTTCTGAATCTGAACATTTAGAGGTGATCAGAAAATGTGTGGAGTGTGCAGATGATGACACTTTGGTAATCGCTGGAACCGGTGCAAATTCAACTGCTGAGGCATTAGCTCTTACTAAATCTGCTGATCGGGCGGGTGCAGATGCCTTTTTGTTGGTTGCTCCTTATTATAATAAACCGAGCAGTGAGGGCTTATTTAAGCACTTTTGCTCCCTAGCAGAAGTCACTGAAAAACCAATTGTACTGTATTCCATTCCTTCGAGGTGTGGGATCGAGATTACTACGGATGTAGTCTGCCGGCTTAGAGAGAAATATCCTCATGTCTGTGCACTCAAAGAGGCAGGAGGTCGCTCATCAAAAGTCTCGGAGACTATGGTTGCGATTGATCATGATTTTACAGTCTTGTCTGGTGATGATGGACTTACACTTCCTTTCTTGGCCTGCGGAGCTAAAGGGGTGATCAGTGTGGCATCTAATTTAATACCAGACATTGTTTCTCAAATGGTTCAATTTGCTTTGAACGGAGATTTCGACAGTGCCCGCAAAATTCATCTAGCGCATTACCGATTATTCACAGATTTATTTTGCGAGCCTAACCCTGTTCCTGTTAAGCGGCTTTTGGAGATTTCTGGTATGATCCAATCATCTGAGGTGCGGCTTCCACTTTGCCCTCCTTCTGCTGATCACGCAAAATTACTGGAGAAAATCGGTGAAAACCTAAATCTTCAGGCAATGAGCTAATTCCATGAATCTAAATATATTACTGTGCGGTGCCGGTGGACGGATGGGGCGAGCTATTTCTTCAATTTCAGAAGAGAATGGATGCACGATTTCTTACCCTGTTGATTTAGGTGATAATCCCAAAGATGGAATTGATTCTTGCGATGTGGTTATTGATTTTTCGCTAAGGGAAGCCACCCTGCCCTTGGCAAGAATTTCTGCAGAAGCAGGTAAGCCTATGATTATCGGAACGACTGGACACCAACCCAATGAAAAATCGGACATAGAAAAACTTTCTTCGCAAATTCCCATGGTCTGGGCCGGAAATTTTTCTACTGGAGTAAACCTACTCTTTTATTTAACCGAACAAGCTGCACGGGTACTTAATGCAGAATCCGATTTTGATCCTGAAGTAATTGAGATGCATCATCGTTTAAAGAAGGATGCGCCAAGCGGTACGGCTGATCGACTGTTAGAAATTCTCAAAGAATCACGAGCACTCAATGATGAAAATGTGGCTCATGGAAGAAATGGAATGGTTGGGGAACGTCCATCTCGGGAGATTGGCTCCCATGCCCTTCGCGGAGGAGATGTAGTAGGCGATCATACAGTGTTTTTTGCGGGAATGGGAGAACGAATTGAACTTACACACAGGGCGACTGATCGTAGTATCTTTGCTGCTGGAGCATTGAGAGCCGCTAAATGGGTGGTCGATCGTGACCCTGGATTATATTCTATGCAAGATGTATTGGGGCTTTCTTCAAGTTGAGTTATGATTGCATTTATTGAAGGAAAACTTGTTGAGTGCCAATTAAATCTGGCTGTGGTTCAATCTGGTGGAATTGGTTATGAAATTAATGTACCTCTGACTACATCTGAGAGACTTCCCCTACTCGGAGAATCGGTGAGGTTGCACATACAGGCAACTTACCGGGAAGACTCTCAAACTCTTTACGGTTTTATTGATCGTGAGTCACGAGATTTCTTTCGTATGATCGTGGATAAGGTTTCGGGCATAGGGCCTAAAATTGCCCTTAATCTACTAGGTTCTCTTTCTCTTCCTATCTTAAAAAATTCAATTGCACAGGGAGATGTTGGCATGCTTTCAAAGGCACAAGGACTTGGGAAAAAAACAGCGGAAAGAATCGTGGTCGAACTTAAAGACAAAGTCCTTCCCAAAGGTACAACCCTAGCTAAGCCAATTGCTATTGAGGCTGACAAAACCTCAACAGATACGGATCATTCCATTTCTCCCGATTTAAGAACTTATGGCGATGCAGTTTCTGCTTTATTGACCTTGGGCTACAAAGCGATGGATGCTGACCAAGCGGTTCGCAGGGCAGCCGATGAACTGGGGCAGGATTGCTCGACTGAGGAATTGATACGCAAAGCGCTGGGACGTTAATTTTTGGATGCCTTTAGGTAGTTCTGGAGAAAACTGCCAGCTAGTTTTACTGCGTTGGGTAAATCATTTTCGACTGCCCAATAGTAGGCAATCGCAGATGCAAGCCTACATCCTGTTCCACGAATACTTGTCGCTCCGGTAATCCTTTTCCAGCTAAATTTAGTTGTCCTCTTAGATTTCTCAAAGAGAATATCGGTAGATAAATCGCCTTTTCCATGTCCCCCTTTGAGCAGTACAGCCTCTACTTCCATCTTGCTGCATTTTTTCAAAAGTTCCTCTTGGGATGATTCAAGGGATCCCGTCATGCTTTGTGCTTCATCCAGGTTTGGGGTGATAAGATTAACTTTTGGGATCAATTCGAACATCAATTTTTCCCATGCACCTGATTGGATGAGAAATTTTCCGCTACTGGTTTTTTGAACAGGGTCGAGTATGATTTTAGTACAAGGTGAATCAGTGATATATTGGGATACTAATTCAACAGAGCTTTCATCTGGAAGCATTCCGATTTTGACAGCATCTAATTCTTCGTTGAGTAAGCTTTCTAATTGGCTCTTAAGTCCATGATAGGGAACCTTATGGATATGAAACTTGGATGGATTTCTTTGAAGAGTTATTGCGCTTATAACCGGGAAAGGAGAGGCTCCCAGTTTTTCAATAGTCTCAATATCCGCCGAAACTCCCGCTCCACCAGTGCTATCGGTCCCCCCAATTAGGCCAATTTTTAAGGACTCTTGTTTATGCATTTCCGTTATATTCCGGAAAAGCTTGTTTCCATCCATCAATGCCTCCAGATAAATTAAGAAGGTTTTTATATCCAATCGATTGTAGGGCTTCACATGCTACTCGACTTCGAATGCCAGCCTTACAATAAACTACTATCTTTTTTTGAGTATTCAGCTCATCAATTGGGGAAACGATAGAATCTGAGATTAAGCTGACCAAAGGTTGATGAAGAGAAGGCCTAATACTATATTGTATTCTTTCCCAATCCTCCCGAACATCCAATAGTAGGATGTCTTCTCCATCATCAAGCAATGATTTTAGGTATTCTTCAGAAATCTCTTCAATCGGCTTCTCTTTTCTTTTTAGAAGTGATTCAGATGAGCAAGAATATGATGTCTCAGGCAGTTTGCTAATTACTTTACTTTTGGGCAATGCGTGCAGCTCAAGAGTACGGATATTTTGTTTAAGTGCATTGTAGATTAGTACTTTACCTGAAAGTGGATTTCCCAGTCCAGTAAGTACCTTTATAGCCTCCGTTGCCTGCCAACAGCCAATTATGCCCGGTAAAACCCCAAGGACCCCCGCTTCCGCACAGGAAGGAATGCTATTTGCATCAGGTTGTTCAGGGAAAAGACATCTGTAAGTAGGTCCATCTTGGAAGTTAAATACACTAACCATTCCTTCAAACTGGTGAATCGATCCGTGAATCAAAACTTTTCCGAACAATACACATGCATCATTGATCAGATAGCGACTTCCGAAGTTATCTGTTCCGTCGATAATGAGGTCAAAATTTGAAAATATTTTTTCTGCATTATATTTGGTAAGCTTTTCGACGAAAGGAGAAATATGGATAAAAGGGTTGAGACGAGATAGTTTCGTTGCTGCAACTTCGGACTTGGGTTTTCCAATGTCATTATGATCAAAAAGAATTTGTCTTTGTAAGTTAGAAGAGTCTACCTGATCATGATCAATAATGCCTATGCTACCGACACCTGCGGCAGTCAGGTATTGCAATGCAGGGCATCCCAAACCACCTGCCCCAACCACCAAAACCGATGAGTTTTTCAGTTTGAGCTGATTCTTCTCGCCAAACCCTTCCAATGAAAGATGGCGATCGTATTGATTGATTTCCTCCTTGTTTAAATTTTGTGAAGTATTGGTGAGCGGGCTCATGAAAATTAAGTGGTGAGCAATTCAACTTTCATTTTTCTCTGAGATTTCGGCTGATCGTAGGAGGAGTCCCAATCTTTCCAAACCGGATCATACCCCATCATCTTTAGTTTGGATGAGATTTCCCGAGGGGAGCGTTCATCTGAAATAGAAAATTGCTCTAAAGACTTAGCATCATCTGAATACCCTCCAGGATTCGTTTTGGAGCCTGCACTCATGGTCGTAATTCCCAAAGGAAGAAGATTTTCTCTGAATTTCCCACTTTCTCGGGTTGAAAGAGTGAGCTCGAGTTCTTGGTTGAAAATTCGAAACGCACAAATTAATTGAACCAAGTCACGATCCTGCAAATCAACGGCTACAATATTTTCCCCTTCATATGGACGAATCCTTGGAAAAGACATGGAGTAACTGGTCTTCCAGTATTTCTTCTCAAGGTAGTCCAAGTGTATGCCTGCATAAAAGGCGTCCGTTCTCCAATCCTGTGTAAGTCCGAATAGGCAGCCAAGTCCGATTTTGTTGACTTCAGCTTTTCCAAGTCTGTCAGCTGTATCTAAACGCCAGTCAAAATTTGATTTTTTCCCCTTTAGGTGATGCCTAGAGTAACTTTTCTGATCGTATGTCTCTTGATAGACCATAACCGCATGCATACCATGTTTGATCAGTGTGGCATATTCTTGCTCTTTCAGTGGCTGAACCTCGATTGAGAGATTAGCAAAGTATGGTCGTAGTAGTTCCAGTGCATGAGAGAGATAATCTATGCCCACCTGCTTACTCGATTCACCAGTAACGAGTAAAATATGATCAAATCCTTTCTTCTTTAGTATTCCCGCTTCTCTAAGAATTTCAGCATCTGTTAAAGTTTTTCTCGCTATGTTATTGTGCATGCTAAAGCCGCAATAATCGCAAATATTATTACATTCATTCGACAAATACATTGGAGCAAACAAGCGAATCGCCCGGCCAAATCTTTTTCTTGTAAGATCATGGGAAAGTCTAGCCATGTGTTCGAGATATTTTTCTCCAGCCACAGGTGAGAGTAATGCCTTTAAGTCCTCAATCCCACCTCTGCCCTCTCGACTGATTGCCCGTTCAACCTCAAAGGTTGTGGATTGGTGTAGATCTTGACTATGAGTTGTCCAGTTTTGCCTTTTCAGTATTTCGGAAAAAGGGGAGTAGGTATTCATGCGATACAATTAATCCAAGAAACCAGTTAGAGGAGAGGTGGCCGCTGCCTGAAAAGATTTACCACCCAATCCTGCAAGGTAGGCTTCTCTACCAGCTTGAACCGCTTTTCTAAAAGCGATGCCCATGTGAGCAGGGTTATCCGCAGATGCCAAAGCTGTATTCACGAGTACAGCAGACGCACCCATCTCTAGGGCTTCGGCGGCATGGGATGGGGCACCTATTCCAGCATCCACAACCACAGGTATTTGTGCCTGCTCGATAATAATTCTTAGGAATTCTCTGCTTTCTAACCCACGGTTACTACCGATCGGTGAACCCAAGGGCATCACCGCAGATGCACCAACATCTTCGAGCCGTTTACATAAGACCGGGTCAGCATGGCAGTACGGCAGGACAGTAAATCCATCTTTGGCTAATTGTTCGGTTGCAAGAAGAGTTTCTACTGGGTCCGGCATTAAATACTTGGGGTCGGGATGAATCTCGAGCTTTAGCCAATTTGTTCCTAGTGCTTCTCTGGCCATATGAGATACAAAGATCGCCTCTTTGGCATCTCTAACTCCCGAAGTATTGGGTAGAAGTTGGATGTGGTCATCTTGTATGTAATCTAAGATTGAATCCTCTGAGACAGAAGGATTTGCTCTTTTCATTGCAACAGTGACTAGCTCAGATTCACAGTTGGCGATAGTCTTTTTCAATATAGGTCCGGATGAAAATTTACCAGTTCCAACAAACAAGCGGGAAGTAAATGAAGTTCCGGCAATCTCTAGGGGATCAGTGCTCATAGAAAGTGTTAGGAATTTACTGGATTAGTATAAGAAAGAGATTTAGATAATGCTGTGTGAACATTATGAGCAAGGTCTCCTGAAAAGAGAGATGAACAAATGGCGAGACCAGAGAGACCAAGGGTATCGAGCAGTTCAAAGTCATCACAGGTTAAGCCACCAATTAAATAAACAGGAATGGGGTCTAGCACTTGGGCTATTGATTTAAACTCAAGGTCACTAAGAACGGGCAAAATTTCTTTTTTAGTTGAGGTTGCTCGATATGGACCCAGACCAACATAGTCGGGCGACTCTCGTTTGGCTTCTTCCGCTTCTTGCAAGTTGTGAACCGTTTTCCCCACTACTTTTCCTGAAGGCAGATATTTCCTAGCTAGTTTAACCGTAGGGTCGTTTTTTCCAAGATGTACTCCATCTGCATCTATCTCACGGGCAAGCTCAATATGGTCATTAATAATTAAATAGGCCTTGGCCGACTTCGCGATATCTGCAGCTTTTTTAGCATCGAGTAGTAGGTTTGGGTAAGGGATCGACTTCGAACGCAATTGAATAAAATGAGCCCCCCCTTCTATCATCGATTTCACTTGCTGATTATGAGAAGACCGCGGTTCGTCTCTTGTGAGGCACATCAGTGGTGAGTATCTCATTTTCCTTATTAGTCTTCCTCTTTGGCAAGCAACCTTGCGAGAAGCCCTTTCTCTTTTTCCTTCTTTGCCCATACGCTTCTTTCAATAAATTGGTATCTTTCGAAAGCGGCGACAGGATCTCTTTTTCCCCAGATGGATCCAAGCAAAGTAACTCCATCAAATCCAAGGTTAAACAGTTCAGGTACCTTTCTTCTGCGTACTCCTCCTAGTGCGTAAACAAGCGGACTGTTCGACTTCTTTTTTTTGAGGCTAAAAAGTATCCCCCCAAGCTCTGGCAATGAAACTTTTGGAATATAGCCTTTTTTGGATATAGATTCGTAGACAGGGCCAAAGAAGCAATAATCTATTGGCTCCTCAATATTTTGCAGTTCGCTTAATCTATGAAGTGAACGACTACGTGTACCATCTATTTCCAATAGCTTTTCTTCACTATGAAAATGATAACCAGCTAATGTGAAGTCCTTCAGTAATTCTGGAAAACGATGAAGCACAATACGATTATGGTAGGTGCTTGGGATTGAATCGAGGAGCTTTGCCACTTCGATTGGGCGGGCATGAGGTTTGCGGAGATGAAGTCTTTGGAGACCAATTTCAAATAGCTCACTTAAAGTATCAGACTCCCCCGACTTAATGGAAGAGCTTGTTATTAAAATAGCCAGAGGAGCTGAATTCATCCACCCTGTGTAGCTTTAATGATTAGTACACGATCACCCTCAGAAAGGATGGATTTAAGATGTCTCTCTTTAGGGATGATTGAATCATTGAGAGCAATTGCCCATCCCTTCTGACTTTCCAAGCCTAATTCCCGCGAGAGCCCTTCTAGGGTAGTGCCTTGATTCAACTCTCTAGGCTCGTCATTAATGAAAACATTCATTCTTTCGAGGCAGGTCCAGAATAAATTTCTGCACCAGAATCGATAAACTCCTTTGCTTTCTGTGCCATACCTGCAGTAATGGCTTCGGAGTCATTGTTGAGACCCTGCTCATCTGCATATCTCCTTACATCTTCGGTAATCTTCATGGAACAAAAATGTGGCCCGCACATGGAGCAAAAGTGAGCTGTTTTTGCGTTATCTTGAGGAAGCGTCTGGTCATGGAATTCTTTCGCTTTTTCTGGATCAAGGGAAAGATTAAACTGATCTTCCCAACGGAATTCAAATCGTGCTTTTGATAATGCGTTGTCACGATACTGAGCACCTGGGTGCCCCTTAGCCAGATCAGCAGCATGAGCCGCCAATTTATAAGTGATAACACCTTCTCTCACATCCTGGCGGTCTGGTAGACCGAGATGTTCTTTGGGGGTAACATAACATAGCATGGCACAACCGTACCATCCAATCATAGCGGCACCTATCCCGCTGGTTATATGATCATAGCCTGGGGCCACATCTGTCGTTAATGGACCAAGTGTATAAAATGGTGCTTCGTGACACCATTCTAATTGTTTATCCATATTTTCTTTGATCATATGCATAGGAACATGGCCAGGTCCTTCGTTCATAACTTGAACACCTTTGTTCCAGGCTCGAGTGGTTAATTCACCTTGAGTTTTTAACTCTGCAAATTGGGCTTCATCATTGGCATCTGCAATAGAGCCTGGTCTTAGGCCATCGCCAATTGAAAAGGAAACATCATAGGCAGCCATGATATCACAAATCGCATCCCATTTCTCAAAGAGGAAATTTTCTTTGTGGTGAGCTAGGCACCATTTTGCCATAATGGATCCTCCTCTACTTACAATACCCGTCATTCGATTGCGGGTCATGGGTACATACCTGAGTAAAACTCCTGCATGAATGGTAAAATAATCAACTCCTTGTTCCGCCTGCTCGATTAAAGTATCACGGAAAATTTCCCAAGTTAAATCTTCGGGTTTCCCGCCAACCTTCTCCAAGGCCTGATAAATAGGAACCGTTCCAACAGGAACTGGACAATTACGAAGAATCCATTCGCGTGTGCGATGAATATTTTTGCCAGTTGAAAGATCCATCAGGGTGTCGGCTCCCCATTTAGTTGCCCAACGCATTTTTTCAACTTCTTCTTCGATCGAAGAAGCCACTGCTGAATTTCCTATGTTTGCATTTATTTTGACAAGAAAGTTTCGCCCAATAGCCATCGGTTCCAGCTCTGGATGATTAATGTTTGCAGGGATAATTGCACGCCCACGGGCAACTTCATCTCTAACAAATTCAGGCGTAATCCTTTTAGGAATGGATGCTCCGAATGAATTTCCAATATGTTGATGGTTCAGCGAACTACTTAGTTCATCAGGCGATGTTTCCAGAGTTTCTGCCAAAGTTTGAAGTTTCATGTTTTCACGAATGGCAACAAATTCCATCTCCGGTGTAACGATGCCAGCCCTTGCGTAGTGAAGTTGCGTGACAGGGGAACCCTCCTTGGCTTTTAGGACAGAAATCTGAGAACGGTCAAAGTCTGGAAGCTCATTGGATCTCTCTCTTGATCTTTTGTCATGTCGATCTGACAAGAATCCGTTATCCGATGGTTTGCTATCCCGACCTACAATAACTTCCACATCACCGCGATCATTTATCCAATGACTTCTAAGAGAGGGAAGCCCTTTTTCGACATCGCCGTGGAAATCCTGGTCTCCCCATGGTCCGGATGTATCGTATACTCGAACTGGTTGATTCTTTTCTGTGCCACCGTTTGGTAAGTTGGTTTCGGAAAGTTCAATTTCTCGCATCGGAACCTCCAGGTTGTGCAAGTTTCCTTTTAAATATACTCTTTTGGATTTTGGAAAGAGAGACTTTCCTTCTTGAGAATCTTCGACTTTTTGGATCATATTAATATGGTTTATGTTACACCTTAGGCCGAAAAAATCTTCTTAATATACAACTAAAAAAAGTTTTTCCTACGGCGCAAGACGCATCAGGTTCGAAGGGTCGCTGGTGGGTGCGGATCCAGCATCTCAGCCCATCATCCTTGGGCTCCCCTAAACTGTTCTCGCATTCAAGGGCGCAAATTTCATAAAAGCAACCTAACAAAAGAGAATTTTAATTTTTCAGAGGGTAGCCAGTTGATTCATAGAGACCGTCTGTACGCTTTGCGACTATCCCGCGTATTTCCAACATGGTTAAAGATGACATGATTTGTGAGAGGGGAAGCTTGGTTAGGATATGTATCTTATCGATTGCGTAAGAATCTCCTTCACTTAAGCATCTCACGATAAGTTGTTCATCCTGAGATAAGAATGAATAATCACCATTTGTTGGTTTGATAAAACTTTTACCTGTAGACATTTCCTTGGCGGGAATCATTGGTGCTATCTCTTCAATTATGTCACTAGCATTACGCACTAGGGTTGCACCGTCTCGAATGAGATCAAGGCAACCTTGGGATTCAGCTTGGTCTACCCTTCCCGGCAAGGCAAAGACTGACCGTCCCTGCTCGGCCGCGAATTTTGCCGTGATCATACTACCTCCAGAGCTTGCAGATTCTATAACTAAGACACCGAGCGATACCCCGGCAACTAGACGATTTCTCATCGGGAATGTTCTTCGGTCGGCTCTTCTTCCCAGCGGGAACTCAGATAATACAGCTCCTGAGGAAATTATCTTTCTGTAGAGTTCCAAGTTCTCTGGTGGATAAATGATATCAAGACCACTTCCGAGAAAAGCTACTGTATGCCCGCCCGCCTCTATGGCGCCCGCATGAGCTTCGCTATCAATCCCTCTTGCCATTCCAGAAACAACACAAATTCCAGCATTGGCTAACTCGGAGGCTATCTTTCTGGCCATTCTTTTACCGTACATAGATGGTACTCTCGTACCTACAATCGAAAGGCAAGGCAGGGGTGGGACTTCTCCGAGGCAATATAAGCCGATTGGCGTATCATTAAGTTCCTTTAAATTTTCTGAGATTTCTGAGTCGAAGAGAAAACGTCCACCTAAATTGGCTAATTTTTCTTTTTCCTTTTCTAGCCAATTTGAGGAAGATGCATTGACAATTGCTGTACATGCTTTTTCACCTACCCCTTGAACTTTTATAAGTTCTGATTTAGTGGAAGTTAGAATTTTCCAAGGACAATGCTCAAAAGAATCGAGTAGCCTAGAAAGAATGATAGGACCAAGTCCTTGAATGGAATTTAATAGCATCCTTCCATCGCGTTCATCCCTGTTTGAATATTTAGACACTATTTAAATTAAAAAATGCCATATTAATGAAAATTTGATCCACTTTTGTCTAGTTAAAATAAAACCTACCGGCATCGCCTTGCGAAAAGCTTCAATTTCAAGCAGTATAAACTAAATGGCAGAAGAAATCTTTAATTTTGTAGAAGAAAGCAAAGATGAGCATTGGTGTTTGGTGTGCAATAATTATACAGATTACAGACGAAAATGGACGACCGTGCCTCGAGCTGATTTAGACGGTGGTGTTTATTCGGATAATTTTGAAGTTCCTCATTGTATTCACTGTGATTCGATGATGCTTAATCTCAATGACTGCAAGCGATTAGTTTGGCTCATTCGCTTATCAGTTTTCATTTTTCTTACTGTAGCCACCTCTGTATGCTTTTACTTATACGATCCATCCATTAAAACCTTTGGTGTATGGATAGGTTTAGTCGGTTTGTCTGCCTTAGTAGGCAAACTACCTCGAAAGTCTAAGCAAGCAGTCAAAGCTGCACATAGATATGCAAAACAGCAGAAATTACATGTAGCCCAAAAAATTCTTAATGTAGAGGAGGTTAATAAGATTATCTAACGGGGGAGAATTCTATTGTGGTAAACTTATTCATTGAGGTAATTCTTGCTTCCAATCTACCATCTCTAACTACCTTTGCTGGTACAAAGTTTTCTTCAACCATTAGATCGCTCCCATCTTCTCTGCTTATATTTTTGGTGACAATTTGGATGGAGTATTTTTGTCCATTTTTTATGCCTTCTCCGCGAAAGTCTAATTTTGAATTTTGATTGTTGTAGTATTTTCCGTTTTGAATGGTTGAGGGAATTGAGACATCGGCCCACCCTTTTCCGTTTGCTCCACTGGAATAGATGAGAACGGTAAATGATTTTGTAGTACGGTTATATGAAGATATCCGATACTGCTCATGTCCTGTCATTCCAATGCCTAGAACTTTAATGTCATTGCCTCGTTCCCCGGCAATTGCATGCCTGATGACCTCATCTGAACCGCCTGAAATTTTCGAGTACCATCGCCACGCATAGAAATGCAGGTGATTGGGGTCTCCAGGGTTGATGTAGTCTTTTTCTGTAAATGGAAGCCCTTCTTTGGGCATTTCAACTGGTACAAAATTATTATCAGAGGTTCCTCTCAGAGCTACTTTCCTTGTGACAATATCCGGTCCCCCGTCAATTGAGGGAACCACCCATTCGGGGTTTTTCTGTTTAATCCTTCCATTGTAGTCAACTCTCTTAACCAAGCCCATAGACCAGCGACTGGAATTGTCACACCATGGCATATTTAAGGTATTTAAGCCTCTCTCGAGTAACTTCCCAAAAATAGTCACGGTTTTGTCAAAAGAATCCACTTCGTTTTTGACCCCATCTCCATTTACATCGTGATTATTGTTGGAATTATCCCATACGATCCAGGATTCTGATGAAAGAATTTTTTTATGATGCATATTTGCGGCATCCAATTTTGATCTAACCAAGTCATACTGACTCCAGACATTTGGGATGATCTTACCATCCATCATGCCGTAGCCATTAAAATGGTCAGAAACATTCATATTTAAAGCATCTACTTCATGCATCATGGAAGTGCTATCGATTTGCTGATCATAATAATCATCGACTGCTACGGCCCCTTTGCCTCCTTTTAATCCTTCGAGTGATCCACATGCTTCGCAAGGTGAGGTTCCTGAGGTGGAAATAACAACGGGCATCTTGGGGTCTTTATCGTAAACCCTACGAATTGCTTTGGCTCCTTCTTCAAAAATTTCTTTTATGATAAATTCAGAATCTGCCTCTTTCATCATTCCTTGAAGATTCACCTCATGGTAAAGTTGATAAGCATCTACTCTACCTTTAAAGTAATCTGCCATTCTGCTAACAAATTCCGCTCGCAGCCCTGGCTTGGGTCGCCAGGGCCCTCCATTTCCAGACTCGGAGGCCCAGGCAGGTGTGTGCCACATCACAAATTCTACTTTTACCCCTCTCTCAACACATAAATCCACTGCATTTTCAATAGCCTTCAAGTGGCCAGACATGTGATTTTTGTAGTCTGTGTTTTTTTCTGTGGGCTCAACAGCGTTCCAACTCACCCAAAATTGAGCATAACTGCTATGCTCAGAAATAAGAGGGCGATTGGCATCATAAAGTTCACAGCCGGGTAGTCCAAATGGTTGCCAGCGAACTCCCACATGCATGTGGTCAGTTGTCCAGTCGTATGAGTTTGCAGAGTGTAACTCATTCGAGGTCCGATCATCTGAGGATAATTGGTGGGTGCAGCTTGCAGTCAAAATAACTACAATAAAATAAGTATATTTATGAATTTTCATTAGTTAAACAAAGAAAGAATATGGAATTCTAATTACTACGAACCGCAACCATGGTTGCGAAAAATTGAGCCACAATAAAAAATATTTAAGAATTACCTCAGCATGCCAGCTGCTAAGGTTTCATTTGTGAACGGATCAACTAGAATAAAACTGCCAGTATTTCTATTTTTTCGGTAGGAGTCCCAGAATATAGGTTGTGATGTTCGCAGAGTTATACGCCCAATATCATTCATGCCAAGTTCGGTATCCTCGACATTTTTACGCAAAGAATTGACATCTATTTTGTGGAGAACGTCGCTAACCAAAACTTGGGCTTCCTGAGTAGTGTGGCGAAAAATTAGTTTATTGCCCTTGGATAATTTTTTGTTCGATGAAAACCAGCATATTCGAGCATCCAAATCCTGATTGTTATGTGGTTGGTTGTTCGGTTTGACTAGCATGTCTCCCCGGCTCACATCAATTTCATCTTCGAGTAAGATGGTAACTGATTGGGGGTGAAATGCCTCCTCGACTTCCTGGTCTGCCAACATGATTTGCTTAATTTTAGAGGTAAATCCTGATGGTAAAACAGTTATCTCATCACCAGTTTTGAATACTCCTCCTGCCACTCGCCCGGCAAATCCTCTAAAGTCGTGATATTCATCTGAGTGGGGACGGATAACCCACTGCACTGGGAAACGGGCATCGACATGATTAAAATCCGATCCAACATAAACATTTTCCAAGTGATAAAGGAGAGGGGGACCCTTGTACCAGGGCATATGTTCTGAGCGATCCACCACATTGTCTCCCTTGAGTGCAGAAATTGGGATAAATGTGATATCGGTTACATTCTCCAATCGGCTCGCAAAATCAGTAAATTGCTCGAGCACTTTTACATATGCACTTTCTTCGTATCCCACCAAGTCCATTTTATTGATACAGACAGCAACATGCTTAATTCCAAGCAAGTCAGCTATAAAGCTGTGTCTTTTTGTCTGCTCCACTACGCCATTCCTTGCATCTACCAAGATAAGTGCCAAGTTCGCGGTGGACGCTCCAGTTACCATGTTGCGGGTGTATTGAATATGACCGGGGGTATCAGCGATGATGAACTTTCTTTTGGGCGTGGCAAAGTATCGATAGGCAACATCAATTGTAATACCCTGCTCTCTTTCCGCTTTAAGCCCATCAGTCAGCAGTGCAAGATTAACATTTTCATCACCTCTTTTCTTGCTGCTTAATTCAATAGCTTCTAGTTGATCTTCAAAAATTGCTTTTGTGTCGTGAAAAAGACGACCAATTAGAGTGCTTTTCCCATCATCCACACTTCCAGCGGTGGTGAACCGTAAAAGATCCATAGTTAAATAGTTTTTGTCTTCGCTCATTTTGAGATAAAGTTGAATATTTTAGAAATAACCCTGTTTTTTTCTATCTTCCATTGCAGATTCTGATCGTCGGTCATCTGCTCG
>Ga0181585_10001442_pt1 | contig 20835 bp, 19 predicted proteins | sample 071ome_29_FD_132469 | JGI IMG/M metagenome (GOLD analysis project Ga0181585, IMG submission 132469) | Coastal salt marsh microbial communities from the Groves Creek Marsh, Skidaway Island, Georgia - 071407BT metaG (megahit assembly) | ecosystem: Environmental > Aquatic > Marine > Intertidal...
ACTCAATAATTGGGCAAATCTTGCAATATCAAGCTTATTTTCTTCTATTAAATAACAAGCATTATAATCATGCAGATATTTTGCGTTATAAAATTGATGATTATCTTTTGCATGAGGATATGGTATTAATATAGCGGGTTTTTCATATTTAATAATTTCTGCAATAGAAGATGCTCCAGCTCTTGATATTATTAGGTCAGCTTCTGACATTTTATAATTAATGTCGTGAAAATAACTATTAATCTCAAAATTTAAATTATGCTTTTTATATAGTGATTTTATATTTTGTAATTGATTAGATCTTACTTGTTGAAATAATTTAATATTTTTAAGATTATCTATAAGTTTTTTAGCTATAATTTTATTAAATATTTTACTAAATATACTTGCACCTTGACTTCCACCTATAATTAAAATTGTAAATTTTTTATGTTTTTTGGTATTTATTTTTTGAAATTTCTTTCTAGTAGGAAAAGAGCATAATGAGAGTTTATGATTATGTTTTTTTAAACCCTTAATTTTTGGGTAAGAGATAATTATTTTATCAGCCCATCTTGCAAAAATTTTATTTACTCTACCAATGCAAGCATTTTGCTCATGCAAAATTAATTTTTTTTTGCTAATTACTGCAGCAATATTAATAGTTATTGCGGTATATCCACCAAAACTTATAATTAAATCAATTTGCTTTTCCCTTATTATTTTTATTGCAAAAATAATATTTTTTATAAGAGAAATAATGAATTTTATAAATTTTAGCGGTTTCTTGGAAAAAACTTCATGCTCTATAATTGAAATATTATAATTATATTTTTGGGGCAAATATTTTTTACATCTTTGATCAGTTATTAAATGAGCAATTATCCCTTGTTCACTTAAATCTTCTGCAACTGCAATTGCTGGCGATAAATGTCCACCTGTTCCTCCGGCAGCTAGTAAAATATTATAATTTTTATCCATAATTTGGCTGCTTTAATTTACCATATTTTTCTTTTGATAAGGCAAGTAATATTCCTATTAATATAGCTGTTGAAACAATAGATGAACCTCCATAACTTATCAAGGGTAATGTAGTTCCTTTAGTTGGCAAAAAATTCATATTCACACCTATATTTACAAAAATTTGAAATGCTAGCTGGCTAGCAATCCCTGTTAAAGAAATTATGATAAAAGGATCTTTAATAGATCTAATATTTATATAAATCCTTATGATAATAAAAAAATAAAGAGATAATATTAAAAATGTTACAATCATTCCTAACTCTTCAACCATTGCAGCAAATATAAAATCTGTATGAGCATCTGGAAGGATAGTTTTAACCTCACCTTCAAACATTCCTTTTCCAAATAAACCACCTGATTCAATTGCTTCAAGTGATTTTCTCACTTGATAAGTTGGATTACCATCAGAAAAAAGATAATTATCTATTCTGAATCTTACATGTGAAAAATTAAAATAAGCAGTTACTATACCAACTATGCCAAAAATTATTAATATAAAAACTATTATCATAGGTATATTTGCTATAAATATCTGACTAGCCCAAACTGCACAAAAACTGATACTCATACCAATATCTGGTTGTAATATTAAACCAGATAGAATTACTCCAAGTAAAATCAGAGATAATAAATAGCCTTTAAAGTCTTTTCTTACAAATTTTCTACTTAAAAACCATGCATTAATTATTATAAAAAATGGTTTTACAAATTCTGATGGTTGAGCACTAAAACCTAATATTCTTATCCATCTTTTTGCTCCTTTTGAGGCTGTTTCAGTAAAGATAATCAAGAATATAAGAGCAATGAAAATTACTATGCTAATTAGGCTAATTCTTAGAATAACTCTTGGTTCAAGAACTGAAAAAAATATTGCTGTAAAAATAGAGATGATTATAAAAAACAGATGCTTATTGTAAAAATAATCAAAATTGAGACCAATTTTTTCAGCAATATTAGGACTTGCGCTGAAGGACATTAAAGCGCCAAATAATATGAGAATTAAAAATGAAAAAATAATATTATGGTCAATTGCTAGCCACCATTTTGCAATTTTGGAGCTATTTCTATTATAGAGTTTCTCCATCTTTATGTTCTTTAAATAATTTTTTGAAATTATTACCTCTTTCCACAAAATTTTGCCACATATCAAAAGATGCGCATGCTGGTGAGAGTAAAATAGTTACTTTTTCAGAGGAATTTTTAGCAAAATTAAGGGCTTTTTTGAAAGCTTCATCAAGTGAAGAAGCTTTATGATAATTTTGATAATTAAATTGATCTAATTCTTTGGCAAATTCATTTTTAGCTTCACCTATTAGAAATATTGAACTCACATTTTTTAAATGATTTTTTAAAGATTTAATACCTGATGATTTTGCTACCCCTCCTAAAATCAGGCATATATTAGAAAATTTTACTAATGCATTTTTAGTACTTTCAGCATTTGTTGCTTTGCTATCATTATAAATTACAGCATTATTTATTTCTCCTAAATATTCAAGTCGATGCGGTAATGATTTATAAGTTTTTAAAGCTTCATTTATAATTAAATGAGTAATATTATAAAATTTCGCCACTTCAATTGCTGATATTAAATTTTCATTACTTCCAAATTTGGCAATATTAATATCAGATGGTATATCTAGATTATTAGCTGAGAAAAAACTTATCTGATTAGCTAAAGATTTAATAAGCTTATTATCAGATAAATCTTTATTTATTAGGCTAAGATCATTTTCTTTTTGATTGGCAAATATTTTTAATTTTGCCTCAAGATAATTAGACATATTACCATGTCTATCAAGATGATCTTCTGATAAATTTAATAATATTGCTGCATTAAAACGAGCTTTATCTATTAATTCTAATTGGAATGAGGATAATTCTAGGATATAGTATGTTTTTTTGTTATTTTTAATTGGCAATTTAAACACAGCTTCACCAATATTGCCTCCCATAAATGCATCATATCCATTATGCTTAAAAATATGATTTATTAAGGCTGTGGTAGTGGATTTTCCATTAGTTCCAGTTATAGCAATTATATTGGCTTTAGGCACTAAATTTAAAAATAGCTCAATATCAATTGTGATTTTTACTTTATGTTTAACTGCATATTTAATAGCTGGATGAGCTTTGGGTAATTTGGTAGGAATACCAGGACTTAAAACTAAATAATCTAGAGCGTCCCATTTTATATTATCATAGTGAATAAACTCACAATTACTTAAATTTTCTGATATATCACTGAATTTTTTATTATCATCGTAAATATAAATATTATGACCTAATTCAGATAATGCTTTTGCTGCAGAAATACCTGAAACACCCATACCTATTATATAGATATTTTTATATTTTATCGCAGTCATTAATTATCGAATTTTTAAAATTATTAGGCCAATAATAGCTAAAATTATTGTAATTATCCAGAATCTTATAACTATTGTTGATTCAGACCAGCCTTTTTGCTCAAAATGGTGATGAATTGGAGCCATTCTAAATATTCTTTTGCCGGTTAATTTAAATGAATATACTTGAATTATTACAGATAATGCTTCTAATACAAACAAACCTCCTATAATTGCTAGGGTAAATTCATTTTTGCTTACTAAGCTTAAATATGCTAATAAAGCACCCATTGATAAACTACCTGTATCTCCCATAAATATTTTAGCAGGAGGGGCATTAAACCATAAGAAACCTATACAGGCTCCAACTAATGCAGCAGCTAAAATAGTTAACTCTCCAGCACCTTCAATATATGGCAGATGTAGGTAATTTGCATATAATATATTTCCAGAAAAATAACAGATTAATGCAAATGAAGAAGCAACTATCGCAATAGGTACGATGGCTAGGCCATCTAAACCATCTGTTAAATTTACAGCATTTGATGAACCAATAATTATGAATATTGCAAATATAAAATAAAAATAACCTAAATCTATAATAAGATTTTTCAGTAAAGGAAAAAATAAGGAGGTGCTTATATTTTGCGGCAGGTTATTTTCTAACCAGATGACAGCAATTGCGGAGAATAATATTTGTAATATTATTTTGGCTTTACCATTTATGCCTTTAGAATTTTTTTTCCTTAATTTTAAATAATCATCTAAAAAACCAATAAAACTGAAAGATATTAAGATAAAAATAGCAATTTGAATAAATTTATTACTAATATCGGTCCATAATATTAAAGAGATTATTGTGGTTAGGTTAATTATTAAGCCACCCATTGTCGGAGTACCTTTTTTGGATGTAAGATGAGATTTAGGACCATCCTTTCTTATTGGCTGCCCTGCACCTTGAAGTGATTTAAAATATTTTATAGCTTTTGGACCAATAATTAAACATAATATTAGGCCAGTAAAAAAAGCTCCACCACTTCTAAAAGAAATATAACGAAATAAGTTAAAAAATGAATTATCGCTAAAAAATGGTTCAAAAAAATTATATAGCATTATTTTCTTCCTGTAATTTTTTAGCAATTATTGAGGTTTTCATACCATTTGAAGATTTAACTAAAATAACATCATCATTTTTTAAGGAGCTTATTATAGAATTTATATCTGTTGGTATGGTTTCATATGATAATAATTTAATATTATCTGGTAATTCGTTATAGAGATTTTTCATAAATTTACCAACTGTGATTATTTTATCAATTTTATTTTCAATAATTACATCTTTTAAAGCTAGGTGAAATTTATCTGAATCAGAACCTAACTCAAGCATATCGCCAATAATTGCAATTTTCCTGTTATTATTTTTACTAGCTACAAAATTTAATGTTTCAAGAGCTGCTTTCATAGAGAGATAATTTGCATTATAGCTATCATTTATCAGGGTAATTTTTTTATTTTCTATATTTATTTTACTAATTTCTCCTCTACCCTCTAAAGATTTAAAATTTTTTAAAGCTGATATTCCTTTTTCTGGATCCAGATTTAACTCTCTTAGAATTAGCAATATTGAAGAAATAACCTCTGCAACAGCTTTATTATAAATTGAAAAATTAATTTGATATTTTTTATCTTCTAAAGATATAGAAGCAAATAAATTATTTTCTTTAAAATCTATCTCTTCAATTATTAAATCATTATCTTCCGAACTACCAAAATTTTTAATATTTTCATTTTTTATTGGATATTTATCAATTATATGTTCTCTTAATTTATGATAATTTTCGTCATTTTGATTTAAGATAATCTTAGAATTTTCATTAAAACCTGAACATATTTCTGCTTTTGCAGATATGATACCATCTCTATTTGCAAAATTTCCTAAATGAGCATCAGTTATTTTAGTAATTAAAGCAAGGTCAGGATTTAAAATATCACTTAAAAATTTTATTTCACCGCTATGATTCATAGCAAGCTCAAATACAGAATATTTAGCATTTAAATCAAGATTAGCTAAACATAATGGTAAACCAATATGGTTATTAAAATTTCCGCTTGTTTTATATGTTACACCATATTCATTTAAAATTAATGATAATGCTTCTTTATAGCTAGTTTTACCAACACTACCAGTTATGGCAATAAATATAGATTTGCTGATTTTGCGTCGATATTTGGCTAAATTAATTAATGCCTCATAAGTATCAGTAACTAAAATTTGTGCTATGCTAACATCCTTGTTTATTTTACTTACGATTGCGGCTTTTGCTCCATTATTTTGAGCCTGCTCAATAAAATCATGACCGTCGAAATTTTCACCTTTTAAAGCTAGAAATATTTCATTTTTCTTTATAATTCTGCTATCAATTGCTATTTGCTTGCCATCTATGACCTGCTCAAGCTTTACATTAAGAGCTTTGCTTAACTCTGTGTTATTCCACATTTTTAAAATATTTTATTATTTCTTTTTTATCGCTATAAGCTATTTTTTTATCACCTATAATTTGATATTCTTCATGCCCCTTTCCTGCAATTAATACTATATTTTTATTAGTTGCTTTATCAAGAGCGGTTTTAATGGCTTTAGCCCTGTCACCGATTGATAAATAATTTTTTAGATTTTTGCAAATTTCTTTTCTAATTAATTCGGGATCCTCGAAGCGAGGATTATCATCTGTTACTATTATATGTTTTGCATATTTTTCGGCTATTAAGGCCATTTTAGATCTTTTACCTTTATCTCTATTACCACCACAACCAAAAACCAGAATAATATCTTTATCTGAATAGTTTTTTAAGGTTTTTAAAATATTTTCTAAAGCATCTTCACTATGAGCAAAATCTATAAAAACTTCAAATGGCTTAGAAATTATTTTCTCTAACCTGCCTTTTACAATATTTAATTTAGCGATAACTTCTAATATGCTATTAATTTCATAACCAATTGAGATAAAATAACTAAGAGCAGCCATTAAATTATAGAGCTGAAATTCACCTGTAAAAGGAAATTTACCCTGATATTTTTTTCCTTTATATTCAAATAAAAATAAATCTTGTGTAAAACTTAATATTTTAAAATCTTTTGCTTGATAACCATATTCAATAATTTGCTGTTTATTTGTTTTTTTAAGCTGATTTATTAACCTGATACCATATTCATCATCACTATTTATTATGGCATGCCCCTTTTCTTTAAGATGCTTAGTAAATAACAGTGATTTTGCTTTAAAATAATTCTCCATATTTAGATGATAATCTAAATGCTCTTTGCTTAAATTTGTAAAAATTGCATGATTAATTTGTAAATCTCCAAATCTTTTTTGCACCAATCCATGGCTTGAGGCCTCAAACATAAAATTATCAGATTGATGATATTTATTTAATATTTTGTAAAATTTACAAATATCAGGTGAAGTTAAATTTGATTCTTCTTCTAATTTTTTACCCAGATAAATACCAATTGTTCCAACAGTTACTATGTTTTTTTCAAGCAAAATATAGATTTGCCTGATAATATCCGTAATTGATGATTTACCATTTGTACCAGTCACCGCAATTATATTTTTGGGGTATTTATTATAAATTGCTGTGGTTATTTCAGTTAATTTATTTTTTAGATCAGGGATATAAAATATATTTTCAGATGCTTTATTTTTATTATCTGTAAAAATTAGCTTTGCTTTTTTTGCTAAAACTGAATCAATAAAATCATTTCCATCATAAAATTCTCCTTTTAAGGCAATAAAAGCAGAATTATCTGAAATATCTCGTGAATCTAGACTGATATTTTCTGGATTAAATTTTTGTAAAATTTCATTTATTTTATTCATAGTCTGTTTTAGGTGCAATATTGTAGATTGGAGCTATTTTTTCAATAATATTTTTTACAAGTGGTGCAGCAGTTACCCCTCCTGTAACATAGCCATTTGTTCCTGGAATTGGCTGCGGTTCATCTAGAAATGCATAAACTAGAAATTCTGGCCTCTCAATTGGAAAAACACCTATAAATGATGATAATAATCTATTTTCATCATAACCATAAATACCTATTTTATGAGCAGAACCAGTTTTACCACCTATATTATAGGCTGATGATTTTGCTCTTCTTGCAGTACCTTTACTTACTACCTCACCCATTAAAGAGCGGATTATTTCTGAAGTTTCACTAGAAATAACTCTTTTTTCTGGCTTGCTATTATTTTTATATTTATCCTTTATAATTGTAAATTGCCTAAATTTACCTCCATTAACAATAGCGGCAACTCCTTGACTAAGATGGATAGCACTAACAGTTACACCATAACCGTAAGATGCAGTCATTTGTCTAGTTAAACCCCAATTACTAGGTATTTTGCTATATGATTTTTCTATTAATTCTATATCTAATGGAGAAAACAACTCTAATTTATTAAAAAAATCTTTTTGTTCATCAAAACTTAATCTTCTAACTATTTCGATAGTTCCTATATTTGAGGATCTTACAAATACATCTTTTAAACTTATTTCTTCTTTTATTCTTTTAAAATCTTTTATTCTAAAACCTGAAATATTAATATCTTCAGATACATCTATTTTATCTTCTAAATTCACTAGATTTTTATCAATAGCTTGAGCCATTGTAAAAATTTTAAATGTAGAGCCCATTTCATATAAGCCATAGCTAGCTTTATTATTATAATTTTTATCAAATAAACTTTTAGCAGGGTCATATGGGTTAAAATCTGGGTTACTTACAAGGGCGTAAATTTCTCCATTATTTACATTAGCGATAATAACTACCCCTCCTTTAGCTCTAAATTTATTAACTGAATTTGTTAATTCTTCATGAGCTATATTTTGTAACCTCATATCAATTGATAATTCTATTTTATTATTTGTAGATTTTTCAGCTAATTTTTTATCAAAATAACCTTCAAATCCTGTTAACCCTTTTTCTTCATAATCTACATAACCTATAATGTGAGAAATAACATTTTTATGGGGATAGAATCTTTTATTATCTTCATGAAAATATAAACCTACATGGCCTAGATTATTTACTTCAAATCTTTGCTTAGGAGATAAATCTCTAATCAAAAGTACCCTCCCTTTTATTTTTTTATTACTTAATCTTTTAAAAATATTTTGCCAATTTTGTTCAGGAAATAATTTTTTAAGATCAACTATTAATTTAGTTAATGATCTTATATTAGAAGGTTCAGCATAAAGTGTATATGTTACTAAATTTGCTGCTAAAATTTCTTGATTTCTATCTAATATATCTATTCTTGGCTTTTCTGTTGCAATATTACTTCTTTTTTTTACTTCGTAATTATTATGTAAGTAAAAAGCCCTGAATGCGAAAAGAATAAATGTAAAAATTAATATGAAAAAGGTAAAATTTAGCCTAATTTTACTTATGGTTTTTTGCATTTTAAGGCTAGTAATTATTAAGTGAGTATTTCTTTACAGTAAAATGATTAGCTAATTGTTCTATATTTTTAATTTGAGCCATATTTGTTTTAAATTTTATATTTTTTTTATTATGATATGATTCATATAACGACTTTAATGATTTTGGACTAGTCAGAAGCATTAATTCTGCCTGATAAATTTTTAAGGAATTATCTTGAGCAGATATTTTTTTTTCTAAATAATCTATTTCTCTACTAATACGAAAATTTTCAAGCTTAAAATTTACAGTTATAAACATAGAAAATATAACCATTAAAACAGAAAAGCTATTTAAAATATAAAGCAATGTTAAATTAGTTTTTTTCATAATCTAACCGCCGCCCTTAATATTGCAGATCTAGCTCTAATATTGCTATCTATTTCATCTTTACTGGTTTTTTTGCCATTAATTAATATTTTAAAAATAGCTTCTTGCTTATTAATATCATTAAGTGGCAAATATCTGTTTGAATTTTCTGTTTTGGAGTGTTTTTTGAGAAAATTTTTAACAATTTTATCTTCTAAAGAGTGAAAACTTACTATTATTAATTTTCCATTTTTCTTTAAAAGTTTTTTTGTGGCTTCAAGAGCATTTTTAATCTCTTCTAACTCTTGATTTACATAAATTCTAATTGCCTGAAAGCTTTTTGTTGCTGGATGAGTTTTGCTAAAATATCTGTTTTTGGCTTTGGCTATAATATCTGCTAATTCTGTGGTAAATTTTATTGGCTTAACTGCTCTTTCTTTACATATATTTTTAGCAATAATTCTTGAGTATTTCTCATCACCATATTGATATATTATATTTGCTAAATCTTCTTCTTTAAATTGATTTACTACCTCATAGGCAGAAATAGAATTTTTACCCATTCTCATATCTAATTTTGCCTTTTTATTAAATGAAAACCCCCTATCTGCATCATCTAACTGCATTGACGAAACTCCTAAATCAAAAATAATTGCAGCTATATCATCTCTTAATTTTATATTTTTAATATTTGAAAAACACTCATTGTAAAAATTAAATCTTTCTTGATATTGCTTTTTAAATGAAGAGGCTAATTTTTTGACATTTTCATCTCTATCAAAGGCAATTACTTGATTTTTTTCATTAGCATCTAATATTGCTTTACTATAACCACCAGCTCCAAAGGTTGCATCTATGTAAACACCTTTATTTTTGAGGTCCAAATTCTCCAAAACCTCATTTAACATAACTGATTTATGGTTAAAATTGCTATTTAGCATTTTTTGCTCTTACTTGCATTACAATTTTGCATTTTCCAATTTTTATTACTTTTAAATCATTGCTAAAATTAGGTTCTGGATTTTTTTCCTCCCTTATATTTGCTGGATTTATAAATATTATATTTTTGATTTTATTTATCATAATTACTCCTTTAATGATTTGTTAACTCTCAAAACAGATCTCTTCTCTAATGCAAGTTTTCTTGCATTTTCTTCATATGACTTAAAATTGTCAGGATTCCATATTTCAAATGTTTTACCCTTTCCAACAAATAAAGCCTTATCTTTTAATGAAGCTAATTCCAACAAGCCCTCTGGTAAGCTAATCCTACCATCATTATCAAATGCTAATTGGTAGCTACCTCCAAATATTGCCGTTGCAAAAGCATCTCTTTCTTCTGAATATGGATCAAGCGAATCAATAGTTTCATTAATTGAAGCTATTCTTTCCATATTACATGCTTCAATTGAATTATGAATGAATGAACCATAAGCAACAACACCTTGAAATTCATCTTTTCTGATAAGATTTCTAAAATTAGCAGGAACAGAAACTCTGCCTTTTTTATCTATTTTATTGATGTAAGTTGATAAAAATAACATAAAAATGTAAATTTATGGTTTATCATGGGTATTTATGGGATGTTATAGTTTTTTTATGTTTCTGTCAAGTAAATTTACCACCCAACAACTCTCTTCAACCCATTGATTTATCTTAATTATTTATTTTATTTATGATATGGCTCTAAATTTGAATTAAGGCATAAATTATGCTATAATTAAATTATAGAGATTGATCTAATATAATGATTAAGTTGATATTAATGACATTAATGATTTTGCTATTTGCAAGTGGAGTTGCTAATTCACTTGAAAATAGACATAGGCTTCTTGATATTGATAGTGCTTCACTCCTAAAAATTAAGTTTGATATAAGTGATTTATATATTTCTACTAATGATCTTTTTATGGAAAAATATAATAATCCAAAAAATATTATTACCCTAAAGCCAGCAAAAGAGCATTCATATGTAAGTGATGAGTTTGTTCAATTTGTGGGAGTTTTTGTAAGCGATTATAAATCACCTAAAAATTTAAAATTAAAAATTAAATTTTCCAACTATAAACCAGACTCAGGCTCATTAAATATTAAATTTAATTTTTAGAATAAATAAAAATTGGCATGATTGCTAAAATTATGTTACCATAAAATTAATGATGATCTTTAGAGAAGGATATTATGGATATTTTAGATAATGCTTGGAAAGCTGCAACAGAAAGAGTTGATGAGATCGGTAGAGCAAGAGAACAATTGACAAATGGTATTGGTGATAGAGCGAGTCAAATGACCCGAGATGCCATGCAACAAATTGGCGATATTTCACAAAGCGTAGAAAAAAGACTCCAACAATTTCAACAACCCAAACAATCCACTCATGAACGGCCAACAACTAGAGAAAGAGTTATGAAAATGATGGAAGGAATTGATAATGAGCATCGACTCTCACGATCTAGCTCTTATTCCTCCATTGATTCACAAGCTTCTACAGTGAGAAGCTCATCACGATCACAAAGCCCTGCGCAATCTGGAGAGGGACTCTCACAATTTAGCTCTTCTCCCTCCATTGATTCACAAGCTTCTACAGTGAGAAGCTCATCACGATCACAAAGCCCTGCGTTATCTGGAGATGGACTCTCACAATTTAGCTCTTCTCCCTCCATTGCTTCGCAAGCTTCAACAGTGAGAAGCCCATCACGAACACCAAGCCCTGCGCCATCTAGAGCACCATCTCAGAGATCTACGACATCTAGAGCACCAGATCATGGATCTACTACATCCAGAGTATCATCTCAGGGACCTAATGCTCAATCTATGTTTAGTAAGGCCGGTTCTACTTTAGGTGAACTATATAAAAATTACAAACCTCATAGAGCAAGTGAGGAGAAAGCAAGACAATATGGTGGCAAAGCAAGTGAAATTACAGGAGGTTCTGCCTTGGCATTGGATGGATTTAGGGCAGCCAAGCAATTAATTCAAAATGCACCTAAAGCAGCAGCTCAAGCTGCAGAAAGCATGTATGATGCAGGCAAAGGATTAAAGGAAGCTGCAAAATCTGCTAGAGAAGCAACTAAAGAAATGCAAATACCAGATGTTTCTAGTACTGCCAGGCATGCAGCTAGCTCGGCAGCTAGAGGAGCTAAATCTGCAGTTCAAGGTATAAATCCAGAAAATGCAAGAGAAGCTGCTAGGGCTGCAGGAATAGTAGGTGGTGCTGCAGCAAGAGGAGCAGCTTATGCAGCTGGCTCGGCATATAGAGGAGCTAGAGGAGCTGCATCTAACATGACTTCAGCTAATGCAGGAAATGCAGCTAGGGCTGCGAGGGAAGTAGGTAAATCCTTGGCACAAAGTGGTGTAAGTGCCGCAAAGAGTGCAGCTAGCGCAATGAAATCTGCCTTTAGTGAGGTAAGAAATTATCGAACAGATGGTCTATTTAGGTAACAATTTACATATTAGCAAAATATTTTTTACAGCTTTTTAAGGTTAAATAATTAGGTGCATTCACCCTTATTTTTTAGTCAAAACCCTAATTTATTCTTATAATTCAAGTATTTAGCAAGTTTATATTTGACGAGCATTCAAAATTATGATATAATATATAGACAATAATTTACAGAGAGGTATTAGATATGAAAAAAGATACAAGAAATAATTCAAAAGATACAAGAAATAATTCACCAGATAGTAAGTTAGATCCTGACCATAGTTGGGGTGGTTTAAATTTTGTTAAAGAAATAGTTAAGTTTTTTGAAGCAAAAGTAGATACTAAAAACCTACCTTCAGATGAAACTAAAAATCAAGCATCAGCTGCATTAGTTGGAGCAGGAACTCAACCGAAAAATGACACTATAATGCCATCAGTACTAGTTACGCGAACTGCTCCTGATAGCCCATTAGTGGACATAAAAACTATAAAAGAAGATGATCCATCTATGCCAGCAGCACCATCTCCAAGATCTACATCATCTGATGACTCTGCTCGAGGATCAACAAGATCTAGATCACCTGACTCTGCGGCAGGTGTCTTTGGTGGGCAACAAAACCCATATCTAGGAAGCAGACCTAGCAGCCCTGCTAATCAAGTTTCTATACATCCACAACCACTAATTAGTAGCGCACCTTGCAGAACTCATAATGAAATTCCAAAAACTCCAACCTTTATAGATGGTTTACCTGATGTATTTAGTGCTTTGGGTGCTTTGTTTCAAGTTAATCCAGATACTTCACCAGATACTTCAACTAAACCACCAAGAGTTAAGAATAGTGGTAGAACTGGAAGTACTGCTCCTTCTTCATCTAGGAGGAGTAATTCTTCAACTAGTGAAATTACAGCAGCTGATCCTTCAGTTGTTTCAACACAAAATGAGAAAGTTAATAACAAAACAGGATGTTTACCAAAACCTAAGTTTCTTGCAAAATTATTAAGTAAATTTTCACTTAGCAAAAGTAAAAATACTGATAAAGAATCTGTAGTATCAACATCAGCAGGATCAGCAACACCATCAAGACCAGCATCAACAATAGCAGAATCAGAAAGAGGATCAGCAACAGCAGGATCAACAAGAAGATCAGAAATAAGATCAGCGTCACCAGCAAGATCAACAACAGCAAGAGATGGCTCACCAAGAAAACCAGCAACAAAAAGCTGGAAAGAGAGGCTTAATGAGCTATGGCAATACGGAAAATTTCATGAATCAGATAACATACATGGAGGAGAAAAAAAAATCTACGGAAAAACAGCAATAACTTTGGATGGAGCTAGAAAGTTAAAAAACACACCGAAAAAAGCTGCAGCATTCTTTAGAAATTTGGGATCAGGATTATCTGAGCGCATCAGTGGAGCTTATAACAAAATATCATCTATTAAACTTCCTCAACTTCCTGAAAGAAACGAGGTAAGACAACAACCTGCTAGTTTTACTAGACAATCTTCTCCATCACGTAAATCATTTTCTCAAATATTTTCTGAAAATACAGACTGGTTAAGGAAACTATCTTCAAATATCAACCAACAACCACATCAGCCAAATAGCTACTCTCCACCAAGTAATAACGGAAAATCATCTTTATTTAGTAGAGCTTCAGAATTGTTTCAAGGGATAAAGAAGGATTACGCTGATTATAAAAAAGGGAAAGAATATACTAGCTATAGATCATCATACCGAGGAACAGGCCGAATACCTAATCCTACTATGCCTAGTCAAGCTGATATTAAGAAAGTAGCATCTACACTTGCAAATAATGCTTCTTGGGTATGCAGAATTGCAGGAGATGGCGCTAGAGATGCAGCAGGTTATGCATGCAGCTCGGCAGCTAGAAGAGCAGAAGCAGCTAAATCTTATGCTAAAAGAGCCTCAAATTGGGTAGATAATTATAGCACAAATAGTGTGCATGCGAGATGGTGGCCTGGTAGATAATTAAAAGAAAATATTATAATTTTTATTATATATTTTAAATTTATAATTGCTTAAATATTGATTTCGCATATAAATTCTAGATTTAATAAAAAATAACATCATATGGAATATATAAGTACTAGAGACAAATCTATAAAATATAATTTCAAGGAAATTTTCTTATCAGGATTAGCACCAGATGGAGGCTTATTTGTTCCTGTAAAATACCCAGCCCTATCTGCAGAAAAAATTAAATTATTTAAAGATTTAAGCTATCCAGATCTTGCTTATGAAATATGTAAAATATTTATCGCTGATAAAATTGAGAGTAAGGTTTTAAAAGAAATTATTGATAAAACCTATCATGAAACTATTTTTCAAGATAAAGAAATTGCCCCATTAAAATCACTTGATAAAAGATTTTACTTACTTGAATTATTCCATGGCCCAACTCATGCATTTAAGGATTTTGCTTTGCAATTAATGGGTCATATTTTAGATTATTTTCTTAATGAAGATTCTAAAAAAGCTATAATTATTGGTGCAACCTCAGGAGATACAGGCTCTGCGGCTATTTCAGGATGTGCTAATTGTAAAAATGCCGATATTTTTATATTACATCCTTATAATAAAACCTCCGAAATACAAAGAAAGCAAATGACAACCATTATTCAGGATAATGTGTTTAACATTGCTATAAAAGGTAATTTTGATGATGCGCAGGCAATTGTAAAACATATATTTAAACAGCAAGAAAATATAAAATTTAACAAAAAATTAATAGCTGTAAACTCAATTAATTGGGCTAGAATTATTGGTCAAATCATATATTATTTTTATGTTGCCTTGAAATTAGATTGTTATAATCAAGAAATTAATTTTTCAGTACCAACAGGAAATTTTGGCGATATTTTTGCAGGTTATGTAGCAAAAAAAATGGGTTTACCTATCAATAAATTAATAATTGCTACTAATAAAAATGATATTTTAAGCCGCTTTCTCAATAAAAACCAATATGATAAAAAAGAGCTTCTAGAATCTTTAAGCCCAAGCATGGATATACAAATATCTAGTAATTTTGAAAGATTGCTTTTTGATGCTCATGCTAATGATTCAGATAAAATAGCTGCTTTAATGGCTAAATTTCATGATACAGGTAAATTATCAGTAGAGCCTGACATATTAAAAAATATTCAAAATAATTTTCTTAGTTCTAGCTCAAATGATTCGGAAATTATTTCTGTAATGCAAAAAATTTACAAAGAATTTAATGAAGTAATAGACCCACATACCGCTACAGCTGTTAAATCTTCCTATGATTTTGCTAATAATGTAAATGGAAAATTTGTTATTCTAGCAACTGCTCATCCTGCTAAATTTCCTAAAGCACTTGCAAAAGCAAAAATTGCCAATAAGCATATTCCAGATAATTTAGCTAATATATTAGATGCAAAAGAGAAATTTAGCATTTTGCATAATAACCCAGAAGAAATAATAAATTTCATTAAATCAAACTCATTAAATGCTTAAATTTTCTATAGAAGCTAAATCTGGTAAAGCAAGAAGAGCTATTTTAAAAACAGCTCATGGTGATATCAGGACACCCGCTTTTATGCCGGTTGGTACTGCTGCAACAGTTAAAGCAATGACCCCTGACATGGTACTAAATTGTGGAGCAGATATTATTCTTGGTAATACTTATCACCTAATGCTAAGGCCAACAGCAGAATTAATTGCTAAAATGGGTGGCTTACATAAATTTATGAATTGGTCAAAACCTATATTGACTGATTCCGGAGGTTTTCAAGTAATGTCTTTATCTTCTCTTCGTAAAATAAGCGAAGAAGGAGTTAAATTTAAATCTCATATTGATGGCAGTGCTCATTTACTGACCCCTGAAAGATCGATGGAAATTCAATATTTATTGGGATCAGATATTACTATGATTTTTGATGAATGCCCATCATTTCCAATTACCCATGCCAAGGCTAAAAAATCAATGGAACTATCTCTTAGATGGGCAGAACGTTCAAAAAAATCTTTTATCAAAAGAGATGGATATGGCTTATTTGCTATTATTCAAGGTAGTGTATATGAAGATTTAAGAAAAATATCAGCAACTGAGCTTCATGATATTGGCTTTGATGGTTATGCTATAGGAGGTTTAGCTGTGGGTGAAGGACATAAATTAATGGTAGACACATTAAAATTCACCATGCCTTATTTACAAGAAAATAAACCTCATTATTTAATGGGGGTTGGCAAACCAATTGATATTGTTGCAGCTGTAAAAGAAGGTATAGATATGTTTGATTGTGTTATACCTACAAGATCTGGTAGAAATGGTCAGGCCTTTACCTCTAGCGGCACTGTTAATATTCGTAATGAAAAATTTAAAGATGATAATAAACCCTTAGATGAAAATTGTTCATGTTATTCTTGTAAAAATTTTTCTCGCGCATATTTAAATCATTTATTTAAAGCAAAAGAAATATTAGGCTCTATCTTACTTACAAATCATAATATTCATTATTATCAAAATTTAATGCATGAAATAAGAGAGCAAATCTCTGCTGATAATTTTGACAATTTTGCGCTGGAATTTATGGCAAAATATAGTTAAGATAATATTTATGAAAAAATCATACCAAAACACCATTGCAACAACAATTAATTGCTCAGGAATTGGAGTGCATTCTGGCAAGATAGTAAATGCCGTTTTTAAACCAGCTGACATCAACACTGGAATATGCTTTGTAAGAAAAGACATTAAAAATAAAAATAATATCATTAAAGCAGACTATAAAAACGTCCATAAAACAAAATTAGGAACTTCTCTAATTAACGAATCTGGAGTTGAAGTTGCAACTGTTGAACATTTAATGGCTGGAATTTTTGGCGCTAATATTGATAATCTTATTGTAGAATTAGATAATATAGAAATACCAATTTTTGATGGTAGCTCAGAACCTTTTATTTTCTTATTAAATTGTGCCGGAATCCAAAAACAAGATGAATATCGCAAATTTCTAAAGATTGAAAAAAAAATCAAGATATTCCAAGATGATATCAATAAAGATATTTATGCATCTCTTGAACCAAGTATGGATTTACTAATTGATTTTTCTATTGAATTTCAACAAAAAATTATCGGAAAACAGAAATTCTTATTTGATAGTAGTAAAGATGACTTCCAATATGTTATTTCTAGAGCTAGAACTTTTGGCTTAAAAAGCGAAGTTGACTATATGAGAGCAAATAATCTTGCTCTTGGTGGCAGCCTAGATAATGCTGTAGTTGTAGATGATGATAAGGTTCTAAATCCTGACGGTTTAAGATTTCATGATGAGTTTGTAAGACATAAAATTTTAGACGTTGTAGGTGATTTATATCTAGTTGGCATGCCAATAATTGGCAAATATGAAGGTAAAAAATCTGGGCATGAATTAAATAATAAATTATTACATAAATTATTTTCTGATCCTGAAAACTACTCTATAGCTTAATTCTTAGAAAAACGACTCAATACATTAATAAAAAAAGGGGATATTTTAACTGCAAAAAACAAGGCAATCATAGTGACTGATAATAAGGAGAAATCTATTAGACAAATAACTAATGACACTGGAAAAAAAGTGAGTTCAATCGAACATCAAACCCATAAAGAACTAAACTCTATTTCTAAAAATAATTTCCAAAAATAAGATTTTTATTAAGAATTCTTTATATATTATCCCTAAATCGGTTAAGTCTTTTTGCCAACCGCACTAATTATGTGCAACTTATCTCTTGCTCATAGATTAGCATAGTTTTAACACCGATATAATCGTAGAAATTTATTTTTGCATTAAGTTTTTAAAAACTTAATATTTTGAAAAAACTATTATTAAAAAAATGGAGAAAATAATGAAAACAATAGTATTAATAGCTTTATTCATAGTAATGTGCACTACATTTGGTACAGGTATTTTTCTTTCTTTGAAACATCCTAATCATACCTCAATTGCTCTTATTCAATATACAGCAGCTACTATATGTTTAATATTCTTATTTTTATCAAAATTTAAAAGGTTTAAATTTCTTCATTTTGAAGCCGAAACATGGAATGACGTACAAAATAAAGCTGAACGGTTGTTAAACAATTTACAAAATGCTTCTTTAGTTAATGCTGAAGTTGCTTACTCAACATTAATGGCCATAGGCAGGTTTGCAGAAGCAATATCGACTAAAGATAGGTTTAAGATAGCTAATGATCTAGAAAAAAGTCTGAAAGAATTGGAGTTTGATGAAGAGAAAATTAATAAAATAAAAAAGCATTTTAACAGGATGGTTATAGGAGACATTGCTCATCCAATCATAACATCAATAACAAATCAATTCTTTGAAATAGAAAAAGACATAGATAAAGAATCACCTAAAGGAGTTATTGATGAAAGCAAACGCGCAGATCACAATAAGTGTATTGAGAAAAAACAAAAGGCAGCAGAAGAAATTAATGGCTTTGCAAATACAATAAGAAATGGACATACAGAAGGATCTAATCTCTTAGATATAATAAAAGTATTTCTTTCTACATCTAAGTTTTTAAACAATGAGCAAAAGCAGGGGATATATCAGAAACATAAAGAAGATTTTGAAAATCTTGAATCTTATATAAAGAACAACACATTAACTCATGAAGAACACTTCTTTGATAAAAACAAATAATCAAATCTGCTCTAAAAATAAGATTTTTATTAAGAATTCTTAAGCAAATAATAACCAGACTGTCTCTATATTTCTAGTAAATTAGCATTTAATCATAATATTCAAACCTTAAGATTTCTTAAGACGAGAAAATCGCTCTAATCCGGGATTTATACAATAAAAACACCGGTGCAACAGGTGTGTAGAAAATACTTAGCCACACTTTAGATATAACCTAATATAAATACCCTAAAAACTATAAGTGAAATTTTAAAAGCCTATATGGCAATTGAATATTTATCTGGGGATTAATCCCCATTATTTTATGAGTAAAAACTTCGTTCAAATTTCCTCTGCTTTTTTCTCTCTTAGCAAGCTAATTCACTCGCTAAAACAAAAAAGCGAAAATTTGCTCCTAAAATAATTCCCCTTTTATCTCGCCGATAGGCAGAGGTTAATGACGTGCGCATTAACCTTATTAATTTATTTTTTTTAAAAATGACTAGAACAATCAAAAATATTAACTCCGCTAGATATGACTTAGATACTGTATCAAAAAAGCTTTCCGAGATATCTTCATATATAGATAAAAATCATAGCTCTCTCTCCTATACTGAGCTTTTACAAATCATGCTAGATAGCCAAACCCTTTTGAATAATATTGCTTTCATTCAACAAAAAACAACTATCTTGCTAAATGGTAAAATCATCGCCTATAATAAAAATAGGTAAATTTGAGCATTTAGATAGGAGTTATTAATTAAGAACTCCTATCTATCTCTACCAAAAAATTCCCCGGAAAATATTTGCTTTGTGTTGCAAAGCTTTGGTGAATATGTTTTTTTGCTAAATCATAATTACTATTAAAGAAAATTCTTGCTATATGGTTGATAACTATATCAATAAAAACAGAATCTAAAAATATAGATTGCCCACAACATTCACGGCAAAAGAAATCAACCCCTAATATTTGACTTTCATCACTGATGATAGTTGCTCCAACTTCTTTTAAATCATCTATTAAAAAATTATCACAAATTAAATAATATTGATATATTTCAGGGTAATATTCTTCATATCTATCTAACCATTCAAAGCCCTCTGGCAATTCACAATATTTTATATATTCGTCTTTTTCCTTATCATAATATTTAAGCTCTGGGTAAGTTAATTGATCTTGAGATATAAGATATTCTGCAAGTCCATTTTGCAAAACTAAATTATTATTAATAAAAGATTTAATAATTTTAATTTCTTGTTTTAAAGCATCTTTGTTAATTGAAGTCATTTTATTTTAAGTAAAAGTTAGTAAAAAAACTTTTTCCTTTTTGAAAAAAGGTTAAAGAAAAGCGTTAGCGCATCTCCTTTAACCTCTGCCTAACGGCGAGTGTTAGGGGGGATAAATTTTGCAAGGGCAGATGAATGTTTTTTTGTATTAGCGAGTGAATAACTATAGCTAATAAAAAGCTATAGTTAGAGAGAAAAAAATATGAAGATGGGAAGCAGAGCGAACTTTACCCTTGCTAAATAAGGGAGGAAAGCCCTTTTAAATATAATATATATATCTCACTAGCTAAAGCTCTAATCAATTTAGAGCTTTAATGCTTCT
>Ga0181585_10001443_pt1 | contig 20827 bp, 17 predicted proteins | sample 071ome_29_FD_132469 | JGI IMG/M metagenome (GOLD analysis project Ga0181585, IMG submission 132469) | Coastal salt marsh microbial communities from the Groves Creek Marsh, Skidaway Island, Georgia - 071407BT metaG (megahit assembly) | ecosystem: Environmental > Aquatic > Marine > Intertidal...
TGATTCCAAGACCGACGAATCCAATTCGTTCTGCCATTTGATTTCCTCTTGGTTCTAAATACAGGCGAAGATCGCCGGTAGGTTGCTAATGGATTTCACGGCGCGCAAGTATAAATCGGGAAAAGAGTTTCCGGTTTATAGCTATGCGGCCGTTAGGATTTTCCGAGAGTGAAGACTACTCGTCTTCTTTCCAGAATCGCTCTTCAACGAATGAGAACTCTGTTGGCTCCATTCGAGCACCAACGTCCTCAATCATTTGCGGGTGACCACAGGCGTAGACACAAGTCTCTTTAGGATCGAGGCCTTGCTCTTTCAGGTAGTCCTCAACCAGCAGGTTGATTCGGCCTTCAGCGCCGTTCCACTCTTCGTTTCGATCTTCAGTGGGTCGTGAAACTGAAGGGTAGAAGTGAATGAAGTCATGGTCGTTTGCGAGCTGGGTTAGTTCTTCGTCATAACCGAACTCGTCGAGGTAGCTGGCACCTTCAAGAACATGGAACGTGTAGTCGTCCCGTGAAACACCGTCTACCGGAGCTGGCCATTCAGGGTCGTTGAGGAACTTGCGGAGCATTGAGATGTAAGGAACTACGCCGGTTACCGTTCCAACGAAAACGTGGTTCTTGAACTCGGGCTGGAGAACAAAGATGCCTTTTGCTCGTGGGCGGAGTGTGAACTCAGCACCAATTGGCTGGTGCTCAAGAAGCGGAGTGAGATGTCCGCCATGCTCGACCGGAACGATTTCGATGAACAGTTCGATGAACTCTTCGTCCGGCGAGGATGCGATTGAGTAAGGTCGCTCGATACCTTCGACTCCAATGGTGCAGTACTGTCCAGGTTTGAATGCGAAATCCTGAGCAGGCTTTATCCAGAACTTAACCAGATCCTCAGTGAGTTCTTCTCGCCGTACAAGCTCACAGGTGGTAAAGCGTCCCTTTAGCTGAGGACTAGCCGCTTCTGCCATTTGTTACTCCGTCACTTTTTTCGGGCAAATTTTTTGCGCTAACGCAACAAGAATAACGCAGGACCGTCGACACGTTTAGATTAATTTGACCTATTTAACGAAAAGTTGACGCGGGCATTTTTGAAGTTGGATTAATTACGAAATCCTGATGAGCGATTTATCCAATTCGGTAGTGCTTCAGTGATAGACTTTGGGCTCGTTTTCAACAATGCGTGAATCACGAACTTTCCGAGATCTGTTAACCGAATTCAACCAACGGTCCTCGAACTACTTGGAGCTCTCACTTAATGGCAACGAGAACGCCTGGCGTCGCATACAGCATCACCGTTCGAGCGGAGTACCCGAACGATCCTGGGATGCTCGGAAAAATTACCTCCGCGATTGGACACGCCGGTGGAAGCGCAACCGGTGTCGATGTTGTCCAAACATCCCGAGGAAAAATGGTTCGGGACTTCACGGTCAACACCTTAGGGCATGACCACGCTTCTGAGGTAGTCGATGCCATCAAAGCAATCGAGAACGTAAGCGTACGTAGCGTTTCGGACCAGACATTCCTTCTCCACGTAGGTGGAAAGATTGAAATGCACTCACGAGTTCCTGTGACAACTCGTGACGATATGTCGAAGGCGTACACACCCGGTGTTGGTCGGGTTTGCATGGCAATCCACGACGACCCAAACGCGGTCTGGGCCCTGACCGGTAAAGGTCACACTGTAGCCGTGGTTTCTGATGGCTCCGCTGTGCTTGGTCTCGGCGACATTGGTGCTGCTGCCTCTCTTCCAGTCATGGAAGGAAAAGCTCTTCTTTTCAAAGAGTTCGGTGGCGTGGACGCATACCCTGTCGTGCTCGATACAAATGATGTAGATGAGATCGTCAACATCGTGAAAGCCATGGCTCCCGGGTTCGGTGGAATCAATCTGGAAGATATTTCCGCCCCAAGGTGTTTCGAGATCGAAGACCGACTGCGCGAAGAACTTGATATTCCAGTCTTCCACGACGACCAGCATGGAACGGCAGTGGTTGTTCTCGCCGGACTCATTAACGCCCTGAAGATTGTCGACAAGAAGCCTCAGGACATGAAGGTTGTCGTTGCCGGAGTTGGTGCAAGCGGAACTGCTTGCACGAAGATCCTGCAAAGCTACGGCGTTAAAAACATTGTTGGTTTTGACCGCCAGGGTGCGCTTGATCGTGATCGTGACTACGGCGACAACCATATGAAGCAGTGGTTTGCCGACAACACCAACCCGGACAACTTCTCCGGAACCCTTGCTGAAGGCATGGTTGGTGCCGACATGCTGCTGGGTCTCGCGGGGCCAAACCTCGTCACCCGTGAACAGGTTGCGAAGATGGCAGACGATGCAATCGTGTTTGCCTTGTCCAACCCAGACCCAGAGATTCTTCCGGAAGACATTCCAGAAAACGTACGAGTAATGGCGACCGGACGAACTGACTACCCGAATCAGGTGAACAACTCGTTGTGCTTCCCTGGATTGTTCCGTGGGGTGCTGGACGTTCGGGCGTCAACGATTACCGACAACATGAAGATCGCAGCAGCAGAAGCGATTGCTTCGGTAATTCCTGACTCTCATGTCTCAGAGGATTTCATCATCCCGAGCGTGTTCGACAAAAACGTTGCAAAGAACGTCGCACGTGGAGTGGCTCGTGCCGCAGCAGCCGATGGAGTTGCAAGGCGACGTCAACGCCGTGGTGACGAGATCTACGCCGCGTTCAAGTCGCAAAGCTAACCCTGTGGAACAGGTGCGTTCTCAACCATTGGTGCAGCTTTAACATGTCACTAAACGTCGCAATAGTCGGTGGTGGCATAGCTGGTTGTGCGTCTGCCTACTATCTCGCCAGCGCAGGTCACAACGTGACATTGTTTGAGCGAGATTCGGTTGCTTCTCACGCCTCTGGCTTCGCGCTTGGTGGGATTATTCCGCCAGTTCGCAACGGAGTAGTTGATGAGTTCGAGCGATTCTCGCTGCACTCAATTGACCTGCACCGTCAGTTGAACGACACGATCAACCCGAGTTACGAGACTAACTTCTACCGCAAACCCTCTATGGCTCTGGCGCTAGATGAATTCGAAGCTCAGCAGTTGATAGCGGCGTATAAGTCGTATTCCGAGCACGGCAGCTCTGATATTAGATGGCTAAATTACGGTGAGTTCAGTCACATTGATGCACGTGTTTCTCCGTCTGTCATCGGTGGTTTGTATTTCGGTGAATCGTATGAGGTCGATCCCTACAAACTGACGCTTTCACTGTGGCAAGCAGCTGAGCAGAACGGTGCCACTTTGGTGAACCGCGAAGTGACATCAATCAACGAAACTGGCGGGAAAATCTCCGGGGTTTCAACTGAAGCGGGAACTCACGCTGCTGACGCCGTTATCGCCGCTGCAGGACCGTGGTCGACACAACTTCTCGAGTCTGTTGGTGTGCACGTTCCTGTCATTCCGCTAAAGGGGCAAATACTGCGGCTCCAGGCACCGTCACCTGCTTTACCGATATCGCTGTGGTGGGGTGAGAACTATGCGTCGACGAAAGAAGACGGTCTGACCTGGATCGGAACCACTGAAGAGGAAGCCGGATTCGATGACCGGACCACGGATGAAGCCCGCGATTCAATTATTCGGTCGGCGGTTGAAGTACTTCCGTATCTCGAGAACGCTGACCTCGTGCAACAAACAGCATGCCTTCGCCCGATAACACCAGACCGTGCACCGATCGTCGATGCAAGTGTCGGTCCAGAGGGGCTAGTGATTTCAACCGGCGGTGGGCGTAACGGGATCTTGCTGGGGCCAGCGATGGGTGAAGCAGCCGCAGACCTCGTGGTTGGAACCGGGCCTCAAGAAAATATCGACTCGTTTTCGCTTGCGCGATTTAGCTAGTTCGGTGTGGGCAAGCGGTAGTTTGTTCTTACTACTGGTGCCCTATGTTTCCAAAGTGGCTTGCAAGAACAATCAAACTACCTAAACCCTCGGCGTTTCGCGATTCTGGAATTGCTGAACGGCAGCTCGCGTTTGATCTGACTGCACAAGCAGTTAGGAAACCTTCTCCAGACGAGATTGATCTTCTTATCAGCGACGTAGTAGCAAAGTACCAGCCAGACCTGGAACTTCCGAAGATCAGAGTTTCTGGTCGTATGCGACGAACACTCGGTTCGTACCAACCTGCGAACAAGCAAATATCGATTTCATCTCGGTTACTGACATTGGCCGATCAAGACGAAGTACGAGAGGTAGTACTTCACGAAATTGCACACGCAATTGTCCATAAGAGATTCGGAAAAGAAGCGTCGGCACACGGTAAGGAATTCCGGTCGGTTTGCGATGAGCTGGGTGTGAAGCCGCGCAGGCACATTGATGTCGATATCAAGAACTGGCAACCTCGCCTTCGTTATCTCTCGAAGTGCGGTCACTGCAAATCACTGATCGTTCGGAAGAAACGAGTTCGTTCGGTCCGTTGCCAGTGCGGTGAAAAGGTTTATCCACCTTCATGGAAAACTATCGCGCCGGCTAGCGAATCTTCAGACGCTGAGTGGGTGTTGGTGTAATCGGAGCGCCGAGCCAGGAAATCATCTCGAATCACAAATTCGCGATTGTGATTAACGCAGGTGAGTGGTAGTCTCGAATCTCAAGAACTGAATATTGTCTGGGCCTTTAAATCCAGTCCCGTGAGGCTGGCAAGGAAACCCGAAATGAACTGGTCGACGTACACCGTTGATCGGTCTTCTTGCACAGTAAGCTCGAAATGTGCGCACGATCCTTGCTAGCTGGCAAGGATTTTTTTGTGTCTGGACCCGAACGACCTAACGAAACGGATCGAGGCAGCTTGGCAGAAGATGATGTGAGAATCCTCCTTAGCGAGGATGACATCAGGAGAGCGATGACGAGGATTTCACACGAAATCCTTGAACAAAATCGTGCTGCCAGGGATTTGGTTCTTGTCGGCCTGCAAACACGCGGAGTTCACCTCGCCAGGCGTATTGCCGAAAACATTTCTCGTATCGAAGGATTCAGTCCGACCGTCGGATCCCTGGATCCTAGGCTTTGGCGAGACGATCCTGATGTGGCATCAGGCCAGCCGCTTCAGCCATCGGACATCCCGGATGGAGTAACCGATAAGCCGGTAGTCATCGTTGACGATGTTCTCTACACGGGACGTACAGTTCGGGCTGCAATGGAAGCACTTCTCGACTTTGGTCGAGCAAGCAGAATTCAGCTTGCGGTTTTGGTGGACCGTGGACACCGAGAGCTTCCGATCAGACCTGATTTCATTGGAAAAAACATCCCGACTGCACGCGACGAACGTGTGCAGGTTTCATTACTCGAAACAGATAGCGGCGATTCAGTGACGCTGAGGCGAGATCAATGACCACTACTGTCACACCTTCGACCGAATCAGGAATTGCGAGCACGCGCAAGAACCTGATCGACATTGACGATCTGACAAGGGAAGAAATTCTCGAAATTCTTGATAGCGCCGAAGGTATGCTTGAGATTGCCAGCAGGGATGTCCGCAAAACTCCTGCTCTGAGGGGCAAGACCATCATCACGATGTTCTTCGAGAACAGCACGCGAACACGTGTGTCGTTTGAGCAGGCAGGCAAAATTCTTGGTGCTGATGTCATAAACGTAACCGCATCAGCAAGCAGTGTCTCCAAAGGTGAGTCGTTGCTCAACACGGTGAAGACATTGCAGGCAATGCAAGTTGATGCGCTGGTAGTTCGACACCCACATTCAGGCGCACCATATTTCATTGCGAAGCACGCAGACGCTGCGGTGGTGAACGCCGGCGATGGTACGCACGCTCACCCAACTCAGTCGCTACTCGACCTGTTCACGGTTCACCAGCACGTGGGTGATCTGGCAGGGAAGAAAGTCGCTCTCGCTGGCGACATTCTTTACAGCAGGGTGGCTCGATCAGATATCCACGCGTTCCAGAAGCTCGGAGCGGAAGTTTCGATTGCATGTCCAAACACGTTGCTCCCAAACGAATGGAAACCCGGGACTCGACTGGATGAAAGTTCAGGATTTGGTGGGGTGAATATCGCTAAATCAGTCGACGAAGCGGTAGATGGCGCTGACGTAGTCATGGCGTTGCGAATTCAGAAAGAACGACAGGATGCGGGTCACCTGCCAAGCATGCGAGAGTACTCGGATCGCTGGGGCATCAACTCGAAACGCATGGCGTTAGCGAACTCAGATGCCCTCCTGATGCACCCGGGCCCGATGAACGAGGGTGTCGAGATTTCTACTGATGTTGCCCACGGCGCGCAAAGCGTAGTTGAAGAACAGGTGATGAACGGAGTTGCCGTTCGAATGGCAGTTCTTTACACCTTGTGCGCCCCCGGCAGATCGAGTCGGCTAAATGGATCGAGTGATGAAGTTGCTTAGATTGATTCGATCATTAGCACTGGAGGGAACGGCGATTGACGAATAACAGAAAACTTGCCGTTACCGGTGGTCGAGTTATCGATCCGGGACAAGGAATCGACAAGACTGCAGATGTGTTGATCGTCGACGGTAAGATCGAAGACATCGTCGACGCTGGCGGTAGTTATGCTGACTACGAAATCATCGATGCCACGGGCAAAGTAGTTACTCCGGGATTTGTCGATCTTCACACTCATTTGCGAGAGCCCGGTCAGGAGTGGAAAGAAACCATTGCCACCGGTACACAGGCAGCTGCCCAGGGCGGTTTCACAACGGTCTGCGCAATGCCGAACACTGACCCCGTCCAGGACTCGGCAAGTGTTATCGAGGATGTACTACGAAAAGCTAATTCCGAAGGTGCTGTTCGAGTTCTGACGATAGGTGCGATCACAGTCGGACAACAGGGTAAGCAACTTTCACCCATGGGTGAGTTAGCCGACGCCGGTGTGATCGGATTCTCGGACGATGGAAACCCTGTGAATGACGCGAACCTTATGCGGCAAGCACTTGCTTACTCGGTTGATCTCGGACTGCCAATCATCAATCACGCAGAAGACAAAAAGATCCGTGGCAATGGAGTGATGGCTGCTGGCGAAGTTGCCACTCGTTTGGGGCTCGCTGGTGCGCCCGCGGAAGCGGAAACTGCAATGGTTGCCAGGGACCTACACCTCGCAGATCTGACCGGAGCACAACTCCATGTTCCACATATATCTACAATCGGTTCGCTCGTCGCGCTTCGATCAGCCAAAGAGTGCGGGGTAAACGTAACTGCAGAAGTTACTCCTCACCACATCACGCTAAGTGACCGATGGGTCTACGGTGAGCGAGGAGATGTCCCGGAAGTTATCGGGTTGGATGCCTACGACACCAACACCAAGGTGAACCCACCATTGCGAAACGTGTCGGACAGAGATGCGATGGTTGAAGGTCTTGCTGAAGGTCTGATCGACATCATTGCGACCGACCACGCGCCCCACGCTGCGACCGACAAAGTATGTACTTATGACGAGGCGGCACATGGGATCAACGTTCTCGAGACTGCGATTGCGCAAATCCTTACGTACTCGTCCCGAGACAAGCTCGGACTAATTCGAGTTATTGAGTCACTTACATCTGGTCCTGCGCAAATTCTTGGCAAGGAACTGGGGAGCCTCAAGAAAAGATATTCCGCGGATCTGGCAATCATCGATCTGGATGAAAAATGGACTGTAGACGCGAGTTCATTTGCTTCGAAAAGCGTCAACACACCGCTCGATGGTGATGAACTGGTCGGACGAGTGACCACGACCATTTACAAGGGAGAGAAAGTGTTCGAACTGAGGACCAACGAATGAGCGAAGATCGCGGCGCAATGTACCTCGTCCTTGAGGACGGGACGGTCTTCCCTGGCATTCGACTGGGAGCGAACAAAGAAGCTACCGGTGAGGTCGTGTTCAACACCTCAATGACCGGATACCAGGAAATGCTTACTGACCCCTCTTACGGCGGTCAGATTCTAGTTCCGACATACCCGATGATCGGGAACTACGGAACGAATGAAGCCGACGTTGAGTCCAATCGAATCCAGGTGAACGGATTCGTTGTACGAGACGACTGTGACGAACCTTCTCACCCTCTCTCCCAGGGAACGATTCACGACTATTTGTTGAGCAACGACATCCCCGGAATTTCTGGTGTCGACACACGAGCAATCACTCGCAAGCTCCGATCTGCAGGTGTGATGATGGGAATTGTCACACCTCGTGAGGATGTTTCAGCTGCACTCGAACAACTTAGCAAAGCGCCCAAGTACGGTGAGTTCGATGTCGTGGGTGATGTATCCACCGAGGACACATACTCGTGGAAGGGCGATGCCGGAGAACTTTCGCGCGCCTACTTCGACCTTAGAGGTCGTGCACGGCAAGGTGGCATGGGGCGAAACGTCGACCGTGATTACAAAACCCGTGAAGAAGGTGACAACCTGATACGTGTGGTAGTGAACGACTATGGGGTGAAATTGAACATTCTTCGATCACTTCGAGCACGCGGGTGTGAAGTAATCGTTGTTCCTGACGATGCCTCTTATGAGGAGATCATGTCCCACAACCCCGATGGAGTAATGCTGTCACCAGGTCCTGGCGACCCCGAGCTGCTGGATCGTTCAGTTCAAACAGCGAAAGACCTGGCGGGCAAACTCCCAATGATGGGTATTTGCCTAGGACACCAGGTGATAGCGCGAGCTTTCGGTGCAAGCACATTCAAGTTGCACTTCGGGCACAGGGGGGGCAACCAGCCTGTGAAAGACCTTGAGTCGGGCAGGGTGTACGTGACGGCTCAAAACCACGGTTACGCCGTTGACCCTGACGGATTACCCGAAGAGCTTGAAGTTAGCCATATCAACCTCAACGACAACACGGTTGAGGGATTGAAGCACCAGGAACTGCCGATCATGACGATCCAGTACCACTCGGAAGCTTCACCCGGACCACACGACAGCGAGTACATGTTCGATCGGTTTGTGGCGATGATTCAAACCGGAAAACAAGTTTTCGCTAACTAATCAGAATTAACCGACTACGAAGAAGAGCGCCAAGAACGCACAGGAGAATTGATTGACGAACTCCCAGGGTTCAAAAAACACCAACGAAATGCCGAAGAAAGTTCTCGTGATTGGATCAGGTCCGATCATCATTGGACAGGCGGCTGAGTTCGACTATGCAGGCACGCAGGCATGTCGATCGCTTCGAGAAGAAGGTGTTGAGGTTGTACTCGTCAATTCAAACCCGGCGACGATCATGACTGACGAGGACATGGCGGACCGAATCTACATCGAGCCGCTTACTGTCCCCGTCCTTGAAAAGATAATCGCTCGTGAAAAGCCGGACGGAGTTCTTGGAACTCTCGGCGGTCAGACCGGACTCAACCTGGTTGTCGACCTCGAGAAACAGGGAATTCTCGAAAAGTACAACGTGCGTGCACTGGGAACATCTGTGGCTTCCGTCGAAATGGCTGAGGACCGAGAACAGTTTCGTGACTTGCTAGAGCGTATTGGTGAGCCGGTGCTTCCTTCATTCGCGGTCGAAACCGTTGAAGATGCAGTCGATGCTGCAAACAAGATCGGGTACCCGTGCGTCATTCGTCCTGCTTACACCCTTGGTGGAACCGGTGGCGGAGTTGCCTACAACGAAGAAGAGCTTCGTCGAATTTCCGCAGGTGGTATTGCTGCAAGCAAGGTGAACCAGGTTCTCGTTGAAAAATCTCTGCTCGGTTGGAAAGAAGTCGAGTACGAAGTGATGCGAGACGGTGACGGCAACGTCATCACCATTTGCAACATGGAGAACCTCGACCCGATGGGTGTCCACACCGGAGACTCCATTGTTGTTGCTCCGAGCCAGACGCTCAACGATAAGGATTACCAGCGCCTACGAACTGCGTCGCTGAACATTATTTCTGGACTGAACATCAAGGGCGGTTGCAACGTTCAGCTTGCCTACCGACCTTCGACGATGGTTGCCGAGACAATTGGTGAAGGCGCTGGCTACGACGACGAAGGCTCGATGTACTACGTCATCGAAGTCAACCCTCGTGTAAGTCGTTCGTCTGCGCTGGCATCTAAAGCGACTGGATACCCGATTGCACGTGTCGCGGCAAAGATCGCCCTCGGCAAGTCACTTGGTGAAATATCCAACGCTGTTACTCAAAAGACGACGGCAGCATTTGAGCCAGCTCTCGATTACTGCGTGGTGAAGATCCCACGGTGGCCATTCGATAAATTCCCAACAGGTGACCGATCACTGGGTACGCAAATGAAGGCGACCGGTGAGGTCATGGCAATCGACCGCACGTTCGAGTCTGCGTTACAAAAGGCTGTACGCTCGCTGGAAAACGGGCGTGGTTCACTGTTGTGGGAGAACCCAGACTGGGGCAACGATGGCCCGCCCGACCTGCTGGCAGATGATGACCGTATTTGGAAACTCACTTCAGCAATTCGTGGCGGTCGAACGGCCGAAAGTGTTTCTCTTGAAACCGGTGTGGATCCCTGGTTTACCCGCGCAATTGCTCGAATCGTGAACATGGAGCGGCAGCTCCTGTCCGAAGAGCTGACTCCTGAACTGATGCGTAAGGCAAAGCGACTTGGTTTTGCTGATGCACAGATCGGAACTCTTGCCGACTATCTCCCTGAACAAATCCGCGCCATGCGGAAGGACTGGGGCCTGACTCCGGTTTACAAAATGGTGGACACCTGTGCAGGTGAGTTCGAGGCGGTAACACCGTACTTTTATTCGACCTACGAACAGGAAAACGAAGCTGTCGCCGATGATGATGACGTCGTAATCGTGTTGGGTAGCGGACCGATCAGGATCGGGCAGGGAATCGAGTTCGACTACTGCTCAGTTCATGCCGCCTGGGCTCTTCAGGACTCCGGTGCGAAGGCAGTGATGATCAACTCGAACCCGGAAACGGTTTCGACCGATTTTGATACATCCGACAGGTTGTACTTCGAACCCTTGGACGAGGAGAGCGTTCGAGACATCATCGAGAACGAAGGTGCGGGTGGTGATCTTCCGAATTCCCTGGTTCAATTTGGTGGGCAGACAGCTATCAACCTTTCTCAATCACTCGGTGTTGCGGGAGTACCAATTTCAGGTTCAAGTTCTGATGTGATCGACCTCGCATCAGATAGAGGACGATTTGAGCAACTGACTGAACGACACGGACTTCCTCAACCTCCAGGGGGAATGGCATCCGATGTAGAGTCAGCCATTCAGGTAGCGAATAACGTCGGATACCCGGTTCTCGTCCGCCCTAGTTATGTGCTCGGTGGACGAGCAATGGAAATCGTTCAAACTCCTAACGAGCTGATCAGATATTTCGAAGGAGCGCTCAGAGACTTCCCAGGTCAGACGATTCTAATTGATCACTACCTGACGGGACTCGAAGTTGAAGTCGACGCTGTATGTGACGGCGAAGATGTACTTATTCCGGGAATCATGCAGCACATTGAGCGAGCCGGAGTACATTCTGGCGACTCAATGGCGGTGTACCCAGCACAATCACTCACCGAGGCTGAGGTCGACACAATCGTCGATTACACACGGCGAATTGGGCTTGCTCTCGGGGTCGTTGGCTTGATGAACATCCAGTTCGTAGTTGCCGGTGGTGGCGCATACCGAGGGTTCGAGTCACACAAGGGCGACGAGAACGAGAAACCTGAGATTTACATCATTGAGGTGAATCCTCGTTCATCCCGAACCATTCCATTTATATCTAAAGTCACGCGAATCCCGATGGTTCGTATCGCCACCGAAGTAATGCGCGGAAAGTCGATTGCTGAACAGGGATACAAGTCAGGGCTCGCACCTAAACAGGACCTGGTGGCGGTGAAGGCTCCGGTCTTTTCAATGTCGAAACTTGAAGGTGTAGACACCTTCCTTGGTCCCGAGATGAAGTCGACCGGCGAAGTTATGGGTATCGACAACCACTTCGAGGGTGCAGTGACGAAAGCGCTGCTTGGTTCAGGTCTTAATATTCCTGAAGCTGGATCTGTGCTTTTGAGTATTGCCAACGAAGACAAAGCGGATTCACTTGGCCTGGTGAGGACACTCGATGAGGCTGGTCACAAAATCTATGCCACCGAAGGTACAGCTGAGATGATCCGAGCTATGGGTATCGATGTTGTGCAGGTTGAAAAACGACTTGAAGGCGGAGATGGCCCGACAGTAGTGGATGTGATCGAAGATGGAACAGTCTCGGCAGTGGTCAACACGGTGACCGGTGACCGTTCAACCATGCAAGACGGCTTCCACATCAGACGGTCAGCTGTGATGCAGCGGATTCCATGTTTTACCTCGATTGATACCGCACGCTGCGCAGTCGAATCAGAAGGTGCGGGTGAACTTAATCAGGATGCGGGTGGATACAACATCATGACCCTGGGTGAGTATCTTGGCGACTAGCGGTAGGAACTCCTCGTCAACGGGTGTTGTTCGGCGAGGGTAGCTTCCGGGAGCTACCCTGCTTCGGGTTTCTTTACCTGGGGCAGAATCCACTGATATTGAACCGCCGTGCAGATCTACGAGAGAGCGCAGTACGCGGAACCCAGCGTGGTATCGTCGCCGCGCTGCGCACCTCGATAGAACTGACTGGACATCAGCATTTGGTCTTGTCGAGAGATACCCGAACCCTCATCCGATATCTCGAAGTGAGCAATGCCGTCATCAATGTACGATTCAATCGAAATAGTGCTGTTTGACGGCGAGAATATTCACATGTTGGAGATCAGATTTTCCAAGATCTGACCCAGTCTGGCCTGATCATCAGTAAGGGTGAAATCAGCGAAATCAGGGGACACCGAAATCAGTTGATCCTTCAACTCGGTTGCCAAACTCGAATATCTGGTCTTGTGATCAGTTAAGGGAGGGCCGCGTCGATGTCTGCCAAATCGATCTCGACGTTCTCGCGGACGACCTCCCGTAGGCGCTCGAAAAATATCGGATGTCGAATCCGCCGGTTAGTCTTACCGGTTCGCCAAGGCTTTTGATACTTCCACCTGAAGCTTCATGCAGGAAGGCATCGAGATCAGCTTTGACTTTTCGGATATCGAGTTTGCTGGGCATCTTTATTTATCGGAAGGGTCTACCGCTCGGCACTTTATTCAGAAATTGCGGCTTAATCAAAAAGACCTCGCTATTAGCGAGGTCTTTGTTTGTGGCAGATCAAATTCAGGCTTTTGAAGCGCTGACCGACATCCATACTCTCGGAATCGAAGTCAGGTTCATCTCTTCCCAAATCTCAGCGAGTCCCTTCTGAAGTGAATCTCTACCTTTGTCGAGTGGAACCCCAGGCATGACTCCTTCAATCCAGTCTGAGAATCCCGAAATGTGGAACCATCCTTCGTGAGGTACTTCCACCCGGTTCATGTCCATCTCGTTGATCTCGAATCCGGCGTCAGTAACGAGTTCGGTGTACTGCTCTGGAGTTAGCTGAACTCTGGACTCCACCTTTGCCGATTTGTCAGCGGTCAAACCATGTTCACGCCTAAGAATTCTGAGCGAGCGCATCATCCACTTGCGGAAGAACTCGTGGCTGTCAGGTGGGTGGGAACCTTCGAAGAACGAAGTGTTGAAGGCAAGAATGCCTGAAGGGTTCAGCTTGCCCTTAATTTGTTGGAGCAAATGGGCTTTGTCTGGAACGTAATGAATTGAGTTGCAGTAGACAAAGGCGTCTACTTTGTCTTTCACTGCATCGGTGAGATTTTGAACCTCGGAATGTACAAAATTGACCGCAGCTTCTCGCCTGTCGCCGATTTCATCGGCTGCGACTTTAAGAGCTGACGCAGAATGGTCGACTGCGTAAATTACCGAGTCTTTCGCAGACTGCAATCGCTCGAGGATGAGTTTAGTGACTCCGCCGGTTCCACAGCCAAGATCGACAATTTTGCGCTGCTTGCCGATCTCTGCGATATCGAGCAATCTAGCGTTCACTTTGGTGTAGAACGGTAGGTTGGAGAAGCTCGTGAAGGAGTACTCTTCGCTAGCTGTTACCAAGTCATTTCCTCAAATTGCGCCGCTTGTAGGAGCGATAAATTCGGTTACTAATTCTGCCAGAACCGAGTAAGTATTTTGTTCGAACCGAAATTCTAACAGAGCCCCCGAAGATCGACGTGTCCCTAATTTCTCTTAAAACAATACAACTCAGGGTGTTTGCTTCAATACTCATGATATTGGCGTTTGCTTGTGGAGGGAACGAGGACAACGACTCCCCACTGATATTTGCTGCCGCTTCTCTTTCAGACGTGCTCATTGAAGTTTCCGAGGAATATGAGACCTCTACCGGTGATTCGGTGAAATTTAGTTTTGGTGGTTCGATCGCACTGGCGAATCAGGTCGCTCAGCTTGGTGCTCCTGCCGATGGGGTGTTTCTGGTTGGAGATGGCCCCGTTGAAATTCTGCGGGCTGACGACAGAGTCGATGGGGAAACGGATTCGCATTACTCCAACACCCTGGTTGTTGTTGGCTCAACCGACGAGAACGAAAACCTCAATTTAGGCGACCTCGTTTCGGACCCGTCACGCATAGCAATCGCAGACCCAGAACTTGCGCCTGCTGGTGTGTTTGCAAGGGAATATTTCACGTCTGTTGGCAAATGGACAGACCTGGAAAATTCGATAATTCGCACTCTGGATGTGCGCGCTGCGCTAGCAACAGTCGAAAGTGGAAACGCGGATTTTGCGCTGGTGTACCGAACTGATGTTGCAGACAACGATTCGGTTAGCGTAGTGATGGAAATCACTGAGGGTTACACGCCAATCAAGTACTCGCCACTAGGAGTTCGGGGAGCCAAGCGAATAGAAAGTGCCGAACAGTTTCTTGAATTCACCGTGTCTGACCAGGCAGCTGTCGCCATATTTGAACGACACGGCTTTTCTCTGGTCTCCAGTAGTCCGTAATCGCTAGACTTGGGTGCGATGACATCGGAAGCCACAATAATCTTTCTGTCGCTCCGTATCGCCGCACTGGCGATGCTTATCGCGATCCCTTCTGGAATGATTCTCGCCTGGTTGTTGGCGAGGAAAGAATTCCGAGGGAAGTTCCTTCTCGATACCCTTGTTTCGCTTCCGCTGGCGGTTCCACCAGTCGTAGTCGGATATTTTCTTCTTTGGTCGATTGGTGGCAATTCTTGGATCGGAAAAGCCTGGGAGTCGTTGTTTGGAGGAAACCTTGCATTCACATGGCTTGCCGCATCGCTCGCAGCAGCAGTTGTTGCCCTTCCTTTAATAGTTAGGTCTTTCGCTGCTGCCCTCCAGGGAGTTGATCCACAGCTTGAGACGGCGGCACGCGTACTTGGTGCTGGTCCCTGGCGGACATTTCTTACGATTACTTTGCCACTTGCTTACCGCGGGGTTCTAGCTGGTGTGTTGTTGGGATTTGTGCGGGCACTGTCGGAATTCGGAGCAACAATAGTGGTGGCGGGCAATATTCCGGGGAGTACACAGGGCATTCCATCGGCAATATTCACTCGATTGTCTACAGGTGAAACTGGGACGGCATGGCGACTGGCCTTTGTTTCGATAGCAATTGGTGTCGCTGCACTTCTGGTCCACAACTATCTGTTGAACCGAGCCAGGGAGTCGAACACCAAATCATCGGAGAACACACGATGATTACTTTCGATTTGCGGCTCGCACGCCAGAACTTCAACCTCAACGTCGAAGGTGAGATTGGGCGAGGGATTACTGCAGTATTTGGTCCTTCAGGAGCCGGTAAATCAACGTTACTGAGTGCGTTGTCCGGCAGCACGAGGCCCGATCACGGATCGATCAAGCTGAACGATGACGTTCTCTTTTCCTCGGAGGACAACACCTGGTTGGCTCCTGAGCGACGGCGTATCGGTGTTGTTTATCAGGACGGCGCGTTGTTTCCTCATCTTTCAGCACGAAAGAACATTGAGTTTGGATACAAGCTGACGCCAGCTGAGGAGCGGAAGTTCCAACCGGATCAACTGATATCGCTTCTGGGCTTGTCTCAACTGATCGAAAGAAAACCCGACCAGTTATCGGGCGGAGAGAGACAAAGAGTCGCTATTGCAAGGGCCATCGCTGCATCACCCAAAATCCTTCTGCTCGACGAACCGCTGGCCTCGCTAGATGTGGCGCGCAAGATGTCCATCCTGGCCTACTTGAAACAGATCCACGAAAAGTTTGAATTGCCGATGGTCTACGTTTCACACTCGATATCTGAAGTTGTGAACCTTGCTGACACCGTGATCAGAATGCGGGACGGCGAGATAACAGGGACTTCGACATCAGTAGAACTGCTCCTCGGAAACGTGCCTGGTGAGACAGACATCGAAAAGTACAGCAACCAGTTCGAAGCGAAAATCGTCGATTCTAGTGGTGACCTGGGACTGGTTGAAGTTGATGGTGTTAAAATTTCCACGCCCAAGTTGAAAGGCGAAACCGGCGACACGGTCATCCTCGGAATCGGGGCGAACCAGTTGATTGTGTCGCTTGGAAAACCCGAACGAATGTCAGCGCGTAATGTCCTGCCCGGAGATATCAAAAACGTCTCGACGGAAAACGGCCGTGCTTATGTCGAAGTTGATGCAGGACCAAAGCTGTTGGTTGAGCTAACAGAAAACGCTGTTAACGATTTGGATCTGAAAGTGGGAATGCCTGTTCATCTCGTATTCAAGTCGAGCAACGTTGAGGTTTACTTGGAAAAGTAACTCAACGTTGTGACAGTTGTTTCTGCTGTTTCTGTCCGAACTGACACATGTCAAGCAAAACGCAGTTGTCACAGCTGGGCCGACTTTTCTTACAAACGCGCGCAGCATGCCCATCTAGCTGCGCGTGCATTTCTCCCCAGAGCTCCACATCTGGTTCGAGATTCGACTCGAATAGTCGCTGGTAGTCAGCGTACTTATTCCCGTCTACCTTCCAACCGAGCCGGTCGACAATCCGGCGAGTGTATGCGTCCATAACGAAGCTCGGTTTTTTCGCTGCATAAAGAATAATGTCGTCGGCAGTTTCTTCACCGATCCCATAAATGCCGAGAAGTTTTATTCTGAGTTCGGACAGGGGAAGTTCGAAGAGGAGTTCGTCATTTCCTTCGAATTCAGCAACCAGGACTTCTGCGTAAGCCTTTAGCTTTTTTGTTTTGGTGTTGTAGTAGCCGGATGAGCGAATCGCCTCGACCAGGTGTTCGGAAGGTGCCTGGTGAAATTCGGGATACCCCCAGAGCCCGTTTGCGTGCAGGTTTTCCAGTGCACGGCGTGCGTTCGACCATGAAGTGTTTTGGACAAGGATGGCGCCGACTGCGATTTCGAAGCCCGCTTCTTCCGAGGTTCCGAATTCGACCGGCCATCAGTGCCGATAATTCCTGGCAGCAAGCAGCCGTTCGTATACGGTCAGGATATCGGTAGTTGTCGGTATACGTTTGTTCATTAATTACGTTCATCCCAACCGCGAATGGAAACTCGATCTGTGCGACAATTCAACACGGTCTATCTGGGCCAAATGGTACGGGAGTTACGCATGCAAACAATGTTCGAAAAACTGGACGCCGCCGCAACTGAGATGAACAGTCTTGTATGCGTCGGACTTGACCCGACACCTGATCGGGTTCCGATATCGGACATTGCAACGTTCAACCGGGCGATTATCGACTCCACTAAAGACGTGGTTTCAGCGTTCAAACCCCAGTTTGCCTACTACGAAGCAATGGGTGTCAAGGGGATGCAAATCCTCGATCAGACAATCCAGCATATTCGAGATGTTGCACCGAACCACGTGATCATTGGCGACGGTAAACGCGGCGATATTTCAACTACGGCCACAGCCTACGCCACAGCGATGTTTGAAGTGTGGGACGTGGATATCGCGACCATATACGCGTATCAGGGCAGTGACTCTGTCGAACCATTCCTGCAACACCCGGGAAAAGGCGTGTACATCGTCTGCCGAACCTCGAATCCAAGTTCGAGGGATGTCCAGGATCTAATGATCGCGGGTAGTGAAGGCACGGAACGTGTTTTCGACCGGGTTGCCCAAATGGCAGATCACTGGGCAGGTACCGAATCGGTCGGACTAGTTGTTGGAGCGACGTTCCCAGATGACCTTAGGACGTTGCGATCGAAGCACCCGGACGTTCACTTCCTTATTCCAGGTGTGGGAGCTCAAGGTGGTGATGCGGCGGAAACCGCAAAGGCCGGGGTGAACGCCTTGGGTGGTGGGTTCGTAATCAACTCAGCGCGAGGAATCATTTACGCTTCGAACTCGAATGACATCGAAGACATTCAAATGGCTTCATTGGCTGCTGCTCAGAAACTGCGTGATGAAATCAACGACGCATTGAGTTCGTCCAGAATCACCCAAACATCTATAACGATCGATTAGAAAACCAATCGAAATCCGAACCGGGAGGAAAACCCTTGTTAAAAGGAACTCCGTTTAAGGTCGGCGACCGTATCACGTTGAAGAAACCTCATCCTTGCGGAGGACGCGAGTGGGAGGTTTACAGGATTGGTGCGGATATCGGATTGAAGTGTTTGACCTGTGAACGTCGAATGATGTTGAGCCGACGGGATGCTGAGCGACGCACAGTTTCGATAGTTACGAGCGATTCGAGCGACGGATAGTAGGCGTCATCAAAACCGGTTAGTTGTATGCTGACGATGAAATGGTCGAACCGGTATGTTCGAGGTGCTTTGAACATTAGCGACGTTGATTTCAGGAGGAGCTGAAAATGATGGAATTAGTCATAGATAGCATTAGGGTGAGTTTACTCAATCATCAGCGCGTCGTGATTCTTAAGCAGAAGGACGTCGACCGTTATTTGCCGATTTGGATTGGTCCGCCTGAAGCTGATGCCATTGCTGTTCGACTGCAGGACGTTTCAGTCCCTCGTCCGCTGACTCACGATCTTCTGAACAACGCTATTCGCGACTTGGGCGGAACTATTGATCACATCGTGGTGTCGAGCATGGAAAACGACACCTACTACGCAACAATCGTCGTGAACCAAAACGACAAGATGGTCGAGATCGATGCTCGGCCTTCAGATGCTCTTGCACTTGCGGTCAGGGCGCAGGTGCAAATCTATGCCGCTCCCGAGGTAATGGAGAAGTGCGGTGTTCGTTTGGACGAGGACGGGCAACAGGCTTTCGTTGGTGAAGAAACTGAGATTGTCGATACACCGGAGCCTCGAAAGGCCGGCGGGCCGATGGGGCACGAGGAACGTGAAAAGCTCTCTGCTTTCGCAGACTTCATTGAGACGCTCGACCTGGGTGACATGGACACCGGCGACGAAGGCGACAAGTCCGACAAAGGTGATGACCCCCTCGCTGGCGTTTAGTTGGCGACTGTGTATCGCCTTGTACGATACCTCATAATCCACCTCTAAATTACGTCAGCGAAATCTCGCTAATTGACGTTTCAGTTTTGTTTCAATTTGGACTCTGAATTTCGGCTCAGACTGAGGCAAAAAAACGATTTTCGAATTGACCCAATTTTCTCTTGGATTTAGTTCCGATTGTGATAGCATGCACAATCGGTCATTTGGAGCAGGGGATTTCCTGTGCCTAACAAACCGATATCGCAAAACGATAATCGCGATCCGGGTAGTTCTCAGGAACGTGCCGAGAGTGGCTGGGCCTCGACTGCAAGGCTATTGGGCAAAGTTGGTGGAATCGGATGGTTCGTAGCCACGACGATTGCCATAAGTGCATTTGCTGGTTACTGGCTCGATAAACAATTTGATACGGCTCCGGTTCTCACGATCGTCGTTCTTGCGCTGGGTGTTCTGACAGCTTTTGTTGGGATGTTCCGGCTCCTGCGCTCGGTTCGTGAGGAACGGTAGTCACTTAGATCACGAAAGAGAATCAGGTACAAGACGCTTGGGAAAGCTGCTATCTAGCCCCAAACTCCTTGCAATCGCCGTAATCGCAGTCGCTGCGTTGCTCATCTCCGTAGCAGGTGGAGCACTAGGTGCATCATTTGGATTAGGTTTCCTCGGCGGGCCGATTCCTTTCATTTCAATTCCCGCAGAGCGAGTTGCTTACATCGGCAGCTATCCGCTGCTCAACTCCTCAATCATGTTCTGGTTCGCAGGTTTCGTCCTGCTTTTGCTCGCATGGCGAGCTACCCGCAACATGAAGGAAGTCCCAACTGGACTTCAGAATCTCTTTGAAGCTATCTACGAGTTCTTCTCAAACACCGCTGACCAAGTTGCCGGTGGCAAGAAGAACGCCGGCCGTCGATTTCTGCCTCTAGTAACCACCATCTTCCTGGTGGTCATGTTCTCTAACTGGGTCGGAATCATGCCTGGTGTTGGATCAGTCGGTCGAATTGAGTCGATCGAAGAGTGGGTTCACCATCACATTCACGATGTTGAGGAAGAGATTCACGAAGAACACCCTGAGTACAACGACACGCAAGTCCACCAGCTTGCAATCGTTCACCTGCTAGAAGAACACGGCGAAGACACGTTTGTGGCCTTCGACGGAATGTTTGTCCCGCTCGGTCAAGGTGAGCAGGCACGTGTCCCGCTCAACAAGATCGTTACCTTTACAAGTGATGAGCTCCACCACCTCGAGGATGAAATCAAGAGCGGTCACGACGTTCACCACGACCCTGTGTTCGAGCGAATTGAACACGATATTGAAGAGGGTATTGTCAAAGAAGCCTTTGTTTATGACGAAGGCGGCGACGGCGAAAAGGCATACGACTTCACTGGTCAAACCGCAGGTCTTCTCGTTCCTTACCTTCGCGGTGCAAGCACCGACATCAACACCACACTGGCGATCGCGATCGTTGCGATGTTTACGGTCCAGGTGTGGGGCTTCCGGGCTCTTGGAGTCCAGGGTTACGGCGGCAAGTTCGTTGTAAACCCAATCAAGCACGGACCAATTCACACGTTCGTTGGAATCCTTGAGGGATTCGGTGAGTTGACCCA
>Ga0181585_10001454_pt1 | contig 20730 bp, 30 predicted proteins | sample 071ome_29_FD_132469 | JGI IMG/M metagenome (GOLD analysis project Ga0181585, IMG submission 132469) | Coastal salt marsh microbial communities from the Groves Creek Marsh, Skidaway Island, Georgia - 071407BT metaG (megahit assembly) | ecosystem: Environmental > Aquatic > Marine > Intertidal...
ACAAACTTGGCTTCTGCTATTAATCTTCTTAATTGTCTTCTTGTGATAATCACTTTAAGTATCCTTTTTTCTCTTTCTATAATCTATATGTTAAATTGCCCAGAACCAACTGTTCCCTTCGGGTGTGGGTAAAACTAAGTCATTAACACTTACTGTCACGTATCCGGCATTAAGCATGTCTTCTAACATTAACTGAACATGATCTGCTGTGATCGGATCATCAACTTTTCCGTCTGGACTCGATGACCAGGCATAAACTGATGAGACAAAGTCTGCACCACTAGAAACAATGGAATCGATATGTTCTCCTGGATTAGCATCACCCCATCTTGGATCAGCATGCGTTTCTATAAGATTGAAAAGATCTTTTTTTCCTTCTTCGTAATAGGGGTGACTTTTTAAGTCAGCTTTTTCTAATTGACTCGGGTGTGTACCTAGCGCAATTTGCATCGCGTCACGATCTAGAGGACGACTAGGTGTAAACTTGGCTTCTGCTATTAAACGCCTTAATTGTCTTCTTGTAATTTTCATTAATGACCGCCAACTGAGTAATAATCAGCAACTTCATACCAGGCTCTTCTAAACTCTTTTTCACGATATCCCCTCATTTCCGACGTAAAGTCATCAATTACATATCCGGGAAGTTGATGATTTATATCAGATATAAGATGTTTTTCTATCTTGCGTGCTGCAACAATTAAACCACTCACATCATAAGATTCAATATTTTCATATTCTTCTATTAGTTTATCGACTAGATGATTCGGTACAACAAATTCATGTTTAAATGGTTCTTCTGGATGAGGTGGGTTAGGATAATCTGGATCATATGCAGGTGAAACCAAAGCTGTTATTCTTAGCGGAGAAATATTGTCGTAGTCATGTAGATCAGACGAGTAACTTCCACTATAGCCGAACGTATCTGCCATCACATCAGACATGTCACGTGTATCTTCGCCTCTTGCTAAGGTATCAATTTTTTCTACGTATTCATCGCTTTCTAAGCCTGGAATTGATGGCTTGATTCTGTGTTCTTTAAGAAAATAGTCATCATCATGATGATGATATATTGGTTTATTTCTAATACTAGTATATCTGTCTCTATGCTCGTCTTCAGGGCCCATCATGTGGTCATCAGACCATTCACCACCTAGTCTTCTAGCTTTTTTAGATACAGTATCCATAGCTAAGTCATCGATTTTCAGAACATCTCTAAACTCATAACCGGGTTTGAGAGGTCTTCTAGACCAAATACCTAAATCCGGATTTTCAGGAGGTTCAAACATGTCTGCTGCTTGATTTCCTAACTTTTCTAGATCACCAACTTCTTCATAATCAATATAATTGTGAGCGTAGTTAGGTGGACCATCAAAAGCATCAACAAGTGATTGTGCCATTTCCAATTCACCTCCCATAATCAGATCATGAATCTTGTCTAGGTGTTGTGGCGGAATATTTGTCGGGACTGGTTTTATTCTATGCTCAAGAAAAATTGCTTCATTGATCATTTTTCTTAATTGTCTTCTTGTTATTTTCATATTGACTCCAATATTAATATTTAATTCTTGTATCTGATTGTGCTGGGTAAACACGCAAAGAATACTTTCCTTTTTTATGCATTTCATTTTTATACTTTAAGTTTGAATCGAAAGCCGTTACGTAATAAGAATTAATCTGATCAACTAACGGTGTACCATATCCTCTCACTCCCACATAGTTCCCAATATTGTCTAATTCTGAAGCAATTTCTTCGAGAGTTGCTCTGTCTTTCGTTAAGATCTCTGCACCATGAAGTCGTCTTTTTGAATAATGTTTCATTTTACTACCCGGCTTTGTATAAGTGCCGGCAGAAGTATCACTAGATAAATTTTCAACTTCGACGTCGGTCCTGTTCTTATATGGTTCAACTAAGCTTTCAATTTGCATAAAAAAGTAATTATCTCTTTGATTTTCAAACTCTTGATGATATTCAAATGTATCTTGATGTGACTCAAAGTAAGTAGCTATTTCTTCTTCATAGTCTGGATTTAATGTTCTTAACAATTCTAATCCTGACTTCATAGAACTCTCTTCACCTGTTTGTAAAAGGTCTTTAATTTTAGGGTGAACATCCGGATCAGCTAACACCTTAGGAATAAAATTTTCGCGATCTGCCTTGTTTAACCAAAAAGTTGGTGTTAACATTGATTCTTTAATTAATCGTCTTAATTGTTTTCTTGTAATTTTCATTGTGACCTCATCTATAGCACTAACATTAATTTAGCTGGAATTAAGTCAATAACATCATCATTGTAGCTGTTATAAATTTCTAATTCACCAAATGGTGTATTCCAGTCACCATACTCATCCAACTCGCCTATACCTATTTCCTCAAGATCTGAAGCATATACAGAAGTTTGTCTGGATGCCTTGACAATCCTTTTAAACAAATCATGTGTTACTTCATTTATACGATCACTAGTATCATTCATTATTGAATTTAATTCACTTTGACTTGGATTACTATTTCTTAAATATATTTGTCGTGTCATAAGATCAAAAACTGATGCATCGATAAATGTTTCACGTGTATCTTCATGATAAAAAAGTATTCCATGCTGAGAATGATCGATCACGGCATGCAATGGGACGTTTACGGCCTTGGCTAATATTTTTATTTGAGTCGGCGTTAAATAATCTGCAACTTCCTTGTAATATGCTTGCGCAACATTAAAAGAGGACATGTCTTGCAGCATCGCATCTTGTCCTGCAAAAAAATCTTCTTCTTGCCGTACAGTAATATCGGGTTCGGTTGATCCAAGTGTTTGATAAAGTACTCTTGCCATGTCGTCACTTGCTGGCAATGTTTCCAGTGACGATCTTTGCGATTGACTTAAACCAGAAAGATCAGCATTTTGCCGGCCTTTTTGCCTTAATGTTTCAATCTCCCTGTGCGTAACAGGATCAAATAAAGGTACTTTTTGTTTAAAGGCTTCTGCGATTAATCGTCTTAATTGTCTTCTGGTAATTTTCATTGTGACCTCTGATGACTATAATTATACAGACCGTAATGAAAAATTAAAAAAATGGTGGACCGCGTGGGAGTAGTTATTCTTTGATATCGTAGTACTTCACTATTCTTGGTGTTCTATTCGCTAACTCTTTTTTGACAATATCAAATGTTTGTTGAAGATTGTATTTTGTATTATCAATTCTTATTAGTACTTTGCTGTTTTCTTTGGCGTACTCTTCTTTGAGTGCGTCAGTCTTTTTAACTTTTTCAAAATCGTGGCCTTCATGAACCTTTTTAAAATGCCATACACCATCACACTCAATTAGAAACAGGTTGTCTTTTGATGCAATATCAAAATCAATCCTTTTGTTGTTAAACTTAATATTGTGATGGCGCTTAAATTCGTCACCTAACATTTTAGCCAGTGATCTTTCAAGTTTTGATGAAAATCTTTTGTTGTTTTTAATTCTTAAACCAGCTTCGGTAAAAGATTTATTATTTTTTGCAGCTAATCTTAGTTTTTCTTTTGTTTCTTTTGAATACGATCCTGATCTAGATCGATTACCACAACTTCTTGAACATGTTTTCTTGTAACCCTTTTCACCGGGCTGTTTTCCTTTTCTTCTTCTAAATACTGTTTCGCATATTGGACAGTTAACATCTTCAAATCTTTCTGGCCTAGAGCTTTTTTCTTTTAGAGACCGATACCCCTCTTTACTAAATTTTTCTTCTTTGTGTTGCCATCTGACATGATTTGCTTTAGCCTGAAAAGTTTTAAATTCTTTATTACATTCTTGACATTTATACATAAAAAAGTCCTCCAATATTATTATATATCAGAGGACCCACTAAGTTTCCAAAAAAGTGGACCGCGAGGGAGTCGAACCCTCTTCCGCAATAGTCTTAGTTCTAGTCATTCACAAGCTTAGTTATCTTTTTTCTCCCGATAACAGGGATAGCCACCTCTTTCCACCAACTCTAGGTAACCTTGAGTTTCCACCTCATACCACGAGGGTAACCATTTTAGGTATCGGCAAAGTCCGCTAGACTCCCTTATAATTTTTCGTCTCACCCATCTGACTAACCTCTTGTTTTTCACCGGAAGAGATACCGGCGTTGATTAAGCAGCTAAAGCTACTGAGTCAAAGTGTGCGTTATTGTTTGCAACTAAATTATTTGAACTGTTGAGGTCGAGTCTCACCTGCTTGCACTATCTCCTTGATTCTATTCCGTCGAAGCCATTAGCGGCCCATATATAACTATTATATATAGAAATGTCTAATATTACATTAATTTAAATTAAGCTGTAAAAGTAAATCCATTTTGATTACACCAGTCAATGAATTCTTGAGAAAAATAAGGATCGCTTTGCATATAGTCCTGTATTTCGCGTGACGTAAAAGGTGCGTGCTCATACCCCCAATATCTATCATCAACCCAGTGAATTTCTGATCGCTCAGCCCCAATCCAGTCTCTTAAATGTACAACCGCTTGCCCGGCAAAGTCATCTTTTTGACCACTGTTGTTCCAATACTGGCTGTCATGCACTAGGCAATACCCGTTTTCTATTAATATATTTGCATGATAAACTTCTAACATCGATATAAATCTACTAAGATGTTTATCAAAAAAAGAACTAGTTTCTATCCCCATCAAAGCAGGATCTTCCTCAATAAAATATTTGACGTTGGGTGTGACATTCTCATCAGTATCGATTACATCTTGACCTGGGTTATGTTCATATAGTTCTGATCCTTCCCATCCGTTAGCAGTAGATTGTGCTAATCTTTCAACTAAATGATATAAATGATAAGGAACGACACCGGATAATTTATCTAAGTCCTTACAAAACCTATTCTCAACTTGTGCTAGAGTAGAGTCATTATTAACGCTTCTAATTCTATATTCTGCATCTTTAATGACTCCACCGTCTCCAAATATTTTTCCGTATGTTTGTATCACAGCATCATTTTTTGTTTGTAGAGCAGTTTCATAGGCGTCTATATCTTTTTGTTCAATTTTAGTTTCAGCAGCAATTGCTTTATTAAATAAGTTATCAGGATTAATGAATGTATCAATTATTAAATTGTCTTCCTCTTCGGATGTCGTTTGACTTCCTACCACATCTAAAAACTGTTGGACCAACATTGAAGTAAAGTCGTATCTTACATCTATAGACTTACCTCTCATTTCCACTACGTATAATGCAGGATTTTTTAACATTTCCATTATTTTGTTTTTTGCAGGATGCTGATTTCTATTTGTCTGTGAATGTTGTTCTATGACGGTTATAAGCTGGTTTCCTAGCTGATCTCCAACTATTCCTAAAAATCGATCCTTAGAAAGTCCTTTATTTGATCCATCAACAACTATATGCCCATTTCCTTTTCCTTCTTCGGGAAATGGTATTTTTCCGCCTATCGTCCCTAAAGAAAAATGAGTTGTAGCTGGACTTTCATTTTCTAATTGTTGTTTTTTAACTAAATAATAAAGTATTGCTCTACCGCTAATCACATAATTGTAGAATAGATTATTACCTGACCCAGGAATTGCAGTACACCAAGTAGTACCTCGGCCAATAGTGCAAGAAGCTTCTCTAGAATGCGGCATATAAAGCGTCCAATTATCATCTTCATATAGCACGTCTACTTGTTCGCCCAGCTGGCTAATATCAACAAAACCTCGTGATAAAGAAACTGCAATATTAATTTGTCCTGGTGATTCATAATCTGATAAATTGACAGAGCTTCCTCTTCTCATTAATGCTGCTTTGTTTTGTTTTAAAGACTTAATTGAAGCAACAATGTCCTCTATCGGCTCTTTTGTTTCCATCCCTTCAGGTGTAGTAAAATATTGCGCGATCCATAAAAGATCTGGTTTTTGAAGTCTATGAGGTACTTCAGAAGCTATTCTTAGTTGTTCTATTTTATCCGGGTCTGTAATACCTAGTTGAGCTGCTACCTTATCATGAACTGCCTCAGTCAACAAATAGTTCTCAATTATTAATGATAGTTGCCTTTTAGATATTTTCATTTTTCTTCCTTACCACCTTTTTCACTAGCATACTTAACGCCCATAATTGTACCGATAATACTAAATGAATTTGTTAAAAGTATACCGAGTAAATTTGACCATGTATTTCCAATTAGCGTAGTATCAGCCCCAGCTCCTTTTGTGTATAAGGCAACCATATATAATATGGTTGTTGTAACACCTACACCCATAATTGTCCAAAGCGCGACTGTTACGATATTACCAATTAGTTCAAATTGTGTTTTCTTTTGCATAAGATCTAGATCATTAAGGGCGTCTTCTTTTGCGCCTTCAGCTTGAGCCAATGCTTCTTTTAATTCGATCATAAGCGCATCATTTTCCTCTGCTTTAGCTGCTAATTCTTTGTTTTGATCTTGGACCTGTCGAGTAATTTCTAATCGTTTCTTTCGGGTTTCAGCATCTTTTTCTTTTGCTTCTTCTAAATATTTTTTAAAGTCTTCGTCTTCTGTTTTGATTAGTTTTATTATGTTGCCTTCAAGATATACTCTTCGATTTTCTGCTAAATCTAATAGCTGTTGTATGTCTTCTTTGCAAAAATCCATAGTTATCTCGCACAATAGTATAAAGATCTAAATCCGCCAAACGCAATCTCAAAAATAAAAGTTTTCCCTTCAATTGTATAAGAAGCAAATTGTAGTCCGTTGATGTTGTGAGGTGTATAAGTTGCTTGACCCGTTCTTATATAATCATTTATAAGTTGATAATAGAGTGGATTTCTATGATTGGTTTCCTGCGGTATTGTTGCCATATCTTCTATTTCACAATTTAAAACTTGTGAATAAGCTCTTAGCTCATTACCCTGGTCTTCGTAGTTATTTTCTGGCGTCATATGTGTCATATCTGAAATAAAATATACTAGTCTGTCTCCATCCCCATACACTCTATTTAAAGTATTTACGTATGATTTGTTATTACTTCGTCTAATAAACTGCTGTAAATCAATTAAAGATTCAGTAGGCCTATCTTGTACCTCCGAGTAATATCCTAATTGATCCACAGCAGTTTCTTCTGCAGGAGTTAATGGGTCAGGTCTTAAGCTTTCATCATCTAGTTCCATAGTGTCCCCTAACATTCTTCCCATGGCTCTAAAATCAGCACCATCGGGCCCGACAGAAGTTTCATCGTAATCATCCAATCCCATGAGTTGCCCTAATTTCGGATTCATTCTACCATAGTCGCTGTCTTTTATTCTCCCTTTAGCAAAAGCAACATCAGAAGGAGTTGCATTACCTTCCGGATCCACGATTATAGTTCTAGCAGCTTCAGCTATTAATTGTCTTAGCTGTCTTCTTGTAATTTTCATTTGTACACCTTAAAGTTATTTGTTCTATCAACATAGCCCTCGTAGTCTTTCTTAAACTCTTCCAATCTAGGTTCTATATCATCTGACTTGACAATCCAGAATTGAGCACCTGCTTGAATTGCCTTACCGATTTCTTCACTGTCAGCCGATGATGATATAATTCCAATAACTACACCGTTGCCATATTCAAAGTTAATTTTACGAATTAATTCAATTCCGTTAAACGACGATCCAATGATATTAAGATCAACAAAGACACAATCTGGTTTCTTGTCGGGTGTGCCTTTCCAGTTATCAAAAAGCCTAGCAGCTTCATCTGCAGAATCGATTGACTCCAGATTTAAAGTAATATCAAGCAAAGAGCATGCATCTTCGAATACTAAATGAAATAAATTCTCATCGTCTACAAGCAAAATTGAGTTAATCATTATCCATCCTTATTTTTATCATTGTTCCTTCAGCCAATTTTTCTGCAGAAACACTAAACCCATGTTCTTTAAGTATGGCAACGCAGATGTTTAATCCTAATCCTGTCCCACTTTCTTTTTGATTTTTTCTTCTCGTATAAGGTTTACAAAGTTCTTCAAATTCTTTTGAAGAAAGCCCTCGCCCGTTGTCTGTTACAGTTAAAATATGTGCATCGAGCATGTCTATCTTTACCCATTTTGTTTTGTTATCATTGTATTTCAATCCATTTCTTATGAGATTATCAATTGCTGTACAAAACAATGACTCATTAACGGGTATTGAAGGTAAATCGTCTGATATAAGAACTTGATCACTGTAACTAGTTCTTTTTAAAAATCTTGATAAAGCATCACCAATGTCGACCGGTTCTATGTAAAGAGTTGCGTCTTTTCTTACAAGATTCGTAAATTCAAATACACCTTTGTAAACTTGTTGTGAGTGAGCTAGTCCTTCTTTTAAAAGGCGAAGAGGTGCTTCAAGTTTTTTATCTTTGATCATTTCCGGATCTAGTCGACGTTCTAGAGACTTAATGCCTCGAGGTATATAAGTGTTAAGACCACTATGCATATCGTGGCGAAGTATTTTTGCTGCATGCTCGAGATATGTATTCTTTTCTAGGACTTCTTTGAGAAGTTCTTTTTCATTTGTTGCAACGACGTCCAAAAACTCCTTTACAAACATCCCAAAGGGAGCAGCAAAAAATATAACACATGCATACCCAAAAAGTGATATCTCATAACTAGGTTTACATATTCCAAACACTATAAAACTTTGAACAACAAAAAAGGCAAACATAATTGCTAGGGCAACTGATACACATATTTTAGACTGCTTGCTAATTTTATCCATCGGTATATAGGTGAATATCAATTTCCCTATTGATTTTTTTAAGTTCATTTTTATTCTCCTCTGTGGGTTCTAAATCGTAATGTAGCCTAATTATCTCTCTCTTGCGATATAGTTTATTAAGGTATTCGTCTTTAAAGAAGTTTGTTTTCTTACAAAAGTATATTATAGATAATAGAGCTGTGACAATTATTGTTGTAAAAACTATAGTCATTATTTAATCCTCACTTTGATCTTGGTACCAGTTTCTATCTTTTCTACGCTAACTTTAAAACCGTGTTCTTCGAGTATTGCATTTGAAATATTGATGCCTAGGCCTTGTGGTTTCAAGTCGTCGACTTCTTCTCTCATGTAAGGCATGCATTGCATATCATATTCCATTTGAGTCATACCTGTTCCGTTATCCTCAATAACAATTTCATTTTCTTCACTCATATAGATTTTAATTTTCGGAACAAGATTGTCGTTGTACTTAAGGCCGTTTTTGATAAAATTGTCAATTGCAATCACAAATAAAGTTTTATTAGCCTCAATATCAAGCAGATTCTCAATTACCACTTTGTTCTTATATGATGTTGTTTCTAAATGATTATTTAAAATTTCTTTAGGGTTTATCATTTCTATCTTAAACTCTGGCTTTCTTTTTACCAAGTTTGTAAATTCATAAACGCCTTTATAGACTCTCTGAGAATGTGACAGACCTTCTTTTAAAAGCTTTATTCCAAGTGATAACCTATATTCCTTAATGACTTCTTCCGGTAACTTCTCCAGCAATATAGACAATCCTCGAGGCATATATGTATTAATACCACTATGCATATCATGTCTGATGATTTTTGCAGTATGCTCTAAAAAAATACTTTTTTGCTGCAACAAGTTTTTATTTTTAATTTGTTCTGAGACTTCATTATCAATATTGAAATATTTTTTAATCCATTCATCATATTTTAGATCATCACCCGGCATAAGCATGCCTACTTGATAATGTGTTGGCACTTTAACACCGTTGTTAAGACTTATAAACATTGATGTTCTTTTTATCGATGCCAATGACAATCTTGGAAATTTATTTTCAAGTTCACAAGTAATTGAATTAGTATCATCTTCAGCACAAACAAAAACAGGACAGTTTTTAAGTTGAATATATGATTCTGCGTCGTGATAGTCTTTAGGTTCCCATTTTAAGGAAAACCATTCGCCTTTTTTAGCGCGCATTTTTTCTCCTTGGTTTACTATTAATTATAGTAAATTTGCACAAAAAGAATTGATAGAGCTAAAAATATTGATATCATTGTCTTAGGTGTAAATACAGACTCATTTAAAAAATACCATGTCATTATGGGAAAAACTGTATATGAAAAAATTGCAGCAATAAATCTTACACTCCAAAGTTCTCCTCCTGACGCTTCAAAACAAAACTTTGTTCCGTACCAGAAAGCAAGACCGGCTGGTGTACCAAATAGAATAGTTGCAAGTAGCGGCTTGTCTTCCCAGTATTGCCAAACAAATTGCAAATTACCTGCAAACCATCCTAATGTATGCCCAAGAATAAAAAAGCCAATTCCGTATATCATTTCTTGCGTAAAAAATTCTGTGATTTTTTCTATCATATCTTATCCTATGCCTTGCCATCCGTTACTTCCTGTCAAGATAGGAAAACTACTTGTATTTATATTTGTATAACCTGCAATTATTGAAAAAGGTGTGGCTGAGTCTGGAGAAGTTATAAATATTTCTTTGCATTTAACTTCTAATCTAGGTGTCATTTCATGATTTTCAATAGAAAAATAATTACTATTTGACGCAAGAAAGCAATTCCTTGTAAAACCAACTCTTAAAGACTTACTATTGTCTAGATTGTGGATGACAATCCATCTAGTTACCCCAGGAAATTCTATTTTTTTAATGCTGTTAGCAGTTACAATTTGTGATGATGTTACATAAGGCCAGCTACTAACTTGATATTCTGGTACAAATCCGTGATGAGGGTTGGGCCAATTTAAACTCATGTTGTTCTCCTAATATTAGATAAGTATGCATATAATTATATTAAAAATATAGGAGAAATTTATGGCAAAAATTAAAAACATGGGTTCATCCACGGCGAGATTTAACGAAGGTATTATTATTAGTGGGTCAGCTGGCAATGATATACATGCGATGGCAGTGACAGGAAGCATTCAAGTTGAAGGCGACTTAAATGTAAGAGATGTTGCAACTTATAATACAGTTGAATACTTCAATTCAAACACAATGAAGTTTAATCAATATTACCTAGGCAATGCAAACGGTACTTATTTTACTGCAAATGAATATCAAAAAGTAATTACAATTATTCCTTCAGCAAATAGTCAAAACTACCAAGTCATAGGAAGAATAACTGCACAAAATGCAGGAGAAACTCATACAGTCTATTTTAATGCTGCATTAAGATCTGAGACTTTACCTGACTTAAGTTGGACAATATTATATGACGAGGAATACAATGGAAATAGATATATAGATCCACAATTGTGGGTTAAAGAAACAACAACAGCAGGTTTTATATTTGCATTTAAAACACTAGGAACAATTTATGGCAACGTGACTGTTGATATTGATGTAGTTCCTCGTGCTAGCGATCAAAAAACAAACGTGACAATTAATAATTCAGTGTCAAGTGAGCAGACCGCGGTCGACGCAGGATACACTGCCTATGACATGACGAAAGTATTTAGCAAGAAAGGTCAAGATTTAACAGTAGGCGGCGTCATTACAGCAAACGCTTTTACAGGCTCTGCAACACAAGCTGTGGCAGATCAAAATGGAGATATATTGCTTGGAGGCATTTATCAATTAGACGACGGTTTAATTCAAAATCCTAATAGCGGATATAGCAGAATTTATTTTCCTGCTGATGATACACTTAATGAAACAGTTGGACCGGTATCTACAAATTATAAAATAGCGCCTTTCGCAGGTGAAATAATAAAAATGCAAGTTAAATCGCCCACAGATTTTTCTGGAAAAGCCCTAACTGCTTCGCTGCATACAGGTACAGGAACTAATAATGCTTATAGTTCTACACCTTCTGTATCAGTTGCACTTAACGGTGACGTCGCTCACCAAGTTTATACTTTTGATTTTACGGGCCAAAGTGGTACCACTTTTGCCGAGGGCGATATATTTGGTTTTAGTCTACAATTATCTGAAAATTGGGCCGGAAATGAAAATATTCATTTTACTTCTGTTGTCAAATTCAACCCTTATGCAGGCTAGTCACCAAAATTTAGTACCCATCATATCATAGTATGGGTGCATAATATGACCGGGTATTTTTACATGTCCATATCCAAATGCATGTCCTAATTCATGTTCTAATAATAAAGCAAGATTGTGTGTCCCGGGTTTGAATATAATTGTTGATGCCTGTATTATTCCTAGCTTGGATTCTCTCGATGTTGATGCCAAAACATCTTTTTCTAAGATTTCTTCTGTTTGAGTTTTCAAAACAATAAATCCGTACACAGATTCTTTTTTATTACAAATAGACTCACGATAATCATATTCGTAAAAATATACATGTTCGCCTTTTTCTTTCCAGAACTTAATTGCATTTTGTATAGTTTCTTCTTTAATTGCTTTACCTGTACAATTAATAATGACAGGATCATGTTTCCAGTAACAAGGTTGGTATGCAGTTAAATTATAAATTGTCCTTATAGAAAAACCCAGAATAAAGCCTAAGAATAAAACCAGACATATTCTCCAGAACGACATATAGGCAGAAGCCATTATTCTCCGCACCCTAGTGTTGCATAACTTATATCAATTGTATTACCACTTTCTGGAATTGATTCACTATTAAAAACAATTGCATTTTCGTCCTCGTCAAAAATCCAATCTGCAATAATCTGACCATTTACTCTTACTTCTATTGTTTCTTCCATTACATCATCTTCTGCTAGCTGAAAGGAAGATCTTATTGCAACTTCGACTGCTAGATTCTGCATCTGAATTCCCCAGTCTGGAGCACAAATTGAATATATTGAGCCATTATACCTTTGGGTCATCTCATAATAACCTGCCCCAAAAGGAACAGAATATGAAACGCCTAAAACAGGATGAATAGCAATACAACCGCTAGGATAATCTCCTATAACAGCAAATTGTCTAACTAGCGAAGATGAGGATTTAACAGTATCAAAAAAATTAAAATAGCTAGCATATCCACCCGGACTAAAATCTGGCTCATCTGATATGTATACAATTGCAAAATTTGCTGCATCGCGCCAGTATCTAGAATTACTGGTGGATGCCATGGCTGCAAACTGATATGCATAATTGATTCCTTGCTCATATGGAGAACCATATATCCCAATTGAATTAATTACTTGTATAGACCAATCAACTGGTTCAGGATATCTGCTATCAATCCAACTATGTCCGTCAAATTCTTGTAATACAGCACTGTCTGTTGTTATAAATCCTAAGTGGTAATCAACATTCATATTTATTAGAACAGACATAAAATCATTCATTTGTGCTGCTAATTCTGATTGTTGATCAGACATCGATCCTGAATTATCGACGACAAAAAGAATATCAACCAGTCTGGATTCATCTTGAACATATTGATCTTGATACCAATGAACAATATCACCAGTACCGTCTTGTAAAATAATAACTTCGCTATTGACCGGGTCATTGCTTGTAATTGTTAATTGGCTTTCGTCATGATTGACGTCTAAAGGTTCGTATCTAATATTAAAATCTATTTCTTGACCTGGCGATAATATCCAAGGTAGCGGAGATAAAGTTCCAAAATCAACTAAGATATCAACAGGAGGTGTTGCCATTTGCAAAAGGCTGTTAATTTGCAGATCTAGATTGCCATTGTTTCTTATTGTTATGACTTCATCGACAATACAACCAATACTAATATCACCAAAAGATATGTCTGTAGGTGTAATTGAAAGTAACGGCGCATCACCATTTCCGCTAACAGGTAATTCATAATATTCTTTATCTTCATCATTTGAATTAATTAAAATATGTGTATTGTTTTCTTCGTATGTTTGGGGCGTGTAATACACATCAAATTCAATCGAATCACCTGGGGTTATTATGTATTCTTGTTGAAGATCATTATCTAAAGAAAACCTTAGTTCACTGTCTAATTCAGGTCTGTTAATAATCAGATCTTCATCACCGGCATTGATAATTGCAAAGCTAGTCTGACCGTTCTCTTGCCCAGATATAAGATGACCAAAATCTAGACTGTCAGGATATACAACTAATTCAGGTCCATGCCTGATATCATTTTTAATAGCATAATCATTACATGCTATCATTAGAAATAAAAGAAGATAATACATAAAACCTCCGCATATAATTAACTATATTGCAGAGGTTTACTTATTATTAAACTTAATTAATTTAGTTAACTAAATTGAACATACTTTGCTAAAAAGACGTCTAGCTGTTTAATTGTACGTTCTAAAGATCTAACATGATCAGATTCTTTCATTATTGCATTTTTATCACTTTTATAAGCTTTGTATCTTTCATGTTGCAAAACTAAATCTTTTCTTAGTTCAAGTATTTTTTCTAAGTCTTGTTGATTAAATTCCATTACTAACTCCTTTTTTAAACCAATCAGGAGTAATAGCGCGTGGCTCCCACTTAGCAAACCTGACCTTGTCTTTAATATAATAATTTTTGTATGATTGTATAGGATCGTCTTTGACTTTATATTCTTCTCTCATGCAAATTGCAAAAGGTGTCAGGCCTTTATCTTTCATAAGCCTAGGTGTATTTTTACCTAACCAGTCTAAAACAACTTCTGATTTATGTACTCTTTCGTATCTTTTTGTATACTCTTTGCATAATGCAACTCCTAACTTCCAATGCCACATATAATTTGACAGCGAATCGTTTGTCCAAATAGTGCATGGGTGTCGCATATGAGATAGTTTCCACGGAGGTTGCTCTAGCGGGTGTGTATTTTTATATAACCATTCTTGGATATCTCTCACTCTTTTAAAATCAGAGATGTGTCCGTCATAGTAATTATCTAAAAGGTGAAGCCAATGAGCTGCACACAACATCTGTCCGGCCTCCAAAATCATTTTAACTACATGTTTATTGCAATGGTATTGTGCAGCAATTTGGGGATCATCGTCTAAGACAAATATATTCATGCTATTTTTTCCTGGATAAAAGTTTCTGTTAACTTTATTATTCTACCATGCAATAACACTTTATACATTATGTCTTCATTAATAATAACAGTATTCCAAAGGTCGTCTATTATATTTTTTTCTTTGACTATACATCCATCGACAATTATACCTAGAACTTTTTCTTTCCCTAGATATCTTACATAGACCAGATCACCTTTACTATATGACAGATCAACTTCCTGAAAGAATTCCAAATCTTGGAGGTGTATAACTTGAAGCAGGAATATTGGTTAATTCAACAACTGCAGTTGTATTTGCTGCTGTTGCAAATTTTATAAACTTTCCTGTAAATCTAACAGACGTTCCTGCAGGAACGGTCACAGATCCAGTTTGATTTGAGCTATCATAAAAAGTAATAGATCCGTTAGACGTTACTGCTGTTGCAGTTATAGAACTAGCTACATAATTTAAATTTACTGTTGTACTAGCAGCAACTGGTAATACATGACCGGATACTTGATATTCACCTACATGTCCTATACCTGGTTTTGGCCAACTTTGCGACATAATAAACTCCTTTTATTATTAATTATCTTATTCTAATTGAATTGGCATGCCATTCTTCAATTTTTCCCATTGTCATCACTTTCCAAAATCCCCTGTGTAGACTGTTTTCGCTTACTACTAGACCTAGGTTTCCGCTTTTTTTGTGCATTACTATTTTTCCTATCATCTTTCTTTTCTTCATTAATTACTTCATAATATTCTTCTTCTGTGCATGGAATAAAATTTCGACTTTTGCAATATTCTACTAAGGTTAAATATGAAGTTAATTTATTTTTTAAAACAAACTGTTTAATGTCAATCTTGTTTCTTTTTAAAATAATATTGAGTTGAATAGGCATTAATGTTCTCCTTTATCATTTCTTAAATATTCATCTAATGTTAGAGCTTCTTCTCTAATTAATTCCGTGATAATATTAAATGTTGCTTCCCCAAAGTTATTTTTAATATCATCAAGAAGATCTTCTAATTTGTTTCCGTTTCTAAGTTCTCCGTCAAAATATATTAAAAAAGTCTCGAGGAGATCTTCATCCCACTCGAGACTTTCTAAAAGAGAAGTTCTAAAACGAATATCTTCAATAATAGAGTATATATCTATCATTGTTTAATTCCACTATCTAATTCATCCATAAAATCTCTAATTGTTTCTTGAAACTCAGGATTAATAGCAATCTTTTTTAACTTTTTTGCATCCATAGTTACATCATAAAGCTCCGTAACCTCAGAAGCAATTTTCATTAAGGCGTTGACATAAACATTTCTAGCAGTTGAATGATTCATTTTAAAACCTTTTTCATTTAATTGATCCGCTATTTGATGATAAGTTTTACCATCAAACTGTTTTGATGTTCCATATCCATTTTCTGATTTAAATCCTTTAGGCATTGCCATGATTGTCTCCTTTGTTATCTTCATCAATATTATATATATTATTGTCGTCTTCTAATATTTCATCTAGGCCAAATCTCATTCTTAAAACCAACTCTTCTCTTTTTGAGAGAGACGCAAGTGCTTTTATTATTTTTTGCCTGATTAGTTTATTGTCAAGTATTTGTTCAATATTTGTTGAACTATTGTCCGGAATAATATCCCCTAGTGTTCTTGCACCTTCTTCGCCTACCTGCTGGTCAATGCTAGAAATATTTTTGCTTTTAATAGAAGCCATAGCCAATCTGACGTGTTTTTCAGTAATGTCTAGAGCATCACAAATTTCTTCGATTGTAGGTTCTGTTCCAAACTCTTCTATGTAATCTTGTTTAAGTTGCCATATTTTTCTAGCGTTTGCAAGAGTATGAGAAGGAACTTTAAGAAGAGTGCTGTTTGAAGTAAGACTGCGTGTGACTGCTTGTTTGATCCACCATGAAGCGTACGTAGAAAACTTAAAACCTTTTCGCCAGTCAAATTTTTCAACTGCTTTCATTAAACCAATATTGGATTCTTGTATTAAATCTTCCAATGTAGATCCGTACCGTGCATACTGTTTTGCAATTGATATAGCTAAGCGAAGATTCGACTCGATCATTTTATCACGGGCTCTGCGATCACCTCTTTCAATACGTTTTGCTAGCTCTACCTCTTCTTCTCTTGATAAGAGGCTGGTTTTGTTTTTAATGTCTCGAAAATATGTTTCGAGGACTGTGCTTTCCATATAATCTCCAATGTTTAATTTTTAGTTTGTAGTATTTGTTATGTTAATATTATAACATAAAAATGTGTGCGTTACATTTTTTTATGTAAACGCACACAATATATAAAGTGCAAATTAATTATTTAACAATAATTTTTTTAGCTTGAGGTTTTCTCTCTTCAAATTTAGGAATTGCGATCGATAAAACACCTGCGGTGTAATCAGCATCAATATTGTCAATATCAACATTCTTTGGAATTGAAAACGATCTTTCGAATTTATTAGAAGGTGTATATTCTTGATAAATATAGTTTTGTCTTTTAAATTCTGATGATCCCTTAACTGATAGAATGTTATTATCGATACTAATATCGAAGCTATCGCGAGAAAACCCAGGTAAATATAAATCAAAAATATATGAATTATCTGCCTGGTAAATATTACAAGGTGTGCTATTATTAAATTGCCGCCCTTGTAAACTAGAGTTAGACATACCTACAAGATTGTTAAAATATTTGTCATCGAAAAAATCATAAAATTTCATATAGTCTCCTTAAATAAAATGCTACTTATTGTAGCGAATAAAATATATTAGGTTTTATAAAAAATTACAATTAAAAAATTAATTTTTTTCCATTCATTAATATTTGACGCTTATTAAATGTTACCACAGCAACTGTTTTTACACCTGGCAGCTTTTTTACCAACCTAGACATGTCTTCTAAACTTTTATATATTTCATCTGACTCTGGCAAATATTTAATGCTTAATAATAAAGAGCCGTCTCCGTCAGAAAAACGTGCGACTTTATCTTTTTGACCCACAACAGCAATACCTTGAAGAATTCGAATTCTTGTCATTAAGTCTGGAACGTGTGTTTCATTTTCAATTTTAAGGTTAACGACTGCAGTTGCTAGTTTTCTTTTTAGTTTATAATCTTGCATACATACTCCTGTACTTTATGCATATTTATATAATTATAACTCAGAATTAGTTTTAACTTCAATAAGCGAGCAATCTGCAGACAAAAGCATTGTTGAAGCTGATACTGCATTTTCTAAGGCACATCTTGAAACTTTTGCAGGATCGATAACACCTAATTCAAACATGTCTCCAAATTGTTTATTTCGAACGTCATATCCAACGTTAGATAAACTTTTTGATTGCCCTTGTATGTTTGTTAATATTTTATGGTGAGATAACCCAGCATTGCTTAGGATTTGTCTGAAGGGTTCTTTGCATGCATTAATTAATAAATCATGCCCGGCTAAAACCTCTTTATCCATATCTTCATTATTAATTGAGTTTTCATATATCAAAGAAGATTGATACAGCGCTATGCCTCCTCCGGGTAATACTCCTTCTTCTAGTGCAGCTCTAGTTGCATGTAATGCATCATCCACCCTATCATAGCGTTCAATTAGTTCTGATTCAGTTGCAGCACCAACCCTAAGAATCGCAATGCCTCCGGATAACTGTTGCAGTCTATATTTTAAAAGAAGTCTTTCATTCTCTGACAGACCAGGATAATCTAAACTTTCTTTTATTACACGCATTCTTTCTTTGGTTTCTTTACTTTCCTCTTTGTTGTCTCGAATAATCAAAGTTTTATTTTTGTGAATGATTATTTTTTTGCATGAACCGAACATTTCTAATTCAAAGGAAGTCATGTCAAAACCTGCATCAACTACTTTGCCGCCAATGATTGTTTGCAGATCTAAAAGTAAATCATGACGGGCGCCTCCAAAACCAGGTGACTTAATAGCAGAAATTTGTAATGTACCTTTTACTCTATTAAGTACTAACCCTTGTAATGCATCACCTTCTAATTCATTTGCAATAACAACAATCGGTCTAGACATTTCTAGCGCAATTTCTAAGGGCTTCATTAATTCTCTAATTGAGTTAAAATTTCTATCTGCCATTAAAATTAGCGGATTTTTAAACTCAGATATCATTTTATTCTTATCAGTCACAAAATAAGGAGATAGAAATCCTCGCTCCATTTGAAATCCATCAACAACTGTTAAAGAGCTATCAAAGCCTTTTGCTTCCTCAACAAGAACATGACCGTCCGGTCCTGCTGCTTCGATTGCACTTACTATTAATTTTGCAATTTCTTCTTCACCGTTTGCTGAGATTGTTGCGACTTTAAGTAAATCATTTGTGTCTTTAACAGGAACAGAATATTCTTTAATTAAATTAATAATTTGTTTTTTTGCCGTTTCAATTCCTAATTTAAGTTGTTCAACGTCAAAACCGGCTGTTTTATATCTTAAACCTTCAGAATAAATTGATTGTGCCAATACAGTTGCTGTTGTTGTACCATCTCCGGCTTCTTCTGCAGTTCTACTAGCCGACTCTTTTAGAATTTGCACCCCAAGATTTTCAACTTCGTCAATTAAGTTGACAGACTGTGCCACAGTAACCCCGTCTTTTGTTACTAGCGGATGCCTACCTTCTCTATTGATTAAGACCAGTTTACCTTTCGGACCCATTGTAACTTTGACTGCATTTGCTAATTTATCAATTCCTTTTTTAAGTTTTAAATCTAATTCTTGACCAGAATATATCTCTCTTTTAATTTCCATATTACCCCTTTAACAAACCCCCACTGCTTTTTTTAGGGGTGCTAGATGAATTAATCAGCGATTCAATTAGCTGCCGATCTACATTAATAATTCTACGCTGATGATCAACAACGTTAACAGCAACATAAAGATCACCTTCTTTTTTTGCCACTTCGTTAACTGAAATAATATTGCTTCCACGCAAGTGGTTTTGCACGTTATCGGGTAAATACATTATAATCCTCCAAATGTTTGAACATACTTGTTCCATGTTTTTTCTTTTAGCATAGACTGAAAGTCCATGTCATCAAATATATCATATAATTCTTCAAAGTCTGCAACACCCTCGTGCTTCTCCATCTCATCCATGTTATCAGAGAAATCGACAAGGCGGATTAGATGAACATTTCGTTCAAATATTTGTTGTCTAATAGGGTCTTTCTTAAAGAACTCTGAAAGCAATTCTGGATCCCTTACAAGCTTATCTGCAGTTTTATCCCCACAACCAGGGATTCCTGCAATGTTATCAGTTGCGTCACCTCTAAGTGCTTTCCATGTTACATAGTCATAGTCAGGTATTTCGATCATTGCTTTCTTAACTGGGTTATAAATGCTACAATTTTTAAAAACGTTTAGTAATTGATAGAAATCAGAGTCTGATGAGATAATTGTGCATTCATCACCTTGACTACAATGAACCTTTACCAACGTTGCAATTGTATCATCACATTCAAGCTTAGGATGACGAACTGTTGTAATAGGAAAACATGCCTTGACAATAGATATAATTTGTGCCTTTTGCTCGTGAAAGTGACGATCGTTATTAGATCGATTTGCTTTGTAGGCATCATTAAGTGAAGTTCTAAATTCTGGATTTCCTTCTAAGACAAAATATACTTTATCAGGTGAGAATTTTTCAATGAGTGGTCTAAGACTTCTAAAGAAGTTATAGACTACAGGATAATCTCCTTTGAGATACCCACTGCGTGCCCGATAAATTAAATTGTATGCGTCTAATAAAAGTACTTTCATTGAGGTGCTCCTGCTTTGTTTAAATCACCAACGGACATTTTTCCAAATTTTCCGTTTCCTAAATCTACTTTTATTATATCATTTTCTTTTTCTGGTTGCACTTTTTCTGG
>Ga0181585_10001458_pt1 | contig 20723 bp, 24 predicted proteins | sample 071ome_29_FD_132469 | JGI IMG/M metagenome (GOLD analysis project Ga0181585, IMG submission 132469) | Coastal salt marsh microbial communities from the Groves Creek Marsh, Skidaway Island, Georgia - 071407BT metaG (megahit assembly) | ecosystem: Environmental > Aquatic > Marine > Intertidal...
CACGAAGTTGATCGATCCGTTCGACATCAACTGCGCTCTGGCGGCGAACCCGGGCCGAGACAAGTGCACCGGTCGCGTCATCAAAGCAGTACTCGGCCCACCGGCCCCACGGTGATGCGAGGGCCGCAACGACCAACTCCACGTGGAAACAGCCGGGTGCAGCATGGCCGACGGCGTACAGGCGGGTATCGCCGGTGACATACCCACCGACCAGCGCGAGCTCATCAACGAGAAGCGTCTGGAATCGCTCAGGGTCGTTGATGTCGACGAGTTCAGCACCCAGTCGAAGGGCATACCGGCGAGGCGGGTCCTGGGCCACATAGATCTCACCGACGAGCGGGTCGGTCCGACCATCCACCGTCCGGGTCCATGTGCCGGTCGCGACATAGGTGCCGGTTCGGCGCAACGTCCAGGCATCGATCAGCGCCAGCGCAGCATCCGGATCATGTTCCACTGAGGGGAACTCGGTATCGACCGGGGTGAAGGTCACCTCGAACGAGCCGTCATCGGTGCTGCTCGTGGTCAGCACGAAGGCAGCGATCAGCAGCACCACGACCCCGCCGGCGACGAGCCCGAGGATCACGGTCAGAGCCCGGTCCATAGCGCCGAGGGTAGACCTCTGTCACCGGTGGGTGGGCCCGCGGAACCGTTCGATGGAGGTGTTCTTCAGGATGCGCCCGGAGGCCCCGACAGCGAACCCTGGCGTTCACAACGCTCCGCCATCATCCCCCTTCTCTGAAAGCGCACACCGATGCACAGCCTCCACAACGAAGTTCTCGCCACCAGCCTCACCAATGGCCGGACCCGACACCACCAGGCACGACGTGACAGCCACGCCGCAGCCGTCTTCGAACCCCGCCCGCATCCGCTTCGTGACCGGATCCGAGCCTGGTTCGAGCAGCGTCAACGAACAACCACCACGGCCCACCGCCCGGCGCGTGATCCCCGCCCCGGGGTCATCGCTGGGTAAGGCCCGCTGGACGCCTCGTGGCGTCGGTGAGGGCGCCGCTAGACGTCGCGTCGGGTCAGGTTCCGGAACGACGTGAACCTGGGCACGAAGCCAAGGTTGACGGTGCCGGTCGGCCCGTTGCGGTGCTTCGCAACGATGACCTCAGCCATGCCTTCAGAATCGGTACCGGGGTTGTAGACCTCGTCGCGGTACAGGAACATCACGACGTCCGCGTCCTGCTCGATCGCACCCGATTCGCGCAGGTCAGCAAGCATGGGGCGCTTGTCCTGGCGCATCTCCAACGTGCGGGAGAGCTGGGACAACCCGAGGACCGGACACTCGAGTTCACGGGCGAGAATCTTGAGGCCACGAGAGATCTCCGAAACCTCAACCTGACGGCTCTCGGCACCGGCCCGGCCGGTCATCAGTTGGAGATAGTCGACCACGATCAACCCGAGGCCGCCGGCCCGGCTCTTGAGGCGCCGGGCCTTCGCTCGGATCTCCATGATCGTGAGGTTCGGGTTGTCGTCGATCCACATCGGCGCTTCTGCCAGGCGGCCGATGCCGTTGGAGATCCGGGTCCAGTCGTCTTCGGTGAGCTTCCCGTCACGCATGTTCTTGGCATCAACGTTGGCTTCGCTGCACAACATGCGCTGGGTGAGTTCAAGGTGGCCCATCTCCAAGCTGAAGATGAGGACCGGCGCCTGCTCACGAACCGCAGCATGCGCCGCGATATTGAGCGCAAAGGCGGTTTTGCCCATCGCCGGTCGGGCACCCACGATCAGGAGAGCGTTGGGCTGGAGGCCCGAGAGCAGTTCATCGAGGTCAAGGAATCCGGTCGGCGTGCCGGTCACTCCCTCTCCGGCTTCGTACAACTGCTCGAGCCGATCGAGCGTTGCATCGAGCAGGTCGCGGATCTCGCCCATCGTGTCAGCAACCCGGCCCTGGGCGACCTGGAACATCTTGTTCTCGGCCTCGTCGACCGCCCGGGTCACGTCGTCGGGCCGGGAGTAGCCGATGTCGGCAATCTCGTTTGCGGTCTCGATCAGCCGACGCAACGTGAACCGCTCGGCGACGATCTGGGCGTACTTGCCTGCGCTCCCGGTCGCCGGCGTGTTGACCTGCAAGGAGATCAGACCATCGAGACCTCCGACCATTTCGAGCACGCCCATACGCTCGAGTTCGGCTGACACGGTGACGGCGTCGACTGGGTCACCGGAGGCGTACAGGCCCGAGATCGCGTCGAACACGTGGGCGTTGGCCGGGCGGTAAAAGTGAGCTGTCTCGGTGTTCTCAACCGCATCGGCGATGGCATCGCGAGACAGGAGCATGGCACCGAGGAGCGATTCTTCCGCCTCAAGGTTGTGAGGGGGGACTCGCTGAGCGGCCGCTGCTTCGAACTCGCTCATCACCATCGGTGCATCGTGCCCGCTGCGGCCTGTGGGGTGCCAGTGGAAGAGCGGTGGATACCGCCAACTGGCAACGGGATTCGCTGTGGACAACCGCACCGGTTGTCCACAGCGATCCGCGTCAAACTCACTCCTCGATGACCGAGACGGTGATCGGGAAGGCGACGTCGGCGTGCAACGTGGTCATGACCATGTGTTCGCCAACGTCCTTGATGGCGGCATCGAGATCAAGCGCACGAGCGTCGATCGTGACACCGGCCTGCTCATCGACTGCAGCGACGATGTCTGCGGCGCTCACCGAGCCGAACAGACGACCACCGTCGCCCGCCTTGGCGGCGATGGTGATGGTCTGCGGAACCAGCTTGGTGGCGATTTCCTCGGCATCGGCCTTAGACGCCGCATCTCGCAGCGAGGCAGCCCGCCGCATCGATTCCGCCTGCTGGGCGGCGCCGGCGGTGGCCTTCATCGCCAACCCTTTGGGGCTGAGGAAGTTGCGGAAGTAGCCGTCGGCCACATCGACGATCTCGCCCTTGCGGCCGAGACCGCTCACATCGGAACGCAGGATCGCCTTCATCACTCGGTCCCTTCATCCGCAGCGTTGACGGTGACGCCCTCGACCTCAGCGACCGCCTCTTCGTTCGAGACGACCTCGTCAGTGGCTTCCTCACCGCTCGGGGGCGGACCGCTCGGACGCGGTGCGCCCTCGCCACGCTCGCCACGCGGACCACGATCACCGCGGTCGCCATCGCGACCACGGTTGTTCCGCTGGCTCGTGATGCGGGTGGCGTAGGGAATCAACGCCATCTCGCGGGCGACCTTGATGGCGTCAGCGACCAGCTTCTGCTGCTGCGTGCTGTTGCCGTTCACCCGGCGAGCCCGGATCTTCGAACGCTCCGACACGAACCGGCGGAGCAGGTTGACGTCTTTCCAGTCGACATAGTCGATCTGCTCAGACGTGAGGACACTGACCTTCTTCTTACGGCCCCGGTCGTTGTTCTTTTGACCGGGCTTGCCGCGCTTCTTGACTTTCGCCATGACTCTTTCTTCTTCTTCGTTCGTTGGTTAGTTGGTTGTCGTCTTCCAGCGCGGGCTAGAAGGGTTCTTCGTCCATGTCGTAGGCCGGAGGTGCCTGGTTGGGCATGGGGCGATCGCCGCCGCCGCCCATCGGGGCACCACCGCCACCACCCTTGAACTCGTTGCGGCGCACATCAGCTGACGCCCAGCGCAAGCTCGGCGCAACCTCGTCGGCCACAATCTCGACCTTGGAGCGGCGCTCACCTTCCTGGTTCTCCCAGCTGCGCTGGGAGAGCGTTCCGGTGATGACGACGCGGGTGCCCTTGGTGATGGACTCAGCCACGTTCTCTGCGAGAGAGCGGAAACAGGTGACGTCGAAGAAACTCACTTCGTCCTCACCGTCCTGCTTGCGCTTGTTCCACGCCACACCGAAGCTGGCGACGGCCATGCCGCCCTGTGTGAAACGAAGCTCAGGGTCACGGGTCACGTTCCCGATGACGCTGACGTTGTTGTCGATACCCATGGTTGGAACCTCCTGGTCAGCCGGCTTCGGCCGGCGCTACCTCACCGAGAAGGCCACGTCGAGTGGCTTCCTTTTCGGGGAGACGGAACAGCTTGTGGCGGACGATGTCGTCCGCAAGACGGAGCTGACGCTCGGTGTTGGGCAGACCGGCCGATTCGGTCACGATCTCCCACACCACATAGGTGCCTTCGGTCTTGTGGTTGATCTCGTACGCAAACTTGCGACGACCCCAGTTGTCGGTCGACGCAATGCGACCGCTCTCTTCGGTGATCAGCGCTTCGGTACGAGTAATCACCTTCGGAATCTCGATGTCGACGACATCGGAGTCGATGATGATCATCAATTCATAGGCCCGTGTGATCACAGGCACTCACCTCCTACGGACCCGACATGGTCGGGGCCCCTTCCCGGGGCAGGGGTTGGTTGGATTGTCCCGGCCGGGTGGACCGGGTTGTGGACGTCCCCCAAAAGAGGACCTCGCAAGGTTACCGGTCCAGTGGTCAGCTCACGACGGGTCATGGCCTGAGTGTGGCGACGGGGTGTGACAGTCCCTCCGTGCGGTGCAACCAGACGAGGACACCCGTCACCCAGTCCGTCACCGCTACGGTCGCGCCGTGCCTTCACTCACCCCCGATGACGTTCCACCGATCGACGACTGGAATCACCTGCTCGCTGGCCGCACCACCGTCGTCACCGGTGGTGGCGCAGGAATCGGCCGAGCGACCGTCGAACTCTTCATCGCCCACGGTGCCGAAGTGCACGTCGCCGAGTGTGATGCTGACCTCGTCGCCGAACTCGAGGCCCTCGATGGGGTGACCGCCCATCACGTCGATGTCCGAGACCCGAGTCAGGTCGCCTCGTTCGCGGCGACCGTCCCGACCCCTGATGTCGTCGTCAACAATGTCGGGGACTATCGGCCGTCGGTGCGGTTCCCGGAGAGCGGGCCCGACTCGTGGCAGGCCATGTACGAGATCAACCTGCTCCACCTCTTCACCGTGACCCGAGCCTTCCTCCCCCAGATGATCGAGGCCGAGCGAGGCAGCATCGTCAACCTGCACTCGGTCGAAGGCATGCGTGGCTATCCAGGCGAACCGGTCTACGCCGCCATGAAGGCGGCTGCCGCCCACTTCACGACCTCCCTTGCGGCCAGCGTCGGCCGTCACGGCATACGCGTCAATGGGGTTGGTCCTGACCTCACGCAGACCCCCCAGGTCGATTATCTCCGCCGCCCTGAAGACACGGACCCAGATGCCTGGCGCAACTGGGCGCCGGTCGGTCGGGTTGGTTGGCCCGCCGAGACAGCCCGAACGATCCTGTTCCTCGCGTCGGACCTCGCCTCATTCATCACCGGCCACAACGTCCCGGTCGATGGCGGGAGCCTCGCCCAGTCCGGCTGGACCTGGAGCCCCCACGCCGGCCGGTTCGTGAACCGGCCAACCACACAGTGACCGACTCAGGCAACGACTCGGACCCCGCCAACCTCAAGTCCTGCGTGGTTACGCACCGGGTCAACGTCGACATCGACGACGAAGCCGAGGTCGCGCATCAGCCACAAGACTGCGGCCTCTGACGCCCTGGTGGCGCCGTCACGCGCCTTGAGTGCCCACGCCAACCCAGACTCGGGATGCACGCCACAGAACACGCCTTCGGCCCCCGTCTTCACGGCGATGCCGGACGAGGCCTCCATGATCCGGGTGCACATCCGTCCGGTACCAGCGACCATGAACGGTTCGGCCTGCATGGCGGCGAAGAGCCGTTGACCTTCCTCGGTGGTGGCAAGGGTCGCCCATCCCTGCGCAAGGTTCACCAGTGGCATCCCCCAGATCGGGATGCCACACCCGTCGACCACCGGCGTCTGATCAGAGAGGTCAACCTCACATGCCGCTTCGGTCGCCTTGGTGATGTGGTGAGCCTGCACCGGGTGGCCCGGCTGGAGGTACCCGGCCGGATCAAGGTCGAGATGTCGACACACGGTCAGGAAGCCAGCGTGCTTGCCTGAGCAGTTGTTATGGCGACGATCGGGCGTGATCTCGTCGTGTACCAAGGCATGCGCCGATGGTTCGTGGATCGGGAGGTGTGCACCGCATTCAAGCGTGTCAGCGTCGTACCCGAGCCGACCGAGCCACTCTGTGACCGTGTCGACGTGGCGAGGTTCGCCGTTATGGCTCGCACACGCGAAGGCCAGGTGCGCCTGCGTGAGATCGAACGCGTCTGCAGCGCCGGTGGCGACCAACGGAAACGCCTGAATCGGTTTCATGGATGAACGGGCCAGCGTCCACCGCTGGGGCTTGCCAAAACTGGACCGGTGTCCGTCGGTACCGACGATGGCGACATCAACTTCGTGATGGCTTTCCACCACACCCCCGCGGGTGACTTCGACGATCAATGGCGGTGACATAGACCCTCAGCATGCCGGATCGGAGACGATACGGTCGCCGCATGCCGATCGATGTCGTTGCGGCACGAGCCGCGACACCGGGTTGCCAGGACCTGATCCACCTCAACAACGCCGGTGCGGCGCTGCCGACCCAAACGGTTCTCGACACCCAACTCGACTACCTCCGACTCGAGGCGCAGATTGGGGGATACGAAGCTCACGTCCACGAGCAGGCCCGTATCGATGCGATCCGGCCGACGGTCGCCCGCTTGATCGGAGCGGACCCGACCGGCGACGAGATCGCGTTGGCCGCCAACAACACGGCAGCCTTCGACCTCTTCCTTTCCTCCTGGGCGACCTCGCCGTCACACCGCCTTGAGCCCGGTGACCGGATCCTCACGACCGAAACCGAGTACGGCGCCAATTTCGTCGCCTACCTCCACCTCGCCCGCCGAACCGGTGCCGAGGTTGAGGTGGTTCCCTCCAACGAGCACGGCGAAATCGACCTGGACGCGCTCGACGCCACCATTCGACGGACGCAAGCCGGGCCAACCAGACTGATCGCGCTCAACCACGTCCCCACCAATGGTGGCCTGATCAACCCGGCCAGCGCGGTTGGCGCGATCGCACGGGAATACGGCATCACGTACCTCCTCGATGCCTGTCAGTCCGCTGGTCAGCTTCCCCTCAACGTCGACGAACTCGGCTGTGACGCACTCACCGCCACCGGACGCAAGTTTCTGCGCGGCCCCCGAGGCACCGGGTTCCTCTATGTGCGGCCCACCCTCCTGCCGTCGATCGAGCCGATCATGCTCGACCATTTCGCCGCAACATGGGTCGAACCGAACCACTACGAGATCCATCCCACCGCCCGCCGCTTCGAGCAGTGGGAACACAACTACGCAGCGCTCCTCGGGCTCAGTGCCGCCGTGCAGGAGGCGCTCGACCATGGGCTCGACGCGATCGCACACCGGGTGCAGGCCTTGGCTGACGAACTCCGCCATCGACTCGACACCGAGGTCGCCGCCGCGACGGTTCGGGATCTCGGCCGAGAACAATGCGGCATCGTCACGTTCTCTCTTGATGCAGCCGACCTCCCCACGGTCAAGGGTTCCCTCGGCAGCGCTGGGATCAACGTCTCGGTCGTCCCACCCGCCAGCACACTCCTCGACACCCGAGCGCGTGCCCTTCCCCCACTGATCCGGGCATCCGTGCACTATTACAACACCGACGACGAACTCGACCGCCTGATCACCGAACTCCAACGGCTCACCTGAGCCGATCCAGCACCGCCGGTGCATTCCCGATCACACCTCACGGCCAACAGGTAGCCTGATCGCTCAACCCCACGCCTGACCGGGTCAGGCGGACATGGCATCAGCCAGAGGAGAAGTCATGAAAAAGCACATGCTCGTCCTGACCATCGCCCTCGCCCTCGTCGGCACGGCCTGCGGCGGCGGCGACAGCGACGGGGGCAACAATGCCGCCCCCTCAGACCCCAAGGCCCAAGAACTCCTCGCCGTGATCGAAGCCGACGACGAATTCCCCCTCACCGACGCTGAAGCGAACTGCACCGTCAACCGGTTGGTGAACGACCTCGATGGCTCCACCATCGACACGATTCTCGCCAACCCCGACAGCGACCTCGCTGACGTCATCTCGCCCGAAGAGAACCTTGTGGCCGTCAACGCCCTCCTCGACTGTGTCGACATCGAACAGATGATGATCACCGGCATGATGGAGGACGGCGCCGACCGCGAAACCGCCGAATGTGTCGCCGCCAGCTTGGGTGAAGACGAACTCCGGACCTTCATGGAAGCCGCAACGCTCCCCGAGGACCAGATCGACGAAGCTCTCGCCTTCGAAATCGTCGGCAAGATGTTCGAAATCGCCGTCGAATGCGGTCTCGAGTAGCGAACGCCTAACGGCCCGCCGCGAGGACCCGCCACGTGCGGGCCTCGCGGCGGCCTCACACTCGCCGAGGCCTCCTAACTCTCCGAGCCGTACAACCCCAACAACTCGTCGGCCTCGGTCTCACACATGTGGTAGCTCTCGTCGTGGTTCGGGAACGCACCTGAACGCACGTCGGCCGCAAACGCCGACATCGCCTCAACCGACATGCGCTTCACATCGGCGTAACGGCGAACAAACTTCGGCACAAAGCGGTCCTCGATCCCCAGCAGATCGTGATACACGAGCACCTGCCCATCGGTGTGCATCCCCGCACCGATGCCGATCGTCGGAATCCCGACCGCTTCGGTCACCGTCTCCGCAACCCGAACCGGCACCCCTTCAAGCACGATCGAGAAGCAACCGGCGTGCTCGAGCGACTTCGCCGCCTGCACCAACTTGCGAGCCTGCTCGGCCTGCTTTCCCTGCACCTTGAAGCCACCCATTGTGTGGATGGACTGCGGAGTGAGGCCAATGTGTCCCATGACAGGGATCTCGGCATCGATGATCTTCTCGATCATCGGAAGCCGTTTCCGGCCGCCCTCAAGCTTCACCGAGTGCGCGCCAGCCCGCATCAACTGAGCGGCATTGCGCACGGTTTCCTCAGGCGACACGTGGTAGCTCATCCACGGCAGGTCGCCCACGATGTGGCAGTCGGGCTTGGCCCGAGCGACCGCCGCCGTGTGATGGGCCATATCGTCGATCGTGACCTGCAGCGTGTCGTCGTAGCCCAACACGACCATGGCGAGCGAGTCACCGACCAGGATGAGGTCGGCGCCAGCCTCGCTTGCGATTCGAGCGCCCGGAGCGTCATACGCGGTGACCATGACGAGCGGATCGCCACCGTCACGCACCTTGCGCGCCGCAATTGCAGGGGCAGACATGCCCATGACTCACTCCTTTGACTCGTCCAGCGCCCTTCGGCTGCCGGCGACACTCATCAGGGTAGCCACAGCGAGTGATGCGTCACAAGAAAAGTTCGCCGCTGAATCGCCTGCGGCTACCGGTCCGTCGACAGCATCGACATCACCACCGCATCGTGGAACTCGCCGTCCTGCCAGAGCGCATCGCGCTTCACTCCCTCGACCCGGAACCCCAGTGCCTCGTACACGTGGCGCGCTCGCGCATTGAAGGCGTACACCTCCAGCTCGATCCGATGCAGCCCGACATCATCGAAGGCGAAATCGATCACCCGCTGGGTTGCCGCTGTGCCCAGCCCCTGGCCAAACAGCGACTCGCTGGCAAGCGCAATCCGGAAATGGGCCGCCCGATTGTCGTCATCGATGTCCATCAAGACGACCTCACCGACATAGGTCGGGTCTCCCGGTCGCGTGATCGCGAAGTCGTGCCGGTCAGGCGCAGAGACGATACGGGCCACGTGTCTCTCGATTTGCTCGAGCGTGAACGACCCCTGCGTGCCGGTCAGGCGCGTGCTTTCGGTATCTCCGAGCGAACGCAGCATCGCCGGCGCGTCGTCCACGGTGATCGGGCGAAGGTCGACAACCGGACCCGGCAGGGTCGGCGTCGCCAGCACCTTGATGCTCACGCTCCGCCGATCGAGCGGCTCTCGGTGAGGTGGTTCCATCGACACGACGGGCACACCTCGACCACATAGCCCTGGCTAACCGACTTGCGGGCCGCTAGGCGGGCCATTTCTTTGTCCGACGTGACGCAGCGGCCGTGCTTCGGTAACCGAGGACCGAACACGTACGTGACCTCAACCAGGGTCGGCTGTTCACAAATCGGACAGTCACGACCCGCCGGCGTGCCGCAGAACTCTGCGTTTCGCTGGAGTTCGCTCTGCGCGTCGCACACCTGCTCGCGGGTGAGTTCCCCATCACGGAACGCCGTCACCGTCGCTTCGCGTGCAAGCCGATAATCGACACCGCCCGACGAGGTCACGTCGTGAAGGCCGAGCTTGGTCCGCGCCGTCATGACCGCCGAGGGTACCCCTCACCCGTCGTTCTGGTCACTGCGGCCTAACGTGCAAGCATGGTGAGCTACGAACACCGAGCACCGGCTGCCCGACCGCTCGACCATGTCGAGTTCGGACCAAGTATCGGTGCCGAGGTCGACCGGCGCCTGCTCAGCGACGTGTCCGGCAAGCGAGTCCTTGATCTGGGGTGTGGGGCCGGACACACCGCCGTTGGGCTCGCCCGCCGGGGCGCCCGCGTCATCGCCACCGATAGCGACGGGGAGCAGCTCTCGGCTGCTCGGAACCTGGCCGCCACGCAGGGCGTCACCGTGGAATTCCACGAGGCTCGGCCAGCCGAGCTTGCGTTCATTCGTGCGGATCAGATCGATCTCGCCGTGTCGGTCTGGGCCTTGAGCCTCGTTGACGATCTCGATCGGGTCTTTCGACAGGTTCACCGGGTTGTGCGCACCAACGGCCACGCCGTGGTCGCGCTCCCCCACCCGGCGGCGCTCTGCGCCGATCCGGTCGACCCCGACCGGACGACCCGTTCATGGGCGACGGGCGGGCCGGTCGGTGGTCGCTACGTGCACACGGTGGAGGGCGTCGTCACGGCGTTCACTCGCACGAACTTCGCCGTGGACCTCGTTCTCGAACGCCACCACCAGGCACTCGTACCCGAGACGCTGATCGTCCGCGCTCGACGGCTCGGCGCCTAGCTTCGCTCGCTCCACCATCGGTCGAGCAGGGCCTGGGCCTCCGAGGCGCTCATAGGCCCGTGCTCAAAGCGATGCGCAAGCAACCACGCATGTGCTTCGCCGATCACCGGACCGGGCTCGACACCGAGCTGCTGCGCCACCTCAAGACCGGTGAGCGGTGGCCGTGGCGCGTCGAGGTCGGGTTCGGTGGCTCGGAGTTCGGTCAACGTCGCAGCTGCCTCCGCAAGATCCGCACCGCTCCGGAGAGCCGCAACAAACTCCAGCCGTTGCTCGACCGTCATCCCCTTCGGTGCGGAGGCCGCCACGCGGCGCAGGGTCGGCCGGTCGGTCGGCACCGCACCAACGGCCAACCAGGACGCAGCATCGACCAACCAGCGGACCGATTGCTCGAGTTCTGAACTGGGCTTCAGTCGCTGCAACTCAGGTCGGCGACGATCGGCGTCAGCATCAAGCAGGAGCGCTGCCCAGCGGGCGGCGACCCGATCGCCAGACGAACCCGCCGCATTGACCAGTGCAACCCGTCGACCGACCAACTCGTGGCCGAGTCCTGCCGCTGCGACCGCCGGCAGGAGTTCGGCCAGCAGACCGGTTGAGGACAGAAAGGCGAACCCGGGTTGGGGGTCGGTGAGCGCCATCATCTTCGACAGTTCCTCACGCACCCGCTCAACCGACACGATCCGCATTCGGCCGGCCATCGAGACGACGGCCTCAACGAGCGCCGGATCCGGTGTCAGGTTCAGGGTCGCCAGAAATCGCGCCGCGCGCGCCATCCGCAACGGGTCATCGGAGAACGAGATCGCCGGGTCGAGCGGGGTGCGCAGCACGCCCGCGGCGAGATCGGCTGCGCCATCGAACGGGTCGACCAGACGCTCGTCGGCAAGATCAACCGCCATGGCGTTGATCGTGAAATCACGCCGGGCCAGGTCATCGTGGACATTGTCGCCAAAGGCGACAACGGGTTTCCGAGAGTCGGGTTCGTACGTATCAGCTCGATGCGTGGTGATCTCGTAGTCCTGCCCGCCAAGTGAGCACCCGATCGTGCCGAACCGCTCGCCAAGCGACCACACGGCGTCAGCCAACGGGCTGACGAGATCCTTGATCCGATCGGGACGGGCATCGGTCGTCAGGTCGTAGTCAGCGGAGTCAGGGCGACTTCTCCCCGCACGATCGTCACGGATGATCCCGCCCACGAGATAGAGCCGGTACCCGGCGGCCGCGAAAACATCAGCCAGGGGTCGCGTCGCCGAAAGCGCCGCTCGCACACCCTGACCGTGATCGGTCACAACTCGGGACGCAGGGCGGCAGCGGCGCGAACGACCTCAATGCCGGGACCGCCGTCGGTCGGTGCTTCGGGACGGGTTCGCTCGCCAACGAGTTGCGCAGTGACTGCCGCAGAGGAATCCCGAACCGCGTCGAGGTCATACCCGCCTTCGAGCACGGTCACGACGCGGCCGGATGGGACAAGCACGGCGAGGTCGGCAACCAGGTCGGCCAGATCAGCCGAGGAGTAGCCGAGATCGGTGAGGGGATCCGCACGGTGGCCATCGAACCCGGCCGAAATCAGCAACCAGGTGGCCTGATGTTGCTCAATCGCGGGCGCAATCACATCGCGGACGGCTCGGCGAGCGACATCGCCGGTCGCTCCTGGCGGCAACGGCACATTGATGGTCGAGCCGGCACCGGCGCCCTGGCCGGTCTCCCCGACCATCCCCGAGCCTGGGTACAGGGGAGATTGGTGAATCGAGGCAAACAACACCCGCGGGTCGTCGTAGAAGATGTCTTGGGTGCCGTTGCCGTGGTGGGCATCGATGTCGACGATCGCGACTCGCTCGCCCACCTCCGCAAGTGCTGCGGCCGCGATGGCCACCGAGTTGAAGACACAGAACCCCATCGACTGGCCGGTCGTGGCGTGATGGCCCGGCGGTCGGACAACACAGAACGCCGCCATGTGGTCACCCTGCTCGAGCGTGTCGACCGCACTCACGACTGCGCCCGCAGCGAGGCGAGCGGCGCCCAAACTCGACGCGTTCATGATGGTGTCCGGGTCGAGGCGGCCCCCGCCACGCTCGTCGACCGCACGCACATGCTCCAGCAGTGCAGCGTCGTGCACCCGAAGGATCTCATCGTCGCGAACCATCCGAGGTACGGCCGGATCGATCGCATCGACCACCCCCGAACGCTGGACACCATCGAGCGCAGCCCGGAGCCGATCCGGTCGTTCTGGATGGGTGGAGCCGGCCACATGGTCGAGGCAGCGTTCATCACTCAGCAACAAGAGCACCCGCGGAGCGTACCGCCCCGGCCGAAGCGCGTATCGTGCATTGACCCATGGGGATGTACGCACTGACCGCCGAGACGGCTCGAGTCCGCGCCGGGAGTTGGCGAGGACGAGACGATCTCGCCTACCTGGTGCCGCTGAGCGCCGCCGCGACCTTGACCCCAGCCGCCCTCGCCCAGATCCGTGCCCGGCTTCGAGACGACGGCTTCGATGCCGTTGTGACCGCCGCCGTCGGCCCGTCTGAACGCGATATGCTCGCCGCCGACGGCTTTGCGGAGCACGAATCGCTTCACCTTCTGCGACACGACCTCACCGACCTCCGGGCCCGACCTCACCGGTCCCGCAGGCTTCGTCGTGGGAGCCGTCGAGACCTCGACGCCATCCTCGCCGTCGACCACCAGACCTTCGATCCGTTCTGGCGACTCGATCGAGGCGGTTTGCACGAGGCGATCAATGCCACACCCGTCAGTCGCCTCCGTGTCGTTCGAGCGTCGACCGTGGTCGGCTACGCCATCACCGGCCGGGCCGGAAACCAGGGCTACCTCCAGCGGCTTGCGGTCCATCCTGCCCATCAGGGCAGGGGACTCGGCGCCGACCTGGTCACCGATGCGCTCCATTGGCTTCATCGACGTCAGGTCGCTACCTGCTGGGTCAACACGCAGGAAGCGAACGACGCTGCGCTCGCGTTGTACCGGGCCATCGGTTTTTGCGACGCACCCCACCAACTCACCGTCCTCCGGCGGGACCTGTGAGGGCGCTACGACTCCCCTCCCGTGCGCAGCAGTGCAGTGCAGTCGGCATGGCCGCGATCGTCACCATCCTCGGCGTTGCGTTCACGAGCCTGTTTGGCAGTCCCGCAGGGGCACAGCCGGACACACGCATCGACCTTGTCGCCCAAACGACCTTCGTGACCGACGATCCCGTCGTGTTCGACCTCCGGATCACCGGTGCGCTCACCGACCGGCGACTGAACGTCCGGGTCTTCGAACCGATCGACGATCACCAAACACTGGCGACGGTCTGGGCCAACCCACCCGGCGAAGAAAGTGTCGGACAGATCGCCAACTTCGACATCGTCGACCTCGCCACCCTCACCGAAGGGAGCGATGTCTTGTCGATCACGCTTCCCGATGAGGAAATCGGGCTGATTCTTCGTCGCGAGACGGGCGCACTTCCCGTCGTGATCGAACTCCAAGAGGAAGACGGAACGGTCGTCGACACGTTCGTCACGGCGATCGTCGTCGACGATGACGGCCGAAGTTCACGCATCGATTTCGGCTTTATCAGCGACGCCCGCGCGCCGCTTGCCCACACCGCAACCATCGATGCCAGCGTCAATATCGACCCCGCAGCAACCATCGACCGACTCACCGAAGCGATCGACGATGCTCCCGGCCCCACCCTGGTCCGGTTCACGCCCGAAACGATCACCGCGCTCGCCAACCCCCAGACCACCGACGGACTCGCCGCCATCGACACCATCCGCAGCCTCCTCACCCGGCATCAGGTACCACTCTCGCCCTGGGTTGAGATTGACGAGGCCGCCTGGCGAGGTGCCGGCGAGGGCGACCGTGTCTTCGCGCAGTACGCGCAGGGTCAGGCGGTCATGGAGGACTTCCTCGCCATCACCCCAGCTTCCGTCGTTCCCTTCGACTTCGACACCGACCCCGAAACGCTCAGCCTCTTGCGAAGCGTCGGGGTGACCGGCGGGGTGGTCGAACCCGAACAACTCAATCCCGCCGACCTCGACCGGGCCGATAACCGTCCCATCGCCGTGGCCGACGCGAATGGCGTCACCATGCCGGTGCTCGTCATCGATCGGGCGTTCGAAGCATCGCTCGATGGTTTGGACCCCGAACTGGTCGCCCAGCATCGGTTCACCGAACTCGTGCTCCGGGCTCGCACCGCAGGAACGAACCGCGCCATCGTCCTTGACCTTGCCACCGTCGACCATGTCGTCCTCAACCACCTGCTGGAGTTGGCCGCAGGCACGGGTCGGGTCGGCACGGCATCGCTGACCGAGTTACTCAACCGGTCGCCAGCCCGAGACGCCACCGGAGCCGTGCTCCGCGCCGAACTCATCACGACCGAACCGGGAGACGTCGCCGGTGCCGCGAGCGACCTCCGGCTCAACGAAGCGCTGCTGATCTCCTACGCCGAGATGGTCGCGCCGGCCGACACGCCCGTCGTCGCGCTTCAGACCGTGATGACAGCCGCCATGTCGGATGCGCTCAGCACCGAGGAGCGGCGCACCTACACCGACATCGTGTTCAACCTCGTCAGCAACGGTGCCGCTGACTTCTCGGTGGTCGAGGCAAGTCGGATCACGCTGGCGACCCGTACGGCAACACTTCCCATCGAGATCCGCAACGACCAGACCTTGCCGATCAATGTCATTGTTCGGGTGACGAGCGAAAAGCTCCGCTTTCCGAGCGGTGACCAATTCCAGATTGTGCTCGAACCGGGGCTCAACCTCCTCGAACTCCCCGTCGAAACCGTTGCGTCGGGCGACGCTCGCATGCAGGTGTCGATCACCTCGCCGGACGACCGTCTCAACCTTGCGACCGGAGCTCTCGACATCCGATCCACTGCCGTCTCTGGGCTCGGCCTCATCGTGTCGGTTGTGGCGTTCGCCGTGCTCCTGACCTGGTGGGCCCGCACGATCGCCCGTGTCCGCCGACAACCTCGCACTGCTAGCGTGCCTGGCGATCCGCCCGAGGAGCCCACTGCACCACCACCTGATGGTGCACCCGTCACCTCACCAACCACCGACCCGGATCCCAACCAGGGGGAAGCCTCGTGACCGTCCGAATCGTCACCGACTCCGCATGTGATCTCCGCGGCGACGAGGTCGCCGACCTCGGCATCGAGGTCGTACCGCTGTCGATCCGCTTCGGCGATGACGAGTACACCGACCGAGAAGAACTCACCGTCGATCGCTTCTACCAACTTCTCGCCAGCTCGGATCAACTGCCCGAGACAGCCGCGCCCTCGCCTGGGCGGTTTGCCGAGGCGTTCCAGCGTCAACTTGATGCCGGTGCGTCCTCGATCGTGTGCATCAACATCAGCGCTGCGCTGTCGGCAACGATGCAGTCCGCCGTCACGGCAGCCGAGACCCTCGACGCCGACATCCGTATCGTCGACTCAAAGTCGATCACGGTCGGACTCGGCTCGATCGTCCTCGCTGCCGCCCGCGCAGCTGCCGGAGGCGCCGGCACCGACGAAGTCGTCGCGATCGCCGAATCGATGAGCCGCCGCACCCATGTCTTCGGGGCGCTCGACACGCTCGAGAACCTGCAGAAGGGCGGCCGCATCGGCGGTGCGCAGGCGCTTCTCGGATCGATGCTGTCGATCAAGCCACTGATCGATATCTCCAGCGGCGAGGTCGAGGAGGCTGGCAAGCAGCGAACCCGCAAGAAGTCGATGGTGTGGCTGCGCGACAAGCTGGCGGAGTTCGGCCCGATCGAGAACCTCGCCATCATGCACGGCCAGGCACCCGACATTGATCAGTTCATCGGGCTGATCAGCGAAGTCGCCGATGTGAGCGGCGCCCGCACCGAGTTGATCGGTCCGGTGGTCGGGACCCACGGCGGGCCACGCGTGGTCGGCTACGCGTTCACCGTCCCGGAGTAACGCCCGGGTATCGTCGCAGCCATCGCGCCCGATCCCGAAGACCTCCGGCTCATCAAGGCCGCACAACGCGGTGATCAGCGCGCCCTCGATCGCCTGCTGCGCAAACATCAGGCCCGGATCTATGCCGTCTGCCGACAGCTTGCGGGGAATGACGCCGATGCGCTCGACGCCACCCAAGAGGCAATGATTGCCATTGTGAGGGGGCTTGACCGATTCGACGGTCGAGCTGCGTTCACGACCTGGTCGTATCGGGTCGCCACCAATGCCGCACTCGACGAACTCCGACGTCGCGGGCGCCGACCCGACCCGGGACTCCCCGATTTCGAGCACGCCGACGACGCGTACGTCGCCGGGCGAGCGGCTCGGGACCCCGGTGACATTGTGGCCGCCGGCCTTGACGTGGACACCGCGCTCGCCGAGTTGCCTGACGAGTTCAAGGCGCCGGTCGTGCTGCGCGACATGGCCGGGCTCGACTACGCCGAGATCGCCGAGGTGCTCGACCTCGCTCCCGGGACGGTTCGCAGCCGTATTGCTCGCGGTCGAGGACGGCTCGCTGACCTTCTCGCTGATGGTCGAAGCATCGATTCCGCGGAGGATTCACGCCTCGCCGGGAACCGAACGACCCCTGACGAACGTCAAAGCCCATGACCATGCCCGATGAACCCGACTCCGTGGACGAGTTGATCTCTCGGTACCTCGACGGCGAGGCGACCGACGTGGAGCGTGCGCGCATTGAGCGCGATCCAGAACTGGCGGCCCGGGCATCGGAGGTGCGCACGGCGATCGACTCGGTTGCGGCACCGGTCACGGTTCCCGAGTTGGAACTCGACCGGATCCGGGCAACGGCGATCGCGCAGAGTACGACGAGCGAGCGGGTTACCGACTTTGCAACAGCGCGTGCCGACCGCCTCCAGCGCCGGAGCCGGGTGATGACTGCAGCGGCTGCCTTCGTCTTTCTGGCCATCGGTGTGGTCGCAGTCCAGTCGCTCGGCGGCTCCGATGACGACGATCGCGGCGTCGCAACCGAGTCCACCGATGCGCGGTCCACCGACGACGCAAGCGACGCTGCCGCTGATGAAGCGAGCGCCGAGGACGGCGCCGACCTCTCCACAAAGAGCGACGGCGATATGGCCGAGGTGGAGATGGCCGATGCCGCCGAGGCCGAAATGGTTCCAGAATCCGGGACGGACTCCAGCGCGGCGAGCGATGATGCCGTCGGCACCTCTCAGGAGGAAACGGCGGGTCAGGAGCCGCCAAGCGAGAGCACTGGCGAGTCCATGTTCTCACTCATCCCCGAGGCACTCCCCGCGGTAGCCGATGCTGACGAGCTCGTTGCGGTGATTCGCGAGGCGTTCGACGGGGCCGTGGATGCTGAGGCGGCCATCGGGATGACCAGCGACAACCTCCTCGACACAGTGTGCCCCGAAGCTGGCGACCTGCTCGGGGCCCTGCAGCCGGCTGGAACGGCCGGTGTCGAACAGGCCTCCGTGACGATCGGCACGGACGTGACAACCGTCGTCGTCGGCGCTGGTGTCGATGGATCACTCGTCGTCCTCACCCACGAACCAGGCGACTGCACCGTGATCACCACCCAGGCCGTCATTGTCGGACCCTGACCGCTCGGGCCGACCTCACCGCGGCCCGATAGGCTCCCCCGCCATGGCGACTGAGCAGCACGCGGAGCAGGACTGGCAGGCAACCGCCACTGACTGGATCATCGACAAGGTCGACCTGGTCAAGCGCATGGCTACCGACAATGCCGTGCTCGTGCTGCGAGGACTCGTGTTCGGTCTCGTCATCGTGGTGTTTGGCTTGGCGGCCCTCATCATGCTGATTGCGCTTGCGATCCGGATGGCCGACGCCTACCTGCCGATTGGTCATGGCGTCGGTGATGCCACCTGGGCCGCTCACCTGTTCGTCGGAAGCCTGCTGACAACGCTCGGGCTGGGTGCGTGGATGTCGCGCCGTGCGAGCAGCCGCCCGCTCGCCCTTGCCGCGGTTCTCGACCTGGTGATCGTGGTCGTCATCGTCTGCTACGGCCTGTTCTCCTGATCTGAATGTCTCGGGCCGTTGCGGGGTTACCGCTACGGTCCCTCCAACCCGAAATCAGCTCGTCGCCACGAGCCGTGAGAAAGGCAACGACATGTCCGACGTTCGCGACGTCATCATCATCGGTTCAGGCCCGGCTGGGCTGACGGCAGCGATCTACACGGCCCGGGCCAACCTGTCACCGCTCGTGCTCGAAGGCGAGCCAAGTTCGACGAGTGACCAGCCGGGTGGCCAGTTGATGCTCACCACCGACGTCGAGAACTTCCCCGGCTTTCCCGACGGCATCATGGGTCCCGAACTCATGATGAACTTTCGCTCGCAGGCCGAGCGCTTTGGTGCGGAAATTCAGACGGTGAAAGCGAGCCGGGTCGATCTGTCCGCCGCGCCCTACGGCGTGTGGGTCGGTGACCCCGACACGGCCGCGCCAACCCACCGAGCGAACGCCCTGATCATCGCGACGGGTGCCCAGTCGATCATGTTGGGGCTCGAACGCGAGACCGATCTCATCGGCCATGGGCTGTCGACGTGCGCAACGTGTGACGGCTTCTTCTTCCGCGACCATCACATTGCGGTAGTCGGAGGCGGCGATTCGGCTCTCGAAGAAGCCAACTTTCTGAGCCGGTTCGCCGAGAAGGTCACGATCATCCATCGTCGCGACGAACTCCGGGCGTCGAAGATCATGCAGGATCGCGCGTTCAACAATCCCAAGATCGAGTTCCTGTGGGATTCGGTGGTCACCGAGTATCTCGGTGAGGCGTCACTTGCCGGGGTGAAGGTCGAGAACGTGAAGACCGGCGACAGTTCCGAGCTCCCCGTGACCGGCGTCTTCATCGCTATTGGGCATCGCCCCGGCACCGATCTCTACAAGGGTCAGCTGGCCATGAAGGACAACGGCTACCTCGAGACTGCGCCGGGCCGCACGGCTACCGATGTCGCTGGCGTGTTCGCGGTCGGAGATGTGACCGACGACTACTACCGCCAGGCGATCACTGCGGCCGGCTCCGGCTGTCAGGGTGCGCTCGAGGCCGAGCGCTACCTCGAGGCTCTGCACGACGCCTGAGGAGCAACCGCGACGAGCTAGCGTCGGCGGAATACCTGGCGTGCGCGTCGGGTTGACCATGAGGTCCACCGGATTCCCGGTACTGCTACGAAAGGAGCACCGCCATGGCTGGTGCCGTCACCACCCTCTCCGACTCCACCTTCGACGAGACCGTCGCCGCTGATGGCGCGCCGGTGTTGGTCGACTTCTGGGCCGAGTGGTGTGGGCCCTGCAAGATGATCGCCCCGATCCTCGAGGAGATCGCCGACGAGCAAGGCGAGTCGCTGCAGGTTGCCAAGCTCAACGTGGACGAGGCTGGCGATATCGCTCGCCGCTTCGAAGTCATGTCGATCCCGACCCTGATCCTGTTCAAGGATGGCGAGCCGGTGAAACGCATCGTGGGAGCGAAGCCGAAGCAGGCGCTGCTCGACGACATCGCCGAGTACCTCTAGGCCCTCGGTTGGGGGCGGTTCCGTGGAGCTGCGCTCCCCCACCCAAATCCATCCGTGACAGCCGACCTTCGGGTCGGCTGTTTCGCGCATAGCACCTGCTCAAGGAGGACGGTGTCGGCCCGATAGTCTCGGCTCGATGACCGAGCAGGGGTTGCCGATCCGAACCGGCGACACGGGGGCCGCCGTGCGGGATCTCCATCGACGGCTTGCGGCAGCTGGCTTTACGGGCGGAGCCGATCCCGACACCTTCGATGCCGACACCGTCCTGGCGGTTCGACGCTTTCAGGCATCACGACGGCTCGTTGAGGATGGTGTGGTTGCGAGTCAGACTTGGGCTGCGCTGGTCGAGGCCGATTACCGACTCGGCGATCGCATGCTGTATCTCCGCTCCCCCATGACCCGAGGCGATGATGTCACCG
>Ga0181585_10001463_pt1 | contig 20659 bp, 21 predicted proteins | sample 071ome_29_FD_132469 | JGI IMG/M metagenome (GOLD analysis project Ga0181585, IMG submission 132469) | Coastal salt marsh microbial communities from the Groves Creek Marsh, Skidaway Island, Georgia - 071407BT metaG (megahit assembly) | ecosystem: Environmental > Aquatic > Marine > Intertidal...
CACCTTCCTGCCTGATATTTTTATTTTGTGATCGAAGTGTCGAACCTGACTGACCAGCTGTCAATAATTATCCCACATTTTCGGCTACGCCAATTTGTGGGATATTTCCTTGGGTGCAGGAGTACAACACACAAACCTACCGTTCACACGGGGATGCGGCACGGTACGCGCTTAAACCCAGTGATCGTCTCCCAATCCACGGGCACTTGTTTTCAAATCGGCGTGAGTTGTGACGATCATCACTGCGTGTTGATACCTGGCGTGTATCTCTGGGATCGCTAACGTGCGCAATTTCGCGCAGACGAACGAAGAAAACGACAGGAACGCATGACAATGTTTACCTCCAACCACGCCCCAAACACTTCATTGGGCAAAAGCCTCTTTTCGTTCGTTGCGATTATAGCCTCTTTTGCCCTTATGGGAGCGCCTGTCTCAGCCCAAAGCAATCTTGAAGTCGCCGTGACGGAACATGAAGTGGTTGGTGGTATGACCCGCACTAAAGGCCATGTCAGCGCATTGGTCTCCAACCAAAAACGCATCATGAGGACCGGCAGCGAGGTCATATACCAGGATCGCATCCTCACCGGTCAGAAATCGCGGGCCGAGTTCAAGTTACTTGACGAAAGCGTCATCACCCTTGGCGACATGTCCGATTTTCTGATCGACGAGATGGTCTACGACCCCGGCGCCGAGAAGTCCTCTGCGACTCTCCGTCTGGCTGGCGGTGTCTTCCGGATGGTGTCCGGCAAGATCAATAAAGTACCCGGTGGCTCCCTCACCCTGATTACCCCGGTCGCGACCATTGGTATCCGCGGCACAGATTTCTGGGGTCACCAGGAGCCCGATAAATTGACCATGGTCCTGATCGACAATGGCGTCCTCGAAATTTCAAACGGCAGCGAAACGGTTACCCTGACCGAACCGCTATCCGGGGTCGTGGTCCAGAACGGTGTCGCCACAATTCAGCGTATCAATGTGACTCCGCAAGAATTGGCGGCTGCCGCCGAGACCATTTCGTTTTAACCCCCGTGGAATATCTAGGGGTCCGGACCCTAGGCGCCGGGTTTTTTGATAAAGATCGCCGGAATGATCGCCGATGCGACTCCGAGCGCCAGCAAGAGAAATCCGTCCCGGAAGGCCAGCATCTCCGCCTGGCGAATGATCGCCTGGCCAATAAATAGGTGCGACAGCGGCTCGCCGATATTCTCCGGAAAGCCCATGCCCGGCCACATGGTCCTAAGCTCATTGATCAGCTCCAGTGTCGTGCTGTTGCCGTCATGTTGCATGGCGGTCATGGCGTCCCGGTACACCGCCGCCCGGTAGTCCACGAATATCGCCGTAATGTTCACCCCGAAGGCGCCACCGATGGTCCGGGTGAAGTTCATGGTGCCCGATCCCTGTCCCACATAATCCGGCGGTAGCACGCTGAGACTGGCGGTGGAAAGGGGCGGGAAAATGAACGAAAGCCCGATCCGGCTGATCACCATCCAGAGCGCAAAATCAAAAAACGGCGTATTTGTATGTGCGCCGACCATAAGAAACGCCGCGTAGGCTGATATAATTAGGCCGAACGTCGTCAGCCAATTCTCCCGCCCGAAATCGGCCAGACGGCCGGCAATGGGGAAAAAAATCGCCATGGCAATACCTGCCGGAAACTGCAACAGGCCGGCCTCGGTCGGGGAGTAACCTTGGACCAGCTGCACGAAAAGGGGCACAAGATAGATGGCCGCGAAGATCGCAGCACCGAACATGAAGGAGACAAAATTCGCGGCGGCAAACCGGGGAATGGCAAACATCTCCACCCGCATGAGCGGATCAGGGGTGCGCAACTCCCAAAAGACAAAAGCAACCAGGCTAACGGCGGCGGCTATGAACAATTCGAGTATCGTGTCCGAGGACCAGCCCTGCTCCGAACCGTTGGTCAGCGCCACCAGGAGACTGATGACGGCCACGGTGATCAGCGTAAATCCGATCAGGTCAAACCGGGGGACTTGGATGTTCGGATTGCGGCCCTTTAGGAACAGGCTGGCCAACGCGATCGAGATCAGCGCGATGGGGATCGGCAGGAAAAACGTGTAGCGCCAACCCAACTCGTCCACTGTAACTCCGCCGACCCACGGCCCCACGGCCGGGGCCAGAATGATCACCAAACCAAACAGTCCCATGGCGCGACCGCGCGCTTCCGGCGGATAAATTTGAAACATGGTCATCATGGCCAAGGGCTGGGCGATCCCACCGGCAAACCCCTGCATGATGCGCCCGAGGATAAGCACATCGAAAGTGGTCGCCGTGCCGGCCAGCAGTGATCCGGCGATGAAGATAATCAGCGCGCCGATGTAGGTGCTTCGGGCGCCTATCCGCCGCACCGACCAGTCATTGGCGAGCATGGCGAGCGTCGTCGCCGCCAGAAACGCCGTCGATACCCACTGCGCCTTGTCCTGACCGACGCCAAATGTCCCCATGACGCTGGGCACAGCCACATTCATGATAGTGGCAGTTAGAATGGTGGCGATGGAGCCGACGCAAACGCTAGACGTGATCAGCCAGCGTTCGGTCGTCGAGATGTCATAAGAGGCCCGCTCACTTGCCGGTGACGACAATTTCCACCTCGACCATCATGCCCGGCCGGAGGGGCCGGGTCTCGGTTCCCTTGATGCTGATCTTAACCGGCACCCGTTGGGTCACTTTGGTAAAGGTGCCGCTGGGGTTCGGGTTGGGCAGTAGGGCAAACTGGCTGGTAGCGGCGCTGCCGATGCGCAGCACCGACCCCGTAAACGGTGAGTCCGGATAGGAATCCACAAAAATCTTCACCGGCGCACCGAGCGTGACATGGCGAAGCTCGGTCTCCCGCACATTGGTTTCCACCCAGATATTGCTTGGATTATGGATCAGCGCGAGACGTTGGCCCGGCCGTACAAACTCCCCCTTGTCGACAAAGACCTTGTCCACCACTCCGGAAATGGGACTGGTAATGTGCCTGTCCTTCACATTCAGTTTTTGTTGCTCAATCTGCGCGACCAGGGTCTTCCGGCGCGCCTCGACCTGCGCCCGCTTGCGCCCCAATACGTCGATCCGACCCTTCTCCGCCTTGATCTCGGCCAGGCGCGCGCCCGCCGCCGCAAGTTCGGCTTCCGCCGTGCGGTGGCGGCTTTGGGCATTCAGGAGCTCGACCTCGGCTTTCTCCAGCGCCTGCGGCGAAACGACCCGATTACGCGCCAGGGGCTTCAGCCGGTTTAACTCTGACTTGCGCAATTTGACCTGATCGGTGGTGGTGCGAAGCGCCGCCCGTTTGGCGTCTGTCTCGTGCACCTGGACCTTGTAGCGCCGGTCAATCTGCGCAGTCACCAGCTTGATCTCGGCCTGCAGCGCCTCATTCTCCGCCGTGTATTCACCCAGCCGGGACTCGAGTTCGGTGACCTTGAGCCGCGCCTCCCGGTCATCCATCTGAGCGATCAACTCACCCTTATCCAGCATATCGCCTTGAGATACGGGCACGTCGGTCACCCAGCCTTCGACCCGGCTGGAAATGGCGATCAGATCGGTGGTGATCCGCGCATCATTCTCGAACACATGGGCGGAACGGTACTCCACCCACTGCACGCCCCAAATACCGGCGCCCGCCAGCACAGCAATCGCCAGGACGATACGGATCATTCTTCTAGACATCGCGGGTCACCATTTGCGCCGGCTTGGTGTTTTCTGCGTTGTCCAGGATCTGCACAAAGACCTGACGGCAGCTTTCCAATTGCGCCGGATCAATGGCATCCAACAATCGGTGCCGCACCTCCGACAGGACATCCTGGATGAGGGCCACTTGTTCACTGCCTTTGTCCAACAGATGCACGGACTTTGCGCGGCGGTCCGTGCTGGAGACCCGGCGTTCGATTAGCCCGGCGCCTTCCAACTGATCCAAAAGGTGTACGAGGCTGGGCCCTTCGATGCCGATGGCGAAAGCAAGGTCTTTCTGCGGAATTTCGCCGCCGGTCCGGCTGATAAAATAGAGCGTCCGCCATGTCGCCTGTGACAGGCCAAACGGCCGTAGCTCGTCATCGACCACCCGGCGCCACTTGTGGGCCAATTCCACCAAAGATAATTCAAACGCCAGAAGATCAGGCACTTTTTCCTCGCCTAGCGGGGGCCATTTGTTGGCCCCGGTCCTCAATTTATTAGAATTCTAATAATTAGAATTCTTTATATAAGGATCGTTCCTGGCTATCCAGATTTATTAATAATCCAGCCCGAACAGATCTGCGGCGTTGTCGTGCAGAAGGCGTTTCCGGACATCCGCCGGCAGGTGGGCCATCTGATCTTCGATCCGCTGTTGGGAGAAGGGCCAGGTGCTGTCCGGGTGAGGATAGTCGGACGCCCAAAGCGCGTTCTTCTCCCCCATGAACGGCAAAAGCGCGATCGCCACATCGTCTTCCTGGAAGCTGGCGAAGATCTGCCGCTTAAAGAGCTCGCTCGGCTTGATGGTCAATGGCACGCCACCCCGCTCATCCCAGAACGCCTTGGTCTCATAAAGCCGGTCAAACCGGTGATCCAGTTCCTGCACCACCCAGGGCAGCCAGCCCAGACCGGCTTCCGCCATCAACACCCGCATTTTCGGATGGCGCTCCAGAATGCCCCAGGCGAACAGATCGACGAACGGGTCCATGAACTGAGTGAGGAACTCCTTGGTCGCGACAAAGGTGCTTGCCGGGGTGCCGAAGGACGGATCATCCTTGGGTACGCTGAACACCGCCACATGGAAAGACAGGATCAGTCCGGTTTCCTCCACCGCCGTCCAGAACGGATCCCACACCGGGTCGTGAATTTTCGGGCTGACCTCGGCGATCTGCAGATTGGCCTGCCGCCAACCGCCCATCTTTGCCAGGCGGTAAAGCTCCTTGGTCGCGGACTCCGGCGACGGCGGCAGCATGGGTACGCCCAGAAGCCGGTCCGGCGCGGCCGCGCAAAATTCCTTCAACGAATCGTTATAGGCCGAATAGCATTGATCACGTAGCGCCTGGTCATCCGCGTTGATAGAGAAAACGGGCCCGTAGATCACCTGGGCATAGACCCCGTCCCGTTCCATATCTTCCAGGCGCAGTTCAGGAATGGCCGGGCGGCGTTCGCCGGAGAACGGATGCCCGCCCCGCTCCAGCGCGGTGATGATAGGCTTGGCTGCGTCGTCGCCCTTACTGTGCCGGCCTCGCCAGCCGCCCCAAACTTTGCCGTCACACACCCATAGGGACACGCCGTCCCGTTCCTCCACATGAGGCGCCCGGTCGCCCAGGGACTTGGGCATATTCTTCGACCAGAAATCCTCCGGCAGGTAGCCGAGATCAATGTGATCGTCGGCGGAGATAATATTGTAATCCATGGGTAGCCTCCCCTTTTTGGGCGTCAACTCAGTCTTCCGGCACCAGCTTGCCGGGATTGAGAATATTGTTGGGGTCCCAGGCCGCCTTGATGCGGCGCATGGCGTCCAGGGCCACCGGGTTCTTGAACCGGCGCATGGCGTGGAGCTTGTAGACACCCACCCCGTGCTCCGCGCTGAAGGAACCACCGAGGTCCAGCGCTACCGCTTCGGCTTCTTCGCTGATCGCGATATGGCGGTCTTCATTCAGGCCCTTGCCGTCCGGGTCCGGCCAGATGGTGTAGTGGAGATTGCCGTCGCCCAAATGTCCAACCACCACGGACATGGCCCCCGGCGCGACCGCCGGCAGTCGCTTCTCCATAATCTCCAGATAGGTCCCGATCTTGTCCAACGGCAGCGCGATATCCGTCAGGATCACCGGCGGCCGGGATTGCACAATTTCCAGCCCCGCTTCCCGGCAGGCCCACATACTCTGCCGCTGCGCCTCGTTCTGGGCAATGGCCGCATCCAGCACCCGGCCTTCCTCGAACGCTTTGCCCAACACATCTTCCAGCATCTCCGTCGCCTGTTGGCTGTCGCCCCCAACCAGCCCGATCTCCAGCATGATGGTGAGGTGATCCAGGGTTTCGATCGCGGCGGTCAGATCGGGTCGGGCCACCGTCATCTGCTGGAAATGCTCCTTCGACATATACTCAAACGCTTCGACGCTGCCGTTGGAGACATCATTGAGTTCGTTCAACAACCCCAAAGCCGCGTCGAAGTCAGGCACGGCGATGGTCGCCGTGCCGTAGCCCGCCGGCTTTGGAAACAGTTTCAGCACAGCCGCCGTGATGACCGCCAAGGCGCCCTCTGAGCCGATCAGCAAATCCCGGAGATCAAAGCCCGTATTGTCTTTCCGCAGCGACGACATCAGATCCAGCACCTCGCCTTCCGGCGTCACCGCCTCCAGTCCGAGGCACAGAGCGCGGGTATTGCCGTAGCGCAGCACGTTGCTGCCGCCGGCATTGGTCGCGAGTACGCCGCCGATGCGGCAACTTCCCCGTGCGCCAAAAGTCAGGGGAAAAATCAAGTCATGCTCATCGACCGCATTGTGCAGGGTCTCCAGCACGGCGCCGGACTCGACCACCGCCGTCCGGGTGCTGGTGTTGATCTCTCGAATTTTGGTGAGCCGTTCGGTGCTCAGGATGATTGCCGAGCCGTCGTCCCCCGCGTATGCCCCACCGGACAGCCCGGTATTACCGCCCATGGGCACGACCACGGTCCGGGTCTCGGAGGCCAGCTTCATCACCGCCGCGATTTCTGCTGTGTCCTTGGGCCGGACCACCGCCAGCACCCGGCTCTTGTAAGCGCCAGTGAAGTCGGTCTCGTACGCCGCACGCGCATCGTCCTCGGTCAGCACGTGGTTGTCGCCGGCAATGGCTTTGAGTTTATCGATCAGGTTCATCTTGATATTATCGCCACACAATCAGATCACGCAATCGGGGAGGATGATATGCCTGTTTTAAAACTGGACGACGCGGAAATTCATTATCAGGAATTCGGCAGCGGTTATCCGATTGTCGTCTTCGCGCCCGGCGGCATGAAATCCCGGATGAGCATGTGGACAGCCGAACTGTCGCCCAGCGGCGCCCCCCGGTCCTGGCACAACTGGCCGGAGCTTCTGTCCGACAGGTACCGGGTCATTGCCATGGACCAACGCAACGCCGGCGCTTCCACCGGCGCTATCGAAGCCGATCATGGCTGGCACACGTATACGTCGGATCACCTCGCCCTCATGGATCATCTAGGGATCGAGACCTGCCATGTGATGGGCGTCTGCATCGGGCCCAGCTTCTTCTTTCATCTTCTCAAGACCGCGCCGGACCGGGTGAATGCGCTGGTTGTGCAGAACCCCATCGGCCTGCACCCTGATTTCCCCACGTATTTCCCGGACGGGTTCGTGGAGTGGGCGGATGATCTTTGCGCCGACCGGCCCGATCTGGACCGGGAAGCGGTCCGCGCCTTCGGCGAGAACATGTGGAGCGGCGATTTCGTCTTCAGCGTGGACCGGGACTTCGTCCGCAACATTGACCGTCCGGCGATTGTGCTTCCCGGCGACGATAAACCGCACCCGGCTGTGATCGGCGCCGAGGTTGCCGACATCCTGCCCGGCGCGGAACGGCTGATGGACTGGAAGGGCCCTGACCATTTCGACGCCCAGCTTGACCGGGTCACCGGCTTCCTCGCCAACAACACGCCGAACTGAGATTTATGACCGAGATAGAAACGGACGTTCTGATCGTCGGCGGCGGGCCGGTGGGCCTGGCGCTTGCCGGCGATCTCGGCTGGCGGGGGATCAACTGCCTGCTGGTCGAACAAACCGACGGCGTCATCCGCACGCCCAAAATGAACGAGGTGAACCTCCGCTCCATGGAATTCTGCCGGCGTTGGGGTATCGACCAAAAGGTCATGGACTGCCCCTTCCCCAACGACTATCCCATGGACATCTGCTTTGTCACCTCCATCGGCGGCTTTGAATTGGGCCGGATGCCCCGCCCGGCGAAGAAGGATCAGAAGCCCGGCCTGGCCAGTCCGGTCAATCTGCAGATTTGCTCTCAGCTTTGGTTCGACCCGATCCTGAAGGAGTTCGCCGACGGCTTCGACACGGTGCGCCTCGCGCACCGCCATCGGCTGGAACGGTTTACCGATACGGGCGACGGCGTTGAGGCGGCCGTCACGAATCTGGAGACAAACGAGACCTTGACCGTGCACTCCCGATATTTGGTGGGGTGCGACGGGGCCAACAGCCCGATCCGGGAGGCGTTGGGCATCGGACTCAGTGGCGACGAGGTGCTGGGCCGGCCGCTGCATTTCTATTTCAAGGCGCCGAACATGCTGGACGAGCTCGGCCGACCGGCCGCGACGTTCTTTTTGGCGTTCGACAAAGACGGGCTGTGGGCCAATATCCGCATCATTGATCCGGATAACGCGCTGTGGCGGTTGATGGTCTTGGACACGCCGGAAGACACTGATCTCGACAATCTCGACCGCGCGGCATTTTTGCGCCGGGCGCTCGGCCGGGACATGGATGTGGAATGGGTCGGGGTCAGCCAATGGATTCGGCGGGGTGTAGTCGCCGACGCCTATTCCAAGGGCCGGGTCTTCCTGGCCGGCGATGCGGTGCATCAATTGTCGCCCACCGGCGCCATGGGCATGAACACCGGCATCGGCGACGCCACGGACCTGGCCTGGAAGCTGGCGGCTGTGATCGACGGCTGGGGCGGGCCAAACCTACTGGACTCTTACGACGCCGAACGCCGGCCCATCGGCTTGCGCAATGTTTCCATGGCGACGGAGTTTCATTCCAATCACTTGAAGTTCGACGACTTCGCCGGGATCGAGGATACAGACGCCGCCGGCGTGGCGCTCCGGGAAAAATTGGGCGCGGAACTGGTGCAGACCATCGGCCAGATGTTTAGGACCGAAGGCCTGCAGATCGGTTACCGCTACGAGGGCTCCCCCATCTGCGTGCCGGACGGGACGCCTGCCCTCCCCGATGAGATCGAGGTCTGCGCCCCCAGCGCCCGCCCCGGCGCCCGCGCGCCTCACGCCTTTATGCAGGACGGCCGCTCGACCCTAGACCTATTTGGCCAGGAATTTGTTCTCCTGGCCTTTAATGAGGGGGAGAATGCCCTGTCCGCGGCGGCGAAAGCGGCGGGCCTCCCCTTGAAGATCGAACCCCTCGACGAGCCGGAAGTTGGAGACCTGTACGGCGCAGATTATGTTCTTGTGCGCCCGGACGGTCATGTGGCTTGGCGCGGCGGCCAAGCACCGGAAAACCCGGCGGCAGTTGTCGATACCGTGCGCGGCGCATAGGGCCCGGCCCTTACGGAGACCCCAAAAAACTGTTGTAGTTGAGACGGACCATCGCCATATCCAGATTGTAGCGAATGTGACGCCGATATGACGGATTTTGGCGGCGGAAACGTCAGGGAAGTTTGTGGGACCCGTATGAAGATTGAAAAGCTAGACGTTCGGCTGGTTCCCGTTGTGTCGCCCGCCAGTCACAAAACCAATTCCTTTTACGTCCTGGCCGGCAGCCCGTCGTGGGCCAGGGACGTCGGACACGGATTTCCTGAAAAGGAAGCCAATACCAAGTTGGCAATGGCGACGGCCCGCACCCTCGCCGGGCTGGGCGCGCTGCATCCGGCCGGCGCGGAGCGCTTGATCGTGCCCGTCAGCTCCCGCGCGCTGGTGGGGAGTGAGAATGTGGCCACGGTTCTGACACCCCTCCGCGACATGGACGAGGAACTGCGCCACAAGATCATTGTTGAAATTCATGACTTCCCCGCGCGTCTCACTTTGGACACGCTGGAAGACATCACCATTCCGCTGCTGACTTTTGTCGGCGGATTCGTCGCCCGGCCGCCGGCCGGACTTAGCGACGCCACTGTCTTCGCCAACTGCAACTATATCGCCCTGACCATGAATCTGGCCGGATCATCCGATCTTAAGCCGCTGCAACGACTTTGGGCCATCGCCGCGCCCAGTCGACTGAAAATGTTTCTCTGGAACACGCCTGATGAACTCCTGCACGATGCCCAGCGGCTGGAAGTCTTCGGCTGCTCTCACCCAATCTAATCGCTTAATTCTGATGACAATCACCCCGGTTCGGCCTTAAAGTACCGGTCGATTAAGATTTCCCGGCCCATTTGCCGGTTTCAAGGGAATGAATGAGATGAGCCACGTTCGCGCTTTTGGTTTTACCCTCCTGGCCGCCGCCTTTTTGGCTGTCACCATCTCCACTAGCCCGGCATCCGCCGCCGCCAAGCGAGAAGACGGCATTCACGCCCAGGAGTGGTTCAAGAACATTTCCTTCCTGGATATGAAAGAAGACCTGGAAGAAGCCAAGAAAGCCGGCAAGGGCCTGGTTGTCCTTTTTGAGCAGCCGGGCTGTGGCAGCTGCAAGAAGCTCCACGAGATTAATTTCGCCGATAAGGACTTGGTGAACTACATCTCCAAGCACTTCGACGTATTGCAGATCAATATGTATGGCTCCAAAGAAGTGACCGACATGGACGGCTCTGTCATCGACGAACGCAAATACGCCGAACGGGTGCTGGTGCAGTTTACGCCAACCACGCTGTTCTATGGCGAGGATGGTCAGGAAATCTTCCGCATTCCCGGCTATCTGCCAGCGCGCTTCTATAAGCGGGCATTCGAGTATGTGGTGGATAAAGGCCCACAACGGGGCATTCTGTTGCCGCGCTGGTCCCGCGACCGCATCCGCGCAGAGAAAACAACCAAGGGCGGAAGCTAAACCTTTCGGGTTCAACATCCCCCTTGTCATCGGTTTCCTCTGAATTTACCGAGATCATTTCTCCGACCTTTTGAACGCCAAGCCGCTTTCGCGGGCCGGTGATTTCGCGTTTTGAATTCACTACACGGGAATGTGATCTCTGCCACGGAATTGTGATCCCTCCACCAATTGAGACCCCGCGCAAACATGATTAAACCTGCCGGTAACGCCGCAGCTGGATCATGCTTTGCGTTTTGGGGTTAAACCCGGGTGCCTGTGTTTGGGTACGCCAACCGGAGAAACTCCAACCAGCTTGCCGTCTGGGGCGGGAATTGCGTGGCCATTCGGCTGGGTATCGGATCGCCATCTTGTTGAAGCCTATGACACCCACCAATTGAGGAGAATTTTTAATGACCAAGCGTACTAATGTTCTTGCAGCCACCACGGTGGCAAGCGCCGTTGCTCTGGCGGTCGTCGCGAGCACCAGCATCCCGACGACAGCACACGCCCAGGCGAAAGAGAAATGCTACGGTATTTCCCTCGCCGGTAAGAACGATTGCAAAGCTGGCGCCGGTACGACCTGCGCAGGCACGTCGAAGGTCGACTATCAAGGCAATGCCTGGACAATGGTCCCGGCCGGCGGCTGTGTGAAGTACGGCGTGCAGGAAGCCAACGCCAAATTCAACCTTCCTGGCGACCGCAAGGGCTCTCTGGCCCCGCTTACGCGGGACATTCCCGGCTAATAAATCGGATGGATATCCCCGCGTGCTCATCATCGGCACGCGGGGACATCACCGAGCGCAGTTGAATTGGGCCGATTGCCGGGCGCGCCGCGATGAACCCGAAAAATACCCGTTACCGATCTCCGCTGAATTCTTCATCCCGTGCCGGCGTGGGATTAAAGCCGGAACATTATGAAGAAATCCTGGGCGCACACCCAAAATTAGGATTCTTTGAGGTCCATGCCGAAAACTATATGGGCGACGGCGGACCGCCGCATCACTATCTGACAAAAATTCGCGAGAACTACCCCCTGTCGGTTCACGGTGTCGGGTTGTCGATCGGCTCGTCCCGCCCGTTGGACGCCTCGCATCTCGCCAGATTAAAGGCGGTCCACGACCGCTACGAGCCCGAGTTGTTTTCCGAGCATCTCGCCTGGTCAGGTCACGGCGACACCTATTTTCCCGATCTGCTCCCCGTTCCATACACCGCGGAAACCCTGAGTTTGGTGGTAGAGCATATCGATCAGGTCCAAGAGACCCTCGGCCGTCCCATGTTGCTGGAAAATCCCGCCACATATATCTCCTTTGAAAATAGCGAGATGCCCGAAACAACGTTCCTCGCCGAAATTGTCCGCCAAACGAGCTGCGGACTGCTGCTGGATATAAACAATGTTTTTGTCTCGGCAACCAATCACGGATATGGCGCAAAAGAGTATTTAGATGATTTTCCAATGGACGCTGTCGATGAAATTCACTTGGCCGGCCATGCCACGGAAACGGACGATGCCGGCGCCACGCTTTTGATCGACGCCCATGACCGGCCGGTGGCTGATCCCGTTTGGGATCTTTACCAGAGTGTTGTAGCAGAGGAAGGATCGATACCGACGTTGATCGAATGGGATGCGGATGTTCCCGATTGGCCGATCCTTTTTGCCGAGGCCGTTTCGGCGGACAAGATCATGACGGAAATGTCTTCGCCTGGCGTTGCCGATCCGTCCCACCCAACACGCGAGATAGGATCACACGATGCCGTCATTGGATAGATCCCAGGCGGACTTCGCCGCGGCACTGATGAACCCGGCCCTCTCGGCGCCCGATGGCATCCGCCAATCCGGGGACGACACGGCCAGACCAGGCGATGGCCGGCGTTTCAACGTCTATCGTAATAATATCGCCATCGCGGCGATTGACGCCCTGGCGGACATCTTTCCGGCCGTGCAGGCGATCGTTGGGGAGGAATTTTTCCGTGCGGCCGCCAGAGTGTACTTTGAGAAATTCCCGCCGGCCTCACCAATCTTGTTCCGCTACGGCGACAAGTTCGGTGCGTTTCTAGCGGATTTTCCCCCGGCCGCATCCGTCCCCTATTTAAGTGATGTAGCCGCGCTGGAGTTTGCCCGTCTGCGCGCCTACCATGCCGCCGATGTCGAGCCGATCCGGATCGAATGCCTGGCGGATATCCCGGCGGACCAAATTGACGCTGTCGGTCTGGTGGCGCACCCGTCGGTTTCATTGATCCGTTCCGCTTATCCGATTGTCTCTCTCTGGGGGGCGAGTTCAGGACTACTGGACGGTGATGAGATCAATCTGAACCAGAGCGAGGACGCGCTGATTGTTCGCCCTGGCATGGAGGTCAATACGATCGCCTTGCCGCCGGGCGGCGGCATGTTCCTGGAGGCGCTCCTGACAGGGAGCACGCTGGGTGAAGCCGCTGCACTTGCCTCGGAGGTGGAGGAGCAATTTGATCTCTCCTCGCATCTTGCCGGTCTTTTTCTATCGGGCGTCATTGCCGGTGTAGACACCGGAACCACCCTATCATCCGGCGAATTGACGCCGCAGCCAAATCCCTAAGCAATTTAGCAACGACCAGGTAGTTATCATGATCCAATCGATTGTTTCCCTTCACACCCGTACAATAGAATTTTTTGCCCCCCATGCGGATCGCTGGCTGCTGGGCCTGCTGGCCCGATTCGCATTTACGGCCGTACTCTTTGTCTATTTCCTGAATGCGGCGATGACCAAATTTGCCGGTGGCCCTTTTTCGATCGCCGACGGCGCCTATTTCCAGATTATCCCGCCGATCGTCGAAGCCGCCGGTTTCGACACGTCAAAGGTCTCCTTCATTCCGTGGGGATTGATCGTCTATTTGGGCAGTTACGCCGAGGTCATCTTACCCATCCTGGTGGTGATCGGGCTGTTCACCCGCGTCGCCGCGGCCGGAATGATCGTCTTTGTCCTGGTCCAAAGTTACGTCGATATCGCCCTTCACAAGGTCGAGGCAGCCACAATCGGCGCCTGGTTCGATAATATCTCCGGCGCCGCCATCATGGACCAGCGCGCCCTATGGGTGTTCCTTCTACTCTATTTGGTGTTCAAAGGCGCCGGCCTTATTTCCGCCGACCACCTACTCGCCAAAAGGTTCGGCAGCCGATAGGCGTCGGTTTTACGGAATGAACGGAAGGCGGTGGAGCCCCGGAGGAATCCAAACATCCCGAGGCGATTTCAACGAGGAGAAGAAGTTGGTGGAGCCGAGGGGAATCGAACCCCTGACCTTCGCATTGCGAACGCGACGCTCTCCCATCTGAGCTACGGCCCCATCTCGGCCCGGTTAGAGAAATCTCCGGGCGGCAAAGGTGCGGGATAATGTGTCGGGACCCGGATTCTGTCAAGTAGGGACTGACCCTCGGCCTTCCTTATGGAACTTGCCAGGGTATCGGCTGGGCTTTAGGGTCTGGACACACGGCGCAATCATTATAAATAAGGTTCCATGCAGTCCATATTGATCCTCATCGACACCATTTTGAACCTCTATGTATGGTGCATCATCATCTCCGCCATCCTGAGCTGGCTGGTGGCGTTCAACGTGGTGAACACGTCGAACCGGTTTGTCTATATGGTCGGGGATTTTCTCTACCGGATCACCGAACCGGTGCTTCGGCCGTTTCGGAAGTTCATCCCGAATCTGGGCGGCATCGACGTTTCGCCGATCATTGTCATCCTGCTGATTTTTTTCATCCGCAATCTGATGCGGGAATACGGCGGGCACTTTTAAGCCGAGGCCGGACAAGAAACCCATCACTATCATCTAACGGGGGAACGACCCATGGCGGAAGCCGCACGCATTGACGGAAAAGCCTTTGCCGAGAATTTGCGCAATCGCGTTGCCGATCAGGTCCGGGAGTTGAAGGACAGCCACAACCTCACGCCGGGCCTGGCGGTGGTGCTGGTGGGCGAGGATCCGGCCAGCGAGATCTATGTCCGAAACAAGGGTAAGATGACCGTGGAAGCCGGCATGAAAAGCCTGGAACACAAGCTGCCGGCGGAAACCACGCAGAAGCAGCTTCTGACCCTGATCGAGGGCCTCAACGGCGATGATGCGGTCAACGGAATCCTGGTGCAATTACCGCTGCCCGATCATATCGACGAACAAGCCGTGCTGGCCAAGATCAACCCGATGAAGGACGTGGACGGGTTTCACGTGATCAACGCGGGCAAGCTGGCCACCGGCGCGGATGGGTTGGTTCCCTGCACACCGTTGGGCTGCGTCATGCTGATCAAAGATCAACTGGGCGACGATTTGTCCGGCAAGCGCGCCGTGGTGGTCGGCCGGTCCAACATTGTCGGCAAACCCATGGCGGCGCTGCTGCTCCGGGAGAATTGCACGGTCACCATCGCACATTCCCGCACTAAGGACTTGGAAGAAGAATGCCGGCGCGCCGATATCCTGGTCGCCGCGGTGGGCCGCGCCCAGATGGTCAAGGGAAGCTGGATCAAGGACGGCGCCGTGGTCATCGATGTGGGCATGAACCGCCTGCCCCCGGACGCAGAGGGCAAATCCAAACTCTGCGGCGATGTGGACTATGAGCAAGCGATGAAGGTGGCGTCTGCGGTCACCCCGGTGCCCGGCGGCGTCGGCCCGATGACCATCGCCTGCCTACTGCAGAACACGGTCACCGCCGCCTGCGCCCAGCACGAAATCGACGTGCCGGACGTGTAAAGGATGGGGTGGCGCCCATGACCGGCGGAATCTCTCATCTGATCCTGGCGTCCGTCGCCTTTGTGGGCGGGCATATGGTTCTCTCCACCAAACCGGTCCGCGATCCCATTGTCGGCAAACTGGGGGAAGGACCGTTTCTGGGGCTCTATTCTCTGCTGATGGCGGCTGCGCTGGCCTGGATGATCCTGGCGTTCAACGCCGCGCCCTATCACGAGGTCTGGTTTGCGCCCACCGCCGTCAAACACCTGTCGCTATCCCTGTTGATCCCGGCCTGTATTTTTATTGTTGCGTCTCTCACGCCCAAAAGCCCCACAGCGGCCACAGGACATCCGCCTGATCTCTCCGGCGGTCCGAAAGGCATTTTCCGTATCACCCGTCATCCCATGATGTGGGGGATCGGCGTGTGGGCTCTGTTGCACTTGGCGGCCAACGGCGATGCGGCCTCGATCATTTTCTTCGGCGCGATGGCCCTATTGGCGCTGTTGGGTCCAATCCTGATCGACAGGCGGCGCGCACGATTACTCGGCGCGGACTGGGACGCCTTCGCGGCGCAGACCTCTTATATTCCTTTTGCCGCCATCCTGGCCAGGCGGACGCCGGAAAACTGGCGGGAAATCGGCTGGTTCCCCGTCCTCGCCGGGATCGGTCTCTATGTGGTGATTTTGATCTTGCACGAAAGCCTGTTTGGCGTCGCCCCCCTGAGCTGGGTGTCGGGAATCCTTAGCTAAATTCCGGCCCAATCCCCCCACTCGACGTCCCAAACGGTGCTTCCACTAGGCGCCTGGCGCCAGACCGGAGACCTAAGAGCTAAATGTCTTCTCGATATAGGTCATCAGGCTAGAGACACTTTCGTCAACCGACTGACTGGCCGTATCGACGGTGAATTCGGGCTCGGCCGGCGGCTCGTAAGGCGCGGAGACGCCGGTAAATTCCTTGATTTCGCCGGCGCGGGCCCGGGCGTAGTGACCCTTGGGATCCCGGTCTTCACAAACCTCCACGTCGGCGGCGATATGGATTTCGTGAAACCGCTCGCCCGAGGCTTTGCGCGCCAGGTCCCGGTCGGCCCGGTACGGCGAGATAAACGCGGTGATCACCAGGAAACCGGCATCGGCAAACAGCGCCGCCATTTCGCCGATACGGCGGATATTTTCGGTCCGGTCCTCAGGCGAAAAACCCAAATCGGCGCTAAGCCCTTGGCGAACATTATCCCCATCCAGCACATAGACCTGCCAACCCATTTCGAACAGTTTTTGCTCCACCTCAATGGCGAGCGTCGACTTGCCGGAACCGGGCAACCCGGTAAACCAAAGAACCCCGCTTTGATGCTTGTTCGCGGCAACGCGCTGGTCGGTGGAGACCCGGTGTTTAACGGTGACGAGGTTAGCGGTTTTGGCGGGCATGAAAATTGTCCGATGTGGAACTAAGCGATGTTTGTTAGCGGGTTATGCAAACCCGGACAAGATACCGGTTTATAAAAACTGGCCTGTCTTCAGCCAATAGGCGCAGCCTTCGCCAAGCTCTGTCAGCGCCAAGTCCTCGTATTTCTGGCTCTCTTCGTCGGACAACATATCCCGCCAGCGGCCGTTGACGCCTTTGTACACGAACGTCTCGGCGCCGCCGTCCCAAAATGCGCCGCCTAGGGGCACGCTGGGCGTCGCGTTCGCTTTCATATACTCAAAGCTGCAATGCTCCAATATGTCCGGCCATTTGGCTTCATCGATGGGAATCCCCAGGAACCCGGCTATATCGCGGATTTCGCTGGGCATGTCATCTTTCAGCGCCGAGAAATGGATCAGCTTCACGTTCGGCAGGTCCCGAATTTCCCACCAGGACCGGATGTTGTCCCAGAACGACCAGAACGGATAACCGTCTTTATCCAACCAGTCATGGTAATACTGCATGATGTCGTCCACCGGGCGGCCGATGGGTGGTCCAACCAGCCCGGGCGTGTCGTTGAGCGCTTCGTACCAGGCGTCATTGGCGCTCACGTGGTGGTTATACATGCTCCACACCACGTCTCTTCCGTCCCGGGCGATGTAGATGTACTTGGCCTTGGGCGAAAAGACGAGCGCGTCCACCGGCAGATGAGTCTTCAAAAAGCGCCGATGGGTCTGCGCTTCGACCTCCGGCAGCTTGATCTCCCGTGGCGGCACCCGCAGATCAAGCCAGGACGACATATCCGCCACCGGTAGACCTTCCGCGCCGTTAAAGATCAGTTGACTGACGATCTGCTGCACCCACGTGGTGCCCGATTTGGCCCAGGTGCCGATGATGATGTCATCGTCCCGAAACTTGAAGTCGTTCCAGAACGTGGAATCCATGTGATTGTTCTGCATTTCCCGCGTTTTCACGGGCCATCGAATGTCATCCGCCATGTGATCTGGCCGCCTCTCTGGTGTCCTGCCGTTCGTATTCTTGTTGATTGCCCAAAAGGCTACCTGATTTGCCAGAGTCCGTGAAACAAATATTCGTTGCCATGGTGTGATCCAGTTCTGGAATTCATCCGTCCCGGATGATAGACAGCACGGCTTAGCACCACCGATATTGCGGCTTTCAGACCTTTTATGACCGACCTCGCCCACAAACGTAATTTCGCAATTATCGCCCACATTGATCACGGCAAATCCACCCTGGCGGACCGGATGATCGAGGTGTGTGGCGGGTTGACCAATCGTGAAATGAAGGAACAGGTCCTCGATTCCATGGACATCGAGCGGGAACGGGGCATCACCATCAAGGCGCAGACGGTGCGGCTTAACTTCAAGTCCAAGGACGGCAATACCTATGAGCTGAACCTGATGGACACACCGGGCCATGTGGATTTTTCCTACGAGGTGAGCCGGTCCCTGGCGGCGTGTGAAGGCTCTCTCCTCGTTGTCGATGCGACCCAGGGGGTCGAGGCGCAAACCTTGGCCAACGCCTATCTCGCCATTGACGCCAACCACGAGATCGTCCCGGTGCTGAACAAGATCGATCTGCCGGCGGCCGAGCCGGACCGCATCAAGGCGCAGATCGAGGAAGTGGTCGGGCTGGACACCTCCGACTCTGTAGAGATTTCCGCCAAGACCGGCATGGGCGTCCCCGATGTTTTGGAAGCCCTGGTCGAACGCCTGCCGCCGCCCCAAGGGGACCCGTCCGCGCCGTTGAAAGCGCTATTGGTGGATTCCTGGTACGACCCGTATCTGGGTGTGATGATCCTGGTCCGGATTTATGATGGGGAGATCAAGAAAGGCATGAAGGTCAAGTTCATGTCGTCGGGCGCCGCCTATCAGATCGACCAAGTAGGTATCTTCAAGCCCAAGATCACCCAAGTGGACTCGCTCACCCCAGGCGATCTCGGCTATCTCACCGCGTCGATCAAGACCGTGGCGGAGACCCCGGTCGGCGATACGATTACGGAAGAAAAACGCCCGGCCGCGGAACCGTTGTCCGGCTTTAAACCGTCCGTACCAGTGGTGTTTTCCAGCCTGTTCCCCACCGATAATGCGGAGTTCGAGGATTTGCGAGACAGTCTCGCCAAGCTTCGTCTCAACGACGCCAGCTTTCAGTACGAGCCGGAGACCTCCGCCGCGCTGGGATTCGGATTCCGCTGTGGGTTTTTGGGCCTTCTACATCTGGAGATCATCCAGGAACGGCTGGAGCGGGAATTTGACCTGGACCTGATCACCACCGCGCCCAGCGTGGTCTACAAAATACATCTCTCCAACGGCGAGGAAATAGAACTCCATAATCCGGCGGATATGCCAGAACCGACGGAGATCGACTTTGTCGAAGAACCTTGGATTCGCGCCACCATCCTGGTGCCCGACGAACATCTAGGCGGCGTCCTCGCCCTCTGCACCGATCGGCGGGGCGAACAGATCGAACTGACCTACGCCGGCAGCCGGGCCATGGTCGTCTATCGCCTGCCCTTGAACGAAGTGGTGTTCGATTTTTATGACCGGCTGAAGTCCACCACCAGGGGTTACGCCAGTTTTGACTATCAGATGGATGGTTACCGGGAATCGCAATTGGTCAAGGTCTCCATCCTGGTCAATGCGGAACCTGTTGACGCCCTGGCCTTCATCGCCCACCGGAGCCAGGCGGAAAGCCGAGGCCGGGCCATCTGTGAACGGCTCAAGGATTTGATCCCGCGTCAACTCTTCAAGATCGCCGTGCAAGCGGCTATTGGCGGCAAAATCATCGCCCGCGAGACCATTAGCGCGCTTCGCAAGGACGTGACCGCAAAATGCTATGGCGGTGACATCACCCGAAAACGAAAGCTGTTGGAAAAGCAGAAAAAAGGGAAGAAACGCATGCGCCAGTTCGGCCAGGTGGAAATTCCCCAGTCCGCCTTCCTGGCGGCGCTTCGCATGGGCGACGACTAGTCTTCTTTTTTCAAAGTTTCTTGTGTGTCCGAGATTTCCAGCGGCGTGATCCGATGGGCCTCCGTCAAGTGAAACGGCTGCAAGGCCTCCGGACTGTCCTCCTCCCCATGTTGCACCACGTGGGCGACAAAGAGATCATCCATATCCGAATCCACCTGGGTCAAATCGGTCGGGTCAAATTCCCCCACGTCTTTATATTTTGACGGCTCCCCCTCGCCGTAGAGCTCGGATTCTTCTTCCGCCGCCGCTTTGATATCGTCATAGGTCGTATACGGCAGTTCCCCGTCATCGTCATCCTCCACGACCGAACGCTTCCGGTAGCGCCAAGCCAGCGCCAAGCCCGGCGCGCCGGCCAGAAACCAACCAGGCAGCGCCATGACGGTCAGAAACGCCTGATCCCAAAGCGCCGGATGAAGGCCGCCCCGCACCGCGCCGGCCAGCTCGACAAAAAATGCAGGCACCAGGACTTCCATTACCCTGGCGACCCCCATAATGCCGTATTCTCCGGTGATGGCCTGTGCGGCGGTTTCCGCGGCCGCGAGAAAAAAGGCGGCGACCAGGAGAAACCAGCCGGATGCTTTCCCGATTTGCATACGCCCATCATACCAGCCGGCATCCGTCACACCTACTGGGAATATCACGGATGACGAAATTTTCATCCCCAACGGCGACCCCGCTCAAAACCGTTGCGGAGCCGGAGCGGGTCCGCTAATTTGCCCGCCCATTGCGGCGCCACGGCTTGTGAGCGCCCGTGTGACGGAGGGGTGGCCGAGCGGCTGAAGGCGCACGCTTGGAAAGCGTGTATACGTTAACGCGTATCGAGGGTTCGAATCCCTCTCCCTCCGCCATCGTTACCGTGCATTCCCATTACAATGGCTTGAGCCAGGTATCCGTGAAGTTCTAAATCGAACTCACCGCGCTTTTCTCCTGGGATGGCAA
>Ga0181585_10001478_pt1 | contig 20577 bp, 15 predicted proteins | sample 071ome_29_FD_132469 | JGI IMG/M metagenome (GOLD analysis project Ga0181585, IMG submission 132469) | Coastal salt marsh microbial communities from the Groves Creek Marsh, Skidaway Island, Georgia - 071407BT metaG (megahit assembly) | ecosystem: Environmental > Aquatic > Marine > Intertidal...
AGATGATGACGAAGAAGATGATGATAATTATGAAGATGATGATGAAGATCCTGCATCAGAATTATCTGAAGAAGAATATAGTTATTGATATTTTAAATAAATTGATTTAAATAATATTGTTTACAAAAATAGTAATATAACAATGCAGATTAATAACCCATCCGAGTTTCGTGCAAATATTACTAAAAATCTTAATAAACACATTAAGAATAAAAAAAGTTCATTAAATTTAGAAAAAGGTATATTTAATTATGCTATTAAAACAGCAAAAGAAAAAAATGTAGTAAGAAAGTGGGAAAATAAATATTTTGTTACAATTTACGTAGATAAATTTAGGAGTATCATACGTAATTTAGATAAAAAAAATATTATTGGTAATACTTTACTGTTAAAACGATTAAAAAATAAAGAATTTAAAGCTCATGAATTAGCCTTTATGAAACATCACCAGTTATATCCTGAAAAATGGAAGGCTTTGATTGATGCTAAAATTGAGAGGGATAATAATGCAATCAAGATTGATGAATCAGGTGCTACAGATGATTATCAGTGTTGGAAGTGTAAAAATAGAAAATGTACGTTTTATCAGCTACAAACTAGATCTGCAGATGAACCTATGACTACATTTGTAAGTTGTCTAAGCTGTGCTAACAGGTGGAGGTGTTAATCGCTTTTAGAAAAAGCTTTCGCAAAAATATACGCTTTTATTTTAATTATTTATAATATATTTTTATTGTAATAATGTTAGTATTCAATAAAAATATTAATGGTAATTGTTCTTGTTGTGGTATAGTAAGAAAACATCCTCAAAAACTAAAACATTCTTCAAGAGGTAACTGGACCAATTGTTTAAAATTTGGAATATGTCCTAAGCCGAATGTACCATCAAATAATGTTTTAGCTCCATCTAACGCACATCAGTCAAAAAAAATAGTACAATCTAAAAAGTTACGAACTTCTAATAGTTCAACAGGAAGATGGAAAAGAGTAAACTGGAACCAATTTCTAGAAGAACGTAAAAAGCAACAAGAAGAATTATGTAAAAAAGAAAAAGAAGAAAATCAGAATAATTAATTATTTTAATATTAGTATTTAATATCAGATATAATGGGAGATAATTGTAAAACTGAAAAATATTCTAGTAAATTTTTAACACCTTATTACTATAATCAAAATAATCCCAATAACTTTTGCAATGGATATTTTAAGTTAAATAAAACAAATAATAAATTAGGTAATTTATTATTATTTACAAATAATTCTATAGATAGAAATAATTTTGGTGATATTTCTTATCCACGTACTCAAAATGGTAGGTGGAATATGTCTTTATCAAATACAAAATTACATCCAATTATATCAATTGAAGCTATTACGGATGCAAGTAACAATACTATTGGTTATAAAACAGCCGCGCAATCTGGTAATATTTTTAGAAATACTCATCACAATAAATCAAAAAAAAATATGTTTTCATATTTAGTAAATAACAAAAGACATCTTAATAGATGATAGATATTTAAAAGTGAATCAATTCTAAATCTTGTAGTTTCCAATATTCTCTACCGCCATTTGGAAGTGGTCTTGCAATAATAAAAGGAATTTTTTTTTCTTTCATTTCTTTTAATGCAATGGTGTATCCATCGATCATATCTCTATCCACTTTTACAAAAGGATCAGCTCCATTATTAATTTGTTTTGCCCTCATTCCTACAATACGAGCATATTCATATTTTGTAATAAATGGATATGTTTTATGAAGCTCATCTACAATAATACCTTTATCATTTCTTACAATTTTACATAAAGCTAAAATTTCATCATAATTATTTTGGATAATTTCAGGATGATATTTCATAATAATATCCATATCAACATCCTTTTCCAGTTTTTTTAGAGAATCATCTAATTCTTCTTCATCATCATCATCATCATCATCATCTTCATCATCAATATTTTCATCATCTTCAATAATTCCTAAATTTTTCATTTCATTTTCCTCTTCTTCTTTTATTTCATTATTAGATTCCGACTCTTTAATGTCTGGTGTTCTTTCATAATCCATATCATCGTCACTATCATCATTTAATACATCAAAATTTTTAGCTTCTTCTGCCATATCATAATTTGGTGTTATTGGATCATCATCAAATGTTAATTCATCATCGCTAATCTCAGGATCAGACATTATATAGTGTAATATAATATTTTTTTTATTATATTACAATAATTCAATTTATTTATCATCAGCACTTTTCCATACAGTATCACAATGAGTACAAATATAAACAAATTTCATATTAGCATCATCATAACGTAGATACAATATATCTGATTTTACTTGATTTTTTTGTTCGTCGCTCCCATTACTAATGCAAGCAACATTCGGACAATTAATATTATGAATATGAGGTAATGTAGGGTCTAATTTTGTATATTTATTAATAATATGATCGTATGATGATGTTGAATGTTTTAAATCTGTTCTTGAAACACAAATATTTTCCTCAACATCAAGAAGATTATCATCTTCATTTCCACATTTTCTACAATAATATGTTAAATTATCTTTATTTTCACCAGTTAATCTAATATAATACATGTTTCCGCATTCAGAACAAAAGTGCATGATTGTGTATATATTATTATGATAAATATATTTATTTATTTCAATTTATTTAAATAATCTTTATTTTATCAAAATCATTTTTTAATTGTCTATAATCATATGCTATTCGCATATTATAAACAGGTACATAATCTTCCTTTTTATCAAATTCACTGTCTATTAATGAATTAATTCTTATACCAATTAACTCTTTATTTTCTTTAAAATGTTTTAAGATAATAGGTTTAAATCCAAAAAATTCAGGGAGCATACTATTTTCCTTAAAAGATAACGTTCTTATTATTGCTATTTTAAAATTCATGTATTCTATTTGTCTTTTATATGGAAGGCAGTATTTATTTGATGAAGGGAACCCAGGTTCATTTGTTAGTGGATTGTTATTTAAAAGTGTAACAAGCGTTAATAATACACTTCTAATATTCTGACATGACGTCCATGTTTCTCCTTTCCATGTATTCAATATTGATACACATACTTTTCCACATTTATATAAATTTGGGTTAAATCGTGTTCTTCCATCATTCGTACAATATTCTACTTTTGGTGGTTTATATGGATATTCACTTGAATATTTAAATTTAAAAAAATAATATCCTCCTTCATAAGGTGTTCCTTCAGGTCCAATAATCATTGCATATCCTTTAAACATATCTTGTTCATCATGTACGTAAAAAATTCCATTGCTATGTAGGGGATTTTTTAAAACTTCAGCCACATCTTTTAAAAGACGTTTTAAATTTTTTTTTGGAATTACAAAATTAGACATTTATTTTAAATGTTTAGAAATATTTAAATTATATTTACTAATATTTAAATACTACAATTTGGATACTAGTTAGATAAGTATCCTAAAAAATATTAATAACTAAAATGAAATAAATTGATTTAAAAAAAATCTCGAGTGTATATACCAAAAACTCCATGAGTTCCAATCCAATAACATTAGATGGATTACTAGATAAATATAAGCATAAAGATGGTAAGGAAATAACACATACTAGAATTGGAAATCCTAAATTTGGTGTATATGGGGGAAAATTCTCTATTCCTGAGGAAGAGATAAATACATTTTGGAAATTATATCATAAAAAAGTATTTGTAAATAAGAAAGAATGTTATCTTGTGGAAGCACAATTAAATGAAGCAGGTCCTATTTTAATAGATATTGATGAAAGATATGATAATACAGTTCAAATAAGACAACATGAATTTGGTAATATGTTTGATTTACTTGAATTATATGTTGATAAAATTAAAAATTATATTATTTGGGAAAAAGATACTTATAATAAAATTAATGCTTTTATATTGGAAAAACCAAGAGCAAATACAACCAATGATGAGTACACAAAAGATGGTATTCATATTGTAATTAATTTATCTATGCCATATGGAGTACAAGTAGCAATACGTAATGAAGTTGTGAAAGAACTAGGAAATATTTTCGAAGATCTTCCACTAACTAATGACTATGAATCTCTTTTAGATAGTAGAATTTCAACAGGTATTAACAAATGGCAAATATTTGGTGCTCGAAAACCAGGAAATGATGCTTATGAATTAAAACATATGTATGAACTTAAATATGATGATAATGATAATGATATATTATTTGAGGAGGTTGAATTTACTCAAAAAGATATTATTAATATACTCCCAATAATTAGTGCAAGAAATTACAATGCTGAAAAAGCTGTATTAACTGATGATGCAATTGAAATTGCAAAAAAGTATAAAAACACAAAGAAAAAAAGAAAATTAAGAATTATTTCAAAGAGTAATAAACAATCAAAATTGTTTACAATATCATCTTTCCAAACTATTGATACACCTGAAAAATGTGAAGAAGCCATATCACAAATATTGCAAATGGCAAAAGATCATGATAATTATGATATTACAATGGCTCATGACCTAACAAAACTATTAGATAAAAGATATTATGAACCTTATGATAAATGGATGGAAGTTGGTTGGGCTTTAAAATCTGTTTCAGAGTTATTATATCCTGTTTGGTTAGGATTTTCTTCTCGTAGTGAAAAATTTGATTGGATTAATAATGATTGTTTTCATTTATGGAACGAACATGGAGGAAATGGATCATTAACAATGGGAAGTCTTAAGTATTGGGCTAGAGATTGTAACTCTGCAGCATATACAGTAATTCGCGATAATTGTATCGAACATCATATTGATAGGCAGTTAAGAGACGGAGAAACAGAATATGATGTAGCTAAACTAACTCATGCAATTTATGAGGGAAAATTTGTTTGTACTAATATTAAAAAAGGCATTTGGTATGAATTTAAAAAAGGAAGATGGGTAGAAGTTGATTCCGGTACAACTCTTAGACATAATCTTTCAAAACGGGTTCATCAAATTTATGCAAGTAAAACTCAGAAACTAATTGCAAGAGTTACAGAGGAAGAAGAAAGTGGATCAGATAAAGCAAAGGAATTAAGAGCAAGCATAGATCAATTATCAAAAATGGCTTTAAAATTAAAGAAAACATCTTGGAAACAAAATGTAATGCGAGAAGCATGTGAAATCTTCTTTGATCCAGACTTCTTAAATGAATTAGATAAAAATACGGAATTACTTTGTTTTAATAATGGTGTTTTAGATATGAAAGAAAAAAGATTTCGCGAATGCCGTCCAGATGATTATCTTTCATTATGTACGAACACTGATTATATAAATTTTGATGAGAATAATATAGAACATTGTGAAATTAGAGAAGAAATTATAGAATTCTTCGAACAATTATTCCCAAATCCTGAATTAAATAAATATATATGGGAACATCTTGCTAGTGTCTTAGTAGGTGATAACAGAAATCAAGATTTTAATATTTATAATGGTTGTGGTAGAAATGGTAAATCTAAACTTGTTGAACTTATGGGTCTTGTACTCGGTGACTATAAAGGTTCAGTTCCTCTTGCATTAATTACACAAAAGAGAGGAAGTATTGGTGGTGTATCTCCAGAAATCGCACAACTAAAAGGTATTCGTTATGCTGTTATGCAGGAACCTTCTGCTAAAACTAAGTTAAATGAGGGTATTATGAAAGAATTAACTGGTGGTGATCCTATTCAAGGTAGGGCGCTTTTCAAGGATACAGTAACATTTAGTCCTCAATTATCTCTAGTAGTATGTACCAATCATTTGTTTGAAATTAATAGTCTTGATGATGGTACATGGAGGAGAATTAAGATTTGTAATTTTGAATCTAAGTTTGTAGATGAACCTTCAGATGATCCAAAAGATAAAGAATTTAAGGTTGACAGAAAGATTGATGAGAAATTTAAAAGATGGGTTCCAATTTTAACATCAATGCTTGTTGAGAAATTATTTGAAACAAATGGAATGGTTACTCCTTGTAAAGCAGTTATGGCGTCAACAATGCAATACAAAGATAATCAGGATAATATTGGTGAATTTGTAAAACAAAGAATTATTAAGATTGATGGTTCAAAAATTAAAAAGAGAGATGTCTTAACTGAATTTCAGGAATGGTATGCAGAAAACTATACAGGAAAACCACCAAGTGGTAAAGATTTATATGAATATCTAAATAAAATTCTAGGAGAACCAACAAGGCTAGGGTGGAGAGGATGGAAATTGTTACACGCGCATGATATTACTGACGATATGGATATAGAACCAAATGGTTTATAATTTAAAATATAAAATATAAATAAATTATTTATAATACATTTCATTTGGTAATTAATTCAATTACTACATGAAATTATTTTTATCTTTTCTTTGTTTTTCTACCTTTTTTTTTGTGATGACGTTTTTTATGACTTTTTTTGTGGTGACGTTTTTTATGTGTTTTTTTTACTTTTCTTTTTACACGTTTTTTTGTATGTTTCTTACGTTTCTTACTATTTTTCTTCTTGTATCCACCTACTGTTGCAGCTTTTACACTAGGAGAAGAAGCTATAGAAACAGCAGTTGGTACTGTATTACTGATAGTATTACGTAGAGGCATAGGTGTTATAATTTTAGGAGTTTGGTTTCCTACGGTAGGGTTTACTATATCTTGATTACCTTTTACTCTAGTTTCAAGTGATTTAGCTTGTCTTGCAACATTATCTGCAGTTTTAGAAACTGTGCTACTTACTTCTCTAATACTTTTTTCAGCCGCATCTTGCATATTATCAACTGCTTTTTTAGTCGCACTTGTTGCCTGTTCGAAAATGTCTCTAGCTGCATTTCCAATAGATGATGCTGCAGATTCTGCTGATTGTCTAGCATCTTGTAAATGTTGAACGCTAGACTTTTTACTAGGAATTATTGTAGGATCCATTTTACTAACTTTTTCTTCTGCTAAAGTCTGTGTGTTATTGATAATAGTTTTAAGATTATCAACCTGGTCTGATGCTTTATTACTGAAATGTTTTTGTAAGGCTTTTTCAATATCACTTAAGCTCATGGTTTGTTTACCATGACATGTTATTTCATCTGTTAAATTACCTTTATTAATAACATATTTTGCAGAGACTGATGTATTTGGTTGAATAGACATAATAATATATAATAATATTAGAATTAAATTTAAAAAAATTCAAATATTATTTAAAATTTAACACGCTTATATAATTCAAGAGCAGCAAGGCCTCCTGTAATTTGTGCTAATACATATGGTAAAAGATCACTTGATGGTAATTTACCCGCAGCAACCATCATAACAGATACAGCTGGATTAAAATTTCCACCCGAAAATTTACCTAAAACCATAATAGCGATTGCTAAAGAAAGTCCAATTGGTACAGCAGCTCCTGTAGATAATATTACATATAAAAAGAAAAATGTGCCTAAAAATTCAGCAAGAAATTTATTCATTATATAATTATTAAAGAATAAATTTAATCACTACTTATTTAAGATCTATTAGCCTCTGATGTTCTCTCACATGTATTATCTTTATTAAAAAGTTTATCTCCACAGCAACCATAATCACAGCTTGCAGTACTGAATAATGGTCTTGGACCTCCGTATAATTTTTTCCAATAAATAACATCAGAACTATTTCCTGAATTTGCACTGTGTAATGCCTTATCAGCACATTTACCTCCTAAATGAGGATTTTTCTTAAATCCAAAAAGAGGACCATATGATGGCTTTCTTGTATCAACACCATCTTTTTTGTATGTAACATGAGCAACGCGTCTTCTTATAGCATTTCCATTTGAAATTGCACCACCCTGTAAAGATGTAGGGCCGCGTTTTCTAGCGGTATTTAATTCGCGAAGACGAATAGGGCATCCTTTGTATACTACTAACCCATTGGAATTTGACTGATTTACTGTATGTGTAGTCGTTGTGACTGTTGCGGGTGATGTTGTTATTATTGAACCAGACATATATATTTACTAAATATAAATTTTTAACCAAATGTATTTTCTCCACTATATGAAATATATAAAAATCCATCATCATCTTTGTATTTATGGTAATATTCAGTAATACTACCTCCAGTATGGGGCATAATACTTCCATTAATGAATATATATAAACTTTTCTGTGGAGATAATTTCATTCGTGATCTAATAATATAAATAAACTGATTAACACCTAAGTCATTAGGTACTAAATATTTTTTTCTATCTATTTCAGGCATATCTGGATCATTTCCCCATTTCTCACAAATAATTGGAAATCTGTCTGGATATTTAATCATAATGTTTTTAGCTTCATTGTATCGTTCATTAAATGAATATTTTTCTTTAAAAGTTTTTTTTGGTAATTTAATATTTAAATTTTGTGTTATGTAATTTTCTAAATAATTTTTCATATAAAAATATTTTTATTATTTCTAAATATTAATTTTAAATTATTATTTTTATTCTGTAATCATCCTTGGAACAATATTCATACTAATTAACTCTTGTGTTAAAAGTTTAAGAGCATATGGAATATTAACCCTTGCAAAATCTGTTCTATTGTTACAAATAGTACAATGATGTATGTTCTTTTCATCATTATAAACCGCAATCATTCCACATTTCTTACACGTATGCACATGGAACTTATCCGATGAGTCATATAGCCTTCCTTTTGTAAATCTACTGCATCCATGAGCCATCATACCATCACGCTCCATTTCTCCATATCTTAATCCACCTTCGCGCGATCTACCTTCTGCAGGTTGTCTTGTTAATACGACCATTGGACCTTCTCCTCTAGCGTGTTGTTTATCTTTAACCATATGCTTAAGACGTTGATAAAATGCTGGTCCAATAAATATTGATGTTTCTAATTGCTCTCCAGTCATACCATTCATTAATACACTATTTCCTTTACTATGATATCCATTTTTTGATAATAGCTTGCAAATTTCTGAGATAGGTAGATCATTAAAACTGGTACCATCACCAAATAGTCCTAATTCAAGAAGTACCATACCTAAAAGTGTTTCTTTTAATTGACCGATAGTCATTCTTGATGGAATAGCATGAGGATTTATAATAATATCCGGGCGAATCCCATTTTCATCAAAAGGCATATCTTTTTCAGGCAATACTATCCCAATGGTACCTTTCTGTCCGTGACGAGAACTAAATTTATCTCCAATAGTAGGCTTACGATGTGTTCTTATACGAACTTTTGCAAATGTATATCCATCACCATTACGATGAATATAATTTTTATCAATATAACACTCTTCATTGGTACGATGCGCTTTGCTATGATCTTGATATTTAATTACTTTTGTATGATCGTTTCTATTTTCTTTAATAGGAATTACTTTACCTAAAATAATATCTTTATTTTCAACAAGTGTATTTTCTGGAATTACTCCTTTACTATTTAACTTATTATAATTACCAAACTTCATACCTTTTGTTTTTGTAATATCAGGTTTGCAACGAATCTCTTCATCACCATGAATTTTTTTATCCTCATCTTTATCCGAATGATAAATTGTTGCATTAAATAAACCACGATCAAGTGCACCTTGGTTAAATATAATACTATCTTCCTGATTATATCCGGAATAACACATAATAGCTACCATAACCATACTTCCTGATGGAATCCTATTTAACTTAATAAAATTCATCACTCGTGTATCAACAAGTGGTCGCATGGGTGTTGTTAAAATATATGCTGTTTTATCCATTCTGTTATCAAAATTAGTAACATACATCCCCATAGCTTGTTTACCCATCGCACATTGATACGTATTCCTAGGAGATTGATTATGTTCTGGAAAAGGAATACATGATGCAAGAAGTCCGAAAATAGTACTAGGATGAATCTCACAATGTGTATACCTAAATTTTGAAAATTCTATATTACTTAACTTATCTTCTTTCATGCAAACCATTGAATAATTTTGCTCTTCTGGATCAAGGTATTCTATAATTGATTCACTTATCTCATGATTCAAAGTAAAATCATCCCATTTTAATTCATTATTAAATATTCTTTCTTTAATTTCATCATTTATTAATAAATTATTATCTTTAACTTTTAATAATGGGCGGGTAAGACGACCTGCATCAGTACAAATTCTTAACTCTAGAGCAAAAGTATCGAATATAATACTTGTATAAATGTTAATAATACCATCACTCTTTTTCATTTTCAAGAATTTATATAATTCATATGGATTATCACAAATTCCAATCCATGCACCATTGATAATAATTTTAACTTTTTCATAAAGATCTACCGGTTCGCAATCATCTATTGTAGTAATTTTACTTTTTAAAATATCATAAATTATTTTACTGTTTGCTCTTATTGTTATATGAGCTAAATATGATAAATTTTTAACAACGCCTACTGGGGCACCTTCAGGCGTTTCTGCCGGGCATAAATATCCCCAACTTGTACCATGTAACTTGCGTGGTGGAATTAACTTACCACTCTTATCAATAGGTGTATTTACACGTCTTAAATGACTTAGACTAGAAACATATGTAAGACGATTTAAAACTTGAGCTACACCAACTTTATTTGAATTTGAATTTTTTACACCAAAATCTCCTGTAGCTAATGCACGTTTAATTCCATTTTCAATTGTAGTTGACTTAATAATTTTATAAATATTTGTTCTATTAATAATACTCAGGAAATTCTCAGTAGATCTCCATGATCCATTGTTAATTTCTCGAATTACTTGTTTACTCATATCTTTTACAACCTTATTAAAATAATTTCTGAAAAGGTTATTCAAAAGAGTACCGGTAAGATCAATGCGTTTATTCATATATGAATCTCTGTCATCACACTTACGCCAACCAAAACTAGTTTGAAGTAGTTTATTAATCATGTACCCTAGAAAATAAATTTTTTGTTTTTCACTAGGACAGTGCGGAAATAAATCATTTTCCAAAACATTTTCAGTAAATTCTTTTTTCTTTTGTTCTCCTTCCTCTTTATCCATATTAATTGGCGTATACATTGCAAATGATACAATATAATTCAACGCATCTTCTTTTGTTAGATAACCATTTGCTTCAATAATCGATGCTTTTAAAGAATAAATCATCTTTTTCATTTTTTTATCTTTACAATTCAAAATAATGTACGAACATATCTCCTTATCAGAATTAATACCTAGTGCTCTGAAAAGAATAAATATTGGTATTGCCTGTTTAATCCTCGGAATTTGAATATGAATAGGGTGCCCGAATCCATTATTCTTAGAACAAATTAGAACATTAATTTGTTTGGGTGAAATACATTTAAAATCAGGAATAGACTTGATTTCTGCTAACCAAGACCACTTATTGTTATTTTTTTTTATATTAAAACACATAACTCGATTTTCTGCTGCTCGTTCTTGTGCGATAACAGTTTTTTCAGAACCATTAATAATAAAATACCCACCTGCATCAAACCTACATTCTCCTGTAATATTTGCATCTAACTGTGAATTAAGAGTTAAAACACAAATTGCGGATTTTACCATAATTGGAATTTTTCCAATATGAATTTTTTGTAATTTTTTATAATGGGTTTGAACGTGTTCTAACATATCCCCTGTTCGTTGTATGATTTTAATATCTAAATCAAGCGTCATAGCAGATGCATATGTAAAATTTCTCAATCGAGCTTCATGTGGATACATAATTTTCGTTGCACCGTTATTTTCATGTATTTGAGGTCGATATATATGAAAATTATTAAATGTAATAATTAATTCAAGACTATATTTTTTACTTTTTTTATCATAATCCTGATCTGAATGAATTGTAACAGGATTAAACATATCAATCGTTTTTTGGATTTGACTTGAAACAAAATCATTGTATGATTCCAACTGATGACGAATACATCGTTTTAAATGTTGTCCTTCAAAATAACTCTCAATAATTTTCCATGGTAACTCGGTGTTAATGTTTCTAGAATTGATCATGTTTGGTTTTACATTCATTTTCAGCTTAAAATATATTTCAATTTATCTTTAAACTCATATTCTAAAATACTTTTCAAAATAATATTACAATAATATATACATATATGAATTTGAATAAAAATAATAATAATACAATAGATATAAGTAAAAATATAGTAGATCTTTGTGGAAATAAAAATATTTTTCATAATATTTTTAACCTACATTATTCTAAGGACAATAAATCATTGTTTTTTAATAATATAGTAAATGATGTTAGTGATAATATTCAATTAGATATTAAAAATAATAGTTTATTATTTTCTATGAAATTTAACAGTATTTTAGATGATTTACGAAAAAATAGAATAGAAAATGAAAAAAAACTAAAAGACAATAGTTTTGATATTATAAAAGATAGTTTAGATAAAACACAAGATTATAAAAATATATTAGAATACGAAAATAAAAGTAATCTTCAATTAATACCTTATAATAAAAAATTATATCGAAAAAATTTCAACAAAATACTTAAAAATATTGATAATAAATTTAAACTTACATTTGAGGATGATATTTCAAAAAATATAATAAAATCTTCAATTAATAAAAAAAATGCTTCTACCCAATACTCTAATTTCTTACCTCCTCCACCATTTCCAAACAATATTTTTGGTGGTAAAGATACATTAAATCCATTATTACAAAATAAAGATCAATCTATATGGAATACTAATTCTAGCTGGAACGACTTAAATAAACCAAGTATTAGTTTCACTAAACCTAGTAACATTAATATTCCAATGCCGGCTACTGTTGGAATTACTATCCCTCCGCAAATTAATATAAAAAAAAGTAAAGTTAAAATAGAAAGAGAAATTAACGGACTAGCTGATATTTTAAAACTTATAGATGACTATCCATTGAAAATAGATATTGAATATAATATTAATATGCAAGCGATGCATAATATAAAAAAACCACTAGAAGATTTGGATAATATGATTGGTATGCATAAATTAAAAGACGCTATTGTAGATCAAATTATATTTTTTTCTCAAAATCTCCACATGGGTAATGATTTTATGCATACTGTTATATATGGACCTCCTGGTACAGGAAAAACGGAAATAGCAAAAATTATGGGAAAAATATTTTCATCAATAGGAATTTTAAAAAATAATAAATTTAGAAAGGCAACACGTGCTGACTTAATTGCAGGGTATTTGGGACAAACAGCAATGAAAACAAGAGATGTTATAAAAGATTGTTTAGGAGGTGTACTTTTTATTGATGAAGCCTATGCATTAGGAAATAGAGAAAAAAGAGATTCATTTGCAAAAGAATGTATAGATACTTTGTGTGAAGGATTGAGTGATAATAAAGATAATCTCATGGTAATAATTGCTGGTTATGAAGAGGATTTAGATAAATGTTTTTTTTCATATAATCAAGGGTTAAATTCACGATTTCCATGGAGATTTCATACCGACGATTATAAAGCAGATGAATTAAATAAAATTTTTGCTAAAAAAGTAAAAGAAATAGGATGGTCTTTAGAAAAAGAAATTAAAAATAAATGGTTTGAAGATAAAATGGACTATTTTAAATTCTATGGTAGAGATATTGAAACATTGCTTGCAAAAACTAAAATTGCACATGGTCGTCGCGTTTTTTGTAAAGATGAAAGTGAAAAAAGAGTTATTACACAAAAAGATATTAATAAAGGATTTGAAATGTTTACAGACAACAAAGAAGTCAAAAATAGAGTTGATAAACAATCATTTATTCCTTTTATGTATGCATAAATTCCGTTTAATATTATAGCTTTTTATAATTTCATTTATAAATAACGAAATTATGAGTTCTAAAAAAATGATACAAATTAATCCAAATTTCTTGAGTTTAAGTAAGAAAAATAAAACTTCAAAAAGTCATCAAAAAAAAAAGAAAAGAAAAGATCTTAGAATGTCTATTAAACCTAATAATATAAAAAAAAAGTTAATACAAAAAATTAAAGAACATCAAAAAGATAGTTTGGAAAGAAGAAAAATAAATCAAGAAGACACCAAAGATGAAGAAATTAAAAAATCTTTTACTAAGGATTTTAACGATCAGCTTAGTTATTTAGAGGAAATTATTAAAAAAAAGAAAGAAAAAAGAATGAAAAAGAAAATGCGTAGACAAACAAAGAGACTGAAATCTATAATAAATCATAATATTATTAACAATAAACAAAATAATACAAATGCATCTAGTACCAATTTACTAACACAACCTCCCGTTTATAAACCTCCCTCAGACCCACCTTATGGTTGTCTTAAGAATGGAAATAAGCCGACATATTCACAATATAGACGAACTCTCAAAATGCGTGAAAACCCAAATTTAAGTAAAATAATAACTCAAGAACAAATCAATCCAAAACCATCTGTATTAATTGATAATACTCCCACAATTCAACCAAGTCTTGTTACAAGAGAAGATAAGTTACAACGTTTAAAAACACGTCTTGCAACTCCAAAAAATGAAAAAGGTGTGCAACGATTGGTAAAAGTAAAAAGAACTATAAAAAAATATAAATTAGGAAAAAATAAAAAAGATAGACGTGTAGGCATATTAGTTAAATCTGGAAAAACAAGAAAAATGATAAAAAACGAACAAAACATATTGCGTAAAAAATGCATTAGTGAAATAAAAGAATATCTAAGAAAACATAATATCATAAAATCAGGTTCATCTGCTCCAGAAAGAGTTCTTAGAAAATTATATGAAGATTGTTTCTCCACTGGTAGTGTATATAATAAAAATGCTGATAATTTAATACATAATTATTTAAATGATGAATAAAAATGTTTTTAAAAATAATATATAAAATATTATAATTCTATATATTATAAAGATGTCTCTATCAAGCACATCTGATTTAAAACCAGTAGTTGTTTCTACTAATAATTCATTTTTAGCACTTAAAAGTGACGGAACTTTAGCTGCATGGGGTAAAAGTGGTCTTGCTACATCCTCTTTACCTAGTGGAATTACTAACAGTGGTTTCATAGATATTGCCTCCACTGATCTGGCTTTTGCGGCTCTTAATAGTAATGGAACAGTCATTAGTTGGGGAAAAATGATAAATTCAGACGGCAATTCAGAAGATATTTCAAATGTTCCAACTGATAATGATTTTGTAAAAATTTACTCAAATCAGCATGCTTTCGCAGCTCAAAAGAAAAATTGTAAAGTTAAGGCATGGGGTAGACCTGGTTATGGTGGTCCTATATATAATTCAAGTGGAACAGATACTACACTTGGAATTTCATCTCAATTTTACGTTGAAGTGAAACCATACAAAAATGGTTTTTACGGGCGAAGATATAGTAATGCTATTAAAACTGAAACGTACGCATGGGGTCAAAATATGAATCAAAACGTTCAAAAATATAGTAATCCTAATTGGGGTGGTATTGGTGTAATTACAAAACCTGGAACCACTGGCGCAGGTGCAACAAGATCAACAACTGTAATTAATTATCCAACTAAAGTTGCTTTTAACGATCAAGCTGTTGCTATTATTTATTCTGAAACACCTTCATCATCAGAAACTTCCACTAAGAATGGTAGTATTGCTATTGGAGGTGCTAGCGATCACGGTGGTTTAGATAGCACAATAGATTTTAATAGTAGCTCTGCAAAAAGACTTTATGAAAATATATATACTACACAAAAAGCATTTGCTGCTCTTAATAAAGATGGTAGTATTATATCATGGGGCCACACAGATTTTGGTGGCTCCGGTGCTCCTACAGGAACTGGATATAGCAAAATATATTCAACAAATAGCGCATTCGCAGCATTGAAAAGCGATGGTAGCATTTCAGTTTGGGGTGATTCTAGTAACGGTGGTTCTGGTGCACCAACAGGAACAGGTTTTACCAAAATCTTTAGTACAGCAACTGCTTTCGCAGCAATTAAAAGTGATGGAAGTGTGTCTGTTTGGGGAGACTCAAATAACGGTGGCTCTGACGCACCTACTGGAACAGGATTTACAAAAATTTTCTCAAATGAAACTACATTTGTAGGTTTAAATATTGATGGTAGTGTTACCGCATGGCGCGGAGGATCAAATTCAGAATTTGGTGTGTCTGGTGCTCCAACAACTTCTGATATTCTTACAATTATACCATCACAGTATGCTTTTACAGCTATTAAAACAGATGGTTCAGTTGTTACATGGGGAGATGATTCTTCAAATACCTACTTAGGAGGCGCTAGTGCTCCATCTGACTTAGCATTTGTAACTTCTAATTTTGCTTATAAAATGAATGGTTACGAAATGAGTCGTTGGTCTGCGATTCATGAAATTAATAATATCGATCATGATCTTAATAAAGTAACATATTATAGATTCCTAAATGTATATTTACTTACTAGTGTAAATACTAATATATCCGATCAAAAATTAATAGCTGGTAAATTTGGTGTAGTACAAAGAGATATTTCAAATTCATTAACATATTCTATGCAGACATCAATTAATCAAGGTGATTTTACTAGTGTAAACTCATCTGATTTAATTGCTTTCCCTGGATCTTCTTCTAATCAAAAAGGTTATTATTTTGATATTTCAGGTGCTGCTGGTACCGATGGTGGTATATTAAAAGTTTGTATATATGCAACTATAAATAATATTAATTATCGCATAGAAGGATTTTATCCCTCTTTTATTTTACCATCTTATGATCCATCTAATACATATGATTTATCACACGTTAGTATAACATTATTGAAGAATCCTGGTTATTTTCAATTAAATGGAACAACTAGTAACGAACAATCGGTGACAGGTCTTGTAAGTTCAGATAACGAAACATGGACATGGTTTAAAAATACATCTAATAATTCTATACCTACTAGTAAAAATTTTAATTTAGGGGTTAATCATCCTCTTGGTACATCACATTTTTCAATGACACAAGGAGAAAAATATTATATTAAAATTGGATTTTCTGAAACGGCAAGTGCAACAAATTTATATACATTTTTAGATACTATTGAATATACATATATTCCAAATACAGAAATAGGTTTTACAGCCTCAACAACTAATGGAGACTCGCAATTCACTTTAAATTTATCACTTAATTCGTCAACATCTCAATATTTTAAAGAATATCAAGTTAAATACTATGATACTTTACAAAAAAAAAATGCAGATACCCCCGATGATACTTTTACTATTAGTAAAACAGTTACATCTTATCCTTTTAACTTCTTAACAAACGGCAACACATATTATCTTAATATAGTTGGTTTTGATATGAATAGTCTAGAGCAAACAACTAGTAACGTTACAGGAAGTGCCGTTGAAACTCCGCCAGAATGGCAGACACCGATAAATATGCTTTCAGATACTAATTATGATATATCTTCAAATGAAACTTACACGCATACCATTTATGCTGATAATAATTACATTCAGTATTATAATCATTCAACTAAGAAGATTAAAATATTAAAAAAATCTGGATCTTCATGGAATCAGGTAACAGATCCATTCCCATCAGCTAATACACCATCATTTACTTATAATAATATGAGTAGTAAAGGAATCGATCTTTTTCATAAATCAGGAGATTATTATGCATATTATGAAAGACCTTCGTCAGATACAGGAATGGGATACATATGGGTATATCAACAAAGTAGTGATGGTACAATGAGTTATATTAATAAAAAGCAATTAGATAGTTATGCTAAACACAATCAACTACATTCTTTCACAATGTATAAAGATGATGATGGTAATGCTTGGATAACACGAATTAGAAAATCTTCTACATCTACAGATTTAGACGCTTCATATATATGTAGAACATCAAAATTTACAACAACAGGTACAACTAGTTGGAGTAACGGTTATCTTAGTCCAGAAACAGGTGATATATCTAGTAACGGAGTACCTTTATATTATGATTATAACGGAAATGCTTTATATTTAGTAACGTTAGGATTTACATCATCATTTATAGTAAAAATTAAGAAAAAAGGAGAAACAGCAATTCAATTAACAGGAGCAAATGAGATAGATTTGCTAAAACATAATGTAATTACCGGACCCAATTTTATTTTATTACTTTCTGGAAATACCAGTAAAAAATGGGGGTGGGTAAATTTTAATAAAACTCCAGACGCTCAAAATAATAATGGTGCTTATTCTATTGTTACAGGTACTAGTAATGATGCCGGATTTGCACCTTCACATGTAAATTCAAGTAAAAATGTCTTATTTGGTAGTAATTTTATAATTTTTGGAGATTCAACAGGAAACAACTTTTCAAAAATAGTTAACTATTCAGATCATTCATCTTTTACAGCACTTCCATCTTCTAGCAACTCAACCGCTACATTTTTTAGATACACATATAATATTAGTACAACGAGAGCAAGAACAATTGCAAATGATACTACTATTTTTGGTAAAGGATTTACATATAATAGTACTTCTTGGGCTCCTTCACAATCAGTGGTTCTTTCCACTTCTTCCACGCTTTATGAAGGTGTATCCTCAAGTGATGTTACAACACTTCAATCAGTAAGCTTCACAAATGATTCCACAGATTCTACAAAATCTATTCCAGATTCAACTACGATTACAACTATTAAAAGTTTAATGACCTCTATTAATAATGATAGTAGTTTAACTACATCTGAAAAATCAGAGAAAAAACGAAAACAACGTCGTTTATCTCTTAAACTTTTATTCAATAAATCAAAACAGGTAAAAAAAATGGTTATTCCAAAAACAGATTTAGATTTACCTTCACAGTTCAAAAAAGATAAAGCATTAATTGTAAAACCTGGTGAAACAATTGAAACATCCAATCTTGCAAGTGATGAAGGTGCATATGTTGTTCTTGATGATGATGAAGAAATTACTTTTAAAACTTCAAATGTAACTATTACATTTAAAAGAGAGGATGGTACATCAGAAGAATATTTTGTTACGCCTTCAACATCTTTTGATAACATTGTAATTAATTCTGATGATGTCTCAGGTACATTTTCTAGTACTAATACTACAGGTACATTACTTCCCGGTGATGTATTCACTATTGACGGACAAGGTTACTTCATCGGTTCTATTGGTACAACAGAAACAGGCGGAGGAAGTGCGGGTGATCCATATATATATCCTTTCAAATCAAACTGCCCTGTAAAACTTCCTAACAAAAAAGCATTCTATCGTATTTTCGAACAGGGTAATAATTATATTAATGTTGAAGTAGATCAAGCAACAGAAGATCATAAAGATAGAATGTTAAAATACGCTCAAAATATTACACCAGTCACCCATAATATTGTTATGGATGGTTATTTCTATAGTAAGCTTTTTATTTCTGCGGAGGGACATAAACTTTCTATTGATTACATAACAAAAAAGGCTATTTGCGATGAAGATGCTCTTTCATTCTTCAAAATTACTAATAATATTAAGAGATTTAATTGTGGTGAATTCTTTGAAGATGCAAAATGCATAAATATTACATGGCGAACAAAGGAAAATAAACTTATTAAAACGCAAGTTCTCTTTTTCCCTAATCCACATATTGAAAATGGTGTTAATGTTATTCCAGAAACACTTCATAATTCAACAGGATTACTTGTTGATAATTATAAACCAAAACTTATGGAAATTCCAAGATTAACTACTGAAAAATACGGAAAAATACAACGTAAATTAAAGAAATCTAAAAATATTCATCATAAAATGGGTATTAAAGGTAAAAATGAAAAATGGTATTTCACTAAATAATTAATTTAAATCATGTTATTATTTAATAAAAATATGATTTATTTATATACATGGCTTCTATAGCTTCTCAATATCCAGCAGATAATAATTTATCAGATATTATTAACGATACTTCTAACGAAATGAGTATTTGGGACCCATGTCCACAATCATTAAGTACAATAACAGTTATTTCTCAATATAGAAAAGAACAATCAAAAAAATCTAATCCAATGGGTGTTAATAAATACTTTATTGAAAGTAAACAATGTGGAGATTGGAGAGAATACACAAATCACCCTAGTGATGCAAATTCAACATATGATAGAAATACTGCAATAAGCACGATGCCTCGGTATAGAACGACTGATAGTAAATTTCGTTTTTGTATTATACTAGCTGGACCTCCTGGATCTGGTAAGTCTGCATTAAAACAAGCTATTAAAAATGATCTCTCACGTAGAATTAATAACAGAGTTAATAATTTACCTTATGTTGATTTAGAAATAGATGATATAATAAAAAAGGACACTACGTTTCAGGAAAAATTAAAAGAAATTTCAATACCTCCGTTGGCTGAGGATGGTTCAATTCCAATTAATAATGATGTTTGGAGAGATTACATTGAAAATACAAATAAATTATATAATTTATCGAGAATAGGCAATTCTTTAACAAATCAACAGATTGAAGATTATGCATTAAATACTTCAAAATCTATTTTTATCAGTCTTAATGAAAAATATGATACCAACACCTTAAAATTATTAATAACAAATCAAAATTACGATGAATTGA
>Ga0181585_10001480_pt1 | contig 20567 bp, 14 predicted proteins | sample 071ome_29_FD_132469 | JGI IMG/M metagenome (GOLD analysis project Ga0181585, IMG submission 132469) | Coastal salt marsh microbial communities from the Groves Creek Marsh, Skidaway Island, Georgia - 071407BT metaG (megahit assembly) | ecosystem: Environmental > Aquatic > Marine > Intertidal...
AGATGAGATGAGCCAACGTCTAGTCATTATGCCTCCTGATACAAAATGGACTGACAAAGGAGATGAAGAGTGGAAAGAAACCATCAAGAAAATTCTGGAATCAAAGGGGGGAGGGAATCGCCTCTATCGAAATTCCCTCTCATTCGTTATTTGTGATAGCACTAGATGGAGTGATCTTGAGAAGTCAGTCAGACTTCTACTCGCCTGGACTCATATCTCTGACCACCCTGAAACCTACAATTTGGATTCCTTCAAGCGCAAGGAAGCAAAAAGAATGGTTGAGAATTCAGAGACGACGGTTCTTTCTCGATTGGCCGAGGCGTACAGAGCACTTGTTGTTCCAGTACAAGATGACCCAAAAGGAGAGATTGAGTTCAATACAAGAAATTTGCCAAGTGATACGATACAATCCATTGCATCCAAAGCTTCGCAACAGATGGTTAATGATGCCCACCTAATTCCCAAGTACTCGCCAAAACTACTCTATGAGGATTTACAAAAATGGTTTCTCAACAACGATGAAGACCATGTGGACTTGAAGCGCGCTTGTGAAGCCTATTTTCAATTCTCATATTTTCCAAGATTGAAGAATCCAAAAACATTCGAAAACGCAATTTCTGAAGGAGTATCTGGAAGAGATTTTGGTCATGCTCGTTCATCACAAGATGGAGTATATGATAACCCTAGAATTGGTGAGAATTTCGGTCCTTTTCAAATGGATGGTCATGCAGTCCTAATTCGTAAAGATATTGCCGAGAAAGTAGTCAAAGAGGCTGAAGAAGCCGCCGTAAAGGCTGCCGATGATACAATACCTGGTGGAGGAACTGAACCTGGTGGAGAGGACGAACAACGAAGTGGAGGCTCTGATTCGGGTGAAGGAACTGATGATTCTGGAACAAAAGGTCACGAAGAGGGAGGAGATTCAGGGACCCTAACCACACAAATCATAATTGATGCAAATATCAAATCTGACAGCTCTAGAAAAGAATTTGATGAATTAACAGAGCACATTGTGAAGCATTTGATTGTTGACCCCAAATCAAATACAAAAATCCGAGTAACAATTGAATCAGAGAACTCAGAAGGATTTGATGAGGCGACAATTCGCACAGTCAAAGAGAATGCGAGCACCCTCTCGAGCATTGAACAGGATCCTGAATTCCACTGAGGTTTTCCAATGAAAATCGTGATACTCACTAGCCAATCAGACACATTTTGGGATTTGGCGAAGCGTACTAGAAAATCAAAGCCAAGGTTCAATCAATCAGATCCTGGCTCCATAGGAATCCATTGCCGTTCTCTGGGAATTCCTTTACCCTCAGAATTGGACACTGAACTTTTCTCTGCTTGGTCAGGGGATATTGAAGATGTGTTGGCAGGACCGGTAATCGAGGTAACTCGTTTCGGCGAACGCCTTGCGAGTAAAGGACATGATGTGAATCGATGGTATCTTTCTTCAATGAATGGTTGGTTAAATGAAGGGGCGACCTATCATCCTCTCTGGACCAATGAATTGAATTGGCAAAGCGATGTGTTACCTGATGAACTTGTAGCAGCAATTAATCTTGCAGACGCATTTGTCGTGGCCGTCCCGTCTTCTATCGTAGTAGAGAATCAGTCACTTCGTTCAATACTATCTTCACATCCAAAGGCAAGTCTCGTTTCTGGTGGCTTGGCTCACGATTTGGTCACATTAGGTAATGATGGTTTGAGGTTGTATACAAGGGGCGTAGCGAGAATTGGAAAAGCTAACCGTCAGAAAATCATTTCTTGGATGGGAGCTTAATTGTCTATTACTTGATATGAGATTAACTTAGAAGTCATCCCAATTCCTAATCTCATCATAGCAGCGCTAGCGGCTCATCTCGGCATCCAGTACGATGAATGGCCCAAACCCCTTTGTGGTATTGTTGTCCAATTCTAAATGAATCAATAATGTTGTTGAGAATACCACTCCGGATAGAAAATCGCTGTTTTGCATCAACTGAACCGGCGCATTGACAACTTGCGCTTGCGTTCAGGCGGGGTGAGCTTGAGTCTGGGTTCCTTCTTTGGCGACGGCAGAACCACCTCCACATCGTCCTCCTCGCCCTCAGAATCGGTGCTGATGTCATCCTCGACCTCCTGCTCGAAATCGTACAGTTCCTTGATGATCTTCGACCAGCGCAGGCATCGCTTGAGCATTCCCGCCTGACTTGCAAGCAAGCGAACAAGCACCCCCTTACCCGACTTTGGCTTCTCCACCATGGTCTTGTCAACACGGATGAACACCTTGCCGTCATCGCTGACGATGGCTGAATCATCAGGTGCCAAGTAGCCCCAGGCGTTGCGGGTCGAGTTGATGCCTCGCAGGTCCAAACGGTCCCAGTTGGGTTCGGGCGGTGAAGGTCCAACCACACGCTTGCCCATCATATCCACCCCCAGTCCTTGTCCGACTTCTTGCGGTTGCACGGCTTACAGCCAAGGCAAATGTTGAGCGGATCCTTCGACGAGCCACCTTTGGACCAGGCCTTGCGGTGGTCGAACTCGAGAATCTTGATGTTGCTTTCACCGCAGTACACGCCGCGTCCTTTGTCTCGCAACACGACGTGGATTTTCACCCACTGCGGGATGTAGCGGTTGTCACGAACACCGATGCCGGTGGCCTTCTTCTTGGTCGTGCGTTTCTTGGTCGGTTCAAGCGAGCCCCAGGTGAGGTCGTGCTGCTGCTTCAGTCCCAACATTGCATGGTCCATGTTCTCCATCAGACCGTGGATGCTTGGGTCGGAGAATTCCCACCACCACTGTTCCTTGGCGTTGTAGCGAGGCTTGGTCTTCGCGCCCTTCACACAAACATCGTCAGCGGTTGCAGCACGGCAGGTCACCCAGAGATGGCCACGATACACCCACACCGGGAACAACCCGTTGCTCATCGTCGCCATGCCGACCTTTTGGGGCAAACGCATCGACTGTGCCAGCCACCACTGCCACGAGAACAACACGCCCCACCAGACCTGCCATCCGTAGACGGTCAGGGTCGCAATGCCGGAGCTGGTGTGTAGCGACCAGTGCTTGAGGGCCAAGCGGCGCACGTACGGCTTGTTGGCCGCCATCACAGGCCACCTCCGTAGCTGGTGTTGTTCCACGCAGCAAGGCGTTCGGCCACTTGGAAACCGAGTATGAAGCAGCGAATGCGTTCCGCGTTGCGGTTGCCGAGTTCAAATCTCGGCACGTCCACTTTTCAAAATACACACACTGAAAGGCATATACATGTGTGTAAAAAACAAATATTTCATTTGGCATGTCCACTCTATTCAAAAACAGTGTGTATGGAATCAATATGGATTTTCACTTAATCCGAACCAAGAACCGAAGTATTTTGCAGGGTCAAGCCATGATTCTTTGACGGTTCTTCTCAATTCATCAGAACCTTCGGATATCAAATCCCCTACCGTTTCAGTCCACCCTACAAACATCTTACCGATGATGTAAGCAACCCATGCCGCAGTTGCAGTAGCACCGCCTACAACAACAAAAGAAGCGGTTCTAAGCATCTGTAATGTTTGGCTAAGGTCGGCAACGGGTTTCAAGATGTTTTGTCGTTCCCATTCTCCCGCTTCTATACGGTGGATATACACGACATCGGGCTTTGCTTTAGGCATATTATCACGCTAACAGTTGTTTTGTGCGAATAAGCCACGATAGGTATGCATATACCTCCGCACTTTCCTTCGAGGCAAGGACACCGTTCAAATAGGTCTTATCATCGGTAAGTGTGACATTCTCAAATGTACTATTGATATTCTTGATGTATAGAGGAAGTTCAAGCAATACCGCATTAGGTACAGCCCAGATGATAGGGTGACGATTGCGGATTTTTGTAGAAGTTGTAATACCCACATGTTGTGTCTTAAGCATGCTTCAATATGTCTAATGCTTATGCCGTAGTTGTTGGATTGCATTGCGAATTCGCTCATAACTTGCACTGATGCCTAGTTTATGTCGAATATAATTCACCGAATTATTAATTGAAGAGATGGCTCCAAGTGAATTAATCAATATCAATAGGTCCTCATCTGAGATTTTCCTTCTTTGCTCTATTGGAGGTAATTTCTCACATTCCAGATAGATTTTTTTCAAGCGCTCGATGCCACCAAGGAGATACTGATTAAGTAACTCCGAATTCAAATCAATGTAAGCCACTTTTAGTAGTTCTGCAGTTCGCGGGTGAATTTTTACAGAAGTAACATTTTGATGAGAGGACAGAGGTGAAGTACTAGCAACAACAAATTTTGATGCCAGTTTCTCAAAAGCCGGATCTTTCTTGATTGCTCTTTGATAATTTGGTGCTGCAAATGAAACGATAACATCGCTTTCTTTAGGATCAATTTTTGACAACCCCCCAAGCGGTAATTGATGCCATTGGGAATAATTAGGACCGTTTGAATTACTGAATATCGATTCATATGAAGGAATTTTATCATCTAATTTGGCCAAGCCAGCACCAGCAGAAATGATGTATCCCTTTACGTCATCATTAAGTGAGATGAATTTGAGTTCTCTTTTTATAGCTCTTCCAGTATACAATTTCTGTGCATCTGTTTTTAGTCTTTGCTTTTCCCAATTTGTTTTCCAAGATTTTAGAGTAGTATGAGATGACCAGGTCATCTCTGGTGAGAACTCTAGTGATTTCTTTTTAGAGCACTGAATCAAGACATGAATAGTCATGATTCCACCTCGATAGTGTTCCAATTGAGCAACCAATCGTTTTGATCAGTAATCTCACTATTCTCTGCAAGTTCGTTGAGTCGTATTATCTGTTCAATGATCCAAGAAAAAGCAAAGGCATTGTGTGCGACTCTTCCCATGTTGTGCTCAGTTGAACCCATCATCCGTGGGTCTGCAACATGATAGCGCTCTGGATTCTTTTTTCTAAACCAGCATCTCTCACTGGTGCACCTAGATGATTTTAGATATTGGCAGGCAGGACAATCACAGTTGGTATCTACTCCTTCTTCTGTAAGTGGGACAATGGGTTTCTGAATTTTAATCTCATTCTTCCATTTCCAATTATCTGCACCCATTTTTTTGACAGCGACACGCTGATACAGTTCACCTACGCTCTTGGGCTGTGATGGCATTTCTCTTCCAGCACCCAGTCCATCGTTCAGAATGTAATACCAACCATTTGCAGCCCCTTCAGTGGATAATTTTGAACCGTCAAAGGAATCGATTTGTAGGCGATACCACCATCGAACCCACTCTGGACTATTTAATCCGAAGACATGTAATTTGATTCCATCTTTACGACATCTACCCAATATGCTATCTAATTCTATAACTGGATTTTCAATATCTTTGATTCCTGCTACAATCTCTAAAACTTTTTTTTGTTTTGTTGAATAAGGGACCATTCCTCCTAAAGCAACATATTTGTAACCAAGCGATTTGAACATTTCATACTGTTTCTTTCTTTCCTCATTGGTTCTCCCATGAATAACACCAACAGCATTTATCCTTGAATCCGAGTTGCATTTCTCCAAAAACGGTGCGGCATTTTTCCTGATGTATTCAAATCGAATCGCAGTATTATCATCATTCATGTCTGGTGTAATGATATGATCAGGCGAGCACAGAAGAATTTCATCCCAATGGTGTTTTGCCTTCACGTGAACCTTATCATAATAATCCCAAGCTACTTTGAAATCCAATTTGACATCACCTAACATTGGTATTGGTAAATCTCTGAATTGAAATGCTCCACAATCTGCAAAAATTCGTTTCGGCAAAGAATTTTCAATTCTTAATTGACTGTTATTTGCCATGACATCTAATTTTGAAGTCCACGAGTCATAGTGGATCTTAGAATCAAATGACATGCTGAAGAGAAGGTTTTCCTTCAAAGATTTCGGAAAGAGATTGAGGGTTGATACCCTGATTCTTCTGGATTCAAGGTCCGAATCAAAGTATGCAATTGTATCAGTGTGAGCGAGTGCCACAAAAAATACAGGCCGCATACAGTCCCCCATACTAGAACGTAAGTCAAAGGTATTTGAGCTCATCGGTGATTTAGGTTACACAAATAGGAAGAGTAAAACGCAATGAAACTGATTATTGTATGATTGAACGAGTCGAAATTCTCAAACGGTAAAAACGGCGTGTTGGTGAATGAAAAAACTCATTACGCCATTTTGAGATCGCAGTTGCCCTGTGCAACGCAGAAATTTTCTTTTTGAGGTCTGCAACGTAACTAGCCCCTTGAAAACAATCTCCACGGCTTTTTGTTCATGGGCAATTTCGTATATGGTCGCACTTATCCTTCGGACATTAGTTAATGGTATCTCAACATCAAAAAAATCTTCGATGGGGTCAGTTCCAAATAGCACCTCAAGATTTTGAATAATCGTTTTATCATTGCTTCTTTCGAAACAAAATTCAGTCTCTGAATAATTATATGAACAATAAGTGCATTGTGTGGAAGGGACCTTCTCGTCTGATTGCACCCAATTAACCCATTCGCTGTCATTTATCCTCGAAAATTCGTCGAGTATTTTTTCAGTTTTTATTATGTATGGTAGTTCTCGATGTCGTTCATCAACTTGTGTTATACTCACAAGAAGTAATCGTATTTGCTTTGGGGGATTTGATAATTCCAGTAACTTATGATATAATCCGAGTTGCAAAACATAAGAATCAAAAAGTTTGCTTTGCATATCAATACTCAACTTCCAATCGATTAAGAACAAATGCTTCTGTGTTTCAATAATGCAATCGACTGTTCCTTTGACAAAAAAATCTTCAAAAATGTACTGTTCATTCATCTCATCAGAATACGTTTTCTCTACCGTGATACTGATGATGGGATCTATTTTGTTTAGATGATTCAAAAATGCACCTACACGCGTCATTGATCGAAACTCACGGATTGCTTCGGAAATGTTTCCGTGGACTTGAATCTTTTCTGATGCAAGTTCTCCTCTCAAATCATTGATTGATGTGAGATAATTATCCAAGGTCAAAAACTTACATTCGTTTAGTTGTATACATTCATTTAACTTCTTCAACCACAATTCTATAATTTTATGAAGAAACAACCCTCTTCCATTTGCATTTCTCAAGTAAATTTCCTGAAAGGTCGATGGTTGTTTGTATGGGCGAAGTCTTGCAGGGCATATGTATGCCTTCCCCAAATTACTCGGAGAGTATGTTTCTTTCATGATTTATCCTCAGTACAATAGATCACTAAGTTTGGAAGAGTCAAAAAATTCTTCGGTTTCCAACTTCTTCCGGATTAAATCCATGAGTTCGATGGGCTTTTCACCAATCATGCTTGAAGGAAACATTGTATCGTCTCTGGGTTTCAAAAGGTCAGAAATGACGGTTAATTCTATATCTCCGATCTTTACTCCTCGGTGCGGTTTTGTCCTTAATGTCTCTAATTCATTAGACAGATTCTCCTCGCTCCTATTGTGGAAAACGAAGTGGTCTGATTCATAAATCGGAGTAATGTCGTACCTGTCTTCTACTGGTCGTAGTTCATTCACTTCTCGGACAAGATCAGATAGATTTTTTGCATCATTATGAAAGTTGGGTTTATGATTGGTGTTTTGGAGGGCTAATTCAAGCATGTGATAGCCAAGTTCTCTTTTCAATTCACCAGACATGTGTTGCGTTGTGAAATCCTGAAGACATCCATTGCAAATCTGTTCACACGGTAGAGCAACAGTATACCTCTTTCCATCGTCTTTAATCGTCTCGATACAAAGTTGACCTGCTAGAATTTTGGTTAATTTCTCAAAAATAACACCCCTGTCTTTGGGTCCATTCCAATCTCTATCTATCAGATTGTACACTTCTTTGAGCAAACCAGCCCCACCGTCAATACGCTCAAAAATGAAGATTTCAAACCCTTGATCAGGTTTTTCCATTTGGCGAATATCGCCCCCAATGTCGTTTGGTGAGATGGCGAATTCTGTTTCTGCGTTGCATATGGCTTGAAGCAAGCCTTGGCAAAGAGTTTGAGCGGCTCGTTCTCCAATGTCTTGTTCGTCTTTCAAATCGACCCATTGTTGCTTGTCCCACCTGATTTTCAAACTCATAATGTTGGTTGTGAATTTTCTTGCGAGCAGCAAGCGGCTTTTCCCATGAATCGTGGTTGCATCAGTTGAGTGTTGACACTTTCCATTCATTGCCGACTCAAAATCTGATTTTAGTTCCTCATTGGAGTATGCTCCTGAATACATTCCATCAGTTCTGGTGATTGCATACGGTCGAAGATGCCTGCTAGTCGGCAATCTTTTCCCGGGTGTCATGTGGCCGCATTTTTTACAAAATGCGAATCCCATTTCTTGGTCCTCATCCATGTTACCATAGCCTGCATTGATGTTCACAATATCGACTTTTTCTTGATATGTGAGTTGTACTGTCCATTCGCCTTCTTTACTTGCGAGGTTTTTTGATTTGGAAACAGCATCATCAACATTGATGAGGGCAGTGGGCCACCGTGTTCGTGTGAACATTCTTTTTGACTCTCGAGTGTAATCAGGATCTGCGACGGTTGAGAATCCAGAACGATCGGTAGCTGGGCGAATCAATGGGCCAAATCCTGGAGGTATTATTGCTGGAAATGTTTGCCAATTTTCGGGGTCACTATCGCACACCTTGCAGTTTTTCGAGAGTGCCTCAACCTCCTCTGGAGGCGTTGAGTCAAATTGGAGCGTATTCTTGCATACCTTGCACATATGGAAAAATTTGATATTTTTTTGAAGTGAGAACCAATACTGCGTTCTGTTAATGACTTCATTTGTCCGAATTTTGGCTTTTTCCAGCGGGTCCTCCTCCTCATCTATCGGTATTCTCGGCATGTATTCAAGGAAAATCCCGCCGACAACAAACTCCTTTTTCTTGTAGGTTAATTCTGCCCCAGGTGCGTATCCGTGCAGTGCTTTTTCTAGACCATCACTCATTCTCGCTTCGATTCGTTCTTCTCCATCAAGGGTTGTCCGTGCGATGAATGGGACGGCGTCAATTGGAAGATTGAACGAAGGCAAGTAGTGGTTTCGAGATAGGAACTCCAATAATTTGTCTTCTTCACTCATCTAATCATCCTCCGTTTGATTGTTGGCATGTGCCAATTGATTCAGGTCTTCAATGAGGTCTTTCATCCAAAGATCAATCACCTCGTTTGGTGATGTAGCCATTGTACTATTCCCGAGAGGTATACGTTTGTGTAAATCAATCGGCAAGAGGTTTGCAAGCTCTTCTCGGGTTTCTCGCCAAGAATGTACTCTTTTGTCTTCACCTTCAAATGAAGTTTCGACGCCATCATCGTCATTGAACCATTTTTTCAATCCATTCAAATTGTACAGCGTATTGATACTGAATTCGCCTTCCAAAAAATCGGTTGTCGTTCCCATGCTGTCCATCAATCCTGCTTTTTGTTGTTCCAAATTCATGCCGAAGAATGCCCTTGCTTCGATGTCAAAGTCCAATCGCTTGAAGAAGCGTTGAAGGATAGCAGCCCAAATATGGCGCTGAATTATTACATCATTTTCTAGATAGATAATGGGAGAATTATCGGGATGATCGATAATCTCGCTTGCGTTGTGGAAGAAGTGCTGGGCATAAGGGCGATTATCATACCATGACATCGCAACACAAACCTCGGATTTACCACGGCCAGCTCTCCCTACACGTTGTTGGTAATTTGCGCGTTCTCTGGGGACGGTCCTTAGAGCAACCGCGGTAAGTGAACCGATGTCAATACCAACTTCCATGGTCGTCGTACAGGACAATATGTCAATAGGTGACTCTGGGGCTGAGAACGGCTTGTCTTCTGAAGGTACGACAAGCGGGATGTCTTGGAACAGCATCTCGAACCGTTCGGCATGGCTGTACATTTCATCCATGCTTGTGATATCATTGATTTGTGCAGTATGTTCCTCGGCTCGGATGAGTGTGACCCCCATTGCATCGACGGTGTTCGGCATAATTTCGATTGCTCTATCCCTCCACGGCGCTTGTACTCGGAGTTTGATCAGGTCATCGGATTCATCGAACGGTTTAACGAATCCATCAGATTCTGTGGCGCCGCACTTATTGCAGGTTTTTCTTGTGATTTCAACAAGATGAAACATAGCTGCACCACATCTTGTGCACATCAATGCTCCTTCAGGTTTTTCAACAAGGTTGTTGATTTTTACCATGGATGACTTGGTGAGTAAGCGGCCAGATGTCGAGATATCGAACGCTTCATTGTCACGAGTGAGGATGTCCAGGTCTATGTCATTCAGTTGATTAAACGGTGGCTCATTTAGGTTGATTACTTGGCGGAAATAATTCTTCATAATTCCAGGATCAGCCCCCCATTTTTTACCGTCTTTCTTCAAGACATACTCGCGTGGGTGGTCTCTAGCAGCGTAGATGGTAAACATGTTTTCTCCTCTTCCATCTTTAATGCCTCTTGAACTTGCTTTTCCAATTTTCTTCATGCCAAAGTTGCCATTTGACATGAGAGGAAATCGTAGCGCCGCTTCGTACAAACAACGCAATAGCACCTTGTTTTCACCTTCCGCATGTTGCTCTAAAAGTTTGAATTGATCCTTATTACTCTTAACCCAGGTTTCAAATTTGTTATCCACGCCTTGCAAACTTCCAAGGCCTAGATCTTCTAGTGAAAAATCGCGAGATGAGACAAAATCAATCAATTGGGTGAAAAAGAATTGGGGCACACGTGTTCCACCCTCTAGGTAACCTTTGATATTCAAGAATACATGTGATTGAAGTTTATGCATTTTGTTTGCAAATTCGGGGTCAGTTCCCGTTCCATTAAAAATGATGCATTCGGTCGCTTGAATGCTTCTCGCCAACTTGGCATAGTATTCCAACGAGTTGTAGTTGGTTCTAAGGAGCAATCTTGCCTTTTCAAATCTCTTCTGGAACGTGGTTACAGCCGAATACTGTTTGTTCCACCAGTCTATCACGTCCGTGGCATGAATTAGCCTTAGTTTGAGGCGCCCTTTTGCACTATTCTCAAGCCCTGAATCAGACAATTGGTACATTGTTTTCAGATCCTCGTCATTGTGTGTTGATTTCACCAAAATGGCATACCGTTCAATTATTTGTTGAACCTGTGTTTCCGGCACACCAACCCCTTTATTCTCGAACTGGGTGATGAGTTCGCTAACATTTAACACAGCGTCTTTCACATGTCCGTCGCCAGTTTTTTGATTTAGATGAAGAAGGAAAATACCAAGCCGGGACTTTGCATTTTCCGTATCTGATTCCATCAATACTTGTTTAAGAAGTACGTTTTTTCGAACATGTTTAAGAACAGCCCACGGAGAATTCTTTGCATAGAATTCTTCAGCAGCATCAAGTAGTGTAAAATCCGTGCTTGTTGGCCTAGTAAACGATGAATTTACAGCAAGGGGTTCCAGCCTGTTGTCGTCTAAATCCTCGAGACTTCCGATTATTTCCCTGAACAACCAGCCATCTTCACTTGTGTCAAGTTTCACGTCTAGACCGTCCTCATGCAGCATTTCTCCAAGCCCTGCAATATGGAATGATAAAACGGCTTCCCGATTGTTTGCAAACAAGGCCTTCGGATTGAAAAATGAAGCATTTTCTTCAAACGGATCCTGCATGGCAGCAGTTATGTGAACCACATAAAATGAGTAAATGGCATCGAGGGTTTGGTAGTCGGTGAAGAACTTCACCGCTTGCTTGTACCATTGATTGCTGAGGAGATGTAGGACTGTGAGTCGTAACTCATCATTATTTGAGAAATCTTGAACGGTCTTTGCAAGACGGGCAGCACGCTGGCGCCCGTCGGAAAAAATGAGCACTTTCTTTCCCTTGTTCGGTGTCTTTACCGATGAATCTTCGTCCTGACTCTGGTGGAGGCCAAGCGTTAGAGATGAGAAGGCTTGATCGCCTCGAGTCATCAGGCTAGAGATTTGATCGCTTGCTCTCCTCGAGTGATCTGTATTGCATTGCAGACATGATGTTGAGTTGAACGAAAAGCGTTTTTCACACCCAGATTCCTGGAAGTTTGAGTCTGATGATGTCACCAAGTTATCTCCTAATTTAGGGAGGAATGCTGGGCGGTAGTCCCTTAAGATCAGGTCTTGTTCTTTTTCGGATTGCTGTTCAAAGGAATTGAATGTAATGGCATACATCCGGCGTTTGTGGATGAACAAGTCAGGTTTTCTTCCTATCTTGCGCTCCAAGGAGCCAACTTGTTTGGTGGATTTTTTTTCTTCTATATTATAATGGTCGCCAATGTAGAGTTCAATTTGGTGGGTATCTTTGATTGGAGATCCATAGGTGCGGCCACGCCACAGTTGATTTGTTCTCAATTGCTCTGAAGCACTTTCTTGCGCTCCTGTTCTCTTTTTTGCATCAATAAATATTTGTGCGTAGGCACCACCGCACCGGCGGCACGAATACAGTGGGTAGATGGCTTCCGGTTGGTCGGAAAGGATACTTTGAGTGGGAGTATCTTTGACTTCATCCGTGGCAAGGTTCCAATACAATTCCGTTAATCCCCTGTACAGCAAATGCGCCCTTACGCCAAGAAGAGGATCATCATTTTTCCCTTTTATATTCACTTCGCCCCGCAGGGACGCAATGAAATTCAATATGAGTTCGGTCACGAGGTTTCGTTTTTCGTGGGTCTCGTCAAAGATGAAATTCGCAAGACGGTCAATTTGAATGGTTTTTTGTCTCAACTTTTCGTACAAATTTTTGTACAGTTGATGATTTCTCATAAAATTAAACCACGCCTCGTCATCCTCCACGGTAGTTGGTGCCTGATTTAGTGTAAGGAGGGCATGTCGAATTTCATGGTCCTTTGCATTAACATCCACCGATTTCAAGGCATTATGCCACTCATCGGGATTGAACTGAATGAGATCATCGTCTTCCTCAGGAATCTTCCAAGGCGTCCCATCAATAAATTCAGTCCGATCTTTTTCGAACCAGGCATCCTCTCGGCCAGTAAGTCCCTTGATGAATTCCTTTTTTTGTTGCTTTCCCTTACCAAGGGAAGCAGATGTCATAATAAACTGTATTTTTTCATTCATTTTGTCCGCAATACCTAGGGTCATGCAAAACCGCCGAAGAAGCATGCCAATTTCAGTTCCTAACGCACCTTGGTAAAGGTGAGCTTCGTCCAACACCATAAGGAGTCTGTTTCCATCAAAACTGAGCCATTCTTTCGTCTCATGAAACAAAATGTGTTCAAGAGGCCGTTTGAGCATGTACTCCAGCATGCTGTAGTTGGTGACCAAAACGTCAGGCGTCCCTCCTCCATTCATTTGAGGTGTAATGCGTTGTGTATTTTGTTTTAAGAGATAATGATAACCAACATTGTGCATTTCATGTCGCATCAAAAGTTCACGGTCATGATGTGAGGTGATGAGACAATCATTAGAATCATTCACAGGTTTTAGAAAATCTTCGAGAGTCCAGTATTCGATTTGTTTGCCATTTGCGTCAGGCTTAGATAATCGAGGCACCCCTTTCGCCGGAATCAATCCTTTCTTCATCATCTGTAGATAGAGTCCGTCTTCACCCGCATTCGGTCCCGTGTTGTCGTTTTCCTCAAGTTCGACGAACTTTTGAACGTAGTTCATTGCACTTCCGTTTTTATTCACCGCTGGGTTTCGTTTTCCCATTTTTGACTTAAAAGCATAAGGCCCAGCGAATCTTGTGCGACCTGTGTAGGAGCCGAATTGGAAAAAGCGTTTCTTTTCATCTTGGTAAAGGGCATCTTGAGCTAGTTCCTCGGCGAGAGTGTAATCCCCTAGGAGAGTGCGCAAACGCTTGAGTTGATCACCCACAAGGGCGTTCATTGGATAGAGCACAAGTGCCTTCATCCCTCTATTTCGTTTTTTTTCCTCGCCTTCCTTTTTTGCCCTCTCATTGGCTCGGCGAGCGACATCGTGCAAATGCCCTAGAATCGGATAAAGAAAACATTCGGTTTTGCCCGATCCTGTTCCCGTGCTTACGACAAAATCGTTGCCTTTTGCCCACGCTCGGATGGATTTTGCCTGATGAGTATACGGTGGAAAGATTTGTCCTCTCCCCTCCCTCATCATCTTTTCCATGAAATCAATGAATTCAGAATGATTGCCACCAAGCATTTCTCGAAGCCCATTAAATCCTCCAGGAAGTGGTTCATACTTTGGTAGAGCTTCTATCCAAGGCGTCTGAGTCAAACCTCCTGAACCATCAGGGTTAGTTAACCTCTCATAACTTTCTTTCATATGCGCATTACCGACAAGGGGGTAGGATCGTCGGATTGTATTTCTCAATCGAGTGTTTAATCTATTTTGGGTCGCAGTTAATCTCATCTCAAATCCATCCGTTTATCACTAGAAGTGTTCTTTGTATACTTTTACTAAATTCCGTCTTGTGCACAAGAGTTAGCCATTTCATTTGCCTTTTGGGAATGCCTAAACCCCGTAAACTCGTAAAGGTTGATTGCGGATTGCGTGTTTGTTTTGCAATTATTCGGAAGGCTTTTGTTAAGTCTCTGTACAAACCGTGAAGCCACATTTGATTAACTTCATTGGCTCTCGTTTTGCTTAGTTCCGGCTCGGTAAAAAGTCCGATCCTTGTGGGGTGGAGAGACCGATATTGCGTCTGACCGTTTCTTATCACTCTAAATCCAAGATTACTGAATCGCCTGACGCCTTCATCATCTTCAGCAAAATGTAACATTAATTCAACAGTCCCCCTGTCCCCATATTTGAGTACCAGTTGGTCATTTCCATCACACACAATGCTCCCATCACGATTCGTTGGTTCCGCACCTTTGGTATTATACAGCTTATGTGAATACATCCAATCGCCTTCAACATTAATTTGAGGGCGATAGGCCCGGAATCCTGAGGGGCGATGTTTGCCCGTATCAATACTCAACTGCAAACACAATTTCAGGAATTTCGCAGGATTGAATGGGGGCAATCCTGAATCAATAACCTCCTCAATAGGAATGATGTGTTCAGAATCAACCTTTGATTTCAGGACAACACGCAATCCTGTCGAATACACTCGCAAGGCATTGTTATCTTCAATATCCTCCAATAGTTGACGAGTATTACGTGCGTCCAAAACCATGACCCATTCATCAGAATCAGCAAATGAAGCATATTTTTCCTCAGAATTCCAACTCCATCTACGGCTGTTTTGATTACGGTAGACGCCCAACATCTCTTGCAGTGTTTCCCTCAAATCAAGACAATGATATCCGGCACCCACATCTTCACCCTTGGTCCATTTTTCGAGAAGAATCGTACGGAGGATTTCCACGCGTTGGTACAATTTATCCGACAAGGGCTCAGTTTCTCCCTCGCTTTTGAATTTCTCAAGTACACATCGAACCATCTCTTGCTCGTGAAAAGCCGACCAAAACCTTGGTTTCCAATTATCGCTTCTATTGAGATGACTTCCATTCCAATGCGGCAACACATTTGGTTCACCATTATTGGTGATTTCAGTATACTGAATCGACTTCTTCTCTAAATCAGCGTGATCTAGGCGCTGACGTTCGATGAACCAATCAGTTGGAACATGGTGGAGGCTTGTTGAAACACTAACTTCCATCATACCACCTCAATGCACACGATGCTCGTGTATCTCCTGCCAAAGTGCCAATTTTCTTCGTCCACAAGCGGCTCATGGTTGGCCGTCACCTTTCCTGAATTTCTAAGTACTACATTTGATTGAGGTGAGGGTTGGATGGCGACGATGTAGTGGCCTGGGTCATCAAAGAACAAACCACCCTTTGGCCCGAAGAATTTTTCGCCGTTCTGAAATTCATCATCGTTGATCTGAAGAGTATTGAGGTCGTTCATACCCTCGTCATAGACGATGTAGTAGGGTTGTGGTTCTTCGTATGTGATGTCAAATGGCAATAGTTTGTAAACGGTCGTTTGACCATCCTCATGAAATTGAAAGAGTATAGGACGGCGTTCGATATCGTGGATATCGTTCAATTCCAATTCAGTGTTCGCTGATATGAGATGCCCCCTGTGGGATGCATGATTGCTCGGGTTCACCAATTCCGGATGCCAAGCAATGTACTTTTTGTGCTCCGATGAAAACTGAGAAGGTTTTGTCACTTTCTCTGTTACCTTGGTTAATTCATGTTTGATATTCCAGCCATATGGGTGCCAAGACGGTTCTGCGAATATGGGTGCAATTTGCAATGCTGAATCCAACTGAATTGTTTTATGCTCATCAGGGTAGATTTCCAGTGCATAATTCGTTCCAACGGAGAGGCGGATCGAATTTGTCAATCCTTCACGAAGGTCGGTAGTGTTGTAATCAATCGCAACAATCCTGCAGTCCCGAGTAATGAGCGTGATTGAGATACAGTCTAATGCTTCTCCATCAAAATTTCGATCAGGGGGGAACTCAAAGGTTCTTTTTGCAACATCATCGAATCCATCGACTTGGAACTCAACCGACGTTGAAAAACCATAAATACCGGTGCATCTAATTTCAATGGTATGCTCCAATATATCCACCGAAAAGCCATCATTTGATTTGGCAGTAACTTTATTCAATTGAACGACAGAGGGCATTGCTCCTTCTTTATTCCATTTCCCACTCCAAAAAACACCTTGTGCGTCGGCCGAAAATTGAAATTGAATGGCGTCAATGATTGATTGTAGGGACCAATCATTTACGATGATGTTCCAAGTTACCGGTGCCTCCTGTTCGTCTATTACTTGAATCCACTGCTCTGTATCTCTGCACCATCCCTTGAGATAGTATAGTGTATTACTAACCTCTCGAGGTTCGTGTTGGGTAACTTCGATGTTCTCAGACGAAAACCACCGTAGGCTTTCATGGTGGAAATCTGGTTTCGGAAGACAGAAAACTTGGTCTCCTCTGAACATAGACACTTGATTCTTCTCGTAAGGAAATAATTCTTCCAAGGGATATCGAACTGGCATTCTGTCAACTAGGCGTTCATTCTCATAGAAATCAATGTGCGAACGAAATTTGTCCATTTCATAATTTCCATTTTTTCCCGGGAGATTGGCGGGGATGTTGCCGGTGAAGGAATAAGACCGATGAGCAAACCACACACCTCCACTTCTTCCTTTTGGTTTAAAAGAATGCTGTACAGATGAATTCTCCTCGCCATAAGGTCTAATTTCAACAATCCATTCTAACGGTTCCTCAACCAGCAATGTGCATGTCTTCTGGTCAAATTGAAATTTGTCCTGCAACTCTGGATTGAGATTCACAATGCTATATTCGACGGGTGTTTTATATTGGGAATCTCCTTTTAGGAAGCGCGGGAGTATGCATGGGATGCCAAATTTCATTATGTCGAGTACTTCTTTAATCGGATTATAATCAAAGTCTCCAACTTCGATAGTTGGGGTTGTGACGGCGTCGGAGAAACCAGATTCAAAATTGAACCATTGCTCTTCAAAAGAACGCAATTCCGCAACAAAGATTTTTTTCTCAGTGTGAATCTTAGTCATGTTCTCGCCTCAAATGGATGCTTACGTGTGAATATTCAATCTCTGCACTCGTACTGCCAAGTTGCTGTATGTCAATGCTTGTGATTCCAAAGGGTAGATCCGAGAGTGAAAGCGTCAGGGCTTTGGAATCCTTGGCACTGATAGTCAATTCGGTTGTCTGTCCGTGATGTTCCTTTTCAATAATGAGCGCACTGCTGTTTACGTTCACTCTGGTTTTCGCATGAATTCTGACACGCAGAATATACAAATTTTGCATGAGACCTCTTTGATGGTTGGTGATGAGTAATCTCAACCTTCGTTGCTTATGGTTGAAAAGGGAGCCGTCAGGCGTTGAACCAAGCACTTCACCTGTCGACCACTCAAGAGCATGAATGTTCAAGGTTGGTCGCAAACCAAACTGCCCTTCGACGCCATAATGTATTGATATGTCATTGAACACGCGCATCGCCATTGAGTTGTATTTTCCGGGAATTAAGAAGAAATTTGTTCCTCCATGTTGCCAGATATCCCCGTCATTCTGCCCCCAAGCACGTATTTCTGAGTCGTCTTGTGGTGGTAAAAATCGTTTGATACCATCAATCGAATTCTCTGGTAAGACCAGAACGAATTTTCTATTGAAGGAAATTGCCCCCACTGCTTCAGTCATCCCGAAAACCGACCATTCCTCATACACGGTGTAGTCTTCAGCAGTTCGTTTTGATTCCACGAATAGCGATGGCTTATCTTTGTTAGGAAACGCATTTGATTCAATTCGCGTAAAGGCTCGGACGGAACTATTGTCTTGATTTGGACGTGTTTCTCCAACCTGGGGTTGTATCCGGCCCTGATTGTCCATCAAAATCATTGCATTCTTTGATTTCATATCCTCTTTATTCGCCTTGAAAACTCGGTCATAACTTGCTTTATCATTCGGGTTCCAACAAGGGCACAAGGGTCTCCCATTATGCCAGTGTCCGAAAAAGATGTAAGGCTGCAGGTCGATGCCTTTGTCAATAGCATCAAACACTCTTTTGAGGCGTTGCCCTTCTGTTTCGTAGGTTTTTTTGGCGTATGGATATTGGATTTTTATGGAAAAAAAACCGGTTGGCATCCGCTTATTGAGGTAATCGGCATGCTCGCTGATGCCCGAGGGGTTGTCATACGGGCATACCAAGGGTTCACGTAGTTTCGCAAAATCATGGCGATAGAAGAGTTGCAGGTTAGACCATTGTTTGACAAGATTGCTTTCAAGAATTTTGTTTGAGTTTAGTCGAATCGCTTTTTCAAAATTTGTTGGATAGGAATGTTTTTCGAATCGAGTACGGACACAATTCGTGAGGTAGCGGATAGGTGTCATTGGGACTGCACCACTACCACATGGGCAACCTTCCATGTGCCACGCAACTTCGTGGGGCATAAACTTATATGCGTACGATAATTATATAAAATTTAGTAATTTTTATAATTAAATCCATCCTCCCAAATGCAACTAACTTACCACATACGGTCAGTCATTATAGGCATCCAACGACAGTAAACTGGTCTGTTTTTGCATTTTACAGATAGAATCAGAATTGTGAACCGAAATATCTCAGCACGTCCACTCAGTAACTCGTTTACGGCCAATACCTTGCATCTTTCAAACGTCATGGTGAACCTTTGGGGGCTTGAGAATCGACCAAATCGCAAAAACTGCCCAGATGGCTCCCAAGACTGCAAATGGCCATTCGCCGGTCAAACTAGCACGGATTGTCAACAATATCTCGCCCATAGCCATGAGGAGAAGATAAGGAAATGAACGGGATGAAACGATGCCGCGAGTTTCAGTTGCAAATGCAAGAAGCACCATGACCATACCAACATATGCCCCAAGCATACTCAGTTCCATGATGCATAGGCGGGAATAATCGTTTTTCAAATTCTCCGAAGAACTCAGAATTTTTTGAACAATATCTTTGATTTCTAAACGGGACTTGAGGCACGTCTGGTGGATGCTGAAGTTGGTGCGTCCACCTACATTCTCTCGATTATACCCCTTGTATGCTATATAGGAGGGGGATGCGGGGGGACTTGGGGATGGAATGAACGTTAGCTTTGCCCATTTGGGTGTCAGTTCAAAATTGAGACAAGAACTGAGCAAGGCTGGATTCAACGAACCTTTCGAAGTTCAAAGAGAAACAATTCCCGATATGATTCTTGGGCATGATATCTGCTGTCGCGCGCCAACTGGTAGCGGCAAAACCTTGGCCTTCGGTATACCATTGCTCGATAGAGTAGGGAAGGCTGAGCCACATTTGCCCCGTGCACTCATCTTAACACCAACAAGAGAATTAGCACAGCAAATACACGAGGTGCTCAGTGAAATATCGTGGGGGGTAAACCGGCGGATGATGGCTATCTATGGGGGCGTATCGTATTCGAAACAAATTCGCAAATTAGAGCGAGGTGTCGATATTGTTGTTGCTTGTCCTGGACGATTGCTCGACCTTGTCGAGCAGGGTAAACTCTCACTCGAAGACGTTGATATTGTCATCATCGATGAAGCGGATAGAATGGCTGACATGGGGTTTACAGAGCCGGTGTGTGAAATCCTTGATGCGTGCTCACCAACTCGCCAGACTGTGTTGTTTAGTGCTACCCTTGATGACGACGTTTCCCATATTCGAGATGCATATCAAGACAATCCAGTGACCATTGAAGTTGGTCCAAAAGAGGTGGCTATCGATGAGATGGAACACCATTTCTGGCTGACAAAAAGCAGCATGAAATCGAAGTTTGCTGCAGAGGCAATCCGCAAGAGCGGACGAGGTTTCGTTTTCTGTAGAACGAGAGCAGGCGTCGAACGTGTCAGTAAGGAAATGTCTCAAGAAGGTCTGCAAGTCACTTCAATTCACGGTGGTATGCAACAAAATAAACGAAAAAGGGCAGTTGAAGAATTCGCTGATTCTCGAACACACGCCATCGTTGCCACAGATATCGCAGCACGAGGTTTAGACATCAAAGGCGTTCACTGCGTCGTTCATTATGACCCGCCTGAAAACGGGAAGTCATTCAAACACAGAAGTGGGCGAACAGCTCGAGCAGGAGAATCGGGGAATG
>Ga0181585_10001483_pt1 | contig 20559 bp, 18 predicted proteins | sample 071ome_29_FD_132469 | JGI IMG/M metagenome (GOLD analysis project Ga0181585, IMG submission 132469) | Coastal salt marsh microbial communities from the Groves Creek Marsh, Skidaway Island, Georgia - 071407BT metaG (megahit assembly) | ecosystem: Environmental > Aquatic > Marine > Intertidal...
CGACGTCGGTCTGGTCGGCGACAACTGGAAGACGCGCGGCGGACCCGAGCGGCCGGCCAATCCCGAAACGCAGATTACGCTGACCAACGCGCGCGCCATACAGCATATTGCCCAATCGAAAGACCGCTGGGCGCTGGCCGGCGACCAGCTTTACGTGGATTTTGATCTGAGCGAAGAAAACGCACCGGCCGGCGCGCGTTTATCTATAGGCAGCGCCATTTTAGAAGTCACCCCCGAGCCGCACAACGGCTGCAAAAAGTTTGTCGAGCGCTTTGGTATGGACGCCATGCTCTTTGTCAATTCGGAGGTCGGCAAAGCGCTCCATCTCCGCGGCATCAATGCGCGCGTGGTGCAAGCCGGCACCATTGCCGTAGGAGACGCCATCCGCAAACTATAAAGGGACTAAAAAGGAGCACTCACTATGAGCAAGGCTATGACCGAACGCGAAATCGAGGGCGTTCTTCGGGAGGTCACAGACGAAGAGGTGGCCTTTTACCGGGAGCATGGTTGGGTCATGATGAAACGGCTCGTCGACCCCGATTTTGCGATAGACATGCTGCGCGTTGGCCAGGAGTGGATGCAGCGCCGCGAGCAGGAGGAGCACGCCGAGAGACCCAACCAAGGCCTGGCACTAGCCGAGGGCGCCGAACCATTCCGCTCGTTTATGTTTAGCCAGCGCATGGCAAAGAATGCAACGCGCTTAGTAGATCGTAAGCGCTTTAAGGGCGTGGATATTCCGCTGCGCTACCGCATCGACTTACTCTTGCTAAAACCGCCCGGAGCGCGTGGATCCACCTACCACCAAGACTCGTCGGAGCACGGTTCCGACCGCGTCGGTGAGCTGCAGTTCTGGATGGCCCTAGACGAAGTGACGGCGGATATGGGCGCTATGCGCTTTATTGACCGCTCGCATCGCGAAGGGCCGCTGGGCTCGGTATTCAACGACGACCGGGGCGATCTCTTAGAGCAGTTTCCCCTGCTGGCATCCGAGTTGGGGCTGTCCGAGCCCTTTCACTACCAGCCGGGCGACTGCACCGTGCACCACGGCTATACCGTCCACGGCGGACCAGACAATACCACCGACAAACCGCGCTGGTCATATCTGTTCTCGTACGCTCCGGCCGATACCCGATACTGGAACGGCACCGCCCTCAACTGGGGCAGCGAGCGCAAGCGCCTAGTCGACGAGGACAACCCCATCACCCATACGGGAGATACAGACGAGGGGTGACAACGTGGATAGGCTGAGCGACCATCTGTTCCGATACGAAGATACCTGCAGCGTCTACGGCATTGAAGCCCAGAGCAAGACGCTGCTAATCGACTGCGGCACAGACCTGCGCCCTGCTGCCGTCAGCGGGGTCGAGCGCGTGCTGCTGACGCACTTTCACCGCGACCAATGCGCGGGGTTGGCCCAATGGGCCAACGCACAGGTCTACATTCCCGCCGCCGAGCGCCACTTTCTCGAAGAGTCGGACGTGCAGCGAGCCGGGTATTACCTATACGACAATTACACCGCCTATTTTCCGGGTTTCGGTCCGCTGGCAGACGTGCGCAACGCCCAACTCGCCCGCGACTACGAGACAATCCAATGGCAGGGTATCCAATTCGAGGTCGTGCCCTTACCGGGGCATACCTTCGGCCAGGCAGGCTATGTATTTGAGATCGATGGCCTGCGCTGTCTGGCCTGCGGCGACCTGATGGCCGCGCCGGGTAAATTGGGCGACTACTATTGGCTGCAGTGGAAATACATGGATTTTCAGGGGCACGTAAACCAGCTCGAGAGTCTGGCGCAGGTCGCCGCACTCGACGTCGACCTGATCTTGCCGGGACACGGAGCGCCTTTCGCCAAAGCCGACGCCCGCCTCGACGAGCTCATCGACACCCTAGCCGAAATCTACGCGATGTTTCACGGCCGGCCCTATACGCCTTTCCAGGTCGAATTCCGCGCGCTCTCGCCGCACGTATGGGAAGTGGTCAACTCGACGGCCAACACCTATATCGTCAAGGACGACGAGGGCCACGCAGTTCTCATTGACTGCGGCTATGTATCAGGCGCACCGATCGCAGCCAATCCGCACCGCTATATCGATCACTTATCCGCGCGCATGCGGGTCGAACTAGGCATTGAGACGGTGGAGTATTTCCTACCGACCCACTTCCACGACGACCATTTAGCCGGCTACCCGATGCTGCGAGCGCGCTATGGCACGGAGGTAGTAGCCGCCCCCGAGCTCAAAGAGCTGCTCGAAGATCCCGCGCGCTATGACATGCCGTGTATGGTGCCCGAAGGATTTCAGGTACAGCACGTAGTAGAGCGCGGTGCGGCCTTTCACTGGCGCGGCATAGACTTCTATATCGAACAATTCCCCGGACAAACTTGGTATGACCACCACATCACATTTTCCGTAGACGGCCGCGTATTTACCGCCATCGGCGATGCCATTTCGGGACTGTGTTTCCGCGAGGAGCGCGACTACATCCACTCGTTTATTCCCAAAAATCGCACACCCCTATCGACCTATAGCTCCATTCCGCGCAAAGTAGCCCAGCGACAGCCGGACTGGATCTTAACCGGTCACGGTGGCGGCGAAGCCTACGACGGGGATAAAATGGACCGCTGGACGGCGTGGATGGATCGTTGGCAGGAACTGTTCACCGATATCGTCGAAGCGCCGCACCCCAACATGGCGCTAGACCCGCACTGGATCGAGTTCCGACCGTACAAGGTGCGAGTCGAACCGGGAGCCGAGGTCGAATTCCAACTCTGCATAACAAATCACGACGACAGCGAGCGACGGTGCGCCTTGCTCCTGCGCTCGGTTGAGGGCGTAGAAATCGAGGCAGCGGAACGAGCGCTGGTGCTGGCAGGTGGTCAAGTGCACAAGATCACCGTGCGGGTGCGCCTACCGCAAACGTTTTCGACGCACTCGCTGCCCATTGTCGCAGACGTGACGTGGGACGGCCAGCGCTTGGGGGAAGTGGCCGAAGCTATTGCCTACTGGTAGCAGCATGCGAGCCAAGCCCGTCGGATCGATCCCGCATGGGAGATAAACGTCCGTTCGCCATATGCCGGCAGCACAGCGCTACCCATTTAATACACGAGCAATAAATGAGGTCTAATGAGACAACTTGAAGGACAGGTCGCCGTTGTAACGGGCGCAAGTCGAGGCGTTGGACAGGTTATCGCCGACGCGCTCGAAGCGCGCGGACTAGTCGTTGCACGCGTTGCGCGCAGCGCCACCCCTTTTACGGCTGATGTAGCAGATCCGGCCGCAGTGGATCGTTTAAAGACCGAAATCGAAGCCCAGCTCGGTCCGCCTACGGTGGTCGTCAATGCCGCAGGTATTTTTGGCCCCATCGCACTGGTCAAAGACAGCGATCCCCAAGATTGGATCGAGACGCTGATGATCGATACGGTGGGACCCTACCTGGTCTCGCGCGCGTTTATCGACGGCATGTTAGCCGCAGGCTGGGGGCGCATTATCAACCTTTCATCCGCGGCGGCGCTACACACGCCAGGTCCTCTAAACAGCGCCTATGCCACCGCCAAAGTCGCTCTCAACCAGCTAACGCGACACCTTGCGGCCGAATTGGAAGGCCAGGACGTTACGGCCAATGTGATTCATCCGGGCGACGTCAAAACTGCGATGTGGGCGGATATTCGCGACAAGACAACGGCGTCCGAACACTCGGGAGGCAACTACGATAACTGGGTGGCTTGGGTGGAAGAAACGGGCGGAGATCCCCCGGAGAAGGCAGCCCAGCTGGTCCTTGATATCATAGAAAGCAGCATCAACGGGCGCTTCCTATGGATCGACGATCCACTGCAAAAACCCATTCCCAGCTGGGGCGACGAAGACGGCTAGTCCAAAGTGCTCTGCTATACTAGGGCACTATGTATCGCTTTACGTGCGGTCTTTTTTTCTGTTCCGATGCGCCCATGTGGCTACGCACGGTCCGCGATCCTATACGCATCGAGCAACGGTTACACCATAAGCGGTCGGCTCAACCCGAGCCGAAGAGCGCTTCATACGCGCGATTAAACTCGGCTGAGCCGTCGTCCAGTCGAACCTCTAACCGTATGTTCGGCACAAAACCCGTCAGCTTACCAGCCAGAAAATCGGCGCGATAGCTGCCGCTGCTATAGTGCGTCGTGCGTCCCTCAGGCCAATGGATTTCATGAATCTGTCGCACGGGTTCCTTTTTGAAATCGTCTTCCACGCGAAATCGCTCCACGGCGTCCCAGTCCAGTTCGACCCCCAGGCCCGGCGCCTGCGGCACGGCGATGTGCCCGCCCTCAACGTCAAACTCTTTCAGCAGCGTGTGCGAATAGATATTGATACAGGGAATGGCCGGCCAGCGCGCCTCCTTCAAAACCGCACCCAGATGAACGGCAAAGGTGGTCGTCAGTCCCGTTCCGACCATCTGCAGCCAGAACGGCATCTTGGCCTGCGCAGCTAGAGTCCCCTCGTCGAGCACGCGCTTAACGCCCCCCCCAATCACAAAGCCGTCGCACACGCCCTCGCCAATAGCCGTCATAACGGGCGGCGAGCCAAAGTGCATCGAGATCGGACTGCGGATTTTTTGACGCAGCAGCTTGTTCCCCGCCACGTCGTCTTGAGGCAGCGGCGACTCGACGATGGCCAGACGCTCGTAGCGATCTTCCAAGCGGCCGATCAGCGGTGCGGCCTTATCGACGCCCAAAAGCAGCCCGTTAAAGTCAGCATCCAATTTGAAGTGGAGCGAAGATGCCTCACTCACGGCGCGCAGCTGCGCGTCAATATCATACCAGGGACGCGCCTTGACCTTCATCGTCGTAAAACCGTGCTCCTCGGCCCAGCGCGCCTCCTTAGCCCAGTCCTCCGGCGGCATGCTCTGTGCCCACCACGACACGGGACATGCATCGCGGTACTGCGGCCCCATCAGCCGGTGGCAGGGCACGCCCAGCGCCTTCCCCGCCGCATCCCACAGCGCCATCTGCAGCCCGGCGCCTAGCCCATCGTCCCACAGCAGTTCAAATAGGTTTTTCCCCTGCGCGCGGGCGAATTCGTCTTCTCCCGAATGCCCCCACGTGTAGCCCTGAATCGTTTCGCCGACACCGACTACGCCCCCCTTTGTTTCCACCTGAATCAATTCGACGATCGACCATCCCGGACCATAGACTTCCATGTGGTGCGCACAGCGTTCGTGGAACGGCACGTGTAGGACGGTCTTCTCGATGCTATCGACAATAAAATGTTCGGCGTGCATACCGTATGCTCCTCTCAGTCCATCGATTTGCTTATCTGTTGGCATGACAACCGAGACAGTATAGTTTTAAACCCCATAGCCATCAATTAGGTGCGAACCCTGCATGGGTTATTGCACGCCTAAAAATAGCTCAGTCCTTCTTACGGAAAGGCCCTATCACTATGCCCAAGATCGTCTTTATCGGCGCCGGCAGTTTTGGCTTCACGCGCGGTTTGGTCCGCGACCTGCTCACCTTCCCCCTTTTAGAAGGCAGCGAGATCGCGCTCGTCGACATTAACAAGGAGCGCCTCGACTTCGCTCGGCGCGCTTGCCAAAAGATCATCGATGGGGGCAACTACCCGGCCAAGCTCACCGCAACCACCGACCGCCGCGAAGTCCTCAAGGGCGCCGATGCCGTCATGGTGACGATCCTCAACGGCCGCACCAACGTCTGGCAGCACGACATTCTCATTCCCAAAAAGTACGGCATCGACACCAACGTCGGTGACACGCGCGGCCCCAGCGGCATCTTCCGCGCCCTGCGCACGTTTGATCCCATGCTGGCGATCGCCCGCGATATGCAGGAGCTGTGTCCGAACGCCATCATGCTCAACTACACCAATCCGATGGCCATGCTCTGCCACGCGATGCAGCGCGAAACCGACATCGCCATAACCGGCCTCTGTCACAGCGTGCAGGGCACCTCGGCCATGCTAGCAGGCTGGCTCGGCCTCAAGCCCGAATCCATTGACTACGTCTGCGCCGGCATTAACCACATGGCGTTTTTCACGGAGTTCAAGCACAAGGGCCGCGATCTCATACCGCGCCTGCGCAAATTAGTGCGTACAGACAAGGCGATCTACAACCACGAACAGGTGCGCAACGAGATGTTTATAGCCATGGGCTACTACGTAACCGAGTCGTCGGGCCACAACTCGGAGTACAATTGGTGGTTCCGCAAGCGCCCCGACCTTATTAAGAAGTACTGCAAAGACGGCACGGGCTGGAATCCCGGCGAATACGCTCATATTCTCAAGCGCTACCGAGAGCGGGAAAAAACTTGGAAGAACGAGGTAAAAGAATGGCTGGCCAGCGACTCACCCATCTCGCTGGAACGCGGCCACGAATACGCCGCCTATATCGCCAACGCCTGGGTCGGCGGCGAACCGTTTAAGTTTAACGGCAACGTGCCCAACGACCGGCTCATCGACAACTTACCGCAGGGTGCCTGCGTCGAGGTGCCGGTGCTGGCTACGCGCAACCAGCTCGAGCCCATTCGCGTCGGTTCGCTACCGGCCTCCTGTGCCATGCTAACCAACCTGAGTGCGCAGATCGAAATGCTCACCGTCGAAGGATCGCTCTCTGGCGATCCCGAAATGATCTACCAGGCCATCGCCCACGATCCGCTGACGGCAGCCAAGCTCTCGCTGGCCGAAATTCGCCAGATGGTGCGCGAGATGTTCAAGAAAAACAAGAAATACCTGCCGCAGTTTAAGAAGATCGATATCTGATACTTTTCCTAGGAGTTATTGATGAACACCTATAAAATTGCCCTGCTCGAGGGCGACGGCATCGGGCCTGAAATCGCCAGAGAAGCCGTCAAAGTTCTCCAGGCCATAGAGCGAGCTGGCAAGGCACAGTTTGAAATCACGAGTGCCCCTTTCGGCGGTGGCGCCTACTTTTCGCACGGTCACTCCTTTCCCGAGGAGACCAAGGCCGTCTGCGATGCAGCGGACGCCATTATCAAAGGCCCCATCGGCCTGAGCAAAGCCGAGTCGGACAAGATTCCCGTCGAAGAGCAGCCCGAACGCGGCGCACTGCTGCCGCTGCGGCGACGCTACGATACGTTTGCCAACTTCCGTCCCGTCTACTTACCCAAAGGCGTGCAGCACTTTTCGCCGCTGCGCCCCGAGGTAGTAGGTGACGGCATTGATATCATGATGATCCGCGAGCTGGTCGGCGGCCTGTACTTTGGCAGCAAAGAGCGCGGAGAAAAAGAGGGCAAGCGCTACGTCAACGAGATGCTCGAATACGACGAAGACCAAATTCGCCGCATTATGCACATCGCGTTCAAAGAGGCACAGAGCCGCACAAAAACGCTACACAACGTGCACAAGAGCAACGTGCTCATGTCGAGCGTGCTGTGGAATGAAGTGCTCGAAGAGGTCGCTCCCGAATATCCCGACGTGACCGTCGAGCACGTCATTGTAGATGCAGCAGCGACTCTGCTGATTCTCAAACCTACGCAGTTTGACGTGATGGTTATGGAGAATATGTTTGGCGATATTCTCTCCGACTTGGGCGGCGGCCTGCTGGGCTCGCTCGGCCTGATGCCCTCGGCCTGCGTCGGCCCGGAAAAGTCCTACTACGAGCCCTCGCACGGTTCGGCGCCCGACATCGCCGGACAGGGCATTGCCAATCCCTACTCGATGATTGGATCAGTCGCACTCATGCTGGACAAGAGCTTTGGCATGAAAGCTGAATCAGACGCGCTGTGGAATGCCATGCAGCAGGTCTTTGCCGATGGGTTCACAACCGCCGATCTATCGCGCGGCGGCGAGCAGCTCATCAGCACCGCCGAGTTCGGCGACAAAGTGGTAGCGGCGCTGCAACTGTAGCATCCCCGCGCCGCTACGGGAGAGGGGCAGCGGATTCTATCCCTGCCCCTCTTTTCCCTCTACGCTCTCTACGTTTCTATCGCCTCAGCCATAGCCTGCAAAAGCGCAGGGGATTCAACCAGCCGTTCTTTCTCCGTGCGCGCTAGCGCCTTAACGCAGTATTCCAAACGCGCCGCCCGCGTTCGATCCCCCACTTCAACCTGAGCGACGAGCCGCAGCGGACCGCGACCGCGCAGATATTTAGCCGCCCGAGGCCCGCCGCATTCGTGCTCGCCGAATCGACGCGCAACGTCGGTAGTAATTCCCGTGTAGAGCGTATCGTCGCCGCAGCGAATTATATAGAGATACCACATAGCCTAGAGACGGATCGCTCGAGATATAGCCGCATCGTTAGCGTCCAAACGCGCGATCGCATGCGCGTCCCTGCACAAACGTTTTCTCGTAATCATAGCCGGCCGTTGCGCCCATCCAATGGGCCAAGCTGTGCGTCGTCATCGACAGATAGCCGTCCGCCAAATCAAAACATTTAAAGTCGAAAGGCATCTCAACAAAGCTGCTGCTGGTAACAAAGTGAGCCGTGTGCGCAGCCACGCACGTATTGATGTGACTGTGTGCTCCCAGCACGCAGTGCAGTGATCGATGCGCTGCGCAGAGCGCCTCTCCCCATTCGACAAAGCCCTGCGGTGGCCTGTGAAAAGGCTCCGTCAAACCCGTCTGATCGGCCGGCACGCCGCAGAACGGACTGTGCGTAGAAAGGATGTGTATTCGATCGGCTTGGCGTTCTAACCCGGCTTCGATAAAACGCTCCTGTTCCGGCAAGAAATGGGGTTCCTGCACGCCGTTCCAAACGTAGGGCTCAGCCCCCCACTGATTGGGCACGACGTGGATCAGACAGTCGGGCGTTTCTATCGTAAAATTAACGCCTCCCAGAAACAGATGCGGCGCTCGATCCAGCCACATCTGTGCCGCCTGTTCTCCCGTCAAATCGTGGTTGCCCAAGCACAGATACACCGGAACGGAAAGCCGAAACATCTCGGCAGCGCGGTCTATGTGTTCCTCACGGGTAGAATCAATCATATCTCCACCGTGCAGGACAAAGTCTACGGGGCCATGCGCGTCCATCCACGCTTCCAGCGCTGCGAGCAATTCGGGCAGTCGGGAGGGCTGCGATGCCTGCATGGTATAGCCGGGCGTCTCTATGCCCCAGTGCGTATCAGATAGATATACGAAGCGCGTCATAACAGCCTGCTTTATGCGTTACGTGAAATAAGAACAGGGGCGACGGAACGATCCGACACCCCTGCTCAACCTATGGTTATATAGCAAACGCCAGCGCGCTAATAGACGAGTAAATGATCTGGCGACGGTGCCGTGCTCAACTGGCGGCTTGGCGGGGCAAAACGCGTCAACTCAATGCCGACGACCGCGGCTTCATATTCGTCTATTGTCGGCGTTCTACCGAGAATCGCTGCGAGGACGACTACCGGCGTGGAGGCCAGCAGCGACTCCCCTTTTTTGCGCTCTGAATCCGCCACTACGCGTCCCTGAAACAGGCGAGTGGACGTGGCGAGAACCGTGTCCCCCTTGGCCGCTTTTTCCTGGTTGCCCATGCACAGATTACAGCCTGGGCGTTCGAGATACATCATGTTTTCGTATTCCGTTCGCGCCGTATCTTTGGGCGCGTCGTCATTAAACTCAAAGCCGGAGTACTTCTGCAGCACATCCCAGTCGCCCTCTGCTTTGAGCTCGTCAATGATATTGTAGGTCGGCGCGGCCACGACTAGAGGCGCATTAAACTCAACGCTGCCCTTCTGAGCCTCGACATTTCTCAGCATCTGTGCCAAGATCTTGAGGTCGCCCTTGTGCACCATACAGGAACCGACAAAACCCAAGTCGACTTTTTTCTCGCCGCCGTAGTAGGAGAGCGGGCGAATCGTATCGTGCGTGTAGCGCTTGGAGACGTCTTCGTTGTGCACGTCTGGATCGGCGATCATCGGCTGCGCTATCACGTCTAGATCAACCTCGAACTCGGCGAAATACTGGGCGTTCTCATCGGGTGCCAGCGCGGGCTTGTCGCCCGACTGAATCTCCGCAATGCGTCCGTTGGCCTTGTCGATGAGCCCCTGCAAGACCTGCTGCTCGTTGTCCATGCCCTTGTCGATCATGACCTGGATGCGCGCCTTGGCAATCTCCAACGACTCGACTAGCGTATCGTCTTGGGAAATACAAATGGACGCCTTGGCCTTCATCTCGGCCGTCCAATCCGTAAATGTAAAGGCCTGGTCGGCGGGCAAGGTTCCGATATGCACTTCAATGATCCGCCCTTGAAATACATTCTCACCGCCAAACTTCTGCAGCATCTGAGACTGCGTCGCGTGCACCACGTCGCGGAAGTCCATATAGTCGCGCATCGTCCCCCTAAACGTAACTTTCACCGATTCGGGAATCGGCATGGCCGCTTCACCGGTGGCCAGCGCGAGCGCAACGGTGCCCGAGTCGGCGCCAAAGGCAACGCCCTTAGACATGCGCGTATGCGAGTCACCGCCGATAATAATGGCCCAATCATCGACCGTGATATCGTTGAGGACCTTGTGAATCACGTCCGTCATCGCGTGATATCCGCCCTGCGGATCGCGGGCCGTAATCAGTCCGAAGTCGCTCATAAACTTCATTAGTTTGGGAATATTCGCCTGCGCTTTTGCGTCCCACACCGAAGCCGTGTGACAGCCCGACTGGTAGGCGCCGTCAACAACGGGCGAAATCACCGTGGCCGCCATGGCCTCGAGCTCCTGCGAGGTCATCAAACCGGTCGTATCCTGAGACCCGACGATGTTAACCTGCACGCGCACGTCGGATCCGGCGTGCAGTATCTTGCCCGGCGTCGAACCAACCGCATTGCGATTGAATATCTTTTCCACAGCCGTAAGGCCCTGCCCCTGATGCGAGACCTCTTTAGCTGGGGCAAATACGGGCGGCAGGTCGGTTCCCAACACGCCAGCGGCAAACGTCTGCAGCTTCTTGCCAAAGACGACGGCATACGAACCACCGGCCTTCATAAACTCCATCTTCTGCGGCGTAAACGACTGCGCAACGTCAACGGGCTCGTCCCCGCCGTGGTAGAGTTTCTTCTCTCTCGTATTGATCGTGAGAACCGTGCCCGTAGCGACCGAGTATGCTTCTTCCAATACGGGCTCACCGTCATCGCCCAGCACGGGTTTCCCGTCTCCGTCCACTTTCTTGACCCAGTTTTTCAGGTCGATACCAATTCCCCCCGTAACGTCAACCGTCGTCAGAAAGATGGGTGAGATGCCATTGGTGCCCGCGACGATGGGCGCGATGTTGACAAACGGAACGTAGGGACTTGCCGGCCGGCCGATCCACAGCGCCACGTTGTTGACGCCCGACATTCTCGACGAACCGACGCCCATGGTGCCCTTTTCGGCGATCAGCATTACCCGCTTATCAGGATGAGCAGCCTGCAGGCTTTCGATTTCTTTCTGGGCTTCTGGAGAGATCATGCACTTCCCGTGCAGCTCGCGATCCGAACGCGAGTGCGCTTCATTGCCGGGAGATAGCAAATCCGTGGATATATCGCCTACGCCTGCTACGTACGTGACAATCCGAATCTCTTCTTCCACGTCCGGTAGCTGCGTAAAAAACTCCGCTTGGGCATAGCTTTCGACAATCTCTTTGGCAATGGGATTACCCGCTTTAAACGCTTTTTCAAGACGATCGGTATCGGCCTCGTAGAGAAAGACCTGAGTCTTTAGAACGACGGCGGCTTCCCTTGCAATAGCCTCGTCCTCTCCCAGCGCTAGGTCGAGCAACACTCCGATAGAAGGACCGCCCTTCATATGAGAGAGCTGCTCAAAGGCAAAGGAGGGAGCTATTTCCTCTACTTCAACTTCCCCGAGGATGATTTCTCGCAAAAATTGAGCTTTTACTCCAGCGGCGCTCGTCGTGCCGGGCAGCGTGTTGTAGATAAAGAATTTCAGCGAGTCTTCGCGATGCGCGTGGTCGACGTCTTTAATCTGCGCAATGATCTCGCTGAGCAATGCACTGTCGTCAATTGGCTTGGGATGCAATCCCTGCGCTTTGCGCTCTTCGATCTCGACGATGTATTCTTCAAAAGCACTCATTGTTCCCATGCCTTTCCATAAACGGAATCTGTCTATCTAACGGTATGCTTGTAGACGCAAGTCTAACGCACTGGGCAGATTGGACGCCGTGCGACTGATAGAAATATATATCATTATTCTGGAACGACATATAGCCTGCAGCAGGCCCCCGAGCATAGAACAAATAGACCCATTTGAATGCCCCGTACGCACACCGTTGCATTCGCGCATTCAATTGGACACATTAGTGGGCGTTGAGCCCGCTTACAGCCGCCGCCTCACCGTCTTTACCGGACCTGTCCGAGCGCACGCATAGGAGTCCACCATGTCCAGCACCGCAGCCGTCATGCCCACAGCGCAGCAGCGCATAGCCCGCACCCCAGAACAGTTTCTCACTCATTTGAGTCAAACGCAGAATTTCTTGATCGCGGCCGAACTCTTTCCCTTTGAGATGGATATGCCGCCGGTGGAAGAGGTAATAGACATTCTCCGTCGCGACGACGAAACAAAAGTGCGCAGTCCACAGCAAAAACATAAGGATGACGAGGGCGAACTCACGCGCTGGGTTCGCACGGCCGCCATTGAGGAAGTATTAGAGAGAGGATGTTTTGGCCTGAGCAACTTTGAGCTCAGTCGCTTTTACGGCCCCGGCCAGTTTCTGAACGAACTACAGGATAAGATCATGATTCCCTGGCGCACATTTCTCTCACAAAACGGCTATACCTGGCAGCGCTGTGCACCGTATATCTTCATCTCTATGCCGGGCGTTTCCTCGACCTTTCACGCTGATTACTCGCACGTGGTCGCCTGGCAGTTGGACGGCATTAAGACCTTTAATGGCTTTGTCGATCCGGAGCGACACGCGCCCATTTCCCATATTGTGAAACGGGGAAATGCGCCGCGTACTACGGAAATACCGCACGTCGAAACCAGCGAGATTCTATCCTATGAAATGCATCCGGGTGACGTGCTGTGGAACCAGCTACTCACGCCGCACTGGGTAACGGCCGGTGACGATCGCCCCGCATTCAGCCTCAATATTTCGCACGGCGGCGTGCGCCATCGCGGACAGTTCCTCGCCAACGAAGTGGCCCTGCGCGAACACTGGGATGGGCACCCTGACGAAGCCTGGGTTGCCGACCTGCGCTACTAGTCGCGCACCTGCCAACCAAAGGGGACATATTCATAGTCGAACGAGCCGTCCGGACGCAGATCGAACAGGCCGTATCCCTCGTCGCACTGCGCCCAATCTCCGCCCCACCAGCCCGCACATAGGGCTCCGTCGCATATATAAGTTACCCCATTGTACTCGCAGCGATCGCGCAGGTGCATATGGCCACTCAGACAGAGACGCACGTTGGGATATTCTACAAAAAGCGCCTGCAGAGCGTGCGCGTCCGTGTGCATCCAGTCTCCGGGAATCTGCCAGTGGTGATCTTGCACGCGGCCGTCGTCGTAAATCGCACCCGTCACGCTGAGAATAGGCACGTGCGAAACGATGCACGTGGGCGCGTTCCCCGCCCGCTGCAAATCGGCGTTCAGCCACGCCCACTGCGCCGCATCTACGTGGGCCGTATAGCCGCCGTTCAGTGGCTGACAGCTGTCCAACACGATAAAATGCCACCCGCCTCGATCGAAGCTGTAGAACCGGTCTGCCATGCCTAACTCGCGCAGCGCGCGCTCCTTGTGCACCGCTGCCACGCCGTCATCCGCGTCCCAGTTCAGCACGTCGTGATTGCCCAAGCAGTGAAACGTTTCAATATCGCAGGCCGCAGCGAAGGCGCGCTGCCAGAGCATCCACTGAGCGTCGACGCGTTCGGGGGGCTCGCCCGTAGCGTTCATGACTGCGTCGCCGCCCGTTAGCAACAGCGAAGGCGGCCGGTCCAAAACCCGCATATGTTCAAGGGCCTGCACCAACCCATCTTTTCCACCCCGCTCAGCCTGTATGTGCACATCGGTCATATGCGCAATCCGCAGTCCATTCTCTGCATCCATCTAACGACCTCCTCGGCATTCGGATTCTCTATGCCCGTTCTTCCCGTTCGAGCTGACGTAAAGCCCATTTGATCTCTTCGCAAACTTCCACATCTTCCTCAACCGCCAGACGGGCCTGCAGCGCAGAGCAGGCCTGCTTTGCCCCGAGCCGTGCCAAGCTCCACGCCGCATGGCTGCGCACCAGAGCCTCCTCGTCGTCGAGCGCGCTAATCAGCGGCGCAACGGCGCGCGGATCACCGCTATTTCCCAACGCGACGGCTACATTGCGCAGCAGACCGCGACGCTTAGGCCGCTTAGCTGGGTTTCGACGAAACGTCTTGTTAAACGTCTCGCGGTCTAGCGCCATCCATTCGATTAGGTCGGGTCGCTCGAAGCCGGCTCGGCTCTGGTAGGCCGGCTCGCAGGCCGGCTCAGCGCGGCGATTCCACGGGCAAACGTCCTGACAGATATCGCAGCCGTACACCCAATCGCCCATGCCCTTCCGAAGCTCCCGCGGTATCGCTCCCTTCAGTTCAATTGTCAGATACGATATACAGCGCTGCGCGTCGAGCACGTAGGGCTCGGGGAATGCATCCGTCGGACAGGCATCCATGCAGCGCGTGCAGGTTCCACAGTGGTCGGTAGCCGGTCCGTCCGGTGGGAGAGCAAGCGTCGAAACAACCTCGGCCAGAAAAAAGTGCGACCCCCTCCGTTTGTTGATTAAACAAGTGTTCTTACCCCACCAACCCAATCCGGAGCGCTGGGCCAATTCGCGCTCTAAGACCGGCGCCGTATCGACGTAGACCCGCCCCTCCAGAGTGGTGTCGACTTCTTCTCGAATAAAGTCCCACAGGGCAAAAAGTCGCTCTTTTATCACATCGTGGTAATCGTCTCCGCGCGCGTAGGCGGCAAAGCGGCCGCGCGGCCTCCCATCGTCCTCCACTTCAGGCGTCGGCTGCCAGTATTCCATCCCCAAACACAGCACGCTCTGCGCGCCCGGCACCAGCGCTCGAACATCGCCGCGCTTATCGACGTTCCGCTTCAGATAGTCCATCGTGCCGGCGTAGCCCCGTTCAATCCACTCCGCGTAGAATCCGGCACCCTGCAGCGGGTCAACCGTCGTCACGCCAAAGAGCGTAAATCCCAGCGCAAGCGCTTTTTCGCGAATTTTATCTTTGGTTTGATCCATAAAAAAAGAGCCCCCGCAGGGGCTCCATTAACCGAGACTGAGCGCGGATGCGTTCTGCGCTATTGGAAGAGTTCGACGATGTGGTGGAAAACCATCTGATTGAGATCGTTAAACAAAACCAGCGCAACAATGAACAGCATGATGGCTCCACCCGCCGTTTGAATGCGCTCTTGCAGACGCACCGACAGGGGGCGACGCATAATCGCTTCAACGGAAAAGAGCATTAGGTGTCCGCCGTCGAGTACGGGAATGGGCAGCAGGTTAATAATGGCTAGATTAACGGACAGCATAGCCAAGAAGCTAATGAAAGACTTGGCCCCCTGTTCGGCCGTCTCACCTGCCATCTGGGCAATGCGCAGTGGACCGCCCAGTTCCTCCGTCGAGCGATCGCCCTGAAAGAGCTGTCCGAGGAAATCGAGAATCATTAATGAAGATGTATACACGCCGAGCAAACCCAGCTCGAGAGCTCGGCCTATGCCCACGTGATGTCGAATGCCCTCTTGGTGACCAATGCCGATGCGACCAATCTCTGAATCGCCCTCGGAAAAGCTGCGCGGCGTAATAAGCCCCTGCATCCGCACGCCGGCGCGTTCCCAAACCAGCGTGATCTGGCGATCCGGATAGCGGCGAATCTCCCGGCTCATATCGGACCAGCTCATCACGGCCACTCCGTCTACTTCGACGATCTCGTCTCCTTCCAAGAGACCGACTGTAGAGGCCGGTTCGCCCTGCACCACCTGCCCAACGGTCGGCGGCAGCATGAGACGGAGCCCATATCCTTCTTCTCCAACGGCCGGCAGCGTAAAATCAAAGAGCTTGCCCTCGCGCTGCACGACGAATTGTACCTGACCTGATGCAGCTTCTTCTAGCGCCTCCATCAGGCGGTACGAATTATCGGTCTTCTCTCCGTCCACGCTGACTATTTCGTCACCGCGGAGCAAACCAACGGCTTGGGCTACAGAATTTTCTTCTGGATCGATGACCGTGCTTTCGGATGTATCAATGCCATATGCGGCATACAGGAAAGCCAGCGCGACAAAGGCGAATAGAAAGTTCATAAAGGGACCGGCCGCAACGACGGCCATCCGCGTCCAAACGGATTTGGAGGGAAACTCCCAGGGCGCACCCGTTATTTCATCGCTGCCTACATCCGCCTGGCCCGCCATTTTTACATAGCCGCCAAAAGGAATCCAAGAGAGGCAATAATCAGTCTCACCGTACTTGAAGCCCACCATTCTGGGCGGCATGCCGACGGAGAAGCGCTCCACGCGAATACCAGACCACTTAGCCACCAAAAAGTGGCCTAGTTCATGGACAAACACCAATATGCCAAGCGCGATTACAAAAGAGAGTATCGTGATCATAGCTTTCTACAGAGCGCGAAAAACAATGAGCAATTCCGCATATACATAGGCCAGCGGAAAGGCAAAGAAATACGAGTCAAAGCGATCTAACATGCCACCGTGGCCCGGTATCAACGCCGGCGCATCTTTGGCGTTTCCCATATCGCGTTTGATCGCCGATTCAACCAAATCTCCCACCTGTCCTCCCACCCCAACCAACATAAACAGGCCCGCCAACTCAAGCGTTGCCATCGCTTCTAACCAAGGACTCAGCAGAAGCGGCAGCATAGCGCCAACCAGCCCACCCAAGAAACCGACCACCGTTTTTTTGGGACTGATTGTGGGTGCCAGCTTCTTTTGGCCCCACTGCCGACCGCTAAAGTAGGCCAACGCATCCGTCAACCATATCGACACGAAGAGCGCGCCAACAAGCAAATAGGCATCGCTCTGACCGCCGAGCACCCGAACAAGCGACAGCGGCGCGCTGCCCAATAGCCCGGCGTATAAAACCGCACCAAGCCCTAAGAGAGCGTTGGCTGTATAGCGTTCGGTGCCTCGAAGCAGCGCCTCGGCAAAAAAGATCGTTGCCACAAAAGACAGGTAGACAACCATGCCAGAATCGGAGGCGGCAGCGCTCACGCCAACGGTCCCAGCCGCCAGCACCAACGCCAGCCACGTGCTGGGACGATATCCCACCTGGGCGCTGAGGTAACACCACTCCCATGCGCTGCGCACGGCTATGCAGAGAACGAGCGTTAACAGAGTCCAGCGGCCGCTGATGGCCAGAGCCAGTACTCCGGGCACAAAGACAATGGCGGATAGAACGCGCTGGGTCAGATTCGAACGTCCCGCGCCGGATTCGGCAGCGGAAGCGGCGTGGCTAGGCTCCGCCAAAACGCCTCTGTCGACGCTGGTATGCAGCGACGGCCTCATAGAGATGCTGGCGACGGAAATCGGGCCAGTGGACCTCAGACACAAAGCAGATCTCCGTGTACACCATCTGCCAAGGAAGAAAGTTACTCAGGCGCATTTCACCGCTCGTGCGAATCAGCAGGTCGGGATCGGGCATGCCGGACGTGTAGAGGGCTTGATCAATCTGCGCCTCGTCTATTTCGTCCGGATCTATATGGCCCTCTCGGACCTGCGTAGCCAAATGGCGGAAGGCGTCGACCAATTCGCTGCGTCCGCCATAGTTCAGCGCCAGATTCAGCAACAAGCCCGTGTTGTCTTTGGTCTTGGCCAGCGCGTTTTTAAGCGCCATCCGCACGGGAGCAGGCAGCCCATCTGTGCGCCCAATGGCGTTGAGACGCACGTTGTTCTGGTGCAGTTCCGGCACCTCATCGCGCAAACTTTCGCGCAGCCACTGCATAAGCGTCCGCACTTCGTCTTTGGAACGCGACCAATTTTCCGTCGAGAACGTGTAGAGCGTGAGGACGTCAATACCGAGCTGCCCACAGGCGCGCACAATATCGCGCACGGACTCACGACCGTAGCGATGCCCTTCTGTCTTGGGTAAATTGCGCTCGACCGCCCATCTCCGATCGCCGTCCATTATGATAGCGATATGACGCGGCAGCCCGCCCTGCTCTTTAAGCTGCTGGCGAATGTGCCGATCTTCTTCCGGGTCTAGGGCGGCCACCGGAGCGTACTCTTGCGGCGAGGCCTCGAGTGAATCCATTCCTAATTTTCCAACGCGTCAGGCACCGACCGCGCACTATTTAAGTCACATTTTTTTAACAACTTGAATCTATGGTTTGGCCTATAATACGTCAAGAAATACAGGTGCTTGACACGCCCTGTAGAGCGGCCTATTATGGCGCCATGAACGGCGTAGAGAATCCCCAGAGTAAAGCGAACATTCGTCGGCACTACCTGAAGCAGCGCAGGTCCCTAGCCCGCCGCGACGTCGAGGCATACAGCCGCTTGGCCGCCCAGAACCTGTGTGCACATTCCTCGTTTCAACGAGCCCACTGTATCCACGTCTACGCGACGGGCAAAGACAATGAGCTAGATACGCGGCCCCTGCTCGAGTATGCGCTCAAAGCGGGCAAAGAGATCGTTGTCCCCGCATTGGGATCTCACGCTTTGATTCCACGTCCACGCATAGAGGTAGGCCAACACGCAATGGCCTGCGCGCGCATTGAGCATATCGACGAACTGAACGACGCACACTGGAACATCCCCCAACCCGCTCTACGCACGGCGCGATGGCTAGACGACTGGCAGCGCATAGATCTAACTGTGGTTCCGGGAATCGCCTTTGACCGTCGCGGTCAGCGCATTGGCTACGGAGCCGGCTATTACGATCGCCTGCTGTCGCACCTGCGAGCACGACGCGTGGGCCTGTGCTTTGAGAGCCAGCTCTGCGATGACCTTCCCGCCGATCCACATGACGAAGGCATGCATTGGATTATCACCGAACAGTCCATTCACACAGGAGAGACACCATGATCTACGAACTGCGCATATATCGCTTTCACGAAGGGCAAAAAGGCGTTTTTCTTCGCGAATTTAAAAAGGCAAAGCGCTTCATGGCCCAATACGGCGTGACCTTTGTCGCTGCCTGGGAAAATCCAGACCGCGATGATGAGTTTATTTGGCTTCGCTCCTTTGCCAATAAAAAAGCGCGTGACAAAGCAATAGAAGCCTATTACAGCAGCCCCGAGTGGGCGAAAATAGTAGATACACTGCGCCCGACCATCCGCCGGCGCGAAGTGCGCATCATGAAGTCATTACCCTACTCGACGATTCGGTAATCCAGACAGGCCACGCGCAAAGATCACCGCAGACCGCTCACTTTGGACCACGCGGCATGCCCAAAATGAGGAATGTGTTTCGCCATACTCGGGATTGTAGAATAGGCGACATGTCCTATTATTAAAGGATACACTCTTACGCTGCGAAAACCCGATACGACTGGTTATGTTACAGATTGCCGATATACGCGCTGCACACGGCCTGCTCCTGGCTCCTATGGAAGACGTAACCGAGCTGCCCTTCCGCCTTATTTGCAGAGAGCTAGGTGCCGATATCGTCTACACCGAATTCGTCAACGCAGAAGGCCTGCTGCGCGAGGACGCAGATGGACCGCGCCGCACGTTTCGCAAGCTCCGCTTCCTCGAAGAGGAGCGTCCGCTAGGCATACAGCTCTACGGAGCGACTTCGCTATCGATGGAGCGCGCCGCCGAAATCGCCACGGAGCAAAATCCCGATCTAATCGATATCAACTGTGGCTGCTGGGTCAGCAACGTAGCCCTGCGCGGCGCGGGCGCGGGGCTGCTCCGCGATCTGCCGCAGATGAAAGAAGTAGTCCGCCGCGTCATCTCGGCCACCCACCTTCCGGTCACGGTTAAAACTCGTCTCGGCTGGGACGGGGACAGCATCCAAATTGTCGACGTGGCGCGCATGTTAGAAGACCTCGGCGTGCGCGCACTGAGCCTTCACTGCCGAACTCGCTCGCAGGGCCATAAGGGCGCTGTCGATTATTCGTGGATTGCTCGCGTAAAAGAAGCCGTCTCCATGCCGGTAGTACTCAACGGCGACGTCGTCACACCGCAAAACGTCAGAGACGCTTTTGATACGACGGGATGTGACGGCGTAATGATCGGCCGGGGCGCCATCAGCCACCCGTGGATTTTTCGCGACGCGCGCCACTTTCTCGAAACGGGCCAACTGCTACCCGAACCCACGCTCAAAGAGCGGGCCGACCTGTGCATTCGCCATCTCCAGCTCTGCATGGAACACGACGCTGAGCGCTATGCGCTGCTGGGCATGCGCCGGCACTACAGCGGCTACTTTCGCGGACTGCGCGGCGCTTCACAGCTGCGCGCCGAGCTGAATGCATACAAGGAGCTCAACCCCCTCATGGATCGCCTGCTAGAACTGCGTGAGTCTGAGCGCATCGCGGCGTGATCATCCCCAAGCGATACGCCCCAGACCTACCCTTTCCTCCCTACGCCCACCAACCGGGCCAGACGCCCCATCCGCGCACCCACCCCGAAGGACACAGCTACGGCGCCTCCGATTACGCAGGCCCCTCGCTCTCAGAACAGACGTGGCCTGAGTGCAGCGCCTATTTACACGGC
>Ga0181585_10001492_pt1 | contig 20544 bp, 14 predicted proteins | sample 071ome_29_FD_132469 | JGI IMG/M metagenome (GOLD analysis project Ga0181585, IMG submission 132469) | Coastal salt marsh microbial communities from the Groves Creek Marsh, Skidaway Island, Georgia - 071407BT metaG (megahit assembly) | ecosystem: Environmental > Aquatic > Marine > Intertidal...
GCGAATCAGAATCTTTAATCACGTCAGCATGTGTGTCGTCGCTGCGCTGGTATTAACCGGCTGCAGCGCAACACCGCCGCAAGATGCGGACCAGATCACCTGGTATGCGGTCAATCCGGGCGGTACCCTGCGGATCTCCCTTTACGATCTCGTGTGCAATCGACAGATTGCCAACCTGCGCCTACCTTCGCGGCGGGAAACCGCAGTGACGACTTGCGTTGACGATAATGATCGCGCGTATGTGCGCTACCGCCCTCGCGGCTACTCCAGTCGTATGGAAGGTTGGACCTATAATCGCATTTATGCCAATCAACGGGTCTACGTTCAGTAAGGCGATTCGAAAATGGTCAGGCACACACCAACCCCCGCCCTTCTCAACAAGGCAATCGTGTTTCTCTTACCATACAAGAAACAGATTGCTATCGCCCTGATCGCGCTGATCGTTACGTCGGGATTGACCCTTGGTCTGGTGCAGTATGTGCGTATCATCGTCGACAGCGGCTTCGTCGCCGCATCGACAACATCCCTCAATACCGCGGTGGCAGGTTTCATTGTAGTAGCCGTATTGCAGGCGATCGGTACGTTCACGCGCTTTTACTGGGTGTCCTGGCTGGGTGAGCGGGTGACCGCAGATATACGTAAGGCCGTTTTCAATCACATAATAGACCTGCACCCCGGCTATTTCGAAGCCAACCTCAGCGGCGAAATTTCTTCTCGGATAACTACCGACACGACTCTCATTCAGTCTGTAGTTGGGTCCTCTGCCTCGATTGCACTGCGCAATCTGCTGATGCTGGTGGGCGGCGTCATCCTCCTCTTTATCACCAACCCCAGGCTTACCAGCGTAGTTTTGATCTGCATACCACTAGTTATTGGTCCTATACTTTACTTCGGACGCAAGGTACGGCGTCTGTCCCGCAGCAGCCAGGATGAAGTGGCCAACGTCGGTGCCTATGTAGGTGAAAGCATTCTGCAGATCAAAACCGTGCAGGCCTTCAATCATCAACAACACGATGACCAGATGTTTGGTGCACACGTTGAAAAAGCGTTCAAGGTGGCACTGAACCGCATCTGGATGCGTTCGGTCCTTATCGCCGTGGTGACCACTCTGGTGTTTGGCGCTCTTGGTGTAATGATCTGGGTTGGCGGCCAGGACGTGATCAGCGGGCGAATGTCACCCGGAGAGCTGACGGCCTTTGTGGCCTATGCCGTGCTGGTCGCCTCGGCGGTCGGAGCTATCAGCCAGGTAATCAGTGAGCTGCAACGCGCTGCCGGTGCACTGGAGAGGTTAATGGAGCTTCTGGAGGCCGAAAACGAGATCACCTCACCGCAAAATCCGCAGCACCTGAACAGTGAATTCAAGGGGAAGATTGATATCGACAATGTCAGATTTTGCTACCCTAGCAGGCCTGATACACCGGCACTTGATGGTGTGACCATGACCGTGCAGCCCGGTGAGAGCGTGGCCCTGGTGGGACCGTCCGGCGCCGGCAAATCTACCCTGTTCGACCTCGTGCTGCGTTTCTACGACCCGCAATCCGGTGCAATCAGGCTTGATAACATCAATATTAAGGATCTGGATCCGCTCGAACTGCGTGGACACATCGCTATTGTCTCGCAGCAGCCCACCATGTTTACCGGCACAGTCTGGGACAATATACGCTACGGACGACCTGATGCCTCCGACAAGGAGGTGCATGCAGCCGCCGAGGCGGCATTTGCCAGCGATTTCATCAACAGGCTTCCGGAAAGATATGAAAGCCACCTGGGCGAATCCGGGATTCGCCTTTCCGGGGGACAGAAGCAGCGCATCGCAATTGCTCGCGCGATTCTGAAAGACCCGGAAATCCTGCTGCTGGACGAAGCCACCAGCGCGCTGGATGCGGAAAGTGAACAGAAAGTGCAGATGGCATTGGAGCAACTTATGGCGAACCGCACCTCGCTCGTCATCGCCCACCGGTTGGCCACGGTCATGAATGTCGACCGCATTGTCGTGCTGGAAGACGGTAAGGTTATCGACCAGGGTACCCACCGGGAATTGCTGCTGAGCTGCCCGCTGTACGCCAAGCTTGCCAACCTGCAGTTTGCCGAAGGGCGCGCAGCCTGAACACCGAACCGGATTGACGCAAGCGGGATTCACGAATGCGCCGGATCGATCTCCCTACAGCTTATTCAGCACATCCAGTTCCTACTGTCCTTTTCCCCCTCGGGCTGGCGGCTTAACAGTCAGTAGAAAACAACCTGCGCAATGAGCAGGCGCGCTCAGTCCGCCTGCTTCTGCTGTTCTGCCACGTAAATGGCAAACTCACCCAGGGCGAGCATGACGGTGACACCCAACACCACGGAAAGCTGTATGCCTTCTCCCGGAACGAACATAAAAAGCACAATGGACAGGGCCAGTACCGTCTCACAGGTCCAGGCGCAGAGTCGCGCCATCGGCAGCCCAAAGGGAATCTGAAACGGTCTGGGGTGGTCCGGATCCTCTTGCCGCATTTTAAGAAACGCCAGGACCATGCCTTCATAGGGCAGCAGAAAAATCACCGCACTGAATGTGAACAGCGACCAGAACAGGTCCTCATTGCTGCCGGACAGGAATCCGTACAGTAAGAGGGTTGTCGTACTGACCAGGCCCATCAATACCGCGGAACCAACGGGCGTTCCCCGGGTCTTGCTTTCGATAGCAAAAACCGAAGGCAATTCTCCTTCCATGGCAGCTTCCGCTGACGCCCTGTTGCAGCCCAATGCCCAGGTAACACTATTGGAAAAAAAGGTAAAAATGGCTGCCGAGCCGAGCAGGATGACGAATGCCTCTCCCAGTGCGCTGCCACCAAAAAATTGCGTCAGCGTGTCAACCAGCCCTTCAACCAGATTGATGTCACTTACCGGAATTGCAGCCAGCACCGCCAGGGTACCCAGAATATACAGTAAAAGAATGATGATTCCGGAAATGAAGACCGCACGGGGCACATCCCGCGCAGGATTGGTCATTTCCTTACTGCCGGCACTGACCAGTTCGAAACCCAACATGCCGTAAATAATTGCCGGAATGTACTGCAGACTGCTACCCCAGTCAGGTTTCAAATCGTCCCATGCCATGGAGTTGGCCAGACCGTTCTCGTGAATGTAGTTAAATGCACCCAGAATCAATGCCAGGAAAATCAGGACTTTCAGCACGGCGCCGGCATTTGGCACCCATTTACCCACATCGAGGGTCACCACATTGACCAGCACGGCGATCCAGGTCAGGGCAATGCCCAGTGTTATCTGCCAGCCCATACTCAGGTCGGGAATAAACATCTGTTTGAAGACCCCGGCAAACAGCACATAAAGTGCCGGTATCCAGATCGCGGTGTTTACCCAGTAGCACCAGGTGACGCGAGAAGCCCAGCGTGGGCCGAAGGCATCCCGGGTCCAGGCATAAATACCGCCCTGCTCCGGGTAGGAACACCCCATCTCCGCGCAGATTAGCGCGAAGGGAATGAAAAAGATGATGCCGAGAAATACCCACCAGAAAATACTTGAGGCGCCGATGGAGGCAGCGGCTGCCAGGGTATCCAGCAGCAGAATGGCTGATACTGTAAACAGCACCATGTCCCGCTGCCTGAGAGTCTTTTGATGTGTAATCTTCTCACTCATAACCAAACGGGTTTCCGGCAGCATCAGCCAGCGGACTATTCAGGCTTTTGGAGGCCGCTGCTTAAAGGTAGCCTTTCAAGGTACCTCTCAGGGTACCTGTCAAGGCTCCTGTCAGTGGGCCGTGATAATAGCACCTTTTGAAAATACCTCTGAAGGGTATCTAACCAAGATACCTGACAAGGGGCGTTAGCGGGCATTGCTATCAAGCGATGCCGTAGTGCGCAGCTGTTTTATCGAGAGCGTCGGCAAATTTCCCGACCAGCGTATCGATCTCTTCTTTACTGCAGATCAATGGCGGCGCCGTAATCATGGCATCGCCCACTGCTCGCATCATCAGGCCATCGGCGATACAGGTATCACGACAGAAAAACGCGCCCTCACCGTTGGGCGCCAGCCGTTGCCGGGACTCTTTATTCCCCACCAGCTCTATGGCGGCAAACATGCCCCTGCCTCGCACCTCTCCGACGATCGGATGATCAGCCAGCTGGCTTAGTCGTTCCTGAAAATAGGGGCCTGTCACGTTCGCGGCTTCTTGGAAGATAGTGCTTTCGCGCATGATCTTCAGGGTTTCCAGGCCTGCCGCACAGGCTGCCGGATGCCCGGAATAAGTCAGGCCATGGGCAAATTCACCGTCATGGGCCAGCAACACGTCGGCCACCTTGTCGCCTACCATGACTCCGCCCAGGGGCAGGTAGCCATTGGTGACGGCCTTGGCAAACGTCATCAGGTCAGGACGTATTCCATAGGTTTCACTGCCAAACCAGCTCCCGGTTCGACCGAAGCCACAGATGACTTCGTCCGCGATTAGCAGGATGTCGCGCTCGTCACAAATGCGCTGAATTTCTGGCCAGTAGCTGTCTGGTGGAATGATGACACCACCGGCACCCTGAACAGGTTCAGCAATAAAGGCGGCCACCTTGGCTTCGCCGATCTCGTCAATCTTGGCTTCCAGTTCCCGGGCCACCCGAATGCCAAACGCATTCTTATCTTCACCCGCACCCAGCTCGAACCAGTGAGGCTGATTGATATGATGCACATAGGTCAGGCCTATATGCTGTTTGTGCATGTTCTTCATGCCACCCAGGGAAGACGCCGCTATGGTGCTGCCGTGATAGGCGTTGTTACGGCTGATGATCTGCTTCTTCTCGGGTTTGCCCAGCAGGTCATAGTATCTTTGCAAAAGGCGGATATTGGTGTCGTTGGCTTCGGAACCGGAGTTGGTGAAGAAAACATGATTGAACTGCTCGGGAGTAACACCGACCAGTGCTTCTGCCAGCTCGACGGAAGGCTGGTTGGCGCACTTGAAAAAGTTATTGTAGTAAGGCAATTCCTGAAGCTGGTCAGCCGCCGCCTGCTTGATGCTGTCCTGACTGTAACCCAGACTGCAGCACCACAGACCGGACATACCGTCCAGTATTGGATTATCATCAGAATCGTAAATATAGACGTGCTCGGCTCGGGAAATGATACGTCCACCTTGCTGGCTGTATTCTTTCAGGTTTGTGAAAGGGTGCAGTTGATGCGAACGATCCCGGATACGGAGATTTTCAGTTTTATTACCCATTAAAAACTACTCAAAAATTGAAAATAAAGCGTGCTACACCTAAGAGGTATGGCAGACTGAGCAACTCTGAGGTTAAATATTATGTCACACTGCTGACTCGGTTGACTTACCCCCAAAGTGGTGTTTTCCGGTAATTTCCTGGAGCCAAACCAACATGTCCGTCGCCTCACTGGATGCCTTTCTGGATCAGCATCCCGATATAGAAGTATTCGAAGCCATATTGCCCGACCTGGCCGGTGGTCTTCGTGGAAAGTGGGTGACTCGGGACAAGATTGAAAAAATCTTCGAAGCGGGTCTCAAGTTGCCGTTATCCACTTTGGCGTTTGATGTCTGGGGTCGGGATCCCCGGGATCTGGTTTTCGACAGCGGCGACACCGATGGCATCTGTATCGCCGATATCGATACCCTGGTTCCGGCGCCGTGGTTGGAACGCCCTACCGGCCAGTTCCTGCTGTCCATGAACGAAATCAGCGGCAAGCCATGCAGTTATGATCCAAGGAACATACTCCGGGAGCTCACAGACAGACTGAAGAGTCATGGTCTGACCCCTGTCCTGGCCAGCGAAATGGAGTTCCATTTATTCAGCCTGGACGACGATCATCTGGGCAGGCCAATTCACACCCAGACTGACAACATCGGCGGCTCATTGAACGCAGGTCAGACCTATAGCCTCGAGATGATGAACAGCACAGCGGAGTTGATGCATGCGATCTACGACGCCTGTGGCGTACAGAACCTGCCCATTGACACCCTTATCAAGGAAGCCGGTCCTTCCCAGTACGAGATCAACCTGCACCACAATGAAGATGCGTTACTGGCCGCGGACCAGGCATTGATGCTGAAGCGAGCCATCAAGGGTGTGTCCAGAAAGCAGGGGTTGCGCGCCAATTTCATGGCCAAACCCTACGGGGATATCGCAGGGAATGGTATGCATATTCACTGCAGCCTGATAGATAACAAGGGCAACAATGCGTTTAACAACAACACGGACAAGGGCAACGATCTGCTGCGTCACGCCATCGCAGGCTGTCTTGATTCCATGAATGACGCCATGCTGCTGTTTGCCCCGAATCTGAATTCGTATCGACGCTTTCAACGAGGCAGTCATGCTCCTACAGCGCCTACATGGGGCTATGAAAACCGAACCGTGTCGGTAAGAGTTCCGGCTGATGCCTACGAAGCCATGCGCATTGAACACCGGGTCTCAGGGGCCGACGCCAACGTTTACCTGGTTATGGCTAGCATCCTTGCGGGCATGCTGCACGGCATCGAGAAAAAACTGGAAGCCCCTCCGCCAGCCAAGGGCAATACCTACGAAAAGTTTGCGGCCAATCTGCCGCGATACCTGCCGGACGCCATTAATACATTCTCGGGATCTGAATTCATCGCGGAGTATTTTGGCAAAGAATTCAAAAAGGTCTACACCACCGTGAAAGCGCAGGAACTGGACGAGTTTGACCGGGTAGTCACTCCGCTCGAATACGAGTCCAATCGCTAACGTTCAATAAATCTGTTCTGGCCAGTGTGCAGGGATGCTTTGGCAGTTCCCCATCTTCGTGTTCACGACTTCCGTAAGATCTGGGCTGACTGCGTTCCGGCTCTGTAATCTCAGCTCAGCGAGACTTTTCCTCCAGTTGGGTTTCTGTTTGATTGCTGGCTGGTACCTGTTTGACGCTTGCTCAAATCGCGTCCGTTTGTGTTCGACCTGCGCCTCGTCTGAAGCCGATCACTCAGCCGCCAGTTCTCCCAGGGCCGATTTGAGTGGTCCCAGGTATTTGTCGAAATGTTTCCAGTAGGCGACCGCGGAGGTATAGATAGGCTGGCGCACCTGTTCCGAGCTGGCGGTATTCACCGCCCTCTTGGTTTTGTGAAAACTGAGGCAGTTTTCTTCGAACTGCAGACCGCAAAAGTTCAGCAAGTCTCTGACGTTCTTTTCCAGGTCCTGCACGACTTCTTCGTACTGCACGTCGTAGATTTTTCCCGGGAAAACCTTGTGCCAGTGCGCCATCAGTCGGAAGTAATCCACGTAATACCTACCCAGGTCTTCAAGGTCGTAACTGAAATACTGCCCTTCCGCCCACAGCTGCTTGAAACAGCTGAAGCAGTTATCAACCGGATGGCGCCGGGTATTGATAATTTTTGCGTTGGGCATGCTCAGCAGGATGAGACCGATATAGATAAAATTGTTGGGTAGCTTATCTATAAAAAACGGCAGGTTCTGTTCACGGTGGCGCTGGGCCTGGTCAAGGAATCTCCTGCCAACTTCCTGAAGCTTATCCGCATCCAGTTCACGAACGCCTTCCGGATATCGCTGGCTGGCCAGGTTATCCGGTTTTCTCGCCAGCGCCCCGGCGATCCACGGCATATAAGGCATCTCCCGGGTTCCTTCAACCTGAGAATGGCTGGACAGTATCTGCTCCTGAAGTGTTGAACCGGATCTCGGCAGGCCAAGAATAAAAATGGGAGACCTGTCACTTACTCCACAATTGTTTCGGGAAGCGACAAATTCTGCTGTAAAGGTATCAATAATCCGGTCTACCAACTCACTGAACTTGTCAGCATCCCATTTAACGAGCTCTCTTTTAACCTTGTTGCCAGCCTGGTAACACAGGAATGCATCGTCCCATTGCTCTCTGTGTTCATAGGCTTTGCCCAGCGCATAGTTAAAATGCACGATATCTTCCAGACGCAGCTTTTCGTTCTTTAATACCTGGTTCAGATGTTCCAATTCTTCGTCACTGAAGCGGTAGGTTTTCAGATTGGAAAGTGACCAGACTGCCTCTCCGTATTTCGGATCCAGCCCCATGCAGGAACGATAGGCCGCAATGGCTTCATCCTGCCGGCCCAGAGTTTTAAGGGCAGTGGCTTTTTGTGAAATGGCCGCCACATAGTCGGGGTGGCTGTCGAGAATAAGATTATATTGTTCCAGGGACTCTTCAAACTGGTTATTCTTGGAGTAGATACTTCCCAGGAGCATCCTCGCTTCAATTTGCTCCGGGTTGATTTCCAGCGACCGTTTGACCGCCTGTTCCGATTGTTCCAGCTTGTCCTGACGGGACAGAGCCGAAGCAAGCTTCAGCCACCATTTCGGATTCTCCGGCATCTGTTCCGTCAGGGAACCGGCCAGTTGTTCTGCCCATCGGCCCCGATTGGTATCCATGGCGTGGTTGATCAACAGCTCCTTGGCACCTATGTTGGCCGGGTCGATTTTCAGCACCTCAAGACAAATTTTTTCCGCCTCTTTGCCCTTATCCTCGGCGAACAGCTTCGATGCTTCGATGACATCCTTTTTAAGATTTTTCCTTTTCTGGTTGATCTCTGCATGGTGGGTGGATTCTTCTTCCTTGCCCATTTTTTCCAGAAGCTGTTCCAGCAGATTCCGTCCAGCCTTGAGACCGGGGTCAATACTCAGCGCTTTTTTCAGGGCGAGTTCGGCCTCGGCAAATCGCTTCTGTTCAACATAAAGCTTCCCCAGATCCACATAAGCGGGACCATAGTCGTTGGCAATATCGATGGCCTGTTTGAAACGCCGTTCGGCTTCCAGAAGGTTTTTCTTGCTGTGCTCTACCTGGCCGAGCAGCCGAAGGGTATTGACCTCGCGGTCGTTCAGTTTGAGTAGCCCATGACACAGCGTTTCGCAGCGCTGCAAATCATTGGCCTTCAGAGCATTCAATGCCTGAAAAAAGAGTTCGCGGGGATTCTGTGTAACCATGCGTAAATCCTATCAAAAAATGATAAAGATTCAGACCGACATGTCGGGGTTAAAAAAAAAGAGCCGGCTAGGCCGGCTCTTTTTACAACACACGTCTGGAACTTAGAAGTTAACACTGAAACGCACACCGGCACGCCTCGGTTCCGAGAAGCCAAAGTGGTGAGCACCCAGATTACCTTCCTGACCGGCAACGCCTTTGTAGTAGAACTCGTCGGTAATATTGTTCACCCAGAAAGACACTCTCCAGTCATCGAGGCTTTGATAACCGATTCGCAGGTTGCTGGTCGTAAAGCCATCCAGCATGAGCGGGCTCTTGCTAAATTCGCCGAAGCCCGGTGAATCACTCTGATGGAACGACTCCCAGGTGAAGAACATATTGCCCTGTCGCAGAGGCACCGTGTAGGTGGCAACCAGCGAGGAGCTGAAGTCAATGGTTCCCGAGAGCTGTGCGCCTTCTTCACAGGAGACGATTTCACAGAATTCTGGCGCGGCTCTAGTCAACTCGGTATCCGCCCAGGCCATACCCAGATAGATGTCCAGATTGTCCGTAGGCAACCAGCGCATATCCATCTCGACACCGCTACCTTCTGCGTCGCCAACGTTCTTTAATAGGTAAATTGACCCGTTCTTGTACGCACCGGCCTGCATGTTATCGAACTGATAAAAATAGGTATTGGCGTTCAGACGCATGGAGCCGTCAAACAACACCGACTTGAAACCTACTTCATAGTTGGTCACTTCTTCCTCGTCGAACTCCTCCGGTGTGGCACCCAGCGCCGGATTGGAAGCATCTGTGGAACCATTAAACGGGAATATATCCGTATCTTCCACATCGGCGTTGTTGAATTGCAGGAAGAAGGTATTGAAGCCACCAGCCTTGTAGCCGGTGGATACGTTACCGTAAATGGACACATCGTCATTGACCTTGAAGTTCAGCGCGGCACGGGCAGAAAAATTGGTCCACTCCTTGTCCGCGGAAATCGGTGTAGAGGTGTAGTAAGGGAAGCTGTAGAAAAAGTAGCTGTCGGCGAAACCGTTCTGCATGACAGAGAAGTCCCGCTTGTCGACGGTATAACGACCACCAACGACAAGATCAAGCCTGTCGGTCAGTGAGGTGGTAACGTCGCCATAGATACCCCAGCCTTCGTATTCTGCATCGATATCCACTTCATCGTTACGCATGCCGATACCGGGACCGTAGTCGTAGTAGTAATCACTGGCCGCAAAGTCGGAGAAGTAATCGTAGACTACGCCATCGTTGTTATATGGAGAGTAATAGTAATACCAGTTGTAGTAGTTATAGGAAGAACTGCAGTCGCTGACGTAATCGGAGTCGTAACCGTAATAGGCCTGTCCCCAGGTGGCACACATGGTGTCTTCGTCAAAGGTCTGGTTGTAGTGAGTCTTCAGGTCTTCTTTATACAGAGAGGCACCCACAAACCAGCTGATTCGACCGTCGCCTTCATAGTTCAGCCGGAATTCCTGACTGAAATAATCCTGCTCCTGAATCTGTTCATAGTTGAAGATATCCAGGCCACTGCCATCGAAGTCTTCAGAGTAATGGTAGTTATGACCACGCAGACCGGTAATAGAAGTGAGCTTGTAGTTATTGCTTAAATCAGCTTCTGCTGTCAGCGTACCGCCCCAGACCTCGCCTTCGTCAAACATCTGGTCCGCGCGACGGTCGGACTCGAATTCATCCTTTTTGGCGATATTGGACTGGAAGAAATCCAGACCGGTGTTCTCGGCATCAAAAACCCGATAGATGGAAGGAGGCATGAGGCGATCCTCGTACTCCAGCATCAGGGTTGTGGTGACAACTTCTCCAGAATGGGCCAGAGTGAAACGGCCCGCCAGCACCTCCAGACCACCGACATTCTCACCAGTCAGCGCGTTCTTCACCCAGGCATCCTGCTCCTGACGATACAGCGCAAAACGGCTGGACCACTCATCGTCAAGTTGTCGGTTCACGACACCGGTGAATTCGTTGTAACCATTTTCGCCAACCCCAAAATTAGCGTAAGCGGTGTTTTCCTGGGTTGGCTTGTTGGTGCTGATATTGAATGCGCCTGCGGAGGCATTGCGGCCGAACAGGGTGCCCTGCGGACCTTTGACCACTTCCACGCGATCAAGGTCGAAGAAGCTGGAAACCGCACCACCGGTCCTGCCCAGGTAGATACCGTCCTGATAGACACCCACTGAAGGCTCGGCCCCTACACCAAAATCATTGGTACTGATACCACGGATGTTGATGGTATCCAGAAAGCTGTCATCGGAATCACCGGCAACACCGGGGGTTAGCAGTGCCAGTTCCTTGGCGTCAGTAAACTGGGCATTTTCCATGAAGTTGCCATCAAATACGGAGACCGTGATTGGTACTTCACCAAGGGTTTGCTCCCTCATCTGGGAGGTGACGACAATTTCCTGAATTTCTGCAGCCTTGGCAGCACTGACAGAAAGTGCTGTTGCCATGGTCGCCAGGGACACTGCCATTGTGATTTTGCTTCTTCTGAATTGAGAACTCGTGTTGGAAAGGCCTACCGCTGTCTTCATATCAATTTTCCAAGTTTATCAATTTATCTTCTAAATTGTTGATATTTATATAATTATAAGGACTAAGTAAATATAGAACCCCGTCAGATTAATAAAACCGGCACATGTTCTTACGTTAATTAATCAAGGTCGAGAAAAAAATACCCCCAAAGTGGTGTTCAGTTCCCCGGCGGATGCACTGCATGGTAATACCTGGCTGAAGGTTTTTCACCAAAATACTTTTTACATTGAGGTCATTTCTTCAACGAGGAACCTTGAAATACTCCTCCAGTGCATCACCCTCCGTGTAGCCATCGGCGCTCATCAGGGAATCCAGAAACAAATGGAACAGTTCCGCCTGAGAGCTGATACCCAGCTTGGCATAGGCGTGTTTGCGATGCAGTTTTACCGTCTCAATGGAAATATTAAGCTTGTCAGCCACCATACGGGAACTGTGGCCATGCAGCACCAGATTGATAACCCGGACTTCCCGGTCCGTCAACAAACTGCTGCCAAAGCACTGCAGGGCTGAATCCAGCTGGGCACGAAGATTGGTGTCACTGGAAGACTCTTTTTCTGCATTGCTCCAGTGCCGCCTGCACAGGACACTGACTAACGGTTCCAGATCAGCCAGCAGAGAGATCTGCTTCTCGCTGAATCGGGTAGGTTCGTTGGTTTTTGCCAGCGAGATGTTGACGAAACTGTTATCGGCAATGGGGACCAGATAGCCACATTCATCCTGGTATGCTGACTGACTATAGAATGTCCTGTAGTACTCGCTCTTGCGAAAACCATCCGGGGTCAATTCGTTCAGGCGAAAAAAACCGAATTGCCCCTTCCGCGCCGCCCGGTAGTATGGGTCCAACAGAAACGCCGCTTGCACAAACTCATTGATCAGCGTGGATCCGTCTTCGAGGGGCTGAAAATAATCGATAACCGGCAGGCCGTTGGCAGGATAGCGCACGATGGTGGCATCATCGATGGGAACCAATATGTTCACCAGCTCCAGCAACTCGGTGGAAAAGTCCTTACCGGGAGGCTCGCTGATCATCTGCACCAGCTTTTGATTGTAGGCCCCGAATTGAATCATAAGTCGCTTTGTATGCCTTTGATTGACGATGCTTTTTCTATTTATTGTCCGGAATCAGACCGGGTTTCCGGCACTCTGTTTTAGAGCTTAAAATACTACACCAAAGAGGTATGGGTTAGGCCAGCCTATTGGAGATTAAATAACTGGCATCACCAGGTAATTTTAGTCCCCATTCACCGGTCCCAGACCCAACCGGGGAGAATTACTCCGACCACAGGAATCCAACTGATTCGTTGCGGTACTCACTGCGCGACTCACAGGGAATTTAACTGATTATTTTTTGGCTGGATGGCAATTGAAAATAGGCATTCTACAAACCGGCTCCGCACCTGAAACACTGCATCCCAGGCACGGAGACTATGACGAGCTGTTCATCAAGCTGCTGGCCGACCGCGGATTCGAATTTCGTAACTATCCCGTTCTGAACAATGTCTTCCCTGAAGCCATCCACGACGCCGATGGCTGGTTGATTACGGGATCGAGGTTTGGTGTCTATGAAGACCATGAATGGATTCCACCGCTGGAAGCATTCATCAGGCAGGCCTACGCCGCCAGCATCCCGATTGTCGGCATTTGTTTTGGACACCAGATCATTGCCCAGGCGCTGGGCGGAAAAGTCGAGAAATTTTCGGGAGGCTGGTCCATAGGAGCTGTCGACTACAAGGTCCGGGATCAGGCCAGGCCCTTAACCGCCCTGGCGTTTCACCAGGACCAGGTCACCGAAATACCCCGCGAAGCGCAAGTGCTTGCCAGCACCGATTTCTGCAAGCACGCCATGTTGTCTTATGACGACCACGCCCTGACCATCCAGCCCCATCCTGAATTCACCAGGGAATTTCTCGCTGATCTGCTGGAAGTCAGGAAAAGTGTTCTGCCACCGGACATTTCAGCAGCAGCACTTGAATCCCTGGACAAGGAGCTGAGTTCAATTGCTATGGCCGACATGATTGAAAACTTTTTCAAGAAGAAAAAGTAATTCAATAGCGGACCTGTCCGTCAGGCTCAGTCGACTTTTCCGAAACCGACAACACCCTTGATTTCGAGGAAATCATGGAAGGCGAACTTACCCCATTCCCTGCCATTGCCTGACTGTTTGTAGCCGCCGAACGGCGCATTGGGGTCGTAGTTATTGCCGTTCAGAAACACATTGCCCGCGCGCAGTTGTGTCGCGACCGCCCGTGCATGCTCCAGCTTTCCAGACTGCACATAGGCTGCCAGTCCATAGGGAGAATCATTGGCTATTGCGATGGCCTGTTCTTCGCTGTCATAGGGCATGATGGCCAGAACCGGCCCAAAGACTTCTTCACGGGCAACCATCATGTCGTTTGTCACATTGGCAAAAACCGTAGGTTTCGCATAGTAACCACGCTCAATACCATCGGGACGTCCCACGCCACCGCAGGCAAGTTCACTGCCTTCATCAATGGCCTGCTGGATCATTCCCTGCACTTTCTTAAACTGCCCTGCATTCGACAGGGGCCCGATCATGGTGGCGTCCAGCTGTGGATCCCCTACAACAGTTTCGCCAGCCACCCTGACAGCCAGTTCGATTGCCTGATCATGCAGATGCCGCGGTACCAGCATGCGGGTTGGTGCATTACAGGACTGGCCCGTGTTACGGAAACACTCCGCTACCCCGTCGGTCACGGCCTTTTCAAAATCTGCATCTTCCAGAACGATGTTGGGAGACTTGCCACCAAGCTCCAGTGCCACCCGCTTGATGGTATCCGCTGCGGCTTTGCTGACCTGGATGCCGGCCCGGGTAGATCCAGTAAGAGAAACCATATCCACATCGGGGTGGGAACCAAGTGCTTCACCTACTTCGGGGCCGACTCCATTGAGCATATTGAATACCCCGGCTGGAACACCGGCTTCATGGATAATCTCGGCAAACAACTGGGCGGATAGAGGCGCCATTTCGCTGGGTTTCAGAACCATGGTGCAACCACAGGCAAGCGCGGGCGCTACCTTGCAGACAATCTGGTTCATGGGCCAGTTCCATGGGGTGATAAAAGCACAGACTCCAACCGGCTCCTGCAATACCCGGGTTCCGTCCAGGCTTTCTTCAAACTTGTAGTCTTTCAGGGCCTGAATCGCAGTCTGCAAATGCACCAGCCCCATAGGCGCCTGCGAGTCAAAGGCCATGTCCTTCGGCGCACCCATTTCCAGAGTGATGAAATCAGCCATCTCCTGCAGCCGCCGCTGATATATTGCGGCGATCCTGCTCAGCACCTGGAGACGCTCTTCCCGGGTTGTCCTGGACCAGGAGGGAAAAGCGGCCCTGGCAGCAGCAACGGCTTGATCGGCATCGGCTGCCGAACACAGCGCAACCTCACCGATGACCTCTTCTGAAGCAGGGTTGATTATCTTTTCCAGACGACTGGCTTCTGGATTAATCCACTCGCCATTGACGTACATTTTGTCCAGTGTATACATGGAAAACTCCTGACAGGATGCCTGCGTGTTAACAGTACCAGGCCGTTGCGAAAAATTGGATCGAGACAACCAGAAGATTTTAATCAGATACCCAGGGGGAGCAAATCACCCTATTGGGTAGGTCGTTATCGGACATCAGACCTGGGTATGGGCTCTTCCTGCCACTCAAACATGTTCATTTCAATGAAAACAAAGGCCACAATCCAGAGCATGGCGTCCCAGAAATCCAGTAACGGCCCGGTAATTACCCAGTAGATGGCACAAAGCAATAGAATGGTATAGAGAATTGCCTTAACCGCTTTGCTAAAGGTGAGTATCACGCCGTCCAGCTTACCTTTAAGCTGCAATCGGATGTCGATTTCCAGCACAAGCACCACCAGCAGCCAGTCGCCAGCATTAATGACATCGGTCCAGGCGAGTTTTTGCGCAGAAAGCAACGAAGCCGAATCAGTAAAGACATTGGCGCCGGTTAACTGATAAAGAACGTCTGCCGGCATAAGCGTCAGGCAATTGGCCGCATCGATCAGCTCGAATTCATCCAGGTCAGTCATGAACGAAAAAGAACCGGCAGCCAGCCCACACAGGTCTGCGGCAGAGGACAACTCAAACTCGGAGAGCCCCTGCATTTTCGTCACATAGCCGAAAAAAGCATACACCAGCAAGCAATAGCAAAAGACTCGGGCGCCATGTAAAAACCATTTCACCTTCCCCCTTATCTTCTCATCCGAAATGATGTTCGTTTCAAATTCGAACAGAAGCAGGAGAATTACCCAGGCCGCGGTATCCAGTGTAGCAGCAAAGGATGCTACCAGATCCGAAAGTGAGCTGCCGTTGGCAATCAGGTAACCGGCAGCACTCCACTCATCGAGAAAGAAAAGCCCGACATTCACTATCAGCAGCACATAGATCGTGTACTTGAAAACTCTTAAATAATGCCGGGGGTGAAGCTTGGAAGTGACTAGACTGGGCATGGGCCAATGCTACATCATTGCTACACGTTCAGGAGCAGGTATTCTCTCTCCCAGGAACTGATTACCCGGTTGAATTCTTCGAACTCGTCCAGCTTGATCAGCCTGAAAGCACGGATAAAGTCTTCACCAATGATCGACCCGACTTCTTCCAGCGAATCCAGCCCCCGCAAGGCTTCTTCGAGAGATCTTGCAACAGTGATATCTTCTTCAGTGGCATCACCGGCGTATGGCCGGGTAGGTTCAATCTTGTTCTGGATACCAACGAAGCCGCAGGCAAGCGAGGCTGCAATAGCCAGATAAGGATTGCAGTCGGCGCCGGCAAAACGGTTTTCTATGCGCATGGCTTCTACCGGTGCACTGGGGATACGCAAGCCAACGGTGCGGTTGTCATAACCCCAGTTCAGATTGATCGGGGCGGAAATATCCCTGACAAACCGTCGATAGGAATTCACGTTAGGGGCATAAAAACTGATCAGCCCAGGGGTGTATTTCTGCAGACCACCCAGATAATGCCGGAATGCCTCTGATTCATTCCCCTCTTCGGTTGCAAACACATTCACCCCGGTTTTGAGGTCTGCCAGGCTCTGGTGAATATGCATGGAACTGCCTGGTTCCGCACTCATGGGCTTGGCCATGAAGGTGGCAAATATCCCGTTCCGAATCGCCACTTCCCGCATGGTACGCTTGAACGTGAACACCTGATCGGCAAGGTTCAGTGCGTCACCATGGATAAAATTCACTTCCATTTGTGCCGCGCCGGTTTCGTGAATCAGGGTATCGACGCTCAATTCCTGCGCTTCGCAGTATTCGTACATCTGATCTACTACGGAATCGAATTCATTCAGGGCGTCGATACTGTATGACTGGCGCGCCGATTCCCGTCGACCTGATCTGCCGATAGGCGCCTTCAGCTCAAAATCCGGATCCTCATTCTTCTGAATCAGGTAGAACTCCATTTCCGGAGCAATGACTGGCTGTAAGCCCACATCTTCGTACAGTCTGAGAACGCGACGCAACACGTTTCTGGATGACATGCGATGCAACTCCCCATCCAGCGTGTAACAGTCATGGATTATCTGGGCAGTTGAATCCTTGGCCCATGGCACGATCCGTTTGCCATTGGGGTCCGGCACCAGAATCATATCCTGATCCGATGCGCTGATCAGTTCGTCAATATCATCACAGAATTCACCGGTTACGGATTGCAGCAGAATGCTTTCAGGCAACCGGGGATTCTGGCTTCTGAACTTGTCAGCTGGCATGAATTTTCCGCGTGCGTTACCCGTCATGTCCGGGATCAGACACTCCACTTCCGCGATGTTTTTTTCCTTTAGCCAGTCTTCGATGGAACCCATAAGTTACCTTTTAAAAAATCTTTTAACTGCCTTTTAACTGCCTTTTAACCAGCTTATTAACAAGCTTTCTATTGACCGGATTGGACCAAATCAGCCGGCATATCTGGAATGCTTTTTCGGCAAGTTCCGATTACCTGTTAACGAATCAAATTTGAAGTACAACATAGCTCGAATTATACTTCAAATAATTATTCGAATGATTATTCGATTTTTAACAAAAGCCAGCAACCGACAACGAAAAAACTTTGAAAAAAAGCGCTAACGATACCAGCCCCAGTGCACACACAGATTCCTATTATGCGGCGTCCGCCCTGCCCTGCCCGGAATTCCCAACCCTGAACCAGGACGCCGAGGCCGACGTGTGTATTATCGGCGGCGGCTATACCGGCCTGTCTTCCGCGTTACATCTTGCTAAAAAGGGACTCAACGCGGTGGTCCTGGAAGCGGAAAAAGTTGGGTGGGGCGCATCCGGGCGGAATGGAGGCCATGTTGGCACCGGGCAACGGGTCAGCCAGTCGGCGCTGGAGAAAAAGCATGGCCTTGAAACTGCCAGGCAACTCTGGGGGCTTGGACTGGAGGCTGTCGACCTGGTCCGCCAGCTGATTGCGGACTACGACATCAATTGCGATCTCAAAGAAGGCATTTTGCATGTGGCTGCCAAAAAGTCCCATGTGGAATACCTGAAGCAAGAAACTGAAGTCCTGCGTAGCGTCTACGGCTACGAAAAAATCAGCTTTATCGACAAAGGGGAACTGGACCACATGGTTGGCGCAGGCGGCAAATACTTTGCGGCACAGCTTGACCAGAGTTCGCTTCACCTGCATCCCCTCAAGTATGCACACGGACTCGCCGCCGCGGCGAAGGAGGCAGGGGCCCGGATTTTCGAGAACAGCAAAGTACTGGGCTATGAAAAAGGTTCAACGCTTACCGTTCGAACTGCCCGGGGCAACGTTAAAGCCAAGACCATCATTCTTGCCTGCAACGGTTATCTCAAAAAACTGGCACCAGAAATCGCCGGCTGTATCATGCCTATCAATAATTTCGTCCTGGCAACCGAGCCACTGCCGGAACAATTGGCCCGGGAGCTAATCAGAGACGACGTAGCCGTGCAGGATTCACTGTTTGTAATCAATTACTGGAAACTTTCTGCGGATAACCGTCTGGTATTTGGCGGCGGTGAAAATTACACCAGCAAGTTCCCCAACGACATAAAATCCTTCGTCCGAAAATACATGCTCCGTGTCTATCCACAGCTGGAAAGCACGGCTATTGATTATGCCTGGGGCGGTACTCTGGCTATCACCCTGAACCGTATGCCGTCATTTGGAACACTTGATTCCAATATCTATCATGCCCACGGTTACTCGGGGCACGGCATACCTACCGCGACGCTGGCAGGAAAAGTACTGGCCGACGCAATTGCCGGCGATGCAGCGAAATTTAACCTGATCGCCGACCTGCCCTCGCCCAGATTCCCCGGTGGTACCCTATTCCGGTGGCCCGGGCTGGTCGCCGGCATGTTGTTTTATTCATTAATGGATAAGCTCTAGCATCTTGAGAACACCGATGGAAAGCACCAGACGATTAACTCCTAGGCGCGATCCCCAGCAGCAGCGCTCCAAGGATCGTATTCAGCTGATACTGGAAGTAACTGCTCGCCTGATGGACGAGGTGGGCTTCGATGACCTGACTACCATACTGATCGCCAAAGAAGCTGGCATGTCTGTTGGTACGCTCTATCACTATTTTCCAAACAAGCATTCCATACTGCGTGCTATTGCTAGGAACTGGCTGGATCACTGGGACCAGGTAATTCTGGAAATCAATGCCCTGCCGATCGAGACCATGGAGATGGAAGAAGTGGTCAATATTCTTATTGATACTTTTGCCCGGGTTTATCAGAAACAGAAGGGCATACTGCACCTGGTGCGGGCCATGTTCGCCATTCCCGAACTCAAGGATCTCGATGAACGCCATGACGAATTCATTATCGCCAACATGGCCAATATTCTTCCCCAGATAGGCATCAACAAGTCCCTGACGGATCGAAAATATATAGCCCGCACGTATCTGGAAATGACCCATGCCCTGTTACTTGTGGCTTGCCAGCAACGGGGCACCCGGGCCAGGCAGACACTGGAAGACACTCGTGAGCTGGTTTACTGCCTGTTTTTACGACACCTGTAAATTAGCAAAGCAGGTTATTCTGGCCGTTAAAATTTTCTCCTGTCCAACTGCGTTTACCCAAGCAAAAAAAAATCCGGCGCCAGGTTTATACTGGTGCCGGATTGGTAAAAAAGCAGTTTTCGGGCCTTACGCCGCCCTGGTAGATTCCAAAGCGTCGAACGGGTCCACGTAGGCATAGCCAAGCGCTTCTGCCACTGCTTTACAGGTTACCATCCCCTCATGAACATTCAGACCATTTCGCAGGTGCTCATCTGACTGCATCGCTAACCGGTAGTCTGCCGCCAGTTTCAACGCATAGGGCAGCGTCACGTTATTCAGGGCAAGCGTGGAAGTCCGGGCCACGCCGCCTGGCATGTTGGCGACACAGTAGTGCACTACATCGTCAACCACATAGGTGGGATCCTCGTGTGTAGTGGCTTTTGAGGTTTCGAAACAGCCACCCTGGTCAATGGCGACGTCAACAACTACCGCACCTTTCTTCATGCGGCTGATAATGTCGCGAGTCAGCAGTTTCGGGGCTCTCGCTCCCGGTATCAATACCGCACCGATCACCAGGTCCGCGTCCAGCGCGTATTCTTCGATAGCCGCAGCCGTTGACCACCCACAGTGAACCTTACCAGCAAATTCTGAATCCAGCTGACGCAGTCTTTCCACCGAAAGATCCAGAATAGTGACGTCAGCACCCATGCCCACAGCGATCGTCGCGGCATTGACACCTACTACACCGCCACCGATGATCAGCACCCGGGCAGACGCTACACCGGTTACGCCTCCAAGCAGTATACCTCTGCCACCCTGGGTTTTTTCCAGATGGTGGGCACCCGCCTGTACCGACATGCGACCGGCCACTTCTGACATGGGCGCCAACAAAGGCAGAGAACCGTCTGCAGCAGTCACTGTCTCGTAAGCGACGCAGGTTGCTCCGGACTTAACCAGCAGTTCGGCTTGCGCGTGATCCGGAGCCAGATGCAGATAGGTGAACAGCAGTTGCCCCTCTTTCAGCATCTTGCATTCCTGGGGTTGGGGCTCTTTCACCTTGACGATCATGCCGGCTCGATCGA
>Ga0181585_10001499_pt1 | contig 20476 bp, 16 predicted proteins | sample 071ome_29_FD_132469 | JGI IMG/M metagenome (GOLD analysis project Ga0181585, IMG submission 132469) | Coastal salt marsh microbial communities from the Groves Creek Marsh, Skidaway Island, Georgia - 071407BT metaG (megahit assembly) | ecosystem: Environmental > Aquatic > Marine > Intertidal...
ATACCTGCCTGTAAAAATATCGGTACGACGCACCTGACCAATGGATGTTATCGATTGCATCCTGTGGAGTGGGGTATCGGAGAGGCGGCGGGCTCTCTGGGGGTGAGGCTTGCGGCTTCGGGTGATCCTGTTCAAGCCTTCGGCACGGTCAGCTCCAAAGTGGATGCGTTTTGCGAAAGCCTGCGGCAACAAGGCGTTGAAACGGCTTGGCAGGAACCGCTTTAAACTCAATCAGGCCCACAACCGTCAGTCAGAAAATGACCGTGTTGGGTGATCCAGCGCTCAGATGAGTCCATCCACGGGCAGATACGTCTCAAGGAATCCCAAAATCGTTTGGAATGATTCATGTGTCGGAGATGATTCAGCTCGTGAAGCATGACGTAGTCTGCGTGTTTATCGGGTAATTGAATGAGACGCCAGTTGAGGGAGATGTTTTTTTGTGATGAGCAGGATCCCCAGCGTGTGCGCTGGTTGCGGATACTTAACCGGTGATATTTGAAATCGTATTTCAATGCCCACTTGGCCAACCTTGCTGGTAGGTCTTTGCCGGCCTGATATCGTAACCAGGAGTTCATCCAATCCCCGAGACTCATTCGCGACAAATCAACGGGAAAGCTCAGGCGCGCAAAGTGAGCGATCGTGTGCTTGTCCTCAGTGTTGAGGGTGATGGGCTCCATTTGGCCACGATAAAGAACCTCCAGACGCCCTTGACGATCTTGATGTTCGTGAGAGCGTTTGAGCCACTGCAACCATTGCTGAGTGATCCAGACTCGATGCTTTTCAAGAAAGGCCAGTCCCTCACGAAGGTTGCCTCTGTAAGGAAGGGTGAGTTGAATCCACCCAAGGTGGGTGACCTTTAGGATGTAATGCTTGGCAATCCGTTTCCGTGCGACCTTGACGGGGACAGCCTGACCTTGAATGTGAAAGACAAGATTCTCTTTTTGGGGAGCCCTGCCGTTTAGAAAGCGAAGATAGGTGCTCATTGCCTATATGCGACGGGAAAAACCCTAACAGGTCGAAACTCGGGATGCAACCTAAGCTCGTGGATAGGGGGTCCAGAGATTATTCGAGACAAAACGCTTGATTTCTATCGATTTATGACCATTCTTTCGACCTCCAGCGGTTCACCGCTGGCGTGAATCATAGTCGGATGGAAGAGCATATTGAATTGGAAGGTACGGTGAAGGCCGTTTTGGCTGGAACCATGTTTCGTGTCGAACTTGAAAACAAGCATGTGGTGCTTGCTCACATCTCTGGGAAAATGCGAAAACGCTTCATTCGTCTGACCATCGGTGACAGGGTGAAAATTGAGATGTCACCCTATGATTTAAACAAGGCTCGGATAGTCTACCGCCTCAGGTAGCTAGGAAATCTGGCCGAGGCCTGGCATTGACATGAGGTTCCACCTTCTGGGGTTCCAACCTCTTCTTTACTTCATAAGCTCCTTTGCGCATTTGGCTTTCGGGTCAAGGGCTTCACTTTCTTTCCGTTTCATAAATACGGGGCAGTCTGCTTCCTATCCACCACCAGAGGATGGGGGGAGCTAGGGCGCTGATCAGAAGGGAACGGGTCGGGTTTTCTGCGCCCAAATGCCCCACCCAGGCAAATGTGAGTGCCATGGGTGTGCTTCCGACTAAAAGGGCAAGGGCCACAGACCGAGCCGACATGTGAAAGAAGCCGGCCATGCAGGCGACGACTTCCGGTAGGAGGGGCAACCACCTGGAAAGCGCAAGAATCCATCCACCGTAATCATGGAAGAGCTGATGTCCCTGGTTTTGCTCATCCTGACTCAATAAGGCGTCGACTGCCTTCTGGCCGTATCGTCGACACAATGCATACGCAAGGAATCCAGAGCAAAACGATCCGGCGGCACCTATCAAGCCTCCCAACCACGGTCCATAAAGCCATCCGAGACCTGCCATGACGGCGGTGGCGGGAATGGGGAGGAAAAGATCACCTACCAAGAGCAGGAAAGCCACGGGAGCAGCTAGTGCTCCGTAGGGGCGAAGCTGTTGCAGGGCTTGATCGGTGGACCATTCCCAAGCATGTCCCCAAATGAGAAAGGGAGCGAGAAAGGCTACCGCCAGCGCAATGAATAGAATCATCATGCGGCGCATGTCGTGGGCCACCCTAATTTCTGAATGAGCCTGTGTCAGTACACTCCTTTAAGGTATCTGTCCACACGTCCATCCACTCTCAACCAGTCTCCTGATGAATTGAAGGTTGTCTTCCCAGCCTTCATGAGCTACCAAAAGCGCATGATCCGTCTACTGATTTTTTGTGCAGTGGTGTGTTTCACGCAGGCTGGCTCAGTCCTTAGCCAGGAAAAAGTGGTGCGGCTATGGGATGGGGACGTACCCGGTGCTTTGGGCAAGCAGGAAGAGGATACGCCAACCCTCACGCTTTATCTTCCTGAGCGTGCTAAAGCCAGTGGGGCAGGCATGGTGATTTGTCCTGGGGGAGGATATGGGCATCTTGCTCAGCACGAGGGTAAAGGTTATGCGGAATGGTTGGCATCCAATGGTGTTGCTGGCTTGGTCCTCAAGTATCGATTGGGAACCCATGGCTATCGGCACCCAGTTATGTGGCAGGACGTTTCCAGGGCGATGCGCGTGGCACGTCACCACGCAAAGGAGTGGGGGATGGATCCCGAGCGTATTGGGGTGATGGGATCCTCCGCTGGCGGGCACCTGGCCTCAACCATCGTTACCCACTTTGATGCGGGAGACCCTGCATCTTCAGATCCTGTGGAGAGGCATAGCTCAAGACCTGCATTGGGTATTTTGTGCTATCCTGTGGTGAGTTTAGGAGCCTTTACTCACCAAGGGTCCAAGAAAAATTTACTGGGTGAAAAGCCCGATCCATCCTTGGTTTGGTCTCTTTCCAATGAACTGCAGGTCAGCCCAAACACTCCACCCTGTTTTGTCTGGCATACCTGGGAAGATAAGGCTGTTCCTGTGGAGAATAGTCTTCAATTTGCTGACGGGCTCCGAAAAGCAGGAGTACCCTTTGATTTGCATGTTTATCAAAATGGCAGGCACGGCATTGGTTTGGCCAATGGGCATGCCTGGACCAAGGATTGCCTCTTCTGGCTCAAGGAAAATGGCTTTCTCTGAGCCAGGCGGCTTCCCAGAGCTCGCGCACGGCCAGTGGGTGGAGGTTTCTCTGCCTATGATGCGTGTGCTTGGCAGGGATCAGGCTGCTCGGTCTACCTCGATTTAGCACCTCTCAGTGACTCGACTCCTCAGCTCCCCAAGGCTCCAATGCCGCCCTAAAAGATGTCGCAGTGGTCGTTACCCGTGGATGAAGCGCATCCGGAAGCGTTGCCTAAAAAAGCATTGGTTTTGACCGAAAAGAGCTTAATCTTTCCATGTGCGCTTTCCACTTTTCTGTTATGTCTTGATTCATGGGTTGTGCTGTTCAATTCACCTGCCGCCCTTCGCCCTCGCACAAGGCCCTTCCGATCCCATTCAGGTCGTTTTCATGATTGGAGAGCAGGAGTATGAGACAGCTCGTACCTTGCCAGCTTTTGTTCAATCTTCCATAGACCCGAAGCTGGTGCACGCTACTTTTGTCTTCGTTTCTGAAGACGATCCAGATGATTTTCATGGAATTGAGACTCTGGAAGATGCCGATGTCTGTGTCATCAGTGTCCGGCGGCGAACCCCTCCGTCCCAACAGATGAACCACCTTCGCGCCTTTCTCCAACGCGGTGGAAGCGTCGTAGGGATTCGCACTGCCAGTCATGCCTTTGACCGTGACCCTCCCGATAAGGGGCACGTGCGTTGGGAGGATTTTGATCAGGAAATCCTTGGGTGCGATTATCAAGGGCATTACGGCAACAAGCCACCTAAGGACCCACCGTCGGTCATTGATTACGTTCAAAAACATCGATCGCATCCCATCCTGCAGGGACTCGAAGGTGAGGGGTTTGTTTCCGTCTCGCATCTTTATCGCAACCGCGACATGAGTTCAGATACGCGCGTTTTGATGCATGGGCATCTCAAGGGGGCTGAGGAACGGGAGCCCGTGAGCTGGGTGCGCGAACTCGATAGCGGCAGTAGGGTGTTTTACACCTCGTTGGGCCACCCGCAGGATTTTCGTCTTGTTGCATTTCAGCGCATGCTCGGAAACGCCATCCTTTGGGCGGGGTTCCGGGAGCATGCGATTGCTCTTGTTCCAGAGATCAAAACACCAAAGCCAGAATCCAAGGCTTCCTGGCATCAAGGGTGGAGCCCAGTGAATGTGCCCAGTTCCTGGGAATCCGACCCATCGGGTCGTTGGGCCCAGCAGGATGGCTTTGGATGGTATCGAGCCTATTTCAAGATACCCGAATCATGGAGAGGCAGTCGGCTGCTATTGGTCGCGGATGGCATCGATGACGTCGATGAGGCTTTTTTTAATGGTGTTCAGGTAGGGGCCAATGGATCGATGCCACCCCTCTATGGAGATCCTTCCAGTGATATTCGGCGTCCCTTTGTGATTCATCCTGAATGGATTCGTTACGGCAAAGAGAACCTTGTTGCCTGGAGGGTTTACGACAAAGGCGGCCAGGGCGGTATCCTCAAGGGCCCTGTGCACCTGAGCCGCCTGGATGATGCACTTTCTCTGGAGGGAACCTGGTTGTTTCGTGCGGGTGATTCCCCCGCATGGTCTCAATGGCATGCAGGTGAAGATGCCACAGGAGCTCAGGAGGAAGCGCAGGCCTTTCGTCGCCTTGTGGGAGATCGTTTTGCAGGACACCTAGGGGTTGTGGAAGCGGATCTGGGAGGCCGGCAACGTCGCATTCAGGAGGTTTATGAGCGCTACAAGGGAAATACCAACATCCATGCATTGACTGAGGGTAAGGGCCAGCCACTGGATCCGACGCTCGCGCTCCAAAAGCTTCAAACCTCCGCTGGTCTGGCCGTGGATCTGGTGGCTCATGAGCCATCCATTCGGCAGCCTCTCTATGTGGACTTCGATGCCAAGGGGCGCATGTGGGTGGTTCAGTACATTCAGTATCCAGATCCGGCAGGGCTTGAGGTGCTGACCTGGGACAATCATCTGCGCAAGGTCTTTGATGCGGTGCCACCCCCACCGCCATTCCTTCTGCCAGAGCATCAGAAATTCAGAGGACAAGACCGCATCACCATCCATGAGGACAAGGATGGGGACGGTTTTTTTGAAACAGGTCAAACCTTTCTCGAAGGGCTCAACATGTGCACCTCCTTCGCTTTTGATCCCGAAGGTCTGTGGGTCATGCATCCGCCCTATCTGCTTTTTTATCCAGACCGCAATCAAGATGACCGCCCTGATGGGCCACCTGAGGTGCATCTTTCGGGCTTTGGCCTGGAAGATACCCACTCCATTGCCAACAGTCTTAAGTGGGGCCCTGATGGGTGGCTTTACGGAGCCACCGGGAGTACGGTGACTGCCAGAGTCAAAGTGGAGCGAACTCCCGACGGACCAGTGCAGTCCTTCTTCGGTCAAACCATCTGGAGGTATCACCCGGAGGAAGCGCGATTTGAACTTTTCGCAGAGGGTGGGTGGAATAATTTTGGTGTCGACTTTGACAGTGCAGGGCGCCTCTATTCAGGAACCAACGGAAACATGCAAGCTGTCTATTTTGTCCAAGGTGGCTATTATCAAAAGTCCTTTGGTAAACACGGTCCGCACACGCATCCCTACACCTATGGGCATTTTTTCGGGTTACCTATCGAAGGGTCTCAAGTTCGTTTGGTTCATCAATGGATCCTCTACGAAAGTGGTGCCATGGAATCTCTGGAGGGTAAATTTGTTGGAGGCAATTCTTTGGCCAATCGAGTGCATGCCCTGAGCGTCTCGTCCAATGGAAGTAGGTTCTCAACCGTGGAAACCGATCCGCCCATTCAAACCGAGGATCGATGGTTTCGTCCGGTGCATACTACGATCGGCCCAGATGGCGCCATTTACATCGCCGACTGGTATGACGCAAGGATCACGCATGTGGATCCACGAGACAACTGGGATCGACAGCGTGGACGCATTTATCGGCTGCGATCCGATGCCTCCGGGCCAAAACCCGTGCGGAAGCTCTCCTCGATGAAACCGGGGTCTCTTCTCGATTTGCTGGATGATGACAACCAATGGGTCCGCGCCACGGCTCGGCGATTGCTGAGTCATGAGTCGACGCCAGCCATCCAAGCCGAACTTCGCCATCTCCTCATACATGGAACCGCGCGACAGGGTCTTGAAGCCTTGTGGACCCTCGCTCAGATGCGTGACACAGAGGAGGCCATGATGCGTCCACTTTTATGGCACCCCAATCCACACATGCGCCGATGGGCTTCGCGCCTTTTGTGCGATCCTTCAGCCTCTCTTGAGAGTGAGACCCTGGATGAAATGGTAAAGCTTGCGGGGCAGGAGAAGGATCTGGAAGTCCTTTCCCAACTGGCTGCCAGTGCCGCGCGCCTGCCCGCTTCTCAAGGTTATCCGTTGACCAGAGCCCTGGTGGCCCGTCAGGAACTCATGGATGATTCATGGATTCCTCAACAAATATGGTGGGCCCTTGAAAAGCATCTTCACAAGGACCCCGACGGATGGATGGATTGGTTGCAGGATGCGACCGCCTGGCAGGATATTCTTCTTCGCGATCAGCTGCTTGAACGGGCTGCCAGACGATTGATGGCCTTTCAGAATTCAGAGGGGATGGCCAGGGTCGCCAGCATGTTGCAATTGGCTCCAGATGAGGATGCGACCTCCCGCATAGTGGATGGTATGGAAAAAGCCCTGCAAGGTTCAGGGATAGAAACGCTGGCTCCTTCCCTGGATGAGGCAATCGCTGACATCTCCAAACGGTTTCCATCCAATGAACAGTGGGTGGCTTTCGGCATGAGGTTGGGGAGCCCTTCGGCGCTGGCCCTGGGGCGAAAGATGATCCAGGATAACGCTGCTTCCACTACAAAACGAGCTGACATGCTGAACCGGCTCTCGGAATTGGGAGATAGGGCGTCGGTTGAAACCATGCTGGAACTTTCGTTCGATTCGGCTCAACCCCTGGTGTTGCGCCTGGCGGCCTTGAACGCGCTCAAGCGGTTGGAACATCCTGACATTCCCCACCGGCTCTTGACGCATTGGTCCACCCTGGAAGAGACCCTGCAATCAACCGCCATGGCCGTATTGACAGGGCGCATGCCATGGACGCTTCAGACCCTTCGGGCGGTGCAGGCAGGCCATGTGCCCAAAGAGGATGTTCCCTATGAAGTTCTCGTACGATTGAGTGAACAGGAGGGGTCCAACGTTGCGCAAACCTTGATCCGGGAGATCTGGGGACGACTGCGACAACCGGAGGAAACCAAGCAACGGCGTATGCAGGAAGTGGAAAAGATCCTTCAGCAGACCGCTGGGCATGCAGATGCCGGTAGGGAGCTTTACCAGCAGACATGCGCTGTCTGTCATGTGCTCCATGGCCTGGGGAACACTGTGGGTCCGGAATTGACCGGTTATGACCGGAAAAACTTGAGCTTTCTTTTGCCAGCGATCATCGATCCCAGCCTTGCCTTGAGGGAAGAGTATGAGTTGGTCACCCTTCAACTTCGACCTGCCGCCCCAGATGATGAGGGCCCGATTTTGAGCGGTTTTGTGACGCAACTTGCTGATCAGACACTGACGCTCAAGGATTTGGGCGGCAATGAAACCGTGATTCGGTTGGCAGATATTGCTTCACGTGAACACAGTTCGACCTCCATCATGCCCGAGGGATTGTTGGATGGTCTCAGTAAGCAACAAGTCGCCGACCTGATGGCCTATATTCAGGCAGATTGAGGGTTGATCCGCATCGATGCTTCACGGCACCTGCACTCTCCGCCGGAACCATGCATTTATCCTACCTCAGACTTCGGGATTTCCGAAATTATCAACAGGCTGACCAGGCCTTTGAACCGGGGTTTCACTTGTTGCTTGGTCAAAATGCTCAAGGGAAGACTAATGTTCTCGAGGCCATTTATCTTCTGGCAACCCTCCGCTCTTTTCGCGGGGTGGGGGCCTCTCAAATGGTTCGTCACGGGGCCAAAGGACTGTTCGTTGGAGCTGAATTGAGGGGGCAACAGCGTTGCCGAATCCGTTACTATTGGTCTTCACAGCAGCGCCGCTTGAGTGTAGATCAGGAGCCGGTCAAACGTCTGGAAGATTACCTTGGATTGCTCAGGGCCGTGGTCTTCTGCACCGAAGATCTGCAACTGATCAAGGGATCCCCCAAAGGGCGTCGACGTTTCATGGATCTCTTGCTCGCTCAAACCGAGCCCACTTACCTCCATAGTCTGCAGCAATACGTGCGCTTGTTGAGATCCCGAAATGCCTTGCTCAAGCAAGCTCGCGTCGATGCAGGGTCTTTGGAGGCCTTTACTTCTCAGCTGGTTCTTCACGGCCAAAGGTTGATCGACGCCAGGGTTCGTCTGATCCCCAGATTGGCGCCCCTTGCTCAGGCAGCCTATCGAAGAATTGCTCCTGATGCCGAGACGCTCAGCATGGAATACGCTCCTTCGGCGCGTGAGGATTTTGCCTCTGAGTTGCGTCGCGTCGCCATCCGGGAAAAAATGGTCAAGTCAACCCTGATCGGGCCGCACCGAGATGATTGCCTCTTTAAGCTCAATAACCAGTTTGTTTGTGACTACGGCAGTGAAGGGCAAAAACGCAGCGTGGCCATTGCCCTGAAAATGGCGCAAGCCGAATTGTTGACACACCAAATGGGAGTGCCGCCGATCTTGTTGATCGATGATGTGATGGGGGAGCTGGATCGGCAGCGACGAACTGGATTGCTCCCCCTTCTGGAACGAGCTCATCATGCCAATGGTCAAGTGTTCATGACGTGTACAGAAGAAAATTGGCCACGCGAATTGGGTCGGCGTCTTTATCGCTGGCATGTGCAAAGTGGACAGCTTTCCAAAGGTCATTGATGGAGCGTGCTTTGCAATTGCCAAATCGGTTCATACATGATTCATTTTGAACATGTCCCCACGTTTGTTACTTTCATCAGGCCGTGGCTGGAGTCCTTTCTGGCGACAAAGAGCCTTTACTTTGATTGAGTTACTTGTGGTCATCGCCATCATTGCCATTCTTGCCGGCATGCTCCTCCCGGCGCTCAGCAAGGCGAAGCAGAAAGGGCAAAGAATCGCCTGCCTCAACAGTTTGAGGCAGATCGGTTTGTTCATGCAGCTCTACACGGACGACAATCAGGATACGTTTCCTCCCCACCGAAATAATGGCATGACCTCCACGGCTCAGGTTCTCACCAACTGGTGGGGGACCACCATCATTCCCGATGGGAACCTGACCAATCTGTTCCACTGCCACAGCCTCAAGTCCCGGCGACAGGACCTCAACGTTCAATGGGAGTGGGCCTTTGATGCTCACAAGGTGGGGTACGGATACAATGCTTATTTTCTGGGGATCCATCCTTACGGAGGAGGCACCGTTAAGATCAAGGGGATTGATGTCTCATCCAAGCCCAACTTCAAGCGTTCTAATGTAAGAAGCCCTTCCAATAATCTCGTGGTAGGGGATTCGATGCCCAAACCCGACGGCGCCTGGAGTAGCAGTCTTTGGTGGCCAACTTCCGGCTTCAGCCAGGGGGATGCCCTTGAGGGGATCGATCCGAACCGGCATGAGGGAGGTGGCAATGTGATGTTCAACGATGGCCATGCCGAATTCAGAAAAGGGGAGCAAATCAATCCCCCCAGTGATCCTGCCCGTTCCGGAACCGATGTGAATCTGGAGTTTTGGGACCCTCTTCAACGCAAGGCCGGCTTCCTGTAAGCTGGGAAACAGGCTGTCGCTCGGTCTTTAGTGGGAGCGGCTACCTAGTTCCCACATCCGTTTGAGGTCGCCGCCCGGACTACCACTTCAGGGTTGCTGGAAAGAATTCGGCAATCAGATCCTCGTAAAAGGGCTTGAGTGCCACCGGGTCCGGGGCCTCATGACTCTTGGTGTAGAGATCATATTGATTGAAATCCAATACCCATTTCAGCATGGAACGATCGGTTTGGTTGCACAGGTAATCGTATTGGCCCTCGCGATGCCAAGGGTAGAAACTGTGGTAACGTAGCATGTAGAGGCCTTCAGTCGGAAGGTAGGGCTTGGCAATCTGATACACATACTCGTCGTGGCCCCAGGAAAGATGCACGGCATCCAGCCCGCACCCCTCCTTGTAAACCCCCAGAGGCGTTTGCAGTTCGGCGCGGGCCATATCCGGATTGGACGCGAAAAACTCAGGGAAGACAATGCGATCTGAAAAGGCGCAGCCGACAGGGAAGGTGTCTCCGACCACGGCCCATTGCGGTTCTCCATACAGGCAGAGCACTTTGCCCAGATCGTGGATGAAGCCGGTGAGAATCATCCAGCGCGGTCGGTCGTCACGGCGAATGGCTTCAGAGGTTTGAAGAAGGTGCTGCAGTTGGGAGAGATTGGTGTCCGGGTCACTGTCATCGACCAGAGTATTGAGGAATTCTGCGGCTTCCCAAATCCCCATCTCCTTTTGGTTGAAACTTAAATACTGCTTCTTCTTTTCCCGGACGAAATCATAGGTCTGATGGGTGTGGTTCTGCCGATAAAACTCCCGAACGCTGGGGCGGGCATTTTGCTCATAGTCGCGGAACGCCTCTTTCTGCTTGTCGGGATCGGTTGGGTTGAAAGCCTCTTCAGAATGTGGCTTTGGGTAGCGCTCTTTGACAAAATCCTCCCATTGGTCCATGACTTCATGATCGGGCTGTGAATTCTCATCATCGGGTAGTTTGACCATATGCTTGATGCTCTTTGATGGTGCGGTGGAAGAACCTTGAGAAGTCTGTCTGGAGCCATGGTCAAAAGCAATGAGATTTAGTAGCGAGATTTACCAACCAGAGGAGCTTTGAACGCTGGTTTTTCCTGTTCCTTCGGTGCTTTAGGGTGGTGTGCTCCTCGAGCGCGTGCTTGAATAAACATCATTCTGAACGCCGAGCCGAACATGCAAGCCTCCATCGATCGTTCCTGTCCGGTTTGCCGCCGAAGGGACCCGGTTTTCCTGTGGAGCAAAGCGGGTATGTGCTATATGCGTTGCCGTCACTGCACCATGGTGTATGCGAATCCGGTTCCGGAAACACTCGTGACTGGACAGTTCTATCAGGACCGGACGCAAGACTTTTATCTCTCTGCAACCAAACTTAATGCCGACTATGACCCGGTTCGATTTCAACGAGAATGGCGGTTGTTTCGTTCATGGGTCTCACCGGGCCGTGTCCTCGACGTGGGATGCTCCACGGGGGGGTTTCTCAGGGGACTGATCCCCTTGGGGTTTGAAGTGCTCGGTCAAGACGTCTCGACTGGCGCCCTGCAACAGGCTGAACGCGTTGGTATCCAGGTCACCCATACCCCTTTTCTGGAGCTCTCCGAGAATGGGGATTCATTCGATGCTGTGACCTTTTGGGCAGTGCTTGAGCATGTGATGGACCCCCACGCATTTCTGGCGCACGCACACGGTCTGCTCCGGCCAGGGGGCATTTGCATGGTCCTGGTGCCCAACTTGCATTCGCTGGCGATTCGTTTCTTGGGAGCACGCTATCGCTATGTCATGCCGGAGCATATCAACCTCTTTTCTCCTCGCTCATTGAGAACCATGGTGGAGTCCACGGGGGATTGGGAGGTGAAGCATCTAAGTTCCATGCATTTCAATCCGGTGGTGCTTCTCCAGGACATGTGGCGTGGTGGGCGCTGTGTTTCGGACAACGAGCGAGCGGGTTTGCTCAAACGAACCAACCGGTGGAAAAAACACCCTGCCTTGGGTCTGCTCCGTTGGGGTTACCGCTGTCTGGAAAGCCTGCTCAATGCGCAGGTGGCTGGAGATAATCTAGCCGTCGTTCTTCAAAGAAAATAAACCTCAGTTCAGACTTCCGCCAGAGGTGTCAGTGGTTGGTTCTTGGAGTGCCTCAGGGACATCAATTCGGTCATAGTTTGAATCTGTTCCTCCGAATTGTCTGCAAGGGTTGCCAGGCGACTTTTGCGCGTTTGAATCTGGTGGTCGATGAATCGATTCCGAAGCCGTTTGAGCAATTCTTCATATTGTCGCTCGCGACTCGGGATGCTGCGCGCTTCGGCCAGTGCTTCAGTAATGAAGGAGGAAGCTTCCGGGTGGTCGCACTGGCGGATGATTTCGGGTGCTTCCGGTCTCTTGTGATTTGCATGAGCATCGAGTGCCCCTACAAGTACTGTTCGAACGATGGGATGCTGGATCCATGACAAGTCCAGATGGCTGAAAAGCCACTCCAGAGGCTCCTCTTCCTCTTCACTTAAAACCAACTTCATCAGCCAATATTCCTGGGCATTGCAGTGGGGGAGTGGAGGCAAGGGCGCTGAAAGAGGTGCTTCCGGCTCGTCGCTTGCCATCGGAGACAAAGATTCTCGTAGCTGAACCGCAGCCGCCGGTGTCCGCGAGGCTTGCTTGAATTCCTGGCGCACGGCGTCGACATCTACGTTGAGTAAATGAGCGGTTTTCTGGGCATAGGTGTCCATGATCACGGCATGGCGCGTTTTAGCCACTGCTTGTCCCATGGATTGAACGATGAGCATGCGATCCTTGTCCGTGTTTTGCGGATGGCTGGCTCGCAGTCGTTGAAGAAGAAAATCAAAAAAGCCGTCGGCTTGATCGACCCGTTGTGAGAAGGCTTCGTGGCCGTGCTCCTGAATGTAGCTGTCGGGATCATGAGGGTGAGGGATCTTGACGACCCGCAAATTCAGGCCAGATGCAATCAGATCATCCATGGAACGAATGGCGGCGTTCTGGCCGGCATCATCCGCGTCAAAGCAAAGGACAATTTCTTCGGCATAGCGTTTGAGCAAGGTCGCGTGCTGCAGCGTCAGTGCGGTGCCTTGAGGGGCAACGACGTTTTCGATTCCGGCCATGTGGCAGGCAATCAAATCGAGCTGACCCTCGCAAATGATGGCCGATTTGGTCTTCAGGATAGCTCGCTCGGCCTTGTCGAGACCGTAGATGGTATGTCCCTTCTTGAAGAGTTGTGTTTCAGGAGAGTTGATGTATTTGCCGACCTTGGTGTCTCCCTCAATCAGGCGTCCGCTGAAGGCAATGCAACGCCCTTGTACGTCATGTATGGGGAACATGAGCCGCCCTCGGAAACGGTCATAGTAATCTTTACCGGTTTGTTTTTGGAGGATCAAACCCCCTTCTTCCAGGAGTGGGATATCGTAGTTTTTACCCCGCGACCAGCGTATGAGATGATCCCAACCCAGAGGGGCATACCCCAGCTGGAAATGCTTGATGGCTTCGAGTGAAACATTTCGAGACTGGAGGTAGGTTCTGGCCTTTTCGCCTTGAGGATCCTCCAGGAGAACCTGGTGCCACCGATGGGCAATTTGTTCGTGTAGCTGAAGAAGCGCCTTCTTGCGCTCTGATCGCTTGCTGGTTCCGGGGTCAAGGGTGGTTGTCAGTTCGATGCTGGCTCGATCGGCGAGGCGTTGAGCAGCTTCAAAAAAACTCAATCCCTCATAGTCCTTGAGAAAGTTGAAGACATCCCCGCCCTTGTTACACCCAAAGCAGTAATAGGTCTGTCTTTGGGGGTTGACGTGGAAGCTGGGAGTTTTTTCGTTATGAAAAGGGCACAAGGCTTTCCATGTGCCGCCAGTGCGCTTGAGCGGTATATAAGACTGAATGAGTTCAACGATGTCGTTTGCCTGGCGGATTTGTTCCACCAATTCCGGGCCAATGAACCCACTCATAAAAGCTTCAGGGATTGGCGCGCAGCCATCTTCTTGCCGTCGACGCCTCGATGGCTTGCGGGTGGTGTTGGATGATCTGCTGGTAGATGTTCCGGGTGCGGACCGGACGTGCCAGAGGGCCGGAATAAAGCTCTCCGAGTTGAAGCAGTGCGGGGAGGTCTGTTTTATCCTGCCTGAGAAGGGCCTCCAATTCTCTTGCTGCATCGCGCAAATGATCTCTCTGCTTCAATGCCAGGGAAAGGTTGAACCGTGAATCCCGATGATCGGGTCGAATGGCCAGGGCGTATTCATAAGCACGCAGAGCCGTGTCCATGTCGCCTCCGCTCAACGCTGACAAACCCATGTTGAAATAGGCCTCAAAAAAGTTACCGTCCGCATCCACAGCCTTTTGATAGGATTCGATGGCCTTGGCAAAATCCTGTCGCTGAAAAGCTTGATTGCCACGATTGATCCAGGGTTGCGCCGCCGCGCGGTTACCCGGCGAGGGTCTGCCGGGAAGCAGATAGCGGTACGGGTTGTCTGTTCTGCCACGAGGCAAGGGGGTGACCCCCGGTGGCGGGTTCAGATCTTCGAGGCGAATGACTGTGGTTTCCCTGGCGGCGACGACGGGTGGCTCGTCCGGTTCAGCCATGACTATGGCACTCTCAGGACTCACTTCTGTAGGCTCGGCCAATGCAGGGGACACACGCAGTCCATTTTCCTCTGTGGGTTTTGCGATCGAGGCGAGAGGCTTGCCAACATCCTCCAAAGTGACGACGGGTGCGTCTTCCACCTCAGGAAGGGATTCTGGCGTTTCAGCTGGAACTTCCGGATCCGTCGTGGCGCTACCTGAATCGACCACCTCTTCAGATTGGGGCGCTTCGGGAGTTTCCTCTGAGGTCAGTGAGAGTGTTTCCGGGTTGGAGGGCGGTTCATCGTCAGTGGGATCCTTTTTGGCCACATCGCCTTCGTCGATAGCGACGGGTGGGTCTGCTGATTCCTCGGGTTTCGGTTCGGATTCTTCTGCTGTGAAGAATTGTTTTTCAAGCATGCTTGCGTGTTCCCTGGCGACACTGCCGAGCGGATGCTTTGCCGCTCTGAAAGTAAATTCACGCAGTTTCTTAACAGCAAGGTCGGGGCGATTGAGGCCTGGGAAGGCGGTCATGCCTTGGTTCCAGAGAGCCGGCGGATAATCTGTCTGCACCTCGAGGGAAGCGTGAAAATAATTGTATGCCTCGCGCGGCTTTTTTTGAGACTGCTGGATCAAACCCATGAGGTTCAGCGCTTGTGCCGTGGGCTGGTTTCCATTGCCTGTCAAACGTTCGCAGATAGCCTGCGCTGCGGGTAAATCCCCTTCGCGCAAATGCGCTAGTGCGAGGTAGGGCAATGCCCTAGGGTCCTCCGTACGCAGCATGCCAAAAGTCTTGAACTGTTCAATCGCGAGGGAGGATTGGTCATTTTCAAGAAGAAGGCAACCGAGATTGAAACGTGCTTGGGCGGCGTTTTCGTCATGCTTGAGTGCTTGCATGAAGGCATCGCGCGCTTGAATATATTGCCCGTCTCGTTGGTAAGCCAAACCCAGGTAATTCCACGCACGAGCTGGAGTCGCCAGGAGTTGGGTGGCTTGTCGGAAGGAAGCTGTGGCCTTCTGGAGATCTCCATTTTCCAGAGCTTTTTGCCCTTCGTAGAGGTCGTTGACCCCGGGTTTTGAACAGCCAGCCAGGCCCACTGAGATCACGAGCATCCAAAGACAGCGTTGGACGCTTTCCTTCCGGGACATGCCTGGGGCTTTCAGATGGAAAAAGAGTCGTGGCATCTCAAGGTCCTTCAGTGGTCATTGACCGTTTCAAGCCTATAGCCTACCAATAAAGATTCGCCCATGGCAATCTTGGAACATCAATGGCCCCATTCTTCTCCGACCATACTGGTTTCATGGAGGAAGTTCTCTGGGCTTGAACATGACCGCAGAGGTTTTTTGACCTTGGTCATGTTCTTTCTGACGCAGATCTTATGTGGGCAAACAAGCGGTCTTTCTGTCCCGCAACCCGATGGCGCAACGGAACCGGCGCGCATCCTGGCCGTATTCGATGAGGCTGCCATGGATCGATTCGTGCCGAATGAAGGGGTGGTGGAGTTGATGTTTGAATCCCTCCTTCTGGGTTTTACCAACACAACCCATCCAAAAGAAGCATGGGAACAATTTCTGCAACCGGATGATGTGGTGGGCATCAAGGTCCTTTGCGAACCAGGCCGACTGAGTGGAACCCGACCTGCTGTTGTCAAGGCCGTCATACGGAGTCTTGGTAAAGCAGGTATCGCACCCTCACGTGTGGTGGTTTGGGACCGCCGACTGGGACCGATGCTGGCAAGTGGTTATGGGAGTTTGAGGGAGGAACTTGGGGTGCGCTTGGCTGGGGCGCAGGAGGAAGGTTATGATTCAGAGGTCTTCTATGAAGCTCCATTGGTGGGACAGTTGGTGTTTGGTGACCTGGAGTTCGGTAAGGCCAACGAAGCCGGCGTTGGCCGTCGATCGTTTGTCACGAAAATTCTCACGCAGCAAGTGTCGCGCATTCTGGTGATTCATCCATTGATCAATCATTATCGAGGGGGCGTTCATGGCAATCTTGTGGGCCTTTCTCGCGGGGCATTTGATAATTTTCTGCGTTTTGAGGTAGATCAGGATCGCTTCAATCAAGCTGTGGTGGAGGCCATTGCATTGCCAGAGGTTTTTGACAAGTTTGCCTTTTCCCTTTCGGATGCCTTGATCTGCCAATACCAAGGCGAGGAACGGGGTTTTATACAGTATTCCAAAGCTTTCCAGTCATTGAGACTTTCCCGCGATATGGTGGCCATGGATGTGCACGCCTTGAGCGAGTTGCAAGATCTCAGACGCCAAGCATCGCTTCCTGTAGAGACGTCGGTTCAAACGCTCTACGAGAATGCTCAACTACTCGAGTTAGGTATTGCGGATACGAGTCGTATTCGTATGGACTTTCTGCACCGTCTGCCCTCTGGCATGGAATCTTCTTCAGTGAGCGCAGGTCGCGAACAGGTTCGGCCATGAAAGCATCACGTTTGGGAATCGAGATCGGGGGAACCAAAATACAGGTCGTATTAGGGGATGCTGGCCACACCATACAGGATCGGCGTCGATTTTTGGTGGATCGATCCCGAGGCGCTGCCGGCATCCGCGCCCAAATAGAGGAGGCCATCCGTGGCTTTCAAACATCGGGAGCGCTCATCGAAGGCGTGGGTGTGGGTTTTGGCGGCCCTGTGAACCGCAAGCAGGGCATGGTGGCTTGTTCTCATCAAATCCAAGGCTGGGACGGGTTTGCTCTCGTGGCATGGTTGAACGAGCTCTGTCACTGTCCTGTGTATCTGGACAATGACGCGAATGTGGCGGCTCTGGGAGAGAGTGCGGCAGGGGCGGGAAGGGGGGCTGAGTCTGTCTTTTACATGACATTAGGGAGCGGGGTGGGGGGAGGAATGGTTTTTCATAAAAACATCTACCATGGGAACTTCCCCGGTGAGAGCGAATTGGGGCACTTGCGGTTGGATCGAGAGGGTACGCGCCTGGAAGATGTGTGCTCTGGCTGGGCGGTGGATCGGCAAATTGTGGAGTTTGTGCGTCAACATCCCGGTTCCAAACTGGCTGCATGCACCCGACACATGCAAGAAGGGCAGGCCAAGGCCTTGTCCGTTGCCTTGAATGAGGGTTGTCCCCTGGCAAAACAGATTCTCGATGAGACGTCGCAGGCGCTGGCTTTCGGCCTTTCGCATGTCATACACCTTTTTCATCCTTCACGGCTGGTGGTCGGAGGTGGGCTTTCGATGCTAGGGGCACCCCTGCTGAACGCCGTGGCGCGCCAGTTGCCCCAGTGGGTCATGGAGGTGTTTCATCCGGTTCCTGATTTGATCGCTGCCCAGCTGGGTGAGGATGCTGTGCCGGTGGGAGCCTTGTGCTTGACCACCCGGCAAGGAGCGCTTCCGCGCATTCCTTCAGAAGATCAATAACATCCTTTGCGATTGGGCGATGCCATGGAGCGAAAACGTGCGCATGCTGAGCGATTGCAGAGATTGCAGCGATTGAACGCCTTCTTTCATCCCGCATCCGAAAGCCTTCGGCTGGATCGCCTCACTTCAGACATCTTCAAGCCCCCTGGTGTGGAGATTTTTTTGGCAAGAGATGACAAACTTCATCCCATGATTGCCGGCAACAAGTGGTGGAAGCTCAAGCACGTCCTCTACCATGCAGCAGAACAGGAGGTGCATACGCTCAAAACCTATGGTGGGCCCTACTCCAATCATGTGCTTGCGGTGGCTGCGGCAGGTCATCTTTTCGGTTTTCGCACCGTTGGGTGGATACGGGGAGACGAGGCGCGCCCTTTGAATCCGGTTTTGTCTCAGGCAAAGGCCTGGGGCATGGAACTCAAACCCACGGCACGTGACCACTACCGCACTCTCACACAGGCATCAGCTATCCATGAAGATCCCGTGTTGCAATCGGGTGAACTCATCCTTCCTGAGGGGGGGCGAGGTTCTCTGGCCATGCAAGGGGTGAAGGAAATGATGGAGCGGCTCAAACTCTCCTATGATCTCTGCTGTTGCCCCGTCGGCACAGGCTGTACCTTGGCTGGAATGGTTCTGGGTGCTCGGGCTGGGAGTCAGGTGCACGGATTTGTGGTTCTCAAGGGAGCTCAAGGGCTTGCAGAGGAGGTCCAGCGCAGTCTCAATTCACATCCTCCCTCTGGGGCTTCCTGGCGCTTGTATCATGATTACCATTTTGGTGGCTACGCCCGCTCCACACCGGCTCTTCGTTCCTTTACCCAAGCCATTGCCCGAGAGGGGGATTTTAACCCCGATGTGATCTACACGGGCAAAATGCTTTATGGGCTGATGGATCTGATTCAAAGAGGCATCATTGCGCCTTCATCCCGAGTGGTGGTCTGGTTGACGGGCAATGAGCGCACTCTGTCCTCTTCGTGGAAAGGAAGGGACGATGCAACTAGTGGCTGAAACGAGGGATGCCGGTTGCCGCTCCGGCGGGGTGAGGCTCTATTTTCAACCTTGATCCATCGACGGTGACCTGAGCAATGTTAAGAAGCTAATCGAACTGCCATGAGTTACTTCTTTGCTGCCACACTAGGATATTTGTTGGGATCTCCTCCCTTCGGGTTTCTGGCCGCAAGATGCTGCGGGCTGGACATTCGAAAGCTCGGGAGTGGCAATATCGGTGCCACCAATGTTTTCCGCAATCTTGGCTGGAAATGGGGGGTGGGTGTCCTATTGCTCGATGGCTTCAAAGGTTGGCTTGCCTGTTTGCTTTGTGAAAGATTTCTCCTCACGGGAGAGGCCGCTGCTTCGACCATGATCCTGTTCGCCGGTTTTGCTGCTGTCATGGGACACAACTACACGCCTTGGCTGGGCTTCAAGGGGGGGAAGGGAATCGCCACTTCTGCTGGAGTTTTACTGTTCTGGACCCCGATGGGTTTTGGTACAGCTTTGCTGACCTTTGCGCTGAGTTTGTTTCTTTTTCGCATGGTTTCTCTGGGTGCCTTGCTGGCAGCCTCCGTTTTGCCCGTTGTCGTCGGCGTGCGGCATGGGGCTGAGGCTCTTTTTTGGGTCTGTCTCATGATGTGCCTGGTGGCATGGTGGAAACACGTCCCCAACATCAAGCGCATCTTATCCGGGACCGAACCCAAGCTGGGCCAGGGTGGTAAGGATCTCAACTCGAAGGAAAAAAAGGTATGAAAGTAAGCGTCATTGGCTCCGGTGCATGGGGGACGGCTCTTTCCAAGGTGCTTCAGGACAAAGGGCATGATGTGACCATGTGGGGCAGGGATGGCACGCATTTGGAGCGCATGCGAACCCAAGGGCTCAACGATCGTTATCTGGCTGCGGCACCGCTTGGTCCACTCTGGCGTCTGACTCCCGAACTTGATCAGGCGGTGCAGGGTGCTCAGGCCCTGGTCATGGCCGTCCCCTCCCACGCCTTCAGGGAAGTGTGTCAGGCCATCGGATCTTTTTCCGGATGGGTCATCAGTGCCACCAAAGGAGTCGAGCATGGTAGCGAATTGACCATGACTGGCATCTTGTCCGAGACGATCTCTGGCGCGCGCCCCGTCGCCCTGTCAGGCCCTACCCTGGCCGAAGAAGTGTTGAAGGAAATGCCCACTGCCATGGTGGCAGCTGCTGATCAGGCTTGTGATGCACGCGCTGTACAAGAAATGTTTCATTTGCCCCATTTCAGGGTCTACACATCATGCGACCGTCTTGGTGTGGAATATGGGGGTGCTCTGAAGAATGTCATCGCCCTGGCAGCCGGTGTGTGTGCGGGGCTTGGTTTGGGTTATAATTCCAACGCGGCTCTGGTGACGAGAGGCATGGCTGAAATGCGTCGTATCGGTATTTATTTGGGGGGGCATGTGGACACTTTTAGCGGTTTGAGTGGGTTGGGGGATCTCATGGTCACATGTTTCAGTTCTTTGAGTCGCAACCGGTCCTTCGGGGAGCGTTTGGGGGCAGGAGCTGACCTGCAGGCCTTGCTACGCGAGTCCGTCTCCGTGGTGGAAGGCTATTATGCCGTCCGCTCTGTGGCTGCCATTATCGACAAGGGGAAACTGGAAGCCCCCATCCATCAGGAAGTTTACGCCATGCTCTATCAAGGCAAGCCAGCCCATCAAGCCATGGCCGACCTGCTTTCCCGTGAGGCCCGCCAGGAAGACGATTGAGGGCGTTTTTGTCGGGGTGGCTCCGTGTGGTTCGAGTTGCAGAT
>Ga0181585_10001509_pt1 | contig 20435 bp, 17 predicted proteins | sample 071ome_29_FD_132469 | JGI IMG/M metagenome (GOLD analysis project Ga0181585, IMG submission 132469) | Coastal salt marsh microbial communities from the Groves Creek Marsh, Skidaway Island, Georgia - 071407BT metaG (megahit assembly) | ecosystem: Environmental > Aquatic > Marine > Intertidal...
CCTTGACCCTGATTGGACACAATCCCGGGCTGACCGAGTTGGTTGGCTATTTTGCGGGGCGCACCACTTTTGATTACTTGCCCACCGCTGGATGGGCTGAACTCCGCATAGACGTAGAATCATGGTCCTGGGTCGACCTCGCTCGTGGCTGCGGTGAGCTGGTCTACACCTTGTTCCCGAGAACACTGAGGGAGGCGGACTCGTCGTGTTGCCAGTGATTTTCGGATTGTCTGGCACTGCGCTGAGCGCCGAGGAACGTGATTTTTTCAAGGCTGCTGACCCTGCGGGCTTTATTTTGTTTGCGCGCAATGTGGATCATCCGGCACAGCTACGGGCGTTGACTGACGACTTGCGCGGGCTGACCGGACGCGACCAGCTGCCTATTCTGATTGATCAGGAGGGGGGGCGAATTGCGCGCTTAACGCCGCCACATTGGCGCAAGTGGCCCTCGGCGGCAGTGCTGGCCGAGGGGACAGACCTCGCGCGGGCAATCGCACGGGTGCACTGTAACTATGAGGCGCTGGGACTGGAACTGGCTGCGATGGGTATTACCGTGACCTGCGCTCCCGTGCTCGACGTGCCCCAGCCCGACGCACATGACATCATCGGTGACCGGGCTTTTGCCAGCGACCCCAAGCGGGTGGCAGCACTCGGTCGCGCGTGTCTCGACGGCTTGCATTTGGCGGGGGTGGAGGGGGTGATCAAGCACATTCCCGGACACGGCCGCGCGACCAGTGACTCCCATGAGAGCCTGCCGCGGGTTTCTGCTTCCCAAGATGCGCTGCAGTGGGACTGCCAGCCCTTCGCTGCATTGGCGGGGGCCAGCATGGCCATGACTGCTCACGTGGTGTACGACGCCTGGGACCCCGATTATTGCGCCAGCGTGTCGGCTTGTGTGATCCGCGAACAGATTCGCGCAAACCTTGGTTTTGAGGGCTTACTGATCAGCGATGATCTGGATATGAAAGCTCTGGCGGGGGATATCCCGAGCCGGGCAGAGGCGGTGCTGAAGGCGGGTTGCGATATTGCCCTGAACTGCTGGGGTCGGCTTGCTGACATGCAGGGGATTGCCGAGCGCGTGCCCGCCATGACGCCCGAGGCAGCGCGGCGGCTCGAGACGGCCACTCAGGGGTGTCGGATTGTCTCCGATTCTATGGCGCTGACTGCGCGCATTGATGCGCTCATCGCCCGCCGCGATGCCCTACAATAGCGGCATGAATGCCTTTCATGGTGTATCACGGGTTTTACTACTTGCCACTTTGATGTTGGGTGGGTGTGGCGGTATGGGGTCCGGCCAAAATACGGCGGCGAGTTATCCCGCTGCTGACTGGCAGGCCTGCGAAGGGGAGCGACCCAAAGTGTGCACCATGATCTATGACCCGGTCTGTGGCCGGCGAACAGACGGGGCGCTGGATGTCTACGCCTCGCCCTGTAATGCCTGTGCCCACGAGGCAGTGGCTGCCTGGCATCCGGAGCCCTGCGAGGAATAGCATGTCACTCACTAACCGTATTTTGCTGGCCATGGTGGCCGGTATCGCACTGGGTTCACTCATTGAGTGGTGGGTGGGCGTGCTCGACCCCGCCTCTGGTCTACACCATTTTTTGCAAGAGGGCCTGGTTCTGGGCCTGTTTGATGTGGTGGGTCGCGTCTTTATCGCCTCGTTAAAATTGCTCGTCGTGCCGCTGGTCATGGTGTCCCTGGTCTGCGGCATGAGCTCGCTTGGCGCCAGCAGCCGTATGGGCTCGATTGCTGGTAGAACCGTCGCCCTCTACCTCTTCACCACCGGTGTCGCGGTATCTCTTGGGTTAAGTGCGGCATTGCTTATCGGTCCCGGCAAAGGGGTTGAAGCAATGACGGCGGCGGCCTTTGAGCCGAAACCGGCCCCGCCGCTCACCGACACCCTGGTGAATATTTTTCCCAGCAATCCCTTCAAGGCCATGGCAGAGGGGCAGATGCTACAGGTCATTGTCTTTGCACTTTTGGTGGGGTTTGCGCTCACCCGCTCAGGTGAGGCTGGGGAGCGCATCGCCAACTGGTTTCGGGATATGGAAGTCATCGTCATGAAGATGGTGGGACTTTTGATCGAGTTGGCCCCTTATGGTGTGTTCGCGTTACTGACCAAGCTTTTTGCCACCATGGGCTTTGGCACCATTGTCGATCTTGCCGCTTATTTTTTCACCTTGCTGGGCGTGCTGCTGTTTCATGGTTTGGTGGTGTACACCAATCTGTTGAAGGTGCTGACCGGCCTCAGTCCGCGTATTTTGCTGCAGAAAATGCGCCGCGTATGGGCCTTTGCATTTTCGACCGCATCTTCGGGCGCTACGCTCCCCATCACGCTACGGACCGTCGAAAAGCGTCTCGGTGTGAGCAAGAGTGTGGCGGGGTTCTCGATTCCCTTGGGTGCGACCATCAATATGGACGGCACAGCGATCATGCAGGGCGTGGCCACCGTGTTCATCGCTCAGGTCTATGGCATCGACCTCACCGGTGGTCAGATTGTGATGGTGGTGCTTACCGCCACGCTGGCGTCCATTGGCACAGCGGCGGTGCCCGGCGTAGGTCTCATTACCCTTGCACTCGTTTTACAACAGGCAGGTTTGCCGGTGGAGGGTGTGGCACTGATTATTGGCGTGGATCGGTTTTTAGATATGGTGCGCACTATGGTCAACGTAACCGGAGACGCCACGGTCGCCACCGTTGTGGCGCACAAGGAAGGCCAGTTAGATCGGGGTGTTTACCTTGATCCAAACGCCGATCACGATGGCGATCGGGAAATGTCAGCAGCAACAGGGTCTGGGACATGAGTGTGAAAGTGCAGGTGGTGCCGGTTACCCCCTACCAACAAAACTGTTCCATTATCCAGTGTCAGGCGACCCAACTCGCCGCGATTGTGGATCCGGGGGGTGACATTGAGCGCATCGAGGCGGCAGTGTCGGCCATGGGCGCCACGGTGGAAAAAATTCTGCTGACCCACGGCCATTTGGATCATTGTGCGGCGGCCGATGTCTTGCGGCAGAAGTTTTCTGTCCCGATGGAAGGCCCGGAGCAGGGGGACAGCTTCTGGATCGACAAGCTACCGGAATGGTGTCAGATGGCGGGTTTCCCCCACGCTGAGCCCTTTACGCCGGATCGTTGGCTTGAAGATGGCGATACCGTGACTGTCGGCGAGCAGACGCTTGAGGTCATTCACTGCCCCGGTCATACGCCGGGGCATGTGGTGTTTTTGCATCGCGAGACCCAACTGGCGTGGGTGGGGGACGTGTTATTCGCGGGCTCTATTGGTCGAACCGACTTCCCCAGAGGGAACCACGAACAATTGATTCACTCGATCCGCGAGAAACTCTTTCCGATCGGCGATGACGTTCGCTTTGTACCTGGCCACGGCCCCGACTCCACCTTTGGGCAGGAGCGCGCCAGCAATCCCTTCGTGGCCGATACCCGCTACGGCTAAATTGCCGCGATATTGTCCACCCCTGTTGTAGCGCGGCACAGTGTGGTTCACGGATAATTCTGCCGGCCTTAAAAAATACAAACGCCGAAAAACGCAACGCCCGCGGTTGCCAATGACCCGAGCGTGGTGATTGTGAGGCACTGGTTGCGGCATCGCCGTTATGGGGTTGTGTCGGAGCGATGCTGACAGCCCGACCCCCGCTGATGGATCGCAGCAAGCATTACCCCGACCCTTCTCGGCAATGGCGTGCTTCAGGGTGCCGTCGGGTAAGGCGTGCCGGCAAAAACCGTCGCCAACACCTGAATATTGCGCAGCTCAGATCCCGGCACTGTCATTGGGTCGGCGTCGAGCACCACAAAATCCGCGCGTTTACCGGCACGAATCGAACCGATTTCATTTTCGCGACCAATGACCTCTGCCGCCCCCGAAGTGACAGAAGCCAATGCCGACGCCCGCGACAGTCGTTCGGTCTCGAGGCCTTTTGCCCCGCTGATGGTCTCGCGTTCACTGGCGGCCCACACCAGCGTGAGTGGTGATAGCGGCGCCATGGGGGCATCGGAGTGCAGGGTCAAAGGCACTCCGTTGCGCTCAAGTGAACCCAAACGAGTCATTTGTGCTGCGCGGTCAGGTCCCAGCCAGTCGCCTGAGTATGCCTCGGAAAGAATGTAGTGATAGTAGGGGTTTACCGATGCCTGAGCGCCAAGTTTGGCCAGCTGTGCGCTCTGTTGTTCGGTGCTGTAGGCGAGGTGCTCGATGGTGGCGCGATGATCGGGCCGCGGAAAATCACGCTGCAACCCGGCAATGAGTTGCAGAAACCGATCCACCGCCGCGTCGCCGTTGGCATGGGCATGTAGCTGAAAACCCGCGCGCCAGAAGGTCTCGCCATAGGCGCGCAGCGTACTCTCTGGCACCATCCACACGCCTTGATGCCCGTCGAGATAACCCGGCGCACCCATCTGAGCCAGGCCCGAGAAGATGGCGCCATCGATCATCAGTTTGAAGTGATTGCCTACTGAGACGCGCTCTTCATTACTCTCCTGCCAGCCGCGTATTTCGGTCAGTGCCTCTTCGGGTGAGCGGCCCCGGGTAAGGAAGTCGACAATGATCGGCGTCAGAATAATACGGACCGGTACTGGGTAGGCATTTGCCGCGGCGCGTACGCCGGCGATTTCGGCCGTCGGGTTTCCGTAAATCCCTGTGCCCATGTCGAGCGCGGTGGTAACGCCGGCCTGATGTAGCATCGCCAGAAAATTAAACATGCCGCGTCCAAAGCGCTCAGGTGAAAAGAGAAACCCGAGCTTGGGTATCACCGCCTTGAGGCCGTTCTCGTAAAAGTGCCCTCGGGCCCACTCGGCGCCTTCGTCCATGTCGGCATCGGCCTCAGTCACCCCGAGCATGGCCCAGGCGGCAGTGTTACCAATGAGTTCATGGAAGGAGCGATGCCAAATCATGACGGGCTGCTTGCCGAACCATGCGTCGAGATCATCCCGCCAGATCTTTCCATGCCAGAGCGGGTGATAACCCCACACAATGAAGGGTACCGTGGGATCGTTGTGCTCACTCGCCAACGTCGTTAACCGTTGGCGATATGCCTCGGGAGTGGTCGCGCCGGGGAATTCTCCGGTGGGTAAAGACCAGTCATCCGGTGCCAGAAACGGAAACTGAGTCAACACGGCGGGTAGCGCGGGGTGTACATGGGGGTCGATAAAGCCGGGCAGCAGAAAGTGGCTTTCAAACTGCCGATCGACGCGACCCGCGCGGGCGGTGAGCAACGGCTGCAAACTCTCCTCGGTGCCAACGGCCACAATTTCACCGTCTGCAACCGCCACTGCGGTGGCCGTAGGCAGCGCGGGTTCCATGGTGCGAATCACCTTGGCGGTGTATACCACCAGCTCGGCAGAAGCGGCGCTCGAAAGCCAATACAGCAACGCCGCAACGACCCAGCGCCTGAGGTTAGGTTGGCTCATGAGTCCTCCGCTGCGCGTGAAAAGCCTAGCGGATGACTTTAACCCAATCTCCGGTGCGCGGCTCCCCGGTGGGGTAGTAGCCATTAATCAGGCGCAGCTGATTTTCGGCATCGGGCAGTTTCACGCTACTGGCGAGCGAGGCAAAGGTGGCGCCTCTGGGTGCCTGAATATAATGCAAGGTGTGGCTGGTGCCGGTAATTTTCTCGCGGCCGGTGAGCGGACGAAAGCTGTCGATAATCCTGCGGAAGTCGGCATCAGCCTCAGCCAGAACAGGGGCCTCGCCCTCAAACAGAAAGCGATAGCCATGGTCAATTACCGCAAGGCGCACAGATTCCCCGTCACTGGATGCGATTCCGGTTGCGCCTACTAGGCCAAATTGCTCCAGTGCTTCAAGCTCGTCCATGGCGCCCTGAGCGCCCGCAACGAGGCTGGCTTCAGGCTTCTGGTTAGCGTCAATTCTGGCAAGTGCAATAGTCAAAGTGCGACTGCCATCAGGGGAAGTCGCGAGGATTTCGCGACTGGACTGTCGCACCGTCCACCCCGGTGGGTGTGCGAAGGTGAAGTTAAGCTTGTTGTGGTAAAAACGATCCGGTTCGTTTTGCGCCTCGGCGCTGGCACCATAAACCAGACCCTCGGTTTGCCGACGATACTCTCCGGGCAACTCGGGGTTGTCGGGCATCTCTTCGATATCCAGCTCATTGGCCGCTTTGATCACGGTTTGTAGTCGCAAATCGTTGCGCGGGTGACTCGCATACAAGCCGTGATAGGTGCCCGAGGGCTTGCCACTGGCTTTGGCTTGTACCCGACGATATTGCTCTTGATCCTTGAGCACACCGATCACCGAGAGCATGGAGTCAACGTCGTAACCCGTGCGATGCAGGTATTCCGCGCCCGCCGAGTCAGCCTCGAGCTCCATGTCTCGCCCAAAGCCAGAGATGATCTCGGCCCCGTACATGCTGGCGGCCTCATAAACGTCTCCCGACCCCGTAAGAATGTAGGCAGAAACGGCGGCCACTTTGGAGGTCACTTGCTGGGTTTGACGACGGGAGTGATGATTTTCTGTGATATGCCCGATCTCATGGGCGAGCACGCCGGCCAGCTCTGCCTCAGTATCCAGATACGCCAGCAGTCCGCGATTGACATAGATAAAGCCGCCGGGCATGGCAAAGGCGTTGATGTCCGGCGAATCGAGGAGGGTGAAAGTAAACGTCGGGCGGGTGATACCTGCGTCCCGCAGTAATCGTTCGCCTACCTGGCGGACATAGGCATCCAGCTCGGGATCATCGTAAATGCCAATATTCTCGATCAGCTTTTGATGCTCCTCGGCCACCTCTTTGGGCATCTCGACAGATTTACCGCCTACCGTGACGGTGGAAGATCCGCTCGCACAGCCGACCAAGCAAATTAACGCGAGGTGCAGTGTTAAGGTTGGGAGTCTGCGCATGGTCATCGCTCAGTGGTGGGCTGAGAGGTATTCCAGCAGCTGATCCCCCAGACTATCGCAGGCCGTGCCCTGCACCGGCGCAATAATCGGAATCGGCACAATGACGGCGGGCATGTAGCTCTGGCCGCTGGTAACGGCACTGACCTTGCCCACTTCGATCTTATCGGTGAAATCCCAGATGGTGGCCTCGTACTCCGACTCCGTGCCCCAAGTGCCAAACCCAAAACAGCCAGCGACACCGGGCCCGATACCGCAACTCATCGACCCCACACTGTCGGTATCCACCGTTTTGCCATCAATCCAAATCATGTACTCCAACTTCATCTCGGCAAATTGGTTGGCGACGATGGGCAGTTCGAGCAGCCGATCGATGGTTTGCGGTTGCATCGGCGCGGTGCGCGGCTCGAACCACGGATAGAACTGGTTGATAAATGCGATCTCGTTGATGACCTCGATGCTGGGGTCACCGCTGTGAATGTGATCGCCAATACACTCGATAAAGTCAAACTCGGTGTCGTAGTCGGGCGCGTGGCGTCGGCCGAGGATCACCACGCTGGACTCCCCGATCCCGGCAACGGGTTCGTTGTAGGTCATCTCATCGACGGTGGCACTCACGCAGCCACCCAGCAACACAGTGCTCAGGAGGGCACTCGCGGGCCCGATGAGGCTACGCCCGGCAGTAGCCCACATCAGGACCTGCCCTCCGGCGTGGTGGCGTCCAAACCACTGTCGTCTAGCGTTGCGGTGGTGGCCTGACCGTCCGTCTCCTCAGGCATGTCGGACCCTTGATTCTCTTCCTCAATAACGGGTACGGGTTCCTCGAGCTTGCCGGGCGTGGGGATCGGGTCATTGGCTCTGGCGCCACTGGCGATCCCGTCTAGCCACACAGCGATGTCGGGGGTTGCCCCAAAAGTTGTGATGAAATGTGCGCCTGCGTCGCGCAATGCAACCACCGCAGCCAGATTCACGGCCTCTTCGTCAGTCTGCAGAAAAGCGGTAGGGGTTTTGCCGTAGGCGGTTATCGGCCATGCGGCGAGGCGTTCGTCTGGATTAACCGTCAGTGCGCCGTCCTCCTGTCGATGGATGGCGCTGATATCGACCAGGCGAAAATCGTATCGCATCCATATCTCGTAAATTTTGACGTTGGTATGGGTTGGAATGGTGTACTGCAAATCGGAGATAGCGGGGATGATGACACCATCGATGTCGGCGCCCCGGTTCTGCACCGTTTGCCAGTCGCGAATATGAACGACCTCATCGAACATACCGCTGAAAATGTTGTCCCAGAAAGTGACCTGCGCCTCACCCGTTTTAACCAGCCAATCGGTCTCGGCTCGCCCCTTGGCCTCGTCAAAAAACTCGTGCTCTGCAAATGCTTGCGGGTAAATCACCCCGAGCGTCACAGGCAAAGGGTCGAGAAGCGGTGAGGGGAAATTGCCGTCGACCACCACCTGCCTTGACGCGCACCCTGCGCCGAGCAGTGTGAGGCAAAGCAAGAAGAGCCATCGCCGCATCGCCGCGCGCTCAAGGCCTGAAGTCGTTGAGACCAACGAAGCTACCCCCATTCCTCAGGGTGAGTTCCCGCATCAGTGTAGCAAACCGGACACCGGTCGCCTGTAACTCTGGCGGGCGGATAAATTGCACCGGGAAACCCACGGCATGAATACGCACCCGGCGCTCACCGCTGGCGGCTTCTGCGTTCAGCCGGTCCACCGTCTGTACCACTTCCTGAATGGAGGCGCCGGTGAATTCGTCGCCAAAAACGTAAATCGAGATTTTTTTGCCCGGGTCGTAAAAGGTGCGCACGGCGTTGGTAATCCCTTCTACCGGAGAGGAGTTGGAAAACACGTTCCAGTTACGCAAGTTCTGCAGAATCAAGCTGCGTCTGGCGGGGGTGTCCGGTATCCATTCGCCGCGGTAGCGACTGAACAGATAATTGCCCATGTCATTAAGCACCTGAATGCCTTTGACCTCGGGATAGATATCCAGCGTGGCCTCCATTTCCAGCAGCATGCGGTCCCACGCATAGGAGAACATCGACCCCGAGGTGTCGATGATAAAAATGATGTATTCGCTGTCTACCGGAATGCCGCCGATCAGCTGATTCTTTTTTTCGGCATTGCGGCCGAGCAGGCGCAGTTCCTCCTCGGACAGTTTCTGTCGGGCAATGGCCAACTGCTCGCGGACAATGGCGTTGGCGTTTTGTGAGGTATTGAGGGCGTCGAACTCCGAGCGGGTGCGCGCCAGGGCACCCTGCAAGATGGCGATGCGTGCTTCGTATTCCGAAACTTGCTCGCGTTTCACGGTCAGGTCACGGTTGAGGATGGTGGTCTCGCCGCGAATGTCAAAGAGTTGCTCGGTCAGGTCTGCCACGGCGGCCTCGGCGTTGACCAGCGCCTGTTCGATCACCTGAGGCTGCACCGTTTTAGTAATCATCAGCAGCAAAATCACCGCACCAAAGCCGCAACAGATGACGTCCAGAAAAGACAGGGAGAATTCAGGGGGAGCGCGTCGTTTTCGCATATCGCGCCTCAGGGCCAATCCGTGGAGGGTGAGAGAAAGCTGCCACTGGAGGCACGGGCCAACTGCCAGAATTCGGAGGCAGCCATCGGGTCTCCCTCCATTGGTAGCAAGATGATGTTCACTGGCACGCCGGAGGGCAGCTTTCTGATGGCCTCGCGAAACAATTTGAGCCGGTCGTTGCCACTGACTTTACTCCCTCGAGGTGGGTTGGGGCCTTGGGTGGGTAGCCCGTCGGTAAGTAGAAAAATATTATCGGGTGGATTCGGTAGCGCAGAGAGCGCGGCAAAGGCATTGTGCAGACTGGTGCCGCCAGCCGGAACTTGCTCGCGCAGCTCAGCACTGATGTTTTCAAGTTTGGCGGTGTCAGCCACCTCAAGCCATTTGTTCTGGGTATCGGCGAGCACCGGTTTCGCCTCGGTGTTAAAGGTGAGTACCTGAAACTGCGAATTCACCGGAAGCTGCGCTGTCAGCCAATCCACGGTGTTGAGGGTGCGCACCCATTTATCCGCTTGCTTTTGCACAGCGGGGTCCATGTTGCGCAGGCGGATGACGTTAACGAGCCGGTTGGCGAGCATGCTGGCGGAGGAGTCCACCAGTATGGCAATCCGGCGCCCGCCCAGATTCAGGCCCGTGAGATATTGGCGGTTGCCTTCGCCCACGAATTCTCGTGCGCTGCGCCCGGCCTCTGCCTCAGCCGCTTCCTCGAGGAGCCGGATTTTCTCCTCAAGTTGGTTGATTTCGGCTTGCAGTTTAGCGATTGCGTCGGTATCGCTGACCCCAGACTCTTCGATTGCGGCGATCAACGCTTCGTATTCATCCAGCTCCTCGGTAATGCGCCTGGCGAGGCCGTCGGCTTCAACGATTTCTAAATCAGCCTCATCGAGGGCGTTGCGCAGCCTGACGAGTCCAGCCTCGCCCTCGCGGATATCCTCCTCGAGCAAATCCACCTCCGACAGCACTTCCGCATTGACGGTTTGAATCTCGATCTCCAGAGAGTGGTCGATAATCAGAAACACCAGCACAACGGCGCCGAAGCCGCAGGACATGATGTCCAGAAAGCTGAGGTTAAAGGTCGAGGCTTGTCGCTTTCGACGGGGCACCGGCTAGGGCTCCACAGTGATAAAGCGCACCTCGACATCACCGACTAGCAGGCGATCATCCGCCGCGAGCGTGACGTCACCGTCAACCATCTGGTCGTTAAATTGCGCTTCCGCGCCCGCTGCGACGGAGATGGTGTTTGCGCTTGTAATGCTGATGCCAGGAGCAATGACTGTGCCTGGAGTTAAGGCCGACGCCCGCCCTGCAATCAGGAAGTGGGTGACTGCGGCGGGTTCAGCAGTCGGTTCCGGGGGCTCTGCCGCGACTCCCTCTGCCGCAGTGGCACAGGCTACACGGCGCTGAAAGACCAGCTCACCGCCATTTTTGGAGAGTTGCCCTGCAGCGGCGATGATCGCTTCGGGGGAGACTGCCTGCGTGCGCATCCGCTGATTATTTTTGCAGGTTAGCGCCAGGCCCGGTAAAGACGACAGCAAGCTGTCGAAGGCGACAAGCGGAGTATCCGAGGGGATCAGGGGGGCGAGCGCGGCCGAGAAGCGCTGGCCCACCGCGCGCAGGGCATCGGCGCTGATGCGCGCGTTGTGCCCTTCTACCACGCAACTCACTTCGCTTTGATTGGCGAGAGCCTGCAATAGCGCGGGGATCTGCTCGTACAGCGCTTGCTCGGTGTCTGCGCGCCGCTGCGGATCAAACCGCGTTTGGCTAACAAACTGTTGTCCGATGATCTCGGCGAGATCGTCAATAAGCCCGAGCAATCCAAAGCCCGGTAGCAGCTGGGTATCGCCCGTCTCTGCCATGCCATGATCCACATTAACAGGCGTGACGCTGGCTTGATGCAGGTGCAGCTCAATGTGCACACAACGCTCGGCAATACCTGCTCCAATCAGCGCACTGCGATGCACCACCGCCGCGGGTTTGACAGGCAGGGTTTCAACGATACCCAGAAGCAGTGACAGTTGCGCCGGTTCCATGGTGCCCGGAATCACCAGCGCAATCTCGCCCGAGGTATCGCCGAGCATCGCTTCGAGATGGGCATGGACCAAATCCGCCGCGTGGCGTGCAGGGCCTAGTGCCGGGCTTAATGGCTGAGTCGATAGTCGATGCCAGTAACGGTTATTAATCTCTCTGGGCGCACGGCGAGCCTGTTGCCAGGCGGCATGGCCAAACTGATAACGCCCTTCGTTGAACCAGGCAATGCCCATCAAAAAAGTGTCCTGCCCGTCGCGCCATAAGCGCAGGGCCGCGTCGTTACAGTCGAGTAGCTGCATCAAAGATACCCCATCAATTTCTGGGGACTGACAGGTGTCGAATCAGGTGCCGGTCGATGTAGCGCTGAGTGCTCAGTACCAGACGTTCCTGTGACAGCTGCAATTGGTGGAGGGCAAACATAATGATGATCGATAGCACCAAGGCCACGAAGGTGCTGTTAAAGGCCACCCCAAGACTGACGGTGACCCCCGAAATATCGCCTTCGACGGCCTTGTAGGCCTGACCCAGAGCATCGCCAATACCGCGCACGGTACCGATAAACCCAATGGAGGGAATCGCCCAGGAAATATACCGTACCATCGACAGCTCCGAGTCGAGCCGGTCAGCTTCAATATCACACTGCTCTCGAACTGCATCCGAGACCGCCGGAATACTGCCCGTGGTGGTAAAGCGACTCAGGGCATTGGAAAGTGCGCGGGGCAAGAGGTAGTCCTGCTCCTCCTCGGGAAGTGCTTCCAGGGAGCGCGACTGCTCCCGGGCGTCCCGCGGCAGGATGCTGGTGCCCTCGGGAATCGCGATTAACTCCCGGCCCAACATGACGCTCTCGGCGCGGGTACGTGCCGCCTTGAGGCCCATAATCGCCAGTGCCCACAAGAGCAGAATAAAGCAGGCCTCCTGCTCGTAGTCTTTGATCACGATCGCCAGTGACCGGTTGCCCGAGGGCGCCTCGCCAGCGGCTTGCATCGCCGCCTGTATCGCCAGCTGGGAGTCGGCGCTTGGTCGAATAAATCCCACATACGCCGCGTGCACCAGAATCACGGCAGTGAGTAACGCAAATACCTGATACAGGAACTCCGAGGGGATACGTCGCATGGTCAAGGGCTCCTTCTGGGTCAGATGTCCACGGGAAAAGATACGGACAGGTCTTCGGATATGGACTCTGTGGGTTCGTAATCGAGGACCGCGCCAGACTCGGTTGGCGCAGCCGGTGGCGAAGTCTCGGGGGCTTCCTTGGTCTCGTTGTCAGTCTGCACTTCTATCTCTGGGTCAGGAGGGGAGGCCGAATCGGTCTCGTTGGTGGTCTCCTGCGACCAAGCAAGCGCACAGCCACCGAGATACCCCGCCATTAACAACCCTGCCAAGCGTCTTTTTGCGGACATAGCGTTATTCGGCATAGCGCGCAATCCTAAAGCCCAAGTCATCCCGCCCGCGCTCGCCATAATCCCGAAAGGTCAGCCGCAGTTCCGAGAGCCGGCTGAGGGCCCAACTGCCGCCACGAATCGTGTAGTTGTCCCCGCGCTGCATACCCAGCGGGTCGATCGCCAACTCGGCATTGGCCGAGGGGATTTGATAGCCGTTGTGTACCCATTCAGCAACATTACCACCCATATCGTGGAGTCCGCGATGGTTGGGCGGGAAGCTGCCCACCGGGGCGGACACCACAAACTGGTCGGTATAGCCATTGAGAATGCGGCCCGTCACCAACGCCGAGGTGTTATCGGCCACGTTGGTCACCACCCGGGCGGGTGGGAAGTCGTCGCCCCACGCAAAGCGACGGAGCCGCTCACCCTCAACCCGGGCGGCAAAGGCCCACTCGGCTTCGGTGGGGAGCCGGTAGCCAGTGCTACTGGGGTTGAAACCCACGATCACACCTTGATTCTCACGATAAAAGGTGGCCAGGCCCTCGCGTCGACTCAACCAGTTACAGAAACTGGCCGCCTGCTGCCAGCTAATGCCGGCTACCGGCTGGTGGTCACGATCCAGAGAGTAGCTTTCTATTGAGCCTGAATCATGGCTCGCCTCAAACTGCCGGAACTGGGCGTTGGTCGTTTCCATCGCTGCCAGGTAGAAGGCCCGTTTGAGCTCTACCGAATGCTCCACTTCGTTGGCCCGGCGCCCCGGGTCACGGCGCGAGGCGCCCATGGTGAAGGGGTTTTGGGTTTCGGTGGAGGGGTCTACCAGCACCAGCGTTTGCCCCAGGGGCGTGGTAATGGTGGGGGTCATCGCCGCTTTTCGCGCCGCCGCCTCGGTGAGCAGGGTCACGCTAACTTGCTGGGGCAGGCCCGGCTTGGGGAGCACGCGCGTGGCGAACCCCGCATACCCCGCCAGCCGAACCTCGACACGCTGCTCTACAGCGGGTAGCGTCAGGGTCTGGCTACCCGAGCCCATGGTCTTGCCGTTGATGATCAGTTCGGCCTCTGCCGGCGTAATGGCAAAGCGCACCTCGCCCAATTCTGGCGCCAGCGCGATGGTGCGGCTACTCGTTTGACCCCGCGAAAGGGTCACGTTGAGTGTCTGCGTTTGATAGCCCGCGCGGGATATTTTCAGGCTGTGGGGTACGCCCGGACCCAGCGCTAGCGTCAGTGGTGTCAGGCCGGAAAAAGTGCCGTTGACGGTGACGCCCGCTCCCGCGGGGGTGCTGGCAAGGGTCAGGGTGGCGTCGGCGGGGGCGAGCGCGATGGCGCCGAGATCCTGATCGACTCCCGCGACCACAGATAGCGGCAAGGTCGCCGGTACAAACCCCGGCGCGCTCAGGGACAGTTCGTGTTCGCCGGAGAGCACTGCTACCCCGTCGACCGTAATATCAACCGGTTGCCCGTCCACGCTGGCCAGAGCCGACGCCGGGGTAGTGACAAATCGAATCTGCGCCCAGTCGGGCACCAGCGCAATGTCGATGCGTTGGTCTTGATTGCGACCCACCACCTCCAGACGTCCTTGCCACGGCTGATAGCGATCAAGCGCGGCACTGAGCGCGTAGGAACCCGCTTCCAGCAAGAGTGGTTCGGTCGGCGTGACGCCCAGCGGCAGGTCGTCCAGCGAGAGCGCGGCACCCTGTGGCACGGTGGTGATTTCGATACGACCGGGGAGCGGTGCGAGGCGGATATCCAGCTGTTGTGTAGCCGCCTCTGTCACCGTAATGGTCTGTTGATAAGGATGGTACCCCTCGGCCGTAATGGTTAAATCGTAGTCGCCGGCGCGGACCAGCAATCTGTCCCCAAAAGACCAATGCAATCCACCGAGGGTTATCGTGGCCTCGCCTTCTACTTCAATGTTGAGCGAGAGAGAACGAGCGGTGAACAGAAAAAAGAGCAGTGCGGCGATCACGATAGCCGCAACGCCCAACGCAATCTGCGCCGCCGACACAGACGACCGCTTAACGACCGCCTCACTCAGGGGTTCAAAAGTGGTTGCAGTCAGAGGGCTTTCACCACCCTCGGGTTCAGGGGGTGAAAAGCGCTGTGCTGTGAGTTTATCGTCCGGGTCCGTCATGCCAGCAACTCAAATGGGTTCTACGCAGCGCACCGAGACGGCGTTACCCCGACCCGGCCGCACCTCAAAGGTCACGCGGACATCCCGGAAACCGTCGCGGATCCCGACGGCGGTATAGGTTCCCGGCCGCAGGGAAAGCGATTGCTCCGCCAAGGTACCGAGGCGTTTTACCCGCAGTAGGGTGATGTCGGTTGCGCCGTCGGAGGTGATGGACACCGTGACCGGGGTTTTCGCGTAGGCGATGGTCTCTTGTGCAGTAGCGATTTGGGACTGCAAGCGTGGGCCCGGATCGGTAATGGCGACCGCCTCGGCGAGTGTCGCTTCTGCCTCGGCCAGAATGCGCCGATCCACTAATCGGTCTCGCTCCTCAGGGATATTCTCCAGTCGGGCATCGAGATCGGCGCGTGGCCCAGCCCGCTCGATCCCTTCGTTTGCGAACAACATCAGGCGGTCGATCTTCAATGCTTCTTGGTAGTGTGTCACGGCCTCTGCCCAGTGCTCCTCGGACTCGGCCTGAAAACCGTCTTCACGAAGCGCGATGAGGGTGGCCTGGGTGCGGGCTTGCTCCAGCTCGATGAGCGCCGCCGCGGGCTCCGGCGCGGCAGGCAGGAGCCTCGCTGCGGTCCTGAAGGCGGCCTCTGCGCCGGCAAAATCCTGGCGGTTGAGTGCGGCATAACCCGCTGTCATTGCCTCGGTGAATTGCGCTTGGGTCAGTGCTAGGCGCAGGTCGGTCAAGCGCTGCCGAGCGCGTTGATGCAGAGGGTCAGCCTGTGTGGCTTCTTTGGCGGCGACGACGGCGGCGCTGAGATTCCCTGCGGCTTCTGCTTCGCTGGCGCTCGAAAGCGAAGCAATGACCTCGGGTAGTATGGCAATGCGTGCCTCCAGGCTAACCAGGCGGCTATCGGCGGGCGCCATTTCCTGAAGCGCGTTAAAGCGCGCTTGGGCGCCCAGCAGTTCACCGCGTTCAATTTCGGTGACCACCGTTGCGTAAAGCGCTTCAATGCGGTTGGGCAAACTGGCCTCTAACGCGAGTAACTCATCGAGCGCCCTTTGATAATCCGCGGTTGCGGCGCTGAAGTCGCGTTCCCGATAAGCCGCATCGCCCCTGCCTGCGGCCGCCAGCGCCTGACCGTAATTCGGCTCACCCCAGGTCGGTGCGCCGCGCTCCGAGAGAGACTCCTGCAAAGTCAGTAGCGCCTGCAATACCTCTTGGGCCTCACGGCGCAGCGCACCTTCCTGCGCTTCGGCGAAGGGGCTACGACCGTTACCAGTTTCTGCATCCGTAGTTGGCGCGGTGGTCGCCACCGGGGGCTGGGTCGCGTCGGCGGTGTCTCCCGCTATGCCTATGACGGCGGTGTCGCTGGGTGTGACCAGCCCTGGCAGCACGATAAAAACGAAAAGCAGCAAAACGATAGAGAGCGCCAGACCGATCAGGACCCAGCGCGGTTGCCCGCCTGAGGTTTCTTCTGCAGCGATCGTCTGGGAGGCGGTCGGCGCAGGTTCGAAGGCGGTGGCGGAGAGGGGTTGGTCTTTTTGGTCGGTCACGAGTCCTGCGGCTCAGGGTCGAGCGTAGGTGCTGCCTCGGGAGAGCGAGGGGGCTCCAGCGCCGCGACCTCGGCGGCGTAAATATCTGCTAATAGTTCGCGCCACTGATCGTACTGATCTTCTACGTTCCCGGTAAGTTGTACGGTGCGGTCCTCGAGCTCAATGACCCGGGGCGTGATTTCGGCATCGAGGGACTGGCCCAGTTCTTCCAGCGCCAGAGAGTGAATCTTGGATTCAGCGCGTTTTTCAAGGCCGCTTTTCAGAAGCGCGCCACCGCCAATCACGCCGACGGCACCGGCGCTGCGCGTGGTCCTGCTTCCTGAGGTTTGCGCCACGATCCCCGCGATAATCGCAGCACCGCCCGCGATCATCTCCCGCTGTGCTTCTGACTCCAGCTCTCGCAGGGCAACGGTCTCTTCATAGCTGGCTTTGCGCCATTCCTGATAAGGCTCGTACATTTCCTCGGAGAATCCCGTGTAGTGGCCCTGCAGGGTGTCTACAAAGACATAGTGTCGCTGGCGAAGACCTCGAATGCGATTGAGCATGGGATCGTCCTCGGCGGGCAGTCGGCGCAGCGAGATCTGTCCCTGCTCATCTTCCTGCAGATAGTCTGCAAAAGCGCCGTTGGCAAAGTCGCGCGCAAATCGCATCTCGGCGACCTGTCGAATCTCGGTGCGATCCTCTGCGGGAACCCCATTGAATATTTGCAGCATATCGTTGGCGATCATCCGGTAGACCGCCAGGAAAGGGTCCTGTTTAACCCGCGTGCCCTGCTCATAGGCGTAGCGACTGGTGACCCCCGTGTAGCGCTTGTCGAGCCACACCGTACCGCGGGCGTCGCTTACCGCAATCTTCAGTTCCAGCGCTTCGCCGTCGGAGCGCAAAATAGCGCCCTTTACCAGCACATCGGAGAATTGCCGATCATCCGGTACCACTCTGACGGCGCCCCAGCCCCCTTGCTCGGTGAGGACTTGGGTAAGTTCCGCCGCCATGAAAGTGGCTTCGGCGCGGCGGACTTCGGGGTACACCAGAGCCTCGTCTTCAACCGCACTGATACCTGGGTCAAGAATGACCACACCCACGTCCAAGAGCTCTGCCTCTGGTGTGAGGCTCTCGGGCGCATCCAGAGCAGGCACCTGAGTCGATTTTACGGTCTCTGAGACACACCCGGTTAGGAGGGCGAGGCCAACCATCAGGGTCAGGGCGAGCCGAATCATGACTCGGGCACCTCAAGACCTTTGTATTTGCGGTATTCGTTCCAGAGCTTCTCACGCACTTCGGGGTCGGCCTCGCGCATGGCGGCTTCGCGCAATTGTCTCGCCACCACATCGTCGTCGTTCCCGTCGGGGATATCACCGGGTGGCGGATATTTTGCACCATCAGGTGGCGGTGCACCGCTGCGCCCGCCGATGCCGCCGCCTACCGAGCCCGCGCCAGCACTCGCCATCCCGCCACCGAAATCGGGCGCCTCGCTCCCCGCGGCCTCAACGTCCCCTGCTGAGGATTCGCTTTGCTGTGCGGCTGCGCGCTCCCGTGCCGCCTCTCGCTGACGTTGCTCTTCATCATAAATAATGCCGTCAAAGTCCCGGGTGCTCTCTTCGAGCTGCCGGTCAAGGATGGCAACCCGCTCTGCTGCTGTAAGGGGACCCTCGGCGCCCATCTCCGAGTCCATTCCGCCTGCAGCGCGGGTACCCGGACCATTTTGCGTGCCTCTATCCCCGTTAGCGCCGCCAGCCGTGTCACCCATCTCGCCGCCTGTTCCGGCGTTTGTGCCGCTTCCTTGTGCGACCTCGGTGCCTTCCCCGGAACCATCACCACCCGCGGCACCGTTTTCGGTGCCTTCGCCGTCGGCTGCGCCTTGTCCGTCAGAGCCGTAATCCTCGTCGAATGTGGGTAGGGTATCCACCATCGTGGGCAAATCTGCGCCGCCCGCCATGTCGCCAAATCCGGGGTCACCCCCACTGCCCGACGCGCCGGCGTCACCGACTGACCCCGTTCCAGATGCGTCTGTGCCGCCGGCTCCGCCGCTTTGGCCTGTCCCGGAGGTGCCAGCAGAGCCGGTACCGGGCATGCCGCCTGAGTTACCTGCGCCGCCAGTGCCCGCGCTACCGGGTGAGCTGGCACCTGAACTGCCGCCAGCGCCGCCTGCGCTACCGCCCGAGCTGCCAGTGGAGCCGGCGCTGCCACTGGAACTGCCGGCACTTGAGCTGCTTGACCCTGCGCTGCCACCACCGCCACTGGAACTGCTTGAGCTTGAGCTACTACTGGAGCTCGAACCACTGGCGCCTCCGGAACTGGGAGACGATGCACCGGAACTCGAGGACGAGGAAGGTGGGGTGGGTACTGAGGGTGTTGTGGGTGTGCTTGCTGAAGGGCACCCAGCCAACAGCAACAATATCCCTATTAACCCCATTGCCAGCAGAGGTCGGTACAGGACGGATTCAAAAAAAGATACGTGTTTCATTATGGTTGCAGTGCCATACCTTGGGTGCTGGGTGACGCCAGATCAAAAGACCAAACAATCATATCAGTCCCCACAGGTTCACCCGCTTCAAAGCGTGGCCTGAAACGGGTTCGCCGGATTTTTCTCAACAGTCGCTCCACCGAGGCATCATTTTCGTCGGTTTCAAGCTCAGGCGCATCGCTGGCATCCGTATCAGATTCGTTGTCCGTTGTTTGTGAGACCTCACTGACCAGCAGTCGTTCCAAATCCGTGACTTTTCCCGAACCATTGACCCGAAACTGCACCACGATTGGCCCGGCATCGTCTCTGGTGAAGGGGGGTAAGGGCCGAAGATTGTCGATGTCGGGTAGAGGCGTGGTCGTTTCAAACAGTGCCGCGCGCATCACCGGGTCATCGACCGGCTCAGGCTCGGGTGACGCCATATCGGTCTGTTCTGATTCGTCGTTCTCCTCATCGGGATCTCTGGTATCGCCGTCTTCGGTAGACGCAACGGTCTGATTTGTCTCGGCCGCCGCCGGTTCGGTGTCGTCAGGCTCGGTGGCGGCCCGCGTATCGGTTGTGTCACCGGTGTCGAGTTGAGGTTCTGATTCAGGAGTGATTCTCTGCCATGCCTGCTCGTAATAATCGAAGGCAGCCGCACGGCGTCCCATCCACCAGGCCCAATCACCTAATCTGGCAAGATCCCGGGCCTGCTCGCCGGCGCTGGAGCCGTTGATCCGTTTTACCGCATAAAGGTTGGTCAGCACCGCTTCACCCCGGCGGTAAACACCCCCTAACGCTGTGCCCTGTCGATAACTGCTTTTGTCGAAAGCGCTGCTGGTGTTATTTCGCTGCAGTGCCGCAAAGTGATACTGCAGGCGCAGCATCCCCTCCAATGGTTTCACCAGTTCCAGGGACTGCTCCCCAAACAAATTGCCGCTCTGGTTGTACGCAAGCCGGTAGTATTCCCAACTTCGGGCGAGGTGCTCCGGGTGGGTTTCTTGCTCACCCAGGCGCAGCTCCCACGCCTGCTCTGCCCAGGCTCCTTGATCTAAAAATGCGGCAATCGATGCAGGGGTGCCTTCAAGTGCTTCGGATTCCACTCGCGCGAGATAACGCTGTCGCTCGTCGACCTCATCAAAGCGCCCCATCGCGGTGAGACTGCGAATTTCGGCGCGTAATAACGGTATCTGGTCTGCGGCATACAGCCCCGATTGCACACGACTGACATGCACGCCGCGCTTGAGCACAGCCTCGGCTTCTTCGTGGCGATTGAGGGCTTGCAGGTTAAGGCCCAACCCCAGCAGCTGTTCGGTCAGCCCAGGTGCAAAAGCCCCGGCACTGGCCTCCATCGATTGAATGTAACTGCGGTAGACCCCCAGCGCGCTGGGTTCAGGTGGCGGCGGCGGGGGACGCTCGGCCTCCAATGGTGTTGCCATATCGATTACGATGGGCGCCGGCTCGCTTTCTGTCGCCGTGGTGTCGGGTTCCTGAGCGGAGGCAAAAAAGGGATTCACCCCGAAAAA